>Ga0315549_1000075_pt1 | contig 102040 bp, 105 predicted proteins | sample SalMarSW160200MG_FD_203101 | JGI IMG/M metagenome (GOLD analysis project Ga0315549, IMG submission 203101) | Salt marsh sediment microbial communities from the Plum Island Ecosystem LTER, Massachusetts, United States - Salt Marsh Sediment SW1601-200 ... | reverse complement strand
ACGGAGGCGAGAATGACCAAGAAATCATTTACTATTCACGATTTGCCTGTCTCTGAGCGACCAAGGGAAAGGTTACAGAAGTTTGGAGTAGAAGCCCTATCGGCTCAGGAGATTTTAGCCCTGATTCTGGGTCGTGGTGTCTCCGGTGAGTCGGTGATGGTAACTGCCCAAAGGCTGTTATCTCAGTTTGGCAGTCTTAAAGGCATTGCTAGTGCCTCAGTGGAGGAACTATCCCAGGTGAAGGGAATAGGTGTTGCCAAGGCGTCACAGATTAAGGCTGCTTTTGAGTTGGCTAACCGTCTGGAGGACTATTCGGAGGCTGGTAACAAGCCAGTAGTTAAGACACCTGATGATGTAGTCGGCTTGGTCAGAGGCAGACTAAAAGGTAAAAAGAAAGAGCACTTTCTGGCACTTTTGCTGGATACCAGAAATCAGCTAATAAAGGTGGCTGAAATTTCGGTTGGCAGCCTGGATAGTAGCCTTGTTCACCCCAGGGAGGTGTTCAAAGAGGCAATATCGGCTACTGCTGCCTCGGTTATCTTTGCCCATAACCACCCCTCCGGCGACCCCACCGCCTCGGAAGATGACATAAGGTTGACCAAGAGGCTAGCCGAGGCTGGAGAAATCGTGGGCATAGATGTCCTCGACCATATCATCATCGGCGATAAAAACTTCCTCAGCCTGAAACGAGAGGGCTTATTTTGAGCCTCGGAGGTGAAACGTGGCACAGGAATACAAACCAAAGGTTGAGAAGATACTCTACCCAAAAGCGGAAGAGGCACAAAAAGCATATGACGAATTTGTAAGGAAGTATGTAGGTGAAGGGCCATTTACCCGAGAACAATTCGATGAGCTTATGAAACTTATGGAAGACGAGGAGTCTAGAAGGATTCTTATGAAACTCTTTGAGGATGAATTGGGCAAGAGGAAGTCCAGTTAAGGTATTTGGAGCTAAATGATGAAAAAACCTTATATATACTTCTTTCGGCGGTGTTGTTAAGCAGCCTGAAACGAGAAGGCTTGTTTTGAGATATTTTATCTACCTCACCCCCTGTGTCCCCCTCTCCTTCAAAGGAGAGGGGGAAGTAAAAGAAAGAGGGGCTTCGCCTCTCTTAAACTCTCCGCCTGGAGCGGGGTAAAGAACTACGGGATATACAGAGGATGATACCGGGCGGCCTGGGTGGGAAAAGATATGTAAAGAGGCGGGGTGTGGGTAAGCTTTACCTCAATTAAACATCCCCCAGGCTCATCAGGTATTCCTTCAACCACCGTAATGCTGCCTCAGCGGCGCTTCTTTTATTTTGCTCGCGGTCGCCATGGAACTCGTGCCTCTGGCTAAAAACCCCGCCCTCATGGGCATATCCCAGGTAGAAAAGCCCCACCGGCTTATCCGGCGTTGCTCCGGCCGGTCCGGCAATACCGGTATCGGCAAGGCATATATCAACCGCCAGCACCTTTCTCCCCCCCGATGCCATCTCCTCAGCCACCTGATGGCTCACAGCACCGTATTTTTCAATAGTAGCCGCCTTCACGCCGACAACCTTAATTTTAGTCTCATTGCTGTAGGCTGTTACCGACCCCTTATAGTAGTCGGAACTGCCCGGGACATTGGTAACAAGATGCGATATCAGCCCGCCAGTAGCTGATTCCACCACCCCCAGCGTCAGCCCCTTATTACGTAATAAATCGCCGATTTCCCGTTCCAGACCAGCCATATCTAAATATACCTTTCCATAAGGCTGAACAGCAGCTCATCGCTGACGCCATCCTCCCCAAGCCTCCCTATTACCCGGTCAACTTCGTCATGAAGGCGAGCATCATCCAGGTCATCAAGTTGATTATATATGCCGAGTCGACGCCCGAGCTTGAAATTAGCCCTATCTTCCGGCGGCAGCGCCTGGAAACGGCTGATAACAGCCAACATCTTCTCTTTATCTTCGGGCAGCTTGCCTTCAACCTCCTGGAGCAGATTTATCATATGGTCGCTGACGATATTCGAATGGCACTCAAGGTTCTCAATCAGCAGCTTCTCTTCTTCTACAATCTCTTCATCCGTTTCCCGAATAAAATCACCGTTCACCACATCATTGTGTATAAGCATCCTGGGCTGGATGGTCATGGTCCGGAACCGAATGTAGTCGGGGTTGATTTCGTTAAGCACCCTGGCCGTTTCCGTGGCATGCTCGCGCCACATCGTCCTGCCCCCCACCCCCAGCATAACGTACTCGCACAGCGATATGCCGGACGCCACGACGTTTTTACCACCGGCGATATGGTCGGCAGCGGTAACGCCTTTATCCATAAATCGAAGCACCGGGTCATAACCGGACTCCAGCCCCATGTGCAGTCGGGAGAGCCCGGCTTCACGCAGTTCCACAAGCTCCTCCAGACTCTTTCTGGCCGCCGTCTTGGATCTGGAATAGCTGGTAATACGGCCGATGCCCGGGAAAGTCTCCTTCAGGTACCTGATTATCTCAACCAGTTCACCCGTCTTCACAATCAGGGTATTGGCATCCTGTAGGAAGACGTTTTTACCACCAGCGTACAGCCATAAGGCTACGTTGCGATAGGCATCGTTGGGGGGATTATTCAACACCATGGCCGCCACCTCTCGGACACTGTCACCGCGGCCGGACTTCCAGGCAAGCTCCTTTATCTTATCTGCAATGACTTTAGCCATGCTGATATCCTGCTTGACTTCCGCCACCGACCGCAACTGAAATTTCTCGCCTTTGTAAATAGGGCAAAACTTGCACCTGTTCCAGGAGCAGTTCCTGGTGACACGGATAAGCAGCGAAAATGCCTCGTTCGGCGGCCTTATCGGCCCCAGTTCAAACGACTCCGTTGCCATACCCATCATACTTATCATAGCCATGAAAACACGTTATTCTTAATAAAGTCGAAGTTATCAGCGACTTTCTTGGCGCCGGTTACGATATCCATATGGCCGGGAAGTAAATATTCAATTTCCAGTCGTGATAGCTGCTCGATGGACTTTTTCAGCTCCTCAACGTTGCCGCCGGGAAGGTCAACCCGTCCGGTATTCATATTGAATACCACGTCTCCGCAAATCAGCACTTTATCCCGCCGATTATAAAAGCAGACACAGTCCGGCGAATGCCCCGGCGATTGTATCATCTCCAATTCCATGGCATCGGTAATTAAGTAGTCACCATCCAGGCAGTAGTCTTCCGTGAACTCTATTACAGGCATCCCGAAAAGATGGGCGCCGTCAATAACCACCAGCCTGTAGTTTTCTTTCTGTACAGGGTGAATGGCGATTTTGGCTCCGGAGAGTTCTTTAAAGGCCTCATTAGCGCCATAGTGGTCAACATGAAGGTGCGTATTGGTGATAATACTGATATCCCCGGGGTTAATGCCGTCTTTTTGTAAACCACTTATCTTTGTAGATAAAAAAGCCTGGTTGCCGGGGTCGATAATGACACCGGGATTACCGGTAATTACATAAGTATTACAATCAAGCATTCCCTGTTCCGGATAGAAATATAGATTATTTATCAATTTCATGCTATATTATCTCCAAACGGGTATAATAAGACTTACACTCTAATTATATAATATCAGGATTGATACGATAAAACGAGAAGGAGGCTACTGATGGGAATCTTCGCTGCAATCCTAGGCGGTATCGGCGGACTCTGCGCGATATTTGGTGTCATTACCATCCTGGAACTGGTAACACTAGACCTCAGTGTTGACCTGACGTGGGATTTCTGGTTATTAATATCAGCGATTCTGTTACTGGCCAGTATCGCCATATCGGTGGGTTATAAGGGAGAGATGAGCGATTAGCTTACTCCTCCCATTTCAGATAATAAGAAACTAAATTGACCGCAGACAGTCAAAGCGACAATAACTGGCTCAGCTTAAAAGTTACTCCCAACGCCAGACGTAATGAGATAACCGGTTTCACCGACGATGTGCTTCAGGTAAAGGTCGGCGCGCCGCCGGTTAAAGGTAAAGCCAATAAGGAGCTTACCGCTTTCCTCAGCCAAGCACTGGGAGTAAGCAGAGCTTCCATATCTATTGTTAAAGGTCACACCAGCCGTAATAAGGTTATCGCCATTGAAGGCTTAAGCCGGGAAGATATTATGAAGCGTCTTTCCCGTTAGCCTTCTTCTTCCGGCGCCACCAGGCGAAGTAGAGTATCACGCCGATGATTATCCAGAGCGGGATGAAATATATTATCCAGATGACAATAGTAAACAGGACGTGCCCAAGGCCAATAAGTCCGTTCCAGGCGCCGCTTACTACTTTACCGGCACTCCAGCCGGGCAGGACATCAATGTAGTTTTTCCTCTCCTTGGTGGCCGTCTGGCCTTGGTCATCGGTCACCTTGAGGGTAACGTTGTAGTTACCATCGGATTTATATTCATGGGTGGGGGCTACTTCAGTGCTGGTGTCGCCGTCGCCGAAGTCCCACTCATAGCTGAAGGGAGAAATACCACCGCCGATGTCAGGGTCAAACCGAATATTCTGTCCTACTTTTACCGTTCTGCTGCTGGCGGAAAAGTTTACACCGAGCTCCGACTGCTGAAGCTGCACACTAATCAGTGAGGTAGAAGAGGTCTGCTCCAGGTATTGCATGCGTCCTTTCGTCTGCTCGATTTCTCCGGTTACACTGGAGAGCTCACGCTGAACCTCAAGGATGTCGGCTACATTTTCCTCCGTTTTCTCAAGCAGCTTCTCAAGCTGCACTTTGGTATCCTCAAGATTACTCAGTCGGGCACTCAGGTCAACATATTCCTCGGTTACATCCCTGCTTGTCGTGCTCTCGTAATTAACCTCCACCGCCATATTGCGCAGTGACCGGATAGCATTGTCAAAGCTCCCGGCATCTATCCGAATAGAAATTGACCCGACCAGACTGTCGCCTTCCCGCCAGCTATTTGAAGAGACGACATAGCCATCATATCTACCAGCAAGCTCGATAATTTTCTCCATAGTTTCAAGGACATCCGTTACCACCAGCGCCATTTCACCGGTGCGAACAATCATTCGCTCCGGCACAAATGACTCATCATAATCCGAGACGCCCTTCCCCGGTTCAGTGTGAGCAGCTGACGGTATCTCAATTACAGGTGCTGGCGCCTGCTGAATCACTACTGGAGGTGCCGCCGAGTCTTCACCACCAAAATTAAACATCCCTGATGGTTGTGATGGAGGTGCCGGTGCCGGGGTTGGAGTCGGTTCCGGTGTTGGCTCGCGAGCCCCTTCGGCACAGGCAACAGTTCCCAGCAGTATAATTATTACTAACAGACCTGCTATCAACTTCTTCATAATAGACCTCCCGTCTATAATAAGCTCTTCCTTATATTATAACGCAGAAGTAAAGAAAAGGTTCATTTATAAGGGTACAATCTTGGTATATTTTTCGGAATAATATTTATAAAGTGTTGCTTTCATACACCCTTATCCTGCGCATCCTTAATATCAGGAAGACTTCCTTGCCTGCGACTAAATTCATTTCTTCAAATATATGATAGGGAATTTCCGCCACAAGGTTACTCTCACCTACCGCAATCCCGATTCTAACGGTGTTACGGGCATATTTAATGTCGGTAATAGTCCCCTGAAAGCCATTGACACCTTGTCCGGGAGGCTTGGTTTCCGATACATAAATATGACGTGGTAGAATAGCAACCTTCTGAATGGATTCACCCTCATGGGGAACGATGAGTTTCAGACCACCGCTGGTGATTTCCATAATGCCCTGTCCCAAATTCTGGCAGTAATCGCAGTCAAGGATATTCGGTGCACCTATAAAATCGGAGACCATTTCACCCTCGGGATAGAAGAGTATCTTCTCCGGCTCAGCCACCTGTTCTACATGTCCGTTGTGGATAACGGCCACTCTATCCGCCATATCGATAGCTTCCATGAGGTCGTGGGTCACATATACCGCGGTAATACCCAGGCGGCGCTGCAACTGCTTTAACTCGGTCCTCAAATACTTGGCAGTCTGGGCATCCAGACTTGACATAGGCTCGTCCAGAAGCAGCAGCCGGGGTGACGGAGCAATAGCCCTGGCCAGAGCCACTCGTTGCCTCTCCCCACCACTCAGTTGCTTTGGATAGCGCGAGGCGAGGTGCTTTATATTCATGAGTTCGAGTAACTCGTTTACTCTGGATTCTATCCGATTATCCGGCCATCTCCGGGCACTTAAGCCATAGGCTATATTGGTAACGACATCAAGGTGGGGAAACAAGACCAGCCCCTGAAACAGGTAGCCCACCTCTCTCCTGTTAGCCGGCAGTCTATCCACCGGGACATTATCAAACAGCACCGACCCCTCGTAGTCGGTCAGTCCAGCGATTATGTTAATCAGGGTTGTTTTACCGGCGCCGTTTGAACCCAAGACAACCAGCAACTCCCTATCCAATATCTCAAGGCTCACATCCCGGCAAACGTATTTACATATATTCTTGAGAGTTATTGAGGGCATATTATCTCCATCTGGCAGTCAGCCTGGCTTCCAGATACTCAAAGAATTTCTCGAAGAGAAAACACATTACCGCCAGTACAATGAGACAAACGATGATGATGTCAATACGAATCAGGCTCTCCGCCTTCATAAGCAGGGCGCCAATCCCGGTGGGTATAGCCACCATCTCGGCGGCGATTATTACCCGCCAAGCCATGCCCGCTTCCAGCCTCAGCCCGGTGAAGATGTTGGGCAGCGCCAGCGGCATAACCACGGTAGCCAGAACCTTGCCGTCGGACGCCCCTAAAGTCCTGGCCGCCCTGATATAGTCTTTATCAACATTCCTGATGCCGGTTACGGTGTTGTAAAGGACGGGAAAGAAGGAACAGATGAATATCAGAGTAATCGGCAGCATCTCGTTGATACCTATCCACAGCATCAGCAGGGGTATCCAGCCAAGGGTGGGAATGGGATAAAAGAGGCTGATGATAGGGTTCAGTGCCTTATTGACCACGGTCCGCCACCCCATAAGAGTCCCCACGGCGATACCAGCCACCGAGCCGGCAGAGAAACCAATAAGCACCCTGACCAGACTGCTCAGGAAATTTTCGCCCAGCACCCCGCTGGCGCTCAGGTGATAGAACTCCGCTACAACGGTGGAGAAGGGGGGCAGAAAGAAATGACCCGGGAGTATACCCAGTCTGGCTACCAGCTCCCATATCGCCAGGAACACGGCGACAGGCAATATTCCCCACCCCGGTCTTAGCTTACTGAGCACGGCCTTCAATCAAGGAACCTCAAATCAAGAATGTCCCCGGAACTGAAGCTATCCTTTATATAGCCCAGTTCGGCAACATAGTTAATAATATCCTGAACCATTTCAGGGTCAATGCTTAGGGTAAATTCCATCCGCTGCATGGAGCGCCGCAGCACCTCGGGAGTAATCGCCAGGCTGGAAGCAACATCGGCCACTTCAACCGGCAATACTTCATCGCCAGTAGCCTGCAATTGCCTGGCTACAACCTCGGCCGCTTCTTCAGGATGCTGGTTACCCCAGTCGGTTGCCCGTTGCGATACCTTTATCAGCTTCCTCACCACTTCCGGATGTTCGTTTATCAGGTCTTCCTTAACCACCAGGACGCTACCCTGCATCTCCGGCCAGACATCCTGACTCGTCAGCAGCATGGTAAAGCCAAACTCCTCGGCCATGGTCGCCCACTGCTCCGGCAGAAAGGCAGCATCCAGCTGCCCCGTCTTGATTGCCAGAACCTGTTTCGGGGGATTCATGCGCTGAACATTGCTCAGCACCTTGCCCTCATCGAGATGGTACGTATCTATAATCTTATGGAGGAATACATCGACGGCGCCGCCTTCCCGCACACAGCCGAAGCGAATATCAGGCTTTTCCAAATCGCTGACAGCCTTTATTTTGTCCGCATCAACCACCAGGCCGTAGCCGTACTTATGCGTACCGGCTACTACCTTTATTGGCACTCCACCGTTGGCATAGGCATTAATGGCCGGTATCAGGCAGATGTAGGCGACCGCCGTATCACCCCGGGCCAAAGCCGAAGCCAGAGCCATACCGGTGGCATAGCTCTCGTAGGCAGTCAGGTCCAGACCTTCCTCTTCAAACCACCCCTTGTCCTGACTGATATAAGCACAGGCGGCGTGGTCCATAAATTCAACCGCCATCCCGATAGACGCTTCCTCCTTTTCAGCGCATCCGCTAACCGTAATTAGCAGCATCATGCCTGCTAATACCAAACTCATTATCTTTTTCATCTTTTTCTTCTTTCCAGTCCGATATCACCTGTTTAATTAAACGCTATATTATTATAAATATAACGATATTTGAAAATTTTTACGTCTACTACTTCAGTGTATCCCGTACTCTGGAGCGTTTTTCTTTATACTCGGCCACAATCCTCCTACCCTCCTCCGTCAACCTTGCGTAACCTCCCCGGGCACCCCCGGTGGACTTCTCCACCAGCGGTGACGACGCCAGGCGGTTCATAGCTTCAACCCAGAGCCAGGCATTTCGATAAGCCAGTTTCATTGACCTGGCCGCCGCCGATATAGAACCAAGCTGGTCAATACGCTCCAGTAGCGTTGCCCTGCCCCAACCCATGAATAGCTTGCCGTCTTTCTCCAGCCACACCTTACTTCTTATCGTTATCCCTGACCCCGGCTTGTGTCCAGAGCGAGACACATGCTTAACGCCAAATTCCGGTATCCTGGTTTCAGACATATAAATTCATACTCCACCCATAATGCGAGAGACAGCCTATATTACCAGCAATATAACGTCATGTCAAACCCCATAGAAAAGGACTTCCTGCAATCGGGCCGGTATAATTGCCTGAGGTCATACATTTTGTGATATTGTTGCGACATCATTATTCTGTTCTGTGATATCTTTGTCATCCACACGTGCCATTGAGAAGAGTTCTGTGAGTTTCTATCAACCTTCTGATTTCAAGCAACGGATTTTGTTACTTTTTTGTGACTTTTTCAGAGCATTTTGTGATGTGTTTGTAATATGACAAACTTATCATATGTGTAATATGCCTACTTCGTTAAAAACACTTAAAACACACAGGCTTGTATCTTTACTTTATTGTAGAGGAGCTAGCTGTGACCAAAAACAACTATAAAACGAATGTCCGTTTAACGTCGCGTGATATTGCCGCGTATTGTCAGGTGAGTAAAAGCACAGTACTTGAATGGATAAAGAGTGGCAGACTGAATGCTTTCAGCCTGCCGAGCGGGCATTACCGTATTGACAGGAGAGACTTTAAAGAATTCCTTGAGGCATGGCATATGCCTGTCAAGGGATGGCTCTTTGAAGACGAGAACAGAAAGGAAGGAGGTTAGAAACAGGCTTGGCATAACAGCCAAGCTTCGCTCTTTAATTGAGCTGTAGTCAATTACTACTTCAGAATAGGCAACCGACTAATGGTATACAAGGAAGTAAGTATTACATTAGGAGAATTAACTTATGAAGACTTCAAACCTATATCAAGTTGAGAAACAGAGCGGGAGAAACCAGGAAAAATCGCTCGAGAGGATGGACGCCATAGCCTGCGGCGTGCAAGCCAGGTTTGAAGAGAGTACTGGTTACTCAAGAAAGGTTACCGACGCCACGATAAATGTGGCCAGAGCTCTGGGCGTGCCCGACATTGAAATCGAAAAATGGGCAGCTCATAGATTAAACCGAATCACCCGTGATACGGAAAGGCTCAGGGAAATCAAATCGCTCCTTGATAATCTTTACGGGAACTCACTCGGCGTAACAGCCGAAAGCATACAATACAAGGAATAAGACATTAATCTGCCATTATTAGAATTGGGTTTAGACCGCAGAGGTCAATATAAATAACGGCTCCTCTTAAACGGGTCATGTGTCACTGACCCAATGTCTGATGTCTTGCCCCCTCCAGGGAGCAAGAACCAATATGAAGCCTCCTTTTGACTTCTGTCTCAGCTATGTCACATCTATGCTGCCGCTTTACGCCAAGGCGTTTTTCTCGATAGACCGAAGCGATAATTGACATTCCAATTCTGACCTCTATTATTAGTAACACTGGCCCCGGCAGATTCACTGCGCTCACGGTTACCGTACTCAATAATTTGTAATATAATATATGCGTAGTATCTGGTTACGGAGGCAATAATGCCTTACATGAGCGGGGCCGAAGCTCTGGTAGCATCGTTAGCCCGGGAAGGCGTTGAAGTGATTTTCGGAATACCCGGCGTACAGATAATGGACGCTATTGATGCCATTTACCGTGATAAAAGTATCCGCTGGATATCAACACGCCATGAACAGTCGGCTGCCTATATGGCTTACGGCTATGCCCGTACCACCGACAGAATAGGTGTGGTGCTGGTGCTGCCCGGTCCGGGGGCCCTCAACACTACCGCCGCCATAGGTACCGCCTATTCGGCATCGGCACCGGTGCTCCTGATTTCCGGACAAATAGAGAGTTACCATCTGGGCCTTCATAGAGGTGTTCTCCACGAGCTGGATGGACAAACAGATATCTTCCGCCACCTGACCAAGTGGTGCCGCCGCGTATTAAAGACAGAGGATATACCCGTTGCTTTACAGGAGGCCTTAACACAGCTAAAGACCGGCCGCCCGCGCCCCGTGGAACTGGAAATCCCTTTTGACTTGTGGTCGGATAAAGCCGAAATGTCACTGCCTGCGGTTGTACCCGGTACACCGGCCCAACCAAGTCCAGATGAAATTAAGAAGGCTGCCGCGCTTCTTCGTAACGCCAGGCACCCGCTGATTCTGGCCGGAGGAGGTGCCGCTAAATCAGGCGCATCCGGGGAAATTACTCAACTAGCCGAGCAGCTCAATGCGCCGGTAGTCATGACCACCGAGGGCCAGGGCTCTATCCATTGCGGTCATCCTTTGTGTGCTGGTAACTTTATCCTCTGGTTGAATCCGGCTCTGATAAAAGCGGATGTAATCCTGGTTGTCGGCAGCCGCCTGCGCGCCTCGGGCAACACCAGGCTAAAACTGCGACCCGACCAGAAAGTTATCCAGATAGACTTCGATGCCGAAGAACTGGGTAAAAACCATAGAATAGACCTGGGTATTACGGCCGATGCTCGTACAGTTCTTTTAGCCCTGCTTCAGGAACTGCACGGCTCCGGTGCCAGCCAGTGGCTGGAGACAGATATTGCGCAAATAAGGGCGGGGATAGCTGCCCTATTGGAGAAGACCGCCCCGGTGCAGCTCTCGATTATTAAGGCCATTTATGATGTTTTGCAGGATGATGGCATCATCGTACCGGATATTACGAATATCGGCTACTGGTGTGATATCGCCTACCCCGTAAATAAATCGCGCGTTTACGTTGATTCCTCCTATTTCGCCACACTCGGCTACGCCTTCCCCACCGCTCTCGGCGCCAAGATAGGCAATCCCGACAGGTATGTCGTCGCTCTATGCGGAGACGGAGGCTTCCCGTACGCATCTGTGGAATTAGCCACCGCCGTTCAGGAAGGAATAAACGTGGTCACCCTGGTGTTTACCGATAATGCCTACGGGACAGTTTCGGGCATACAGCGCCGCCAGTTCGGCGGCAGATTTATCGGTAATAGACTGCATAATCCAGATTATGTCAAATTCGCCGAATCGTTCGGTGCCCTGGGTATCAAACTGGCACATCATAAGGAGCTTGGAGAAGCATTGAGGTCGGCACTGGCGGCAAACCGGCCGGCGGTAATTGAGGTTCCGGTCCCCCAGATGGATACGCCGTGGGATGCACTCATAGACGAAAATAAGTAGTGGCCTTCTACCCATCCCCCACTCCCTTCACCGGCCCACGTCTTGATGCCACCGGGTTGCATCACAATGGTTCCTCAGGCTCGATTAATCTAGGCGGCTCCTGTTTACGATAGTAGTCACGTATGTATTTGAAAATCTCAACAAGGGTAGCCGTCAACGGGCCAATCAGCAGCAACCCCCAGAAACCGGCAATATACGCGCCCAGGACAAGCAGGAATATCATAATAGCAGGATGGATTCGTAAATAGGCACTCTGTATTTTGGGAACAAGCAGATTGTTTTCCACCAGCTGGACACATATAAAGAGAACAGCTACCCACAATGCTTTTTCCGGCACCACGGCCAGTGTTACAACTACCGCAACAGCCCCACCAATCCAGGGTCCCAGTGTCGGTATAACCTCACATACACCAGCCAGGAGAGCCAGGGCTATCTTATACGGTACTTCCAGTATAAGCAACCCTATGAAAGTGAAGTAAGCAACAATCAGCCCGAGCATAATCTGAGCCCGAATGTACCGTCCCAGTACCCTCTCCACAATGGTGAGTACGTTCCGGGAATGCGCGGCAGCACCCAGTATCATCGCTGAATTAAGACCATTTCTCAGCTTTTCCGAGTCTTTTAAAAGATAAAAGAGAAAGAAGGGTAATACGGCAAAACCAAGAAACAAGTAGAAAGCACCAGAGATAGTGCTGACCGAGCCAATTATGGCATCCCTGATGTACCCGCCTATTGACGCTCCGACCTCACTGACTGCTTCATTCACCTCCTGTTGTATCTCTACAGGCAGGCTTTCAATGATTCCTTCAAACCAGACTCGTACCTGATACAGACTCCTGGTGAGCAGGTCAGGAGCGCTTTCCAGGAGAGTGGTCGTAGCGTCAATGACGGCCGTAACGATAAAATAAATTAAACCGCCAATAATGACTATAAGTAATATAAAGGCTATCAGAACTGAGGCTACTCTTTTAAAATCAGGCCACTTCCCCCTGGGTGGCAGCTTTTTCTCCAGCCAAGAAACGAATGGCATTAAAAGATAGGCAAGAATGAGGCCAATAGCAAAAGGAAATATTACATTTCTTAACCAGTACAGAATCAGGAGAAATATAATAATCCCCAGTATTATAGATACCAGGCGCCAGCGTTTAATAATTACATTCGTCAATTATTATAATTCTCAATTAATTAGTTATCCACGATGGCACGCGAAGAAAGCCGACAATATAAGATTGCTTACATGGCAAACCGTTGATACGCGTTCGGTTTACCTTACGCTTCCTTAGTAGCGAATTTGTCTTTTACTCTCTTCCCTGCCTCGACAGCCGCCTCCTTGGCCTTTTCGGTAATCTCGCCTGCCTTTTCCTTAACCTCCCCCGCTTTCTCCTTCAATAGTGCCCTTGTTTCCTTCCCCGCCTTAGGAGCATAGAGAAAGCCGATGGCGACGCCGACAACAGCGCCAATGACAAAACCGATGGCAAAACTACTACCCGTATCTTTTTCACTCATCTTCATCTTCCCCCTTTTTTTTAGTGAATTGTTTTACTAAACTCATTGCCTGTCGTATGCCCTGAACGAAGGCGGCTACCTGAGCCAGAGGCCTGGCCACCTCTACTTCTACTGTGGAGGAAAGGTTCTCCACAGTCTTGGTAGTCGCCTTAACGGAGTCAATCACCGGCCTCAATCGCCGATAGAATAAAAATACCATTACTGCCAGAAACAAGACGACCACTGTTGCCCCCAAACCGAAAATACATATTACCAGGTCACGGAACCATTCAATGCTCACTGGTCACCACCCCCGTTTCTAAGTATTACTATACGCATTGTATCTCCCTTTTGCCTGTGATGTAAAGTGAGCCAACCTGAAATCAGAAATCATTAAGCGGAGCTTCTTTAGCAGGCTGCAAACAGGAAGTATCATTATGCCTGGTAAGAACTAACCTGTTCCGTTCATAGTTGAAGCGGGTAATGCCGCAGTTATCCAGCCTTATGTTCCAGAAGTGAGAATTATCCAGCCCCAGCAGAGCGCAGATTAATACCTTATTGACCACACGATGCGACACTAAAACCACCGTCCCCTCCCCACACGTAAGCACGGCATCTTCAACAAAAGGCACAGCCCTGTTTCTGACATCCTCAAGGCTTTCACCACGCGGCATTCTCACCTGCTCGGGAAGGTCTGTCCAGTCCTGATATAGCTCCGGATATTTTTCCTTTACTTCCTGACGAGATAATCCCTGCCATGCGCCATAGTCTAAGTCTATGAGATTTTGAACAATATTGACCTCAAGCGCCTGGCGGCCAGCAATCGCTTCGGCTGTCCTTACGGCTCTCTTCAGAGGACTGGAGTAAACGATATTTATATTATCCCGACTCAGATAGTCCCCCAGCAGCTCCGCCTGACGCATCCCCGTCTCATTCAGGCCCACATCCGCCCTACCCCGGAAAATCTCAGCCGCATTCCAATCGGTCTCACCATGCCTGGCCAGAATGATTTCTACCATTTTATTTCTCTTCGTCTATCTTCTCGACCTCGATGGTGCATTCAGTCACCAGCGCGGCAAAGGCACCGATAGCCGCCAGAAGCGGGGAAATCAGAATACCCGCTACTACCACCGGCGCGCCCACAGTAAGGGGAATTTCTATAATAGTTTTTCCCTCATGTATCAGGCGTACCCTCCTGATATTGCCTTCACGGATGAGCTGTTTCACCTTTTCCAAGACCTGGCTCCCCGATACCGTAAACTTCTCAGTCTTCGCCATAATGACCTCCTGACTAACTGCATATTAGATAAGTGGTCTGTTCCTGTCAAGCAATAAAGGATGATACGTTAGTACCGGCTGATGTTACTCAATAGTAAAAATTGTCACACCGGCACTGTTGAATAATTTATTTTTCGTGCTATACTGTCTGCATATGGAGGGTTGATTTGAAGAGTAAAGATTTTCTTTCCATAGCCGACATGAGCCGTGAGAATATACGGTCGCTCATATCAAACGCTATCGTCATGAAAGCCGAGGGATGGAACTCCCTGCTAAGCGAGAAGGTGCTGGTCCTGATGTTTGAAAAACCATCACTGAGGACACGGGTAAGCTTTGAGGTAGCCATGCGCCAACTGGGCGGCCACTGCCTTTACCTGTCGCCGGATGAGGTTCGCATGGGTAAACGCGAGTCAGTTTCTGATGTGGCGCAGGTACTCAGCCGCTATGTCGACGCTATTGTGGCACGCACCTTTTCCCATGAAGCTCTTGAAATACTGTCCAGATATTCCAGTGTACCAGTTATAAATGCCCTGTCCGACCTGGAGCATCCATGCCAGGCGCTGGCCGACCTCCTTACCATTTATGAGAAAAAGGGGACACTTGAGGTTATAACCATAGCTTACATTGGCGATGGCAATAATGTAGCGCACAGCCTGATGCTGGCAGCGTCTCTCTGTGGAATGAACTTCCGGATAGCTTCTCCTAAAGGTTATCAGGTACGGGACGAAATTCTAAACCTGGCTAAGGAATACGCCGCTGAAAGCGGTTCTGAAATTTTCTGCACCGAAGACCCCCGCACAGCCGTCAGTGGGGCCGACGTTGTTTATACTGATGTCTGGGCGAGTATGGGACAGGAGACCGAGGCTGAACAGCGCCGCCAGATATTCGCTGCCTATCAGGTAAATGGCGAGCTACTCTCACTAGCCAGGGGATACGCCATATTGATGCATCCTCTGCCAGCCCACCACGGTGAGGAAGTGGCCGAGAATATCCTGTACAGTCCGCAGTCTGTCGTCTTAGACCAGGCTGAGAACAGGATGCATGCACAAAAGGCGTTGCTGGCGGACATACTGGGAGGATTGGAGATACCGCTGGCCAATCTTCAATAGAATGTGGAGGCAATATGTTCAAAACACTGGTAAATCGCGGCTGGTATCCGGCTTTAATAACGGCTATAGCTGTAGTCGGTCTGGTATATGAATGGAAGATTGAATATGTAGCGCCACCTCTGGTGGTCATCCTGGCTATCGGCTTAGTAGTGGCGATGATAAATGCCAGGAAAAATGAACTCGAGCTCCAGTCAATGAGGCTAACACAACTGGCGTCCTATTTTAACCGACGTTTCATGGGCAACTCATCACTCTCCATATTTGCCATTATAGACAGCGTATTCAGCATTGATAATCCCAAGATATGGGACTGGGCACGGTCATGTGGTATGTCTCAACGTATCTTTGACACCTGGACGAGTAATTTCACGACCAGGGTGGAAAGCGACCTGAGGAGCCGAAGGTATACCGTTTTTCTGCACACCCACCTGAACGAACTGTGGTCAATAAACGACCATTATTACGAGTTTACGGAACAGTTTTATGAAATAGCGGAAAAGTATGAAATTTCCAAAGAGATAATTGACCAGTACAACCGTTTTGCCGTGGAATATAATGCATTTGTGCAGAGTTTCCGTGATACCATCACCGAACTGAGAAACGTCGCCCGCACTCAGATAGAAGCCCCCAGCGTGAAATTCGCCCGGGAACTGCCCCAGTTGAAGGGGGATTTAGGCAGCCTGGCGCGCGAGGCTTAACCTGATTATATTAAATAGCCGGTGGAGGGGATATAGGTGACGTTTTTTATCTACCTCACCCGCTGTGTTCCCCTCTCCTTACGAGGTGTCAAAGGAGAGGGGGAGGTAAAGAGAAAGAGAGGCTTCGCCTCTCTTAGACTCTCTAAGGAGGGGTGGTGAGGGATAAAACTACGGGATAAGCCACCGATGCCATGAGGGTGGTGGGTGGGAAAAGATAAGATAAATAAAAAGAGTAAGAGGGGCGAAAGCCCCTCTTAAACACCCTGAAGGAGATTAATCCGTTTGAGCAAGCCCATTGTAGCTATAGTCGGACGGCAGAATACCGGTAAGTCCACCCTGCTTAATCGTGTGGCGGGAAAGCCACTGGCTATCGTCGAGGATATGCCGGGGACAACCCGCGACCGCATCTTCGCCAATGTCACCTGGCAGGGGACTGAATTTACCCTGGTTGATACCGGCGGTCTGGAACTGGAGATAAATTCCACCATCGCCAAGGGCGTTAACACGCAGATAGAGGCAGCTATCAACGAAGCTGATGTGATTATCGCTCTGATGGACGTTAGAGATGGGACAACACCTTCCGACCTGGAGATTGCCGATATGCTCCGTCGCTCTAATAAGCCTATACTGCTCGTGGCGAATAAAGCAGATAACGCCAAACTTGAAAACGAAGCCCTGGAGCTTTATGAACTGGGACTGGGAGAGCCGTTTGCCGTCAGTGCCCATCACGGTCGCGGCATTGCCGAGCTACTCGACAGGATTATCGCACTGCTGCCACCTGCACCGCCGCTTGAGGCTGCACCGGAAGCCGTAAAGGTGGCTATTGTCGGCCGACCCAATGTGGGTAAGTCAATGCTGTTGAATGCCCTGGTAGGAGATAAGAGGGCTATTGTAGATGATAGCCCGGGAACCACCCGCGACGCCATAGATACACTGTTTGACTTTGATGGGCAAAGTGTGCTACTTATTGATACGGCCGGTATCAGACGACGGGGAAAGGTAAAAGCAGGGGTAGAAAGGTACGGTGTTATGCGAACCCTGCGGGCTATCGACAGGGCTGATATTGCCCTGCTTGTCCTTGATGCTTCCGAGCCAGCGACTGCTCAGGACACGCATATTGCCGGCTACATTCAACAGTCCGCCAGGGGCATTATCCTTATAATCAATAAATGGGACCTGGTTGAAAACAAAGATATTGTAGAGTGGAACAGATATATTAAAAGTCAGTTCAAGTTTGTCGCCCATGCACCGGTGTTATACATATCGGCCAAATCGGGACAGGGAGTAAAGAAGATTATGCCTCAGGTAGTCCAAGTATACCGGGAGAGGCTGAAAAGGCTATCCACCAACACGGTAAACAGCGTTATCCAGCAGGCGGTTGCCTCGCACAATCGACCGAGCAGTCGCGGTAAGCAACTGAAGATTCTATATGCTACCCAGGCGGAAGTAAACCCGCCAACATTTGTCATCTTCGCCAACGACGCCAGGCTAATCCACTTCTCCTACCAGCGCTACCTTGAGAATAAACTGCGGCAGGCGTTCGGCTTTGCCGGTACACCGCTTCGCTTAATTTTCAAGACAAGGGGTGAGCCATGATGGCCGGGCTGTATATCGCCGTGGCATTGATTGGTTACCTGCTGGGTTCCGTCCCGTTCGGCGTACTAATAAGTCGCCTAAGCAGCGGGGCGGATATCAGGCAGGTCGGCAGCGGCAAGACAGGTATGACCAACGTGCTGCGAACGTCCGGTAAAAAAGCAGCGGCCCTGGCACTCGTCCTGGATATCGCCAAGGGAATAGTGGCCGTAGTATTAGCTAAACTGATATTTGACAGTGACTACGCGGTTAGCATCAGCATCAGCCCTGCATTTACCATGCACTACGCCCAGGTCCTGGCAGCTCTGGCGGCTATAGCTGGTCATAGCTGGTCTATATTCCTTAAATTCAAGGGGGGACGGGGTGTAAATACTTTCATCGGCGGCCTGCTCGCCATGTACTGGCCGGCGGCCGTATTCGGCGGAGGCCTGATGCTTATCATCGGTTTTACCACCAAATATATGTCACTCGGCTCTATTACCGGAGCCATAGCTGCCTTCGTTATGTTGATAATATTGAACGTCCTGCAAATACCGCTCATGGCATCATATCCAGCGATTCAATATGTTATTTACGCCATGATAGGTGCGATTTTTATCTATGTCATGCACCGTGATAATATCATACGGCTGGTGTCCGGCAAGGAGCGTAAGATCGGCCAGAAGGCTGAAACCGATAATGTACCTTCGGCCGGCAGCTATAAATAAAAAGGCACAAGATACTTACCCGAGGATTTGTCTTAAACATGCAAAAAATGGCTATCATAGGCACCACCAGTTGGGGAATAACGCTGGGCTTACTTTTAGCCAATAAAGGGCTGGAGGTCAGGCTATGGGCACGTACAGAAAAAGAGGCCAGCAGACTCAGAGAAAAAGGCCCAAACCAGGCACAGTTCCCCGATATCCATTTTCCACCTGAGCTGACGGTTACCAGCCATATGGATGAGGCCATGGATGGCGTAGCTGCTGTGATCATGGCGGTACCTTCATCAACAATGCGGCAGAACATCACTCATGTCGAAAGCCACCTTACCAAGTCTACGCTGGTGGTAAGCGCTGCCAAGGGGCTGGAGATAGGCAGCAACAAACGCATGTCAAAGGTAATCGCCGAGGAGATAAATCCACGTTTTCAGTCCAATATCTGCGTAATTTCCGGTCCCAACCTCGCCCGGGAGGTTATGCAGAACCTGCCCGCCGCGGCCGTAGTAGCCGCCGAAGACATGGCTACAGCCAGGAAAGCCCAGAGGCTGCTGACAACTCCCAATTTCTGTATTTTCACCAATTCCGACGTCATCGGCGTAGAGCTGGCGGGAGCCTTGAAGAATATCATTGCCCTTGGAGCCGGTATCGCTGACGGACTGGGCTACGGCGACAATGCCAAAGCCGCTTTTATGACACGAGGTCTGACCGAGATAACTGCCCTTGGTATGACAATGGGAGCCAACCCGCTTACCTTCTCCGGGCTGGCCGGCCTGGGTGACGTTATCGCCACCTGCACCAGTCCCTTAAGTCGTAACCACTATGTCGGCGCCGAACTGGCCAGCGGCCGCTCTCTGGCGGATATAACAGAATCAATGACCGAGGTGGCCGAGGGAATAAACACGACGCTGGTTGCCCAGAACCTTGCCGAGCAACTCGGGCTGGAAATGCCGATTACAGAGAAGATATATCAGGTACTCTATGAAGACGCCGACCCCCGCCAGGTGGCGGTCGACTTGATGGGCGGTAACGCCAAGCATGAATTAGCCGGGCGGCGGTGGCGGTTGTTCTCTCTCTTCAGGCGGGACCGCAGTCCCTCAGCACCCCGTCATTAAGAATCGACCCCCGTTTTTTTGATAGGCCCCAGGCTCTTTGCCAAGTCCTCAAACAGCTTACGCTGCTCTTTGTTCAGCGATTCGGGTGTAACCACACACAACCTGACCAGATGGTCACCACGCCCGCTGCCGTGCAGGTGGGGAATACCCTTATCTTTCAGCCGGAGGACTTTACCTGTCTGGCTGCCGGCCGATATTTTGAGCTTTTCCTTGCCGTACAGGGTCGGTACTTCTACCTCAGTACCCAGAGCCGCCTGAGCAAAGTTGACGGGCAGCTCAAAGAGGACATTATCACCATCCCGTACGAAGAACTCATGCTTCGCTACCGAAAGCACCACATACAGATTACCCGGTGTGCCACCTCGCGAGCCGGCATCACCCTCACCTCTGAGTTTAATGCCATTACCGTCGTCGACACCAGGCGGCACTGTAACGGCGATGCGGCGCTTTTGCTTCTGAAAACCGGTGCCTTTGCAGTCCTGACAGGGGTCGGTAACAATCCTGCCTTCGCCGTGACACTGGCTGCAAACAGAGGTATTGATAAACTGGCCAAAGAGGCTCCGCTGCACCCGGCGTATCTGACCGGTGCCGTCACAGCTGGGACATCGCTTGGGCTGACTGCCAGGTTTGGAACCAGTACCGTGACACGTGGAGCATACTTCGGTACGTTTTATCTCGATTTCCCTTTCACAGCCCAAGGCTGCTTCTTCAAAGGAAATGGATACTCTGTAACGGAGGTCATTACCACGCCTGGGTGTCTGGCGGGTAGACGTACTGGTACCGCCAAAAAAGGCCTCAAAGATGTCTCCAAAGCCTCCGAAGTCAAATCCCTCAAACCCCCTGCCGAAGAATCCTTCGGTACTACCATGCCCGAAGCGATCATAGGCTGCCCGTTTATCAGCATCCGAGAGCACCTCATAAGCCTCGTTCACTTCCTTGAACTTCTCCTCGGCACCGCCGTCACGATTGCGGTCGGGATGGTACTGAAATGCCAGCTTGCGAAAAGCCTTCTTTATTTCTTCTGGGGTGGCGTCCCTGGAAACCCCCAGCACTTCGTAATAGTCACGCTTTACGGCCATAATATTCGCTCTACCTCACCAGCCTGCTTTTAATAAATAAGACAGCACACTACAATCTATAGGAGTGTTCACAGAACACAAATATCCAATTCTATGATACTAGCGGGACTTAATGCTTGTCAATAAAGCTAACCCCGAAATGAGAAGGGCGGGATAACCTGACAGGACGGCTTCATTTAAGCTGTTAGCCTGATTCGTCCTGACGTTCCTTTGTCTGGACAACGTCATCAAGATAACTCTGCAGGATGAGTGCTGCGGCAGCGGCATCGTACCTGGTCTCCCGGTTTGTTTTTCTGACATTCCGAACAATACGCTTGGCTAATACCGTTGACAGGCGCTCATCCTTGAATTCTACGGGAATGTCAATCTGGCAGGACAATTCAGCGGCAAATGCTTTCACCTTCTTCGCCTGCTGACCCAGACTGCCGTCCATGGACAGCGGCAGACCTATTATAATCCGTCCGACCTCTTTCTGCCGGGCAATATCAATAATAGCCTCAATATCTGCCTCTTCATCCGTCCGCGAGAGAATAGTCAGCGGGCTGGCCATGATACCCAGTGGGTCGCTGAGAGCCACGCCAATCCGGCTGTCCCCCATATCAAGTCCTAAAGTGCGTGTTTTAATCTCTTCCATACTATATTAAGTCCTTCACCAGGTTCAGGGCTTCGTCAAGCTTATCTTTATGCTTGCCCCCCGCCTGAGCGAAGTTCGCTTTACCACCACCGCCACCACCGGTGACCTGCGCCACCTGCTTTACTATGTCGCCGGCATTATAGCCCCTGTCCACCAGGTCGGGCGTCACCGCCGCTATAAAAACAGGCCTGGCTTCACTGACCGTGCCGAGAACGACGACAGCACTACCCAACTTATCTCGAATAAAGTCAGCCATTTCCCGCATTACCGGCTGACCGGAAGACGACACCCTGGCCGACAGTACGTTTATACCTTTGACCACTTCTACCCTACCCAGTAGTGACTCGGCTTCTTTTTTAGCCAGCTCTCTCTCCAGGGAAAGGGTGCGCTTACGTTCGTTGTCTCGCTCTATAACCAGACTAGATGCTTTGTCCATGACATTATCCAGTTCAGCATCCAAATAATCAGCCAGCTTCCGTAAATCAGACAGACGCCGGTCAATAAAAGCCTCGGCTTCCCGGCCAGTGACGGCTTCAATGCGGCGTAGTCCGGCGCCGATGCTGCCCTCGCTGAGAATATGAAAATAGCCTATCTCGCCGGTGGATTCTACATGGGTGCCTCCGCACAGCTCGGTGCTCACCGCCGGCTCACCGATTTTCATGACACGGACGACATCACCGTACTTCTCATCGAACAGGGCGATCGCCCCCGCCGCAACAGCCTTTTGATAGGAGGTTTCCTCATCATAGACACGCAGGTTCCGGCGAATCTTCTCGTTGACGATACGCTGCACTTCCTTTATCTCTTCCCGAGTCATGGCGGCCAGGTGAGAGAAGTCGAACCGGAGCCGGTCCGGGGCCACCAGAGAGCCCCGCTGCTGGATATGCTCCCCCAGCACCTGCCGCAGGGCCGATTGAAGGAGATGGGTAGCCGTATGATTGCGGGCGATGTCAAGTCGGCGTTCCAGGTCCACGATTGCCTGAATCTTCCCCCCGACAGCCAGATAACCTTCCACAACCCTGCCCTGATGTATAGTTATATCCGGAGGTATACGGACAGTATCGGTAACAGAGAACCGCCCGGTTGGGCCGAGTATCTCGCCGGTATCCCCGAGCTGGCCACCCATCTCTCCATAGAAAGGCGTGGTATCGAGCACCAGACCCGCCTCCTGCCCGGCCTCTATCGTCTCGGTTTCACTGCCGTCCACGATTATTTTAACAATGCTGGCTTCCTGCTCAAGACTATGATAACCAACAAATTCCGTATTTTCGATATTATGGAGTACACCTGAACCGCCCCCGCCCCCACCTCCACCTCCGCCCACACCCGAACCACTTGAAACTCTCTTAAACTTCTGTGACGCCCGCGCCCTCTCCCGCTGCTTCTCCATCTCCTTCTCAAAGCCGGCCATGTCCACCGAGAAACCTGATTTAGCCACAATCTCCCGCGTTAGCTCTACGGGAAAGCCGTAGGTATCATATAGCCGGAAAGCATCTTTACCAGAGATTTTATTAACCTTCTTACCGGCAGCTTTCTCCATAATTCCATCCAGCAGTTCCAGTCCGGTACTCAGCGTCTCCCCGAACCTTGCTTCTTCAAGCTCAATAACCTTGATGATGAAGTCCCGCCTCTGCTCAAGTTCAGGATAGATACGACCCATCTGCCGGATGGTAACCCGGGCGAGTTCCGACAGAAAAGCCCTGTCCAGTCCCAGCCTCCTGCCGAAGAGGGCCGCCCGCCTTAGCAGCCTCCGCAGTACGTAACCCCGCCCATCGTTATCGGGGATAACACCGTCAGCGATGAGGAAAGCCAAGCCTCGGCTGTGCTCAACGACCACCCGCATGGCATTATCGGTATCTTCATCGGAACCGTACTTTTTACCCGTTAATCCTGACAGGCAGTCAAGCAGCGGCGCAAAAAGGTCGGTTTCATAGACCGAGACTTTACCCTCTACCGCCGCCACAGTTCTCTCCAAACCCATGCCGGTGTCAATGTTAGGTCGCGGCAGCAGCGTGCGCTTGCCGGACTCATCCTGATTATACTGGGTAAAGACCAGGTTCCATATCTCCGAAAAGCGGCCACACTCACAGTTCGGCTTACAGTCCGGCCTGCCGCAGCCGAACTCTTCGCCGAAGTCATAGTGAATCTCGCTGCACGGTCCGCAGGGTCCCGAATTGCCCGCCGGACCCCAGAAGTTGTCCTCCTCGCCGAACCTCAGTATTTTCTCCTCAGGTAAACCTATCTCCCGCCAGTACTGGTATGCTTCATCATCATCAAGGTAGATAGTTATCCACAGTCTTTCCGGCGGCAGCTTCATACGCTCTGTAAGGAACTCCCATGCCCAGGCGACAGCCTCCTTTTTGAAGTAGTCGCCAACGCTGAAGTTGCCCAGCATTTCAAAGAAGGTGAGATGGTTAGCATCACCAACCGACTCTATATCGGTGGTACGGAAGCACTTCTGGCACGATGCCAGGCGGCGGCTGGGGGGCACCGCCTCACCCAGAAAGTAAGGCTTGACCTGCACCATGCCGGCTGTCGTCAGCAGCAGGGTAGTGTCACCCTGAGGTATTAACGAAGAACCGGGTATGACCTTATGCCCCTTTTCCTCAAAGAATTTCAGATATGCCGTCCGTATCTCGTCGCTATTCACAAAAACAACTCCAAAATAAAGGCTGTCGGTTACTTACCTATGATTTTAGGTTTAAGACATACCGGCTGTCAATTAAGGACTATTTTTCTACCTCACCCCCTGTATCCCCCTCTCCTGACGAGGTTTCACAGGAGAGGGGGAATATTTTATAAGAGGGGCTTCGCCCCTCTCAAACGCCCTGCTTGTGGGATTGGCGGGGGATGCCCTACGGAATAAGCAATGGATGATGCGAGGGCGGTTTGCCTTCGCTGACCTGCTCGCCGAACAAGTTCTTTGGCAGGCGAGAGCTTTAGCGCAAGCAGGCAGGGTGAGAAAAGATAACCAGCCGAGGGGTAGCGGGGCGAGAGGAATACGTTAGCTATCCAAGCAGCTTCTTAATGTATTCCCGCAGCTCAGGGCCAATATCATCACGCTTTAAGGCATAGGCGAAGTTTGCCTTGAGCCAGCCCAGATGCGTGCCGGTGTCATAGCGTACCCCCTCGAGCTCATAGGCATAGAGCTTCTGCTTCTTGAGGAGTATCTGGAGGGCATCGGTTATCTGTATTTCGTTACCAGTACCCGGCGGGGTAATTTTAATGGTTTCAAATATCTCTGGTGTGAGCACATACCTGCCCACTATACCCAGGCGCGATGGTGCCTGTGCCGGCTCCGGCTTTTCCACCAGGCTCAGTATCTGGTATACATTTTTAGCAACCGACTCCGGCTCAATAATTCCGTATCTCCGGGTATCTTCGTCGCTAACCCGCTCCACAGCAATAACGCCGGCTTCATACTTCTCATAAATCTCCATCATACTCTTGAGACTGGGCACATGACTGTCAATAATGTCATCAGGGAGGATAACCGCGAAAGGCTCCCCACCGACAATATTTTTGGCCGTCAGAATGGCATGTCCCAGTCCAAGCTGCTCTTTTTGCCGGATATAGCAGATATCAACCAGATTGGATAGCTCGCACATCTGCCGCAGATGCTCCTCATCCCCCTTTTGCTCCAGAAAATGTTCCAGCTCGAAGCAACTATCGAAGTAGTCCTCCATGGACTGTTTGCCCCGGGCCGTCACCATAATAATCTGCTCTATACCAGAATCCATCGCTTCCTCTACCGCGTACTGAATTAGCGGCTTGTCCACCAGAGGCATCATTTCCTTGGGCTGCGACCGTGTAGTAGGCAGGAATCTCGTCCCGCGGCCGGCAGCGATAATAACGGCTTTCCGAACCTTCATGCTATCCTCCTGGTTCCTTTGTTAAGAACATAGGCAGCAGCGCCGTACACTCCAGCTTCATTACCAAGCTGGGCGGTAACGATTTTTACTGCCTGAGCCGATACCGGAAAAGCCCTTTCGGCAACCATCCGTATGGCGGGGTCAATAAAAAGAGCACCTAGTTCTGCCATCCCACCGCCGAGAACAATCATCTCCGGATTAAAGATATTTATAAGATTAGTCATGGCCATACCCAGATAGCCGGCTGCCCGCGAAAGGACGTCCAGAGCGAGTGGGTCACCTCCCCGGGCGGCAGTCCCAACCTGTTCCGCGGTTATGTTCTCTGTTTCCCCCCTGACTATCTCAACAAGAGAAGACTCTTCACCTTTCTTTATTCGATTTATGATATCCCTGGAAATCGCCCTGCCGGAGGCCAGTGCTTCCAGGCAACCCCTGTTGCCGCAGCCGCATTCCGGTCCGTTAACATCAATGACCATATGCCCTATTTCACCGGCACTACCAGTCGCCCCTTCATACAACTCACCACCGATAATGATGCCACCGCCAACGCCCGTGCCCAGGGTAAGTAAAACCAGGTTATTTACCCCCCTCCCGGCACCAAAGCAGTGCTCCCCCAGAGCCGCACTACAGGCATCATTAACCAGAAAAGTATCAACTTGGAATCTTTCCCGGACTATTTCTTTAAGTGGAACGTTATGCCAGTCCGGCAGGTTGGGGGATACGGTAATCAACCCCCTGCGGGAGTCTATGATACCGGCAGCGGCAATGCCAATACCAGCGAGCTGAGAAGGCACCATATTATTCTGATTAAGCAGGCCATCTATAGCCGAAAACAGCCGTTGAATTACCTCTTCAAGACCTTCATCGGCCAGGGTCGGGCAGACCTCTTTGGCCAGCATCCGACCCTCAGCAGAAAAAATGGCGGTCATTATCTTGGTACCGCCGATATCCACAGACAGGACAGGTGCGCTATTTTGCTTTATCATCTTAATACCACTTTATCCTATTTCGTTTATTTGTCAAGCTGAAACGGTACCCCGCTGTCCCAGCTCAGCAACCAGAATATTAAGGGCAAGATCGCCGTTGTATTTCCCCGTCTTTATGGAAAGGTCGGCCTCCAGCAGCCTGTGATACACCTCTTTCAATCGTACCATTGTATATTTGTCTGCCTGCTCCCACGCCTTACGCAGGACAAAGTCGTAAGTCAGACCCAGCTTATTCTGAATTTCGTTTCGGGACTTCCCGCGGCTTCTCATATCCTTAATCTGTAACATAATTCTGACCTGCCGCGACAGCATTACCAGAAGCTGGGCTGGTGCCGCCCCGTGTTTCAGTAACTGCTGCAATAACTCCTGGGCAATGCCAACTCTGAATTCAAGGATGGCATCAACCATAGCAAAAACATTAGCTTCCTGGGCATAGCTCACCACCACCCTGACATCCCCTTCCTCAATGCGGCGTCCAGCCGCAAATGAGACCAGCTTGTCCACCTCATTGGACATAAGCCAAAGGTTATTACCCACGAATCTAATCAGGAGGTTAACAGCCTGCGGTGATATAGTAACGCCGACCCCGGCAATCCGCTGCTCAACCCACTGGCGTAGTTGGTTTTCTTTCAATAATGGAAAAGACCTCACCTTTGCGATAGCGGATAGCTCACGCAGCAGCGGGTTGTTGCCACCTATCCTGCCATCAACCAGAACCAGCTTCGTGAAGTCCGGTATACGGCTGACACAGTCGGCTACTGATTTACAATCATCCTGGTCGGGCTGGCGGGCTGATTTCTTGCGGCTGGATTTGTTCCTGGATTCAAAGCGCTCAAGCAACCCTTCAACAACAACCAGACGTTTTTCAGCCAGAAAGGGTACCGTTGCGCAGGCGGCCTGCAACTCTTCAATAGTAACCTGCCGTCCGTCAAATATCGTAGAATTGGTCAGCAGCGCTGTGGGGTCGCCGATGCTCCTCTTAATCTCCTCAAGCGCCTGGCTAATTGAATAATCATCCTCCCCGATGAGTACATGCAGCAATTGCTGACCTCCCGAATGTGAGTTTCTACATTTTACCACACCCACATTTTTTTGGCAGAATCTGACTTCACTACTATAAGCCCCCTCTCCTCGTTATTATCTTTTCCCACCCACCACTCTCGTAGCATCGGCGGCTATTCCATAGTTCTCTCCTCATCATCTCTACAGAGAGTCGTAGAGAGGCGAAGCCTCTCTAAATAAAAATTCCCCCTCTCCCTGATAGGAGAGGGGGATACAGGTCGAAGACTCTTCGAGGGGTGAGGTAGACAAGAAATCCCAAGGTTGACAAAACCTCGCCATTAGGGAATAATCGCAAAGAGAATATAAATAAGCAACGATAAACCATACCGCTTGAATCAAGAGGTGAATTGAAATGTCGGAAAAGCCTGATGAATATAATAAAACTGACGAATTGAAGAAGCTGGCGAATATCGCCATTGACATGCAACTTGACGGCAAGATGAGGTCCCAGGCCATTAATCAACTCGGTGAAATAGCCGACCATGAAGCCCTGCTTGTCCTGCTTAACCTGGCCGCCAACGATAAAATGAATGTAGACCACAGGGACCTTGCCCTCAAGAAGGCCCGAGAAATAGTCAGGAAAGGCCGCTGATAATCTCGCGCTACCCGGAAGCCAGGCGTCGAACTGATGAGTATTGACATCGGCATTATAGGCTTGCCCCAGAGCGGCAAGACAGTCCTCTTCAACGCCCTGACAAAAGGTAAAGCCGATACCATAAGCCACGCGACCGAGGGCCTCGCCCCGCATATTGGTATCGCCAAGATTCCAGAGCCCAGACTCAAGGTTCTGGATGAGATGCTTCACCCCAAGAAGGTAGTGCCGGTTGAAGCCAGGTATATCGACGTAGGTGCCTCCGTTAAGAGCATAGCTCAGGACAAGGGTATAGGCGGGGAACTGCTTAATCAGCTCAGCAATGTTGATACGCTTATCGGGGTCGTCCGTGCCTTTGCCGACGCTAGCATACCACATCCTGAAGGCAGCCTGGATGTTAAGAGAGATATCTCCGCTCTGAATCTGGAGCTTGTCTTTTCTGACCTGACTATTATAGAGAGAAGGCTGGATAGGATAGAGACCTCCTTAAAAGGGGCCAGGCCCCCCGAGCGCCAGGGTCTCCTACAGGAAAAAGGTATTTTAACGCAGTTTAAATCTGATTTGGAAAATGACAGGCCTATCCGGCAGCTGACTCTGGAGCCCGACACCGCCAGACTTATTGCCAACTACCAGTTTCTCACCGCCAAACCTCTTCTGATAGTAATTAACATCGGGGAAGAAGAACTGCCGCAGACAGCTTCTCTGGAAGCCGAAGTCAATTCACAGTACCCGGGCGAAAAATGCCGGGCAATCGCCCTTTGTAGCAAGCTGGAAATGGAACTGGCCCAGCTGGAAGACAGTGCTGCCCGGGAATTCCGCACCGAGTTCGGTATAGAAGAATCCGGCCTCGAACGCACTATTAAGATATCTTATGAACTATCCGACCTTATATCGTTCTTCACCATAGCCTCAAACGAGGTGAGGGCTTGGTCGATTAAAAAAGGCACTACAGCCCTCAAAGCCGCCGGTAAAATTCATACCGATATGGAGAAGGGCTTTATCCGCGCCGAAGGCATCAGCTTCGACAACCTGGTCAAATGTGGCGGTATCGCGGAAGCCCGTAAACAGGGACATCTGAGGCTCGAGGGCAAGGACTACGTAATCCAGGACGGCGATGTTATTACCTTTCTGTTTAACGTATAGGCTTCTTATAGCCTCTTCCTTTCCGTACCACCAGCTTTAGTCCATCTTCACCCACCACCTCAATATTTTCACCTACGGTAATATCACCCCTGGCCGACGTCGCCACCCACAGCTCTCCCTTTATCCTGACCATGCCTTCCGGCTCCAGCGAGCTTGCCGCCTTACCCTTCGTCCCAATCATGGACGGCAAACCAACCAGCACCTGCTTTTTCAGGGTTCGCGTGGTGAATACGAAAAGTGAAATACCGAAAGCAGCCCAGGCCACCATTACGCCAACAAGTACTGGAACAGGCAGACTGATATCAAACTCGGGGAGCAGCCAGCGCCATATCACATATATAGCCACTTCCTCCAATGTCGTGCTGACAATCGCCAGTATCAGCCGGGCTGTCGTCATTCTCCTGTCCATGTTACTATCTCTATATTATAACAGGACAACGCCGTTATTCTTAAACTTACCTGTTTAAGTATAATAAATAGAATGAAAATCGTTCCATTTTGTGGAAATTTACAGGCTACGGGTCTTGACAAATCCCGGGGAATAATGGTAATATTATTAACTGTAATAATGCCCCAAGTGTTTTTTATTTTAACCTTCCCAGATACGTGTATCCATTGTATTGCTGCATGCAGCATGCGTGCGCGTCTTCATTCTAAAGAATAGCGCTATAACAACAGAAGAATTTCGTGCATTTATCTAAGGAGTAGAGATGGCTTTTACATCACCAACACCCACGTACAAGACTGCGTCCTCAGTTACCAGAAAATCCTACGCCAAGTTACCTCATGTCCTCGATGTACCCAACCTGATTAAGGTCCAGCTGGATTCTTTCCAGAGGTTCCAGGAAGAAGGCCTGAAGCAGCTACTGGAAGAGGTATCTCCCATTAAAGACCTGACCGGCAACAGACTTGAGCTCAGCTTTGTTGCTTACGAGTACCGCGAACCCCGGCCGGGACATTCTGAGCAGGAGTGCCACGAACGAGACCTGACTTACTCAGCCCCTCTATATGTCAAGGTACGATTACTCGTTAAAGAAACAGGAGAAATCAAGGAGCAAGACCTGTTTTTTGGTGATATCCCTCTGATGACAGCTAAAGGCACCTTCATTACCAGTGGTGCCGAAAGGGTGGTGGTCAGTCAACTTCTCCGTTCCCCTGGAGTCTACTTCACCAGTGAAGAAGACTCCGTTACCGGTCGCGAACTATGCCAGGCCAAATTAATTCCGACCCGCGGTGCCTGGCTGGAATTTGAGACCAGTAACCGGAGTGTCATTTCAGCCAAAATAGATGGCAAACGGAAGATCCCCATCACGACACTGCTGCGTGCCATTGGCTACGGTAGTGACGAGGAACTGCTGGAACTGTTTGGTAAAGAGGACGAGCTCTCGGACTATCATTTCGTCAGGACAACTATGGATCGGGAACCACTGATTAAAGATGAGAAAGAAGCGTTACTTGATATCTACAAAAAACTGCATCCAGGAGAGCTTCCCTCACTCGACAATGCCAGAAAGTGGATAAACGGCCTGTTCTTTGATTCGGGTCGTTACGACCTGGGAAACGTCGGTCGTTACAAGCTCAACAAACGACTGGGAGTTAACGTTAGCCTGAAGGAACGAACGCTGACACGTGAAGATATTGTTGAGATAATCAGGCACATCATCCTGATTAACACCGGCCACGATAGTGATGATGATATTGACCATCTCGGCAACCGGCGAGTACGCACTATCGGTGAACTGGTTCAAACCCAGTTCCGTATTGGCTTTCTACGGCTGGAACAGGTGGTCAGGGAACGCATGAGCATAATCAGCACCGAGGCGATTACCCCCAGCGCCCTGGTTAACATACGCCCCATCGTGGCCGCGGTCAGGGAATTTTTCGGCGGCTCCCAGCTATCGCAATTTATGGACCAGACCAACCCGCTGGCGGAATTAACCCATAAGCGCCGACTGTCAGCCATGGGCCCCGGCGGGCTATCACGCGAGCGCGCCGGCTTTGAAGTAAGGGATGTACACTTTTCCCACTACGGACGGATATGCCCTATCGAGACGCCGGAGGGGCCTAACATCGGCCTCATCGGTTCCCTGGCTACTTACAGCATCATTAACGAGTATGGATTTATAGAAACACCGTACCGCAAGGTCTTCAGTGAGATAAACAACAGGGATGCCAATCTCACGGGCAGAACAGTCACGGAGGACGTAAAAAATAGCAAAGGCAAGATGATAATAGAAGCCGGCACTGTGGTTACACCGGCGCTTGCGGCAAACGTAGCCAAGCTAAAATCCAAGATGGTAAAAGTAATACCCTTCGTATCTGGCGAAATCATTTATCTCCCGGCCGACGAGGAAGATAAATATACAATCGCTCAGGCTAACGCCCTGCTTGACGAAAATAACCAGTTTGTAGAAAAAAGGGTTGAAGCCAGGCTAAGTAACGGCTACCTTCTGGAGACACCCGATAAGATAGAACTGATGGACGTTTCACCCAAGCAGGTGGTCAGTGTCGCCACTGCTTTAACACCTTTCCTTGAGCATAACGACGCCAACCGGGCCTTGATGGGTGCCAATATGCAGCGTCAGGCAGTGCCATTGCTCCGTCCCGAGGCACCTTTGGTGGCTACCGGCATGGAAATGGAAGCCGCCAAGCACAGTAGGCAGGTGGTCTTTGCCCAGAACGCAGGCGTAGTGACCGAGCTTTCCAGCAATACCCACGATAAAGAGAACGCCAAATATCACATTGTGGTTACGCGAGATGGTGGCGGCAAGGATGAATACGAACTAATGAAGTTTGTGCGCACCAATCAGGGAACCTGCATTAACCAACGTCCCCTGGTAGATAAAGGCGACCGCGTTGAAGTTGGGCAGGTTCTGGCTGATAGCTCCGCTACCGAAAATGGCGAACTGGCGCTGGGACAAAACGTCTTGTGCGCTTTTATGAGCTGGGAAGGTTATAATTTTGAGGATGCTATTATCATCAGTAGCCGCCTGGTGGAGGAAGACAAGTTCACGTCCATCCACATTACCAAACATGAGGTAGAGGCCCGTGATACCAAGTTGGGTCCGGAAGAAATTACCAGAGATATACCCAATGTAGGTGAGGAAAGCCTGCGTGAGCTTGACGAAGACGGTATTATCCGTATTGGTGCCGAAGTAAGACCGGACGACACACTGGTAGGGAAAATTACTCCAAAAGGCGAGACGGAACTATCCGCCGAGGAAAAGCTGCTGCGGGCTATATTCGGCGAGAAGGCAAGAGAGGTTAAAGACACATCGCTGAGAGTCCCTCACGGCGAATGGGGCAAGGTAATAAATGTAAAGGTCTATACGCGGAAAGACAGCAAAAACAGTGGCGATGACCTGCCCGCAGGAGTTAACCAGTGGGTGCAGGTATGGATTGCGCAGAAACGCCGTATCTCCGTGGGAGATAAGCTGGCGGGTAGACACGGTAATAAGGGAGTTATTTCCCTCATCGCTCCTAAAGAGGACATGCCCTTCCTGCCTGATGGTACTCCGGTGGATATCATCCTAGACCCTATTGGTGTCCCCTCCAGAATGAACATCGGGCAGGTTCTGGAAACTCATCTAGGCTGGGCTGCTGAGATACTGGGGTTCCGGGCACTCACGCCAGTCTTCGATGGCGCTGATGACACAGCCATCGAGGATGCCCTGTGCCGTGCCTGGATTGTACAAAAAGCAGGAGCGGTTGACCCCAACCCCGGGAAAGAGAAAGCAAGCGTACAACTTGATATAGCCAAAGCATGGGTCAACAGCCAGAGCTATGATGGCGAAGCAGTTTTTGATGAATCCATGTCAGGAAAGGCAAAAGAAATAGGTTTACGCCTCTGGCTTGAAGACCTGAACATAGCCAGCAGCGATTTTACTCCGGAAGAACTGAAGCAGGTAGTAGAACGGGTAAATGCCGAGGGACGATTCTCACCACCTACCTATGGCAAGGTCATCCTGCACGACGGGCGCACCGGTGAATCCTTTGACCAGCCGGTAACCATAGGTAATATCTATATGATGAAGTTGATTCATCTGGTTGAAGACAAAGTTCATGCCCGCTCTACCGGACCGTATTCCCTGATTACCCAGCAACCACTAGGTGGCAAGGCCCAGTTCGGCGGCCAGCGCTTCGGCGAGATGGAGGTCTGGGCACTGGAAGCCTATGGTGCCGCCCACAATCTTCAGGAGATGCTGACAATCAAATCAGATGATGTCACTGGTCGGGCCAAAGCGTACGAGTCCATAATCAAGGGCGATGATATCCTCCAACCCGGCGTACCAGAATCATTCAAGGTTCTGGTTAAGGAACTACAGAGCCTGGGGCTTGCCCTGGAGGTAATCAATGAAGAAGAGACCAGGATAGCCCCGGCTGAAGAGACTACGGATGAAGTCTACAAACTGGAGACAGAGCTTAAAGAGACCGATGAAACAATCTGGAAAGAGGTAGATGGTAATGTTTGAAATAAACGATTTTGATGCTGTCCGTATCTCCCTGGCTTCACCGGAACAAATCAGGAGCTGGTCTTATGGTGAAGTAACCAAGCCAGAAACTATCAATTACCGCACACTGAAGCCAGAACGAGATGGCCTCTTCTGCGAGAGAATTTTCGGTCCGACGAAGGACTTTGAATGCTATTGCGGCAAGTACAAGAGGATACGCTACAAGGGAGTTATCTGTGATAAATGCGGTGTCGAGGTAGCCCGCGCCAAGGTTCGGCGGGAACGTATGGGGCATATCGAGCTTGCGTGCCCGGTAAGCCACATCTGGTTCGCCAAGGGCATACCCAGTCGACTCGGCCTACTGCTCGACCTGTCACCGCGCAGCCTGGAGCACGTTCTCTATTTCTCTCAGTATATTATCACTCATATTGACGAGGAAGCCCGTGAGGAAGCCATCCGGCAGCTTGAGGAAGGCGCTATAAAGGATATAGCGGAGCGCCAGGACGCTCTGGAGACAAAAATCACCCAGATGGAGCAGGACCAGGCTACTGTCGAGGAGATAAATCAGCTCCGGAGCCAATTTAACGAGGGGAAAATAGCCCTTGAGGAAGCGCTGGCTAATGACATCGAGCAACTGAAGGAACTTTACGTCAAGAAGCTGCTCAATGAGAATCAATATCATGACCTCAAACAGAAATACGGGGACGTCTTCGAAGCCGGCATGGGGGCCGAGGCTATCCTTCAGATAATTAAGGATATTAACCTTGATGGGCTCCGCAATGACCTGATGCGGGAGACGCAGTCTTCCTCAGGGCAGCGGCGCAAGAAAGCCAGCAAGCAACTGCGAGTCGTGGAGGCATTTCGCAACAGCGGTAACAGACCGGAGTGGATGATTCTAACAGTACTGCCGGTGCTGCCGCCCGACCTGCGGCCTATGGTACAGTTAGACGGCGGCAGATTCGCCACCAGTGACCTTAACGACCTGTACCGGAGAGTTATCAACCGCAATAATCGGCTGCGTCACCTGATAGACATAGGTGCCCCTGAGATTATTGTACGCAATGAGAAACGGATGCTCCAGGAAGCCGTTGATTCTCTCATCGATAACGGCAGGAGGGGCCGGGCTATCTCCATCAGCGGCAATCATAAGCTAAAGTCACTTTCAGACATGCTGCGGGGGAAACAGGGGCGCTTTCGGCAGAACCTGCTCGGCAAACGAGTAGACTACAGCGGGCGTTCCGTAATCGTATGCGGACCGGAATTGAAACTTCACCAGTGCGGCTTACCCCGTCGGATGGCCCTGGAGTTGTTTAAACCCTTTGTCATGCGCCGCCTGGTGGCACAGGGGCTTGCCCCTAATATCAAAAGCGCCAGAAGGCTGGTGGAGAGGGCCAAGTCAGAGGTCTATGACATCCTTGAGGAAGTCGTTAAGGAGCGGCCGGTCCTGCTCAATCGTGCGCCCACACTCCACCGACTGAGTATTCAAGCCTTTGAGCCGGTGCTCATCGATGGCAGTGCCATTCAGATTCATCCCCTGGTCTGCTCTGCTTTTAACGCTGATTTTGACGGTGACCAGATGGCGGTTCATATACCCCTGTCCCGGCTTGCCGTTAAAGAGGCCAGAGATATGATGCTCAGTCATCATAACATATTGCTGCCAAGTAGTGGTGAGCCCACCGTAACGCCGACTTTAGATATGGTACTTGGCTGCTATTACCTGACCAGCATCAGGCACAAGTCTGATGGAGATGGCGGATTATTCGGCAGTTTCGAGGAAGCAAAGCTTGCCTATGAATTCGGCGTTGTAAAACTTAGAGAAGAAATTGAAGTCAGGGACAAGGAAAGAGGTGAAAGGATTAAGACCAGCGTCGGCCGTATTGTTTTCAATGAAGTCCTGCCGCCGGAACTGGGTTTCTTCAATAAAGTAATTGATAAATCAACCCTGAAACAAATAGCCACTGATTGCTGTCGCCTGTTACCAGATGAAGAGACCGGCAGGGTACTGGACAGCATCAAGCAACTGGGCTTCCACTATGCCTCCAGGTCAGGGATTACCATTGCCATGAACGATATTGAGGTCCCACCAAGCAAGCCCAAACTACTGGAAGAAGCCGAGGGGAGGATCGCTACCATCGAAGACCAGTATGCCCGCGGCCTGATTACCGAGGATGAGAGATACAACGGCATTGTCGGCGCCTGGATGGAAACGACCGATAACATTACCAACACTATCTCGGATAACCTTGACCGCTATGGTGGTATATACATGATGGCGACATCAGGAGCCAAGGGTAATATTTCCCAGATAAGACAGATGGCAGGCATGCGCGGACTGATGACTGACCCCTCCGGCAAAATAATTGAATTTCCCATCAAGTCAAGCCTCCGGGAAGGTCACGGCATTCTGGAATATTTCATTTCTACCCACGGAGCCCGTAAGGGCCTGGCGGATACAGCTCTGAGGACATCGGATAGTGGTTATCTTACCAGACGCCTTATTGATGTCGCCCAGGATGTTATCACCGCCCAGGAGGACTGTGGCACTACTGACGGTGTATGGATATCTGAACTAAAAGAAAAAGGACTGTTGCCCCCATTTTTTGAGCGCATAACGGGGCGCCTGGCGATGAGCGATATAGTTCATCCGGAGACCGACGAAATTATCGTCGAACAAAATGAGGAAATTGACGAAGAGAAAGTCAAAGAAATTATCGCTGCGGGACTTACCTCGGTCCACGTCAGGTCGCCGCTCAAATGTCAGTCTAGGCGGGGAACCTGCCAGCGCTGCTATGGCCGCGACCTTGCCCGTGGACACCTCGTTGGCTCGGATGTGGCCGTGGGTATCATCGCTGCCGAAAGTATCGGTGAACCAGGCACCCAGCTTACCCTGCGCACCTTCCACACTGGCGGTGTGGTTGGACTCGATATTACCAGCGGCCTGCCCAGGGTCGAAGAGCTTTTTGAAGCCAGAATACCCAAGGGACAGGCGATTATCTCGGAAATAGACGGTACAGCCGAGGTAATTCAGAACGAGGAAGGACGGCGGATAAAAATCATCAGCACCGAAGTTTATCATGATGAATATCCGTTACCCGGCGATTTGCAGGTCATGGTAAAGAACAGACAGTGGGTCGACATAGGCACGGTACTTGCCGCTAAAGCCCCCGCCGAAGCTGCGGAATCGGAGACCGCCCCAACGGCGAAAACCCAGCCTATACTGGCTCGCTTTGCCGGCGAGGTCACTGTAAAGAAGAAGCAGCTGACTATAAGCTATGCCGAGAAAGAAGAGCGGGAGTATATCCTCCCTTCGAGTGCCAGTATCTGGGTCCAGACCGGTGACGAGGTGAAAGCCGGTCAGCAACTGACCGACGGTTCCATTAACCCTCACGACATACTGCGCATACTGGGTAAAGAAGCTGTCCAGCAATACCTGGTTGACGAGGTACAAAAGGTGTACCGCTCCCAGGGCGTGAATATAAACGACAAACATATTGAGGTTATCGTTCACCAGATGCTGACAAAGGTACGCATTGATTCCGCCGGTGATGCCGACCTGGTGCCTGACGAGCTTATTGATAAATTTACCTATGAAGACACTAATGCCAAGGTACTGGCCGAAGGAGGCGAACCGGCTACGGCTCACACAGTTTTACTGGGTATAACCAGGGCTTCGCTGAGTACCTATAGCTGGCTGGCCGCCGCCTCATTCCAGGAAACCACCAGAATCCTTACCGAAGCCGCCGTTAACGGCAAGGTGGATAAACTGGTCGGACTCAAGGAAAATGTCATTATCGGCAAGCTTATTCCGGCTCATTACCTGGCCGAAGAAGAAGTACCGGAATTAATGGCTGGCGAAGAAGGTGAGGAAGCACTCAGACTCCTGGCCAGTGACGAAGAAGTTCTAAACCTTATAGCCAGCCTGAGCCAACCAGAAGCCGCCGACATGGAAACCGCCGGCGAAGAAGACGAGGAAACACCACGCCTGGAAGACGCTGAGGAACCGGCCGCAGATACCGTAGACATAGAAACCGCCGGCGAAGAAGACAAGGAAACATCACGCCTGGAAGACGCTGAGAAACCGGACGCGGAAGCTGCCGACATGGAAACCGCCGGCGAAGAAGACAAGGAAACATCACGCCTGGAAGACGCTGAGGAACCGGACACGGAGGCCACCGACATGAATGTCTCCGTCGAGGAAGAAGACAAGGAAACATCACGCCTGGAAGACGCTGAGAAACCGGACGCGGAAGCTGCCGACATGGAAACCGCCGGCGAAGAAGACAAGGAAACATCACGCCTGGAAGACGCTGAGAAACCGGACGCGGAAGCTGCCGACATGGAAACCGCCGGCGAAGAAGACAAGGAAGAACCATCCGCCTAGGACTTCTTTGGAGCACAGTCTATTGAGGGGGTAAGGCGAAATAGCTCGTATCGTATCGGGTAAACCCAGTGCCGAGGACGCACCGCTTGATACCAGTCTTAGACCCCGGTCCCTTGCCGATTTTACCGGACAGGATAAGACCAAGGAAAATCTGAAAATAGCTATCACCGCGGCCAGCGCCCGGGGTGAAGCCCTTGACCATGTGCTGTTCTACGGCCCGCCCGGCCTCGGTAAAACATGCCTGGCACAAATCATCGCTTCTGAGGTCGGGGTTAATATCAGGACAACATCAGGCCCGGCCATTGAGCGCACCGGCGACATGGCCGCTATCCTGACCAACCTCCGCAGTCAGGACATCCTCTTTATCGATGAAATCCACCGACTCAACCGGACGGTAGAAGAGATACTTTACCCGGCCCTGGAAGACTTTGCCCTTGATATTATCATCGGCAAAGGGCCCGGGGCCAAGAGCCTCCGGCTGAACCTGCCCAGCTTTACCCTTATTGGCGCCACCACACGCTATGCCCTGCTCAGCCCACCACTAAGGGACAGGTTCGGTGCCGTATACCGCCTTGATTTTTACGACCGCATATCGCTGGAAAAAATCCTCAAACGCTCGGCCCGAATCCTGCAGGTTGAGGCAGAAGACGAGGGGTTGAGAGAAATAGCCCGCCGCGCCCGTGGCACGCCACGCGTGGCCAACCGCCTGCTCAAGCGGGTCAGGGACTATGCCCAGGTAATGGCCGACGGCATTGTCACCGAATCGGTGGCCAAGGCGGCGCTGTCCAAGCTGGAAATCGACGCCATAGGGCTGGACGAGATAGACCACAAGGTACTGCATACGATTATTGAGAAGTTTAACGGCGGGCCGGTGGGACTGGACACCATCGCCGCTTCTATCAGCGAGGAATCGGATACCATCACGGACGTTTACGAGCCATACCTGCTGCAGCTGGGCTTCCTGGAGCGGACACCGAGGGGGCGACTCGCCACGCCGCTGGCCTACGAGCACCTCGGCCTGCCCTATAACAAAAAATCCCCGCAGGGAACATTGCTGTAGCACCCCCACTCTATAGAAACACTGCTTCTTCCTTTAAATCTTTTAAGTTAAAAAATAATATTCTGCAAATAAATGTAAAAATTACTTGACATTTAGTATCTTATGTTTTACAATATGTATTGTATAGATTACTGGAGAGGAGGCAGAAAAATGGCACCATTACAGAAAAGAGCTTGGTACGGTCTGGCGATAGGGATTGTTTTTGCTATTGCCCTCATAGTGGTTTTTATTATGAAGGGTGGAATAAGCACCTTTACTGAAGACACCGGATTCAGGGCAATTATCAGTGTACTATGGGTTGGAGGACTCGTAGCAAACCTCATACTGGTGAACCTTACCCTCCGCAAACCGAGTCTGGTTGATGAACGGGACCGGTTGATAATGGACAGGGCTCCCAGAATCCAGTGGCTGGCGGTGTTATTTTCGCTGGTAGCTTGGACTATAGCACTTACCGAAATTTACTGGGATGCAGGCCAGATACCAGTCATTTTCCTTTACCTGATATTCATGTCCATCCTTATTGTCAGTACACTAGGCCAGTCTATCGGCATCCTGATTGGCTATTGGAGAGGGTAATCTATGACTAACGCCAGAATAGACAACCGCATCAGAAGGCTGCGCTTCGACCACGATGAAATGACGCAGGAGGAGCTTGCCAGCCGCGTCGGCTGCACCCGGCAGACCATCATCGCCCTGGAGCAGGGTAAATATGTGCCGTCCATAGAGCTGGCCTTTAAAATCGCCCGGGCTTTCGGCGTAACGCTGGAAGAGGTCTTTCAGTACGAGGAGTAAATTAACTGTTTCTCCAAACCAACCTTGCTAAACCACCCCTGCTCAAGCTAAGATTGTATACGTGAAGTCGGTCCTAGTTCACGTCTGCTGCGCCCACTGCGCCGCCTATACCGTGGAACACTGGCGGCAGCAGGGATATGAGGTCAGCGCCCTGTGGTACAACCCCAATATCCATCCCTATATAGAGCACCAACAACGCCTGGAAAGCATGCAAGCATTAGCGGAGCAGATAGACCTGCCGCTGACGGTTATTGAGGGCTACGACATGGTTGAATACTTCCGCCGGGTGGCCGGCCACGAACCAGAGCGCTGCCGGTACTGCTTCGACCTTCGTCTGTCAAAAACGGCGGAAACGGCGCGGCAGAATGGCTTTAATGCTTTTACCACCACCCTGCTCATCAGCCCTCATCAGAAGCATGACGCACTTCGGGAAATCGGCAGCAAAATCGCCGGGGAACAAGGCCCGGAATATCTTTATGCCGACCTTCGGAAACACTACTCGGACAGCCGCCACCTGACCAAGCCTCTCAATCTCTACCGTCAGCAGTACTGCGGCTGCGTTTACAGCGAGTGGGAACGTTATACAAATACAAAAATAGAATGAATACTAAAACCCTGCTGTTAGCTATCATCTCCCTCCTGATAATACTATCTTGTGCCTGCAACTCAGCGCCGGACATGGCTATAGTAACCCGTGTTATTGACGGAGACACCATTGTCATCGATACCGGCCAGAGGGTCAGGTACATCGGTGTTGATACGCCGGAGGTTTATCCCGAAGAGGAAGCCTACGGTATGGAAGCATGGCAGGCTAACCGGCAGCTGGTAGAGGGGAAAAAGGTACGACTGGAGCCAGACGTATCCGAAACAGATAAATACGGACGCCTGCTACGCTACGTCTATGCGGATGATATATTAGTCAATGCTGAACTGGTCAGACTGGGCCTGGCGGAAGCTAAAGCCTACCCGCCCGACACCAGGCATCAGGACCTGCTGGAACAGACAGAAAGGGAAGCCAGGGAGGCTGGCCGGGGAATCTGGGCAAAGTAAAGGGGGGCCTCTAATCGAGACTCCCCTCTGTTACTCTATCTAAATCTCCCGGCTGCTGATTACTTAACGTTTATTGTCAGGGTACAGGTCCATTCAGCCTTCTCGCCGCCTTCCCAGTCCCGGCCGTATTCCAGAGATACGGTGGCCGTGCCTGATTTGAATGCCTGAAAGGTAAATTTCTCCTGCCCCGCCGCCCCGACCTTGTCGCCGGTGGGCGCAACATACTCATGTTTAACCTGTTTTACCACGCCAGTGTCACTAATCCCAGCTTCTTCATTCCACTGGAAGCCGGTTGACTGATTAGAGCACAGGATTACCGTCACTCCCTTACCAACAGTGAGTTTAATATCATCCGTAATATGTTTCTCTTTCATAAAATTATTACAGGTATAAAACTCTACACTGGTCGCGGCCGCGTACTTGCCCGGGTCTATCTTCACAGGCTCTTCCTTTGCCTCCGACTGGCAGGCGATGAGGGACAGCACCAAGACAACCAGCAGACCCATGATGATTATCTTTGATTTCATTTGTTTCCCCCTTCAGTGTTCTTAATGCATTATGGCACTGTGAGGAAATCAAGTCAATAGGCCGGGTTGATTTCGTGCCGCCTCATCCGGTTCCGAACATCAGTCTGTAATCGTGTAGGCTAACTGGACATTAAGAGTTATCTCCATCTCACCCGGGCTGATGGGAGTCGATGGTGCCGGTACTCCCACGGTCGACTCCACCATATCCTGACGATAAATGGGGCTAGGCACGTAGGTACTTTCTGAGATATAGGACGGCTTGCCCAATTTCACTCCGGCAACTTCAGCCAGCTGCTTCGCCTTGGCTTCGGCATCAGCCACTGCCTTTTCCCCACTATATATAACGAAAAAGACACCACTTTGTTAGTTGAGATACTAATTTCCCTGAAGAATAAAAGACTGGTGAGATAGACCACGTGGTTATTTTTCCAGGTTCTTGAGGGCCTGGTCATAGGCACTAATAGCCTGCTCAATCGCTTTAAGCAGGTCGGCTCTCATTGATTCCGGGACTTTTTCGAGTATTTCACGCAGAGCTTCCTGATTTTCCAGGGCCTGGCGAAGCAGAAGTTGCCTGAGCTTTTCCTGTCTATCAGCCGAAGCGCCCTCAGCATCACCTTCATCAACCCTGGCTTGCTGCGCATTATCAGAGAATATGTCCACCCTTGGTGCTACTACTGGCGCTTGCTTTACAGCCTCCACTGGCACCTCTTCCACCTGCACGCTTGGTGCTTTCTCTACCAGCGCTGGCTCCGGAGCCGGTGCCGGTACTGGAGCGGGTACTGTAGTTGGTTCCGGCACCGGACTTGGTTCCGGTTCCGGAGATGGCTCCGGTTCCGCCACGGCCAGCATAGGTGCTTCGCCTTCTCGCGGTTGCGGTGCTTCCTGAGGGGATACAGGTGGCTGTTCAGCTTCAGACATGGCTATCCCCCTCTCCCCTAAGGCTTCTTCATCAGACACAACCAGGTTTACCATAGCTACCAACTGGTTATTCATACGCTCTGTAGCCCTCTCCACCTGCTCGGCCTCACCTTTGTCTGCCATCGCTATGATTTCATCCACCCTTTCGTCGGCAAACTTAGCATATAGCTCGGCTTTGCCGAGGTCGGAGGGAGTGAACGCCAGTCTTACGGCCTCAGTTGCCAGCTTGACGCTGTACAGTGGCTCTCCGGGGAGGCTGTTGCTGGCGGCGGCTACCGTACCACTGCCAATGACGAGTATGGCGAAAACGGCAACGACCGCAGTTACCCACCGCGGCTGCCAGCTAAAGAAGCCCCGATGTTCCTTCGGCTCTATATCGCGGAGTGCCGCCTGGAACTGATACCTGGCTCTTTCCCTGAATTCAGGACGCGGTTTTATAGCCGCCGTTTCTCTGGTATCCAGGGCTGTCCAGAGTAAAGGCTCAAGCTCGGCGGCATATTCTGGGTAATCCGCCAGGCACTGCTCTATTGTCTCGCCCTGGAGCACCCTTTCCAGACATTTGTCCAGAATATTGTCGAATTCTCTTGCCTTTTTCATGGTACTGTTCCTACCAGCATAACCTTACGCAGCGCGGCTATGGCGCTGTGCTGTAATGCTTTGATGGCCCCTTCACTCTTGCCCATGGCCCTGGCGGCCTCGGCGATGGATAAATCGCCGGCAAAGCGCAGGGAGATTACTTCCTGCTGTGCTTTGGTCAGCTTTTTAGTCGCCTGAGCCATCTGCTCAATTTCCACCTTTCGTTCCGTCAACTTCCTTGGGTCGCTATCACCCGCAGTTATCGATTCATCAAGAGGTACCGTGGCACGCCTTGATTTTTTTCTATAGTAGTCAACTATCTGGTTATGAGCGATACGAAACAGCCAGGCTGAGAAGGGCATGCCCTTCCACTTGTAAGACGAGATAGATTTAAGGGCATTTAGAAAGACCTGCTGAGTCATATCCTCTGCCTCTGTTCTGTCTCCTATTTTGAGAACTATATAGCGATAAATCCTATCGAAGTTCTCCTCATATAGCTGAGTTAAAGCCGCCTGGTCACGCTGCTGCGCTCTGCGGACAAGGCTTTGCTCATCTTGCACCTGACAACTCCCGGTTGGCCAGACGGCTTTTATATTTTTATTTCGTCCAGCCTGTAAATTATGGCGTTACCCTGTGCATATATTATAACGAACAGGGTGGTAAAAAGATAGGTTTTGAGGTTTGGGGGGGGGTAATGAAGCGTATGCTTAGAAGAGTTGGTTAAATAATAAGTCATACAACACTAACAGGACATATGATAAAAAATTGATTCATTGACACCAAAGTAAATCAAGAGATAATATAGTGAAGAATAGAAACTAATTAAGTAAAACTATATTTATCTCTATTGGTTAGATTGATGACGGGAATTCTAGGATAATGACAGAGGCTTTAGTAACACCAAAACTATTACAGTGGGCTCGTGAAAGACGGAAACTGCCATTAGAAGAAGCAGCTGGAAAGCTTAGCGTTAATCCATACAAGCTTGAAAAATGGGAGCAAGGCTTAGGTACTCCAACGTTTAAGCAGGCTAGAAACCTGGCAGAAAAATTATATGTGCCTTTCGGATATTTATTTCTTTCCACTCCCCCTATTGAAGAATTACCATTACCTGATTTTCGAACCGTTGCTGGCGCAACTGCATTTGCTCCAAGCCCAGATTTCTTAGACGTATTGAGGGATACTCTTAGAAAACAACAGTGGTACAGTGAATATCAGGAAGATATAGGTGCAACTCCCCTAAAATTTATTGGACGGTTCGCTCCTGAAAATGATTATCGAGAGATAGCAACTGATATAAGGAATACTCTAGAGATAAGCCAAAGAATGCGTGAAGAATCCGTTAACTGGGAGCAATTCCTTCAGGATTTTATACGTAAATCCGAAAAGAATGGAATTTTAGTACTTCGTAGCGGGATTGTTGGAAACAACACTCATCGTCCACTTAATGTTGAAGAATTTAGAGGGTTTGTAATAAGTGATAATCTTGCTCCAGTAATATTTATTAATGGAAAAGATGCAAAAACAGCACAAATATTCACTCTAGCGCATGAATTAGCTCATTTATGGATGGGGCAGACCGGAGTATCCAACCCTGATTATTTTAATAAATTATCTGACCCACAAAACAGAATTGAAAAAATGGCTAACCAAGTAGCTGCTGAAACACTATTACCAGCTGAAGAATTATTAGATTGTTGGAATAATTATAAAGAAGTTAAAGAGAATATTGAAGAAATTGCGAGAAAATATCGAGTAAGTGTTTTCGTTGTTCTACGAAGGGCTTTCGATAATAATAAAGTTCAAGAGACTGAGTATTATGACTATTACCAAGAATTAATAGCTGAACATCATAGGAGCCAAGGGGCATCAGGAGGAAATTTCTATAAAAGCCTATTAGCTCGGAATAGTAATACCCTTACAACAACTTTGCTTATCGCATGTGCTGAAGGAAAAGTATCTCAAAAGGATGCTGCACGTTTGCTGAATGTTAAGGTAAAATCGCTGCCCTTAATTCAGAGGAAAATTATTTTCAGGGGTTCTACAAATGCCTGATTATTGGCTTGATTCAGATAGTTTAATACAGACCAAAAATGGTCCTTATGGTTTCGATATTGCCCCTACTTTTTGGGATTTTATCGAACAGAAGATGAATGAAGGAGTTATTTCAAGCTCAATAATGGTCTATGGTGAAATTGAAAATGGTGATGAAGATGATTTACTTCTATGGGCAAAACAACAGAAAGAAAATGGCCACTTTTTAGAACCAGGTCAAGAAGTACAAATAATATTTCGTAAAATAGCAGATTACGTAAATAGTAATTATCCACAACATCAAGCTTCTGATTTCCTCGCTGGAGCTGATCCATGGATAATAGCTCACGCAAAAGCATACGGAGGCAAAGTAGTAACATTTGAGGTATCTGCTCCTGAATCTCAAAAACCAAAAATTCCAGATGTAGCCGCTGCATTTGAAGTCGAGACTTTGAATATATATAAAATGGTCAGAGAATTGGGCATAGTGCTTTAATAGAACTTATTCTAGCTGACTTGTATTTCTTATCCGTAAATAGCAACATGTAAGCAGTCAAGAACGGCTGAAAGCAAGGGGAAGCGCAAGTGCTTCCCCCTTTTTTATGGGGGCGGGGTGGGGAAACCTGCGGGATTAGCCGCCGATGTTACGAGGGCGGCGGTCCTTCACAAGTGAAGGATAAAGGTGGGAAAAGATAACATAGAAGGGGGGTTGGGTGGGGCTAATGAAAAAGGGGCAGGGTGGGGCTAAAGCATACAGGATAAGCCAAATGACTTTATAACCTAAGAGTAATCACGGTATGCCATTAAAGAAAGAAATATGTTAAAATTGCAGGACAGGCGGAACCAGCACGAATGAGTACATCGGGAGATTAAGCTTTGACTTACTCCGTACGGCGGATGGGTAAAGATGACCTTGTGCAGGTCACTAAGATAGACCGCGAAGTGTTCCCTACCCAGTGGCCACCAGCCAACTACCGCCATGAGCTACAAAACCAGCTGGCGCACTACATTGTTGCCTGTGACGACGCCAGAACGGTAGAGGAAAGCCAGCCAGTACCGCCGAATGGTCTATCCAAGCTGATATCTATGATAAGGCACTGGTTTAACCGTAATCGTCTACCTGACAGCGTTTTACACACAGTAAAAAGACAATACGTTATCGGCTTCTCCGGCATCTGGGTCCTGGCCAATGAAGCCCATATTACCAATCTGGCCGTACGCCAGCAACACCAGCGCCAGGGCATTGGTGAGCTATTGCTTATATCCACCATAGACCTGGCTAAAGAGCATAAAGCGAGCACCATGACCCTGGAAGTACGCACCTCGAATTTCGCAGCTCAGACTCTGTACAACAAGTATGGTTTTACGCAGGTGGACCTGCGCCGCGGCTACTACCTGGACAACAGGGAAGACGCCGTGATAATGTCCACGGATAGCATTACCTCCCACTCATACCAGGCAAGGCTCCAGGAGTTAAGGGAAGCACTCACGCGAAAGTGGGGCAGCCTGCCCGTGGTTGGAGGAACTCACTCCACTGTTAACCCCGAAGAAGGCAAAAGAGCCCCTTAAAATTTATCGTAACAACAATTCCTGGAACTAAAGGAAACGTGCGATTTGGCAGATGCCTTACCGCTGGAACAGGCTTCTTTTTTTCGGTAAATAGTCGGGATTATTCATATTCTCGTAGACCCACTCCTTAAGCTGCTCCTCACAGGTGGCCAGCGGCTCCTTCAGCTTGGACACATCTATCGCCGCCATATAGCTGTCAGTTTTGAACTTCACGGCGGCATCTATATTCACATTCATCTCCGCAACCATATCAAATACCTTAGACAGCTTATCCAACAACTCCTGAGGCAGAAACGCTACCTTTTCCCTGTTTTTCTCCCAGGCTTGTGACTTAAATCTGCCGATGCCGTGATGGTAGCTAAAGTTTTCACACAGCCTGGCATTATATCTAACACTGGACAGTATGCCGACAACCTTTCCCAGCGGCGCCCTCCTGGTACGGAGCATCTGCAAGCCGATACTGAGCACCAGCAAGAAAACCAAGGCCACGCCGATAAGTATACTCGATGTCAAACTACCCAATGCTAAGAACCCTCCACATGCGTTTTTCCAGCCCTAACAATCGTCAGCCACTTATAGCTCCTTAAGATTATAGTAAAATTTACGCATAAAAAACAAGCTGGCTCCAGACTCCGAAATCGAGCACTCACCCGCACCAATGAGATTGTAAGGTGGCGTAAGAAGCCCTTTGAAAACTCTTTGACCACAGGATAATGAAGTGTTAGAATTACCAGACAGGCGCATCAGCGGTTAAGGAGGTCACGACAATGTCCGGGCATTCTAAATGGGCCTCAATCAAACATCAGAAGGGGGTTGCCGATGCCAGGCGGGGCCAACTGTTCACCAAACTGACCCGCGAGATTATCATAGCCACACGTGAAGGCGGCAGTAACCCGGAGGCCAATTTCCGCCTGCGTCTGGCTGTACAGAAAGCCCGCGACAATAATATGCCGCAGGACAACATAGAAAGAGCTATCAAGCGCGGCAGCGGCGAACTCGAGGGTGCCAGCCTGGTAGAGGTAGTCCTGGAAGGCTACGGCCCCAGCGGCACGGCTATCCTGGTTAATGCGCTGACCGACAACCGCAACCGCACCATTCAGGAGGTAAGAAGTACGTTCACTCGCCATGGTGGCAGTCTGGGAGAAAGTGGCTGTGTTGCCTGGATTTTCGACTCCAAGGGAGTTATTACCATAAAGGCTGATAACGTAGACGCCGATGAACTGGCCCTTACCGCCATCGACGCCGGTGCCGAGGATGTAAAGGTGGAAGATTATTATGTGGAGGTCTATACAAAGCCGGAGGAACTCGAAACAGTTCGGACAGCCCTGGAGCGACAAGACGTACCCATAAACACCAGTGAGCTATCCAAGGTGCCCAAGAGTCTGGTCCAGCTTGATGAAAAAGCCGCCACGCAGACGCTGAAGCTCCTGGACAAGCTGGAGGATATAGACGACGTACAGAACGTGTTCAGCAACGCCGACATACCCGACGTTATTATGGAGAGCTATCAATCATAAGCTCAGGCATAGATTTGAAGGAAATTTACTCTCCAGACCCCTCGCTATAAAGAAAAAATGAAGATATTAGGTATCGACCCGGGCACACTGGTTATGGGCTACGGCATCATAGAAAGTGAGGATGATGAGATATCCCTTGTTGATTTCGGTGCCCTCATCGGGCCGGAACGCTCTCAAATCAGCGAGCGCTTGAACCATTTATACCACCAGATTCTGGAAGTCATCGAGCGCCATCAGCCCGATGCTGTTGCCATAGAGCAGCCCTTTATCTCCAAGAATGTAAGGTCGGCTATGGCAATTGGAAGGGCTCAGGCGATAGCCCTCCTGGCCGCCACCAGTCGAGGCATCCCGACCTACGAATATACCCCGGCCCAGATAAAACAGAGGGTTGCCAACTACGGAGCCAGCAGTAAGGAGCAGATTCAGGAGATGGTCAGGCTTCAGCTCGGCCTTTCCGAAGTACCTCAGCCAAACGATGCCGCCGATGCCCTGGCTGTCGCCATCTGCCACCTGCGCGAGATTCACCTGAGTAACCTTCTGGCCGGTCAATAGAAGGGAGCAAGTGATAGCCAGCCTTCACGGTAAACTGGAGTCTTTGGGCAGCGACCAGGCGATTATTAACGTCGGTGGCATCGGTTTTCAGGTATATATGCCCACCACCGCCCTGAGCACGCTGGGGACTCCCGGCGATGAGGTCAAGCTCTATACACACCTCCATTTACGCGAAGATAACGTGGCCCTTTACGGCTTTACTTCCGCCGAGGAGTTATGGCTCTTCCAGACCCTTATCGGCGTCTCCGGCCTGGGGCCACGGCTGGCTTTGTCCATGCTTTCGGCCTTGAGTACCGAGCAAATTACCATGGCAATTGCCACAGCCAGCACAGATATGCTGACCATGATTCCCGGCATCGGCAAGAAGGTGGCCAACCGCATCATCCTGGAGCTTAAGGAGAAAATCGGCGCTGCCTGGATAGCTACCCCGACCACCCAGATAGCCCAGGAAAACACAGATGTTCTGACAGCACTGACCTCCCTCGGCTATTCCGCCGCCGAAGCCACTAAAGCCGTCGCCACACTGCCCACCACCACCGACCTCAGCCTTGAGGAGAAAATCAAGATGGCACTGCAGTACTTCGGTGGGAAGTAAGACAAGACAACGTGCGGCGAAACGGTTGAAATAAACACAGGACATTTGAGTGTGATATAATTTCAAGTGGATAGCGGACTCGGAATATGCACGATTCCTGATTTGATATGGTAAATACCTTGTTTTTACGAGACCCCAGGCTAGAAGAAAGAAGGCGAGCCTACTTTAAACGCCGGAGAATCATCCGTATAACTACCGTCAGCGTCATTGTCCTGCTAATTGCCCTGTTCAGTGTATACCAATTCACGGATGTAATATTCAGGCCGCATGAAGTCCTGAGCTCTACCTCGCATACCGGGGATTGGGCTATGTTCCGCCGCGACCTGAGCCGTACCGGGAGCACCGGCCCGAGCGGCATACTTCCCGAGGGAAAACTGAAGTGGGTATTTTCGACGGACGGCAGCATCCATTCATCACCGGCCGTAGCCCATGGAATGGTATATTCAGGCTCGAGAGATGGTAAAATTTACGCCCTGGACGCAGCTACCGGCGACAAAATCTGGGAATTTCAGACAGGAAGCTGGGTGGAGTCATCGCCCTCAGTTGTCAATGGCGTGGTCTACTGCGGGTCAAACGACGGACGATTATATGCGCTTGATGCCGCTACCGGCGAAAAGCTGTGGTCTTACAAAACCAGATACGCCGTACGGTCATCACCGGCCGTTGCCAACGGTAGAGTCTACATCGGCTCCGACGATTATTGTATTTACGCTGTCGATGCCTCGACGGGGGAAGAACTGTGGCACTTTGAGACAGACGGCATTGTCACATCCGCTCCGGCTGTGTCCGAAGGCATCGTTATCGTCGGGTCAATTGACGGTTTCTACTATGCCCTGAACGCAAAGAGCGGAAGGCTCCGCCTTAAATACAAGGCTTTTTCATTCGCTTCTTCCTCTCCAACCCTGAGCAATGGAGTCGCCTATCTCAGCACGTCCGGCGGCGCGATATATGCCATCGACCCCAAGGCTAAAAACTGGCCTTTCGAGCACAGACTCTCCACCTTCTGGAAAGCACTGTATATTTACGGCGCGGCTCCCACTCCCCCCAACCAGTCAGGCTTTTTATGGTACTACAGGATGTGGATGACAAGAATACGGACCTCTTCGGCCATAGCTGACGGCTTACTGTACACAGGTGCCGACAACAGGGTGGTCTCCATAGATACGAAGAGCCAGAAAGAGCTCTGGGCGTTCGAAACCGGGGAGTCAGTCAGGTCTTCACCGGCCGTAGCTGACAATACTGTCTATATAGGCAGCGAAGACGGCCGCCTCTACGCCCTGGATGCCGCCAGCGGCGACAAGCTCTGGGACTTCCTCACCGGCGATAAAATAACGTCGTCCCCTGCCGTGGCGGACGGTGTGGTTTACGTCGGCTCCCACGATGGGAACCTTTATGCTATAGAGTAGTCTGCCTGCGGCGGAATGATAGAGAATGAAGGCATCTGAGGGAAGCATCGGGCGGGTATTCGTGGTGAGGCTCGAGGACGGCGATGTCGTGCCCGACTGCCTCGAGCGATTCGCCGCCGAGAAGGCGATAAAGGCCGGACACGTTATCCTCATCGGGGGTATCGGCGGGGGTGAGGTGGTGGCCGGCCCACGCAGGTCTGACGAAATGCCCCCCGACCCCATATTCCTCCCCGTTGACGGCGCCCATGAGGTGGTGGGTGCGGGAATCATCGCCCCGGATAAGGACGGCAAGCCCGTGCTGCACATCCACGCTTCCCTGGGACGGGCGGGAAAGACGCTGACCGGCTGCCTGCGCCCCGGCGTGAGCACCTGGCTGGTGGGCGAGGCCATTATCTACGAGATAACGGGCACCACCGCCCAACGCCTCCCCGACGAAGAGAGCGGGTTTGATTTGATGGAGGTTTGATTTGGCCATAAATGAGGCTAAAGCGGTTTCAGGGAAACAAACCGAGCGTGGCCAGGCGTGAATTGTTTTTATAGTTATGTCAAGTGGTGAGAGGGTTTGGGGGTAGATAAAGTCACAATAAAGACTTGACTAGACTTGACAAGACCTTACCAGACTGTTATAATGTTTGATAGAATAGTTATTACCCCTATCGCTTCGGTGGTAGGGAGCGAGACCGCCCTCAAAGGCGGTCTCAGCATATTAGGCAGACAGCCTTGCGTACGAATGTCTATATTGATGGATTCAACTTATATTATGGCTCTTTAAGAAAGACGCCTTTTAAGTGGTGAGAGGGTTTGATTTGATGGAGGGGGGAGGGGGGAGAGGGGGGAGTTGACTATGAGGGGTATAATGAACTAAAGAGAACCAAATGATGTGAGGTGGTTTATGGGGCAAATTATGAGGTGCCCTTTAGTCGGTATTCCCTGCACAAAACCTATAACAATAGAAGAAAAAACGTTCTTCTTAGCAGAAGCAGAAGAACCAGATTACGACAAGAAACACCGTGATAAGGCTATAAGTGAAGCTATAGCTGACGGATATAAGATAAGAAGTGCTTTAGAAGAAAAGGGAATTAACGCTTTCACCTGTAAAATCTGTGAGATGATACAGACTTGCGCCTACGGTATGGCCGATATATCACAGAACAATGCTAATGTTTTCATGGAACTGGGGATGATGTTGGCATTAGGAAAGCCAACCATAATACTGGCAAAAAAGGGACAGGAAGAGAAACTAAAACTACCTTCCGACGTGACTGCTATCGAAATCATTCCCTTTGACGAATACTTGGATATAATTGACCAGCTACGAGAGGTTGTACAGAAATTGCCTACAGTCGTTTCACCCCCCAGCCCCATAGAAGATTTAGAGAAGATACAACCTCAATTCGCCCAAGAACTTAAAAAGATGGAACAGCACTTAGTTCAGGAATTCAAGAACAGCGTGCGTGAGGCTAAAATTGATATACTCTCATTTGACGAAGAAAGGAAAGACATATCGCCAGAATTGAATGAAAAGTTAAGGATGTTAGAAGGTCAAATGGAAAACATGAGTAGACTAGGCATTAGTATGGACGCCGAAGCTGCTGCGCTTAAAGGTAATTACTTGCACTATTTGGTAAGTTACGAAGAAGCTCTAGCAAGTTTCAATTTGTCTTTAGAACTAAGACCTGACCATCCTGATACTCTTACGAATAGAGCAGAGATAAAAATGCATTTAGGTAAATTTGAAGAAGCTTTGCTTGATTGTAATCGCTCTTTAGAACTTAAACCAAATAATGAAGAAGCACTTGATGTTCGTGGTTCTGCTTTTGCATTATTAGGAAAACATAAAAAGGCTCTAGCTGACTACAACCGCTCTTTAGAAGTAAAACCTGATGACCCTTGTACACTTTCAAACCGTGGTGGCACCTATCATGAGTTGAAAAGGTATAACAAAGCTCTAGCTGACTATAACCGCTCTCTAGAACTCAGGCCCGATGCCCCAGGTACACTTTCAAACCGTGGTGATACCTATCATGAGTTGAAAAAGTACAATGAAGCTATAACTGACTATAGCCGCTCTTTAGAACTCAGGCCCGATGACCCAGATACCCTTTCAAACCGTGGTGGCACCTATCATGAGTTGAAAAGGTATAACAAAGCTCTAGCTGACTATAACCGCTCTCTAGAACTAAGTCCTGAGCATGCAGAAACATTATATAACCTAGCTTGTCTTTACTCACTGAAAGGGAATGCTGACGATGCGCTAACCTCTCTTGAGAAGGCTATTGGCAAAGACAAGAAATATCAAGAAATGGCTGAAACAGATAAAGATTTTGATAATATAAGAGAAGACCCACGCTTTAAGAAGCTAATTGGAGAAGATTAACCTCTTTCTTATCTTTTCCCACACTCTATCATCCTCTGGTTAAATCCCTCTCTAACTCTCCCCTTACGAAGGGGAGAGGATGACTGTACAAACCGTATATCTTAGTTATAAGCTAATCTTTCCCTCCTTCGTAAGGAGGGATTAAGGGAGATTTGTCCCAGACAGGGGAGTAGCCTGCGGAGAGGGGCACAGCCTCTCTTTCTTTTTCTTCCCCCTCTCCTTTGAAGGAGAGGGGGACCGAGGGGGTGAGGTTAAACACCCTCATTGGATTGACGCAATTTTAAAGTTTCAGCAAATCCTCCAGGGGCTCGTCAGGCTTAACCGGACCCACGACGGCCAGGCGGAGTTCTTCGCCTGCCAGCAGTTCCCCGGCCAGCTGCTGGAGTTCGCCGGCAGTCATGGCATCAACGATTGCGATTACCTCATCCACGGTCAGGATTTCACCGGTAAGAATTTCCTGCCCGCCCATCCATCCAGACACACTGCGGCTGTCCTCAAGACGCAGCAAAATGCGGCCTTTGAATAATTCCCTGGCCTTGGCCAGTTCCTTCTCCGGGATAACTTCCTTAAGCCGGGCAAGCTCCTCAAGGATAGCTCTGATAGCTACCGAGAGATTTTTAGTATCCACCCCGGCTGAAATAGTAATGGCGCCGGTATCGAGGAAGTGTTCGACGTAGCTCTGGATACTATAGGCAAGACCCAGCTTATCACGAATCTCCGTGAACAATCGGCTGCTCATTCCCTCACCAAGTATGACATTGAGCAGGTCGAGCTTGAATCGGTCCGGGTGGGTAACGGAAAGTCCGGGCAGAGCCAGACACAGATGGGATTGCTCGGTATCGCGGTTTTCAATCCGCACCCGGCGTGCCATTTCACCCTGATAAGGCGTGTAGCCGGTTTGAGCCTGGCGTTGAGTCCAGCCGGTGGTTGCCTGAGTGACCATGTCTGCAGTTTCCTGATGCTGGATATCACCGGCAATCGCCAGCACGGCATTGCCGGACTGATAATACTCCGCCAGGTAATCGAGCACCATATCCCTGGTAATAGCGGTAACTGATTCCTTGCTGCCGGCTATATCGCGTCCGAGAGGATGTCCGGGCCACATAAGTTCATCAATGAGCATGGCCACTCTCTGTGACGGAGAATCCAGAGACATATTTATCTCTTCGATGATGACCTGGCGCTCCTTTTCAATTTCTACCGGGTCGAACTTTGAATTAATGAGCATATCCACCAGCACGTCGAGGGCAATAGAAAAGTGCGGCTGCGCCACCTTGCACCAGTAAACGGTCAGCTCCTTGTCAGTACCGGCGTTAAGGATACCCCCCACCCCTTCAATGACCGTACAGACCTCCGCGGCTGTAGGGCGCTTCGACGTGCCTTTAAAACACAGGTGCTCAATGAAGTGTGAAATGCCGGCCTGCTTATCAGTCTCATATCTTGAGCCGGCACCGATAAAGAAACCGATGGATACAGAGCGGGTATAGGGCATGGCGGCAGTAACCAGGCGCAGTCCATTATCCAGGGTGACTTTCTGATACAATAATGTACCCCTTTAATCTATGAATAAGATATTCTATAGGTTTTACCTTACACTGTCAACTTAACACGGGCTAGTCCAGTTTCCTCAGATGGGGAGAAAAGAGCAACATCGCCAAGCACAGGATGGCCAGGGCTATAGCCAGCCCGCCGATAGACCACTCGATGCCCATGGTCTCCGCCAGTATACCACCGAAGACGGTGCCCAGACTAGCCAACCCAAATCCCAGCATCATAAAGCTCATGACGCGTCCACGGTAATCAGGATTAACGTAATACTGTACCAGGGTAAAGCCGATTGCCGTCTGCCCCGTCTGCCCCAGTCCGATAAAAACAGCCAGTACTAGGCAGAGATACCACTCTGTTGTAAAAGAAAAGGCCATCAGCGCCAGACTTAAAATCAGGCCGCTGAACAACATCATAATACCGCGGTTTTTATTTGACATGGAGGCAAGGACGAACGAGACCACGATGGAACCTACCCCGGAGACGGCCAACAGTATCCCGAGGCCGACTTCGCCAACCTTCAATATATCGTCGGTGAACATGGGCAATAGCATGTTAAAAGGCATACCCAGTATGGTACAGCCGAGGGTGAACAGGAGGACGAGCATAATGGTGGCATCGGTACGTATATACCGGAACCCCTGTATTACCTCCGTTGCGGTGCTGCTACCCTGGCGGACTGCCGGGCGATTGGGCGGTATCCTGAACAGGAAGATAACAGAGAACATATAGAGCGCCGTCATTATATAGTACACGGCGTCAAAGTCCCAGGCAGCAATAATAAATCCCGTGGCCGCCGGGGACACAATCCGGAAGACATTCATCCCCATATTATTCAGGGATATCGCGTTCATCAAGTCTTCCGGCTCGACAATTTCAGGGACCATGGATGCGCGCGAGGGCATCATGATACCCATAATAATTCCCTGCATTATGCTGGAAACTATCAGAATCCACCAGGAGCCGGGCACATCCCGACTCAGGTAATTCATGGATAGTGCTACAGCAACACCAACTGAAACCACCGCCGAGGCCGCCTGACTGAGAATCAATATCTTTCTCTTCTCCAAACGGTCAGCCAGGGCGCCACCGTAAAGGGACAGGATAAGCATAGGTATCGAACCGGCCAGGGCCATTAAACCCAGAATAGCCCCCGACCCGGTAATGCGGTAAATAAGCAGGGTGCGGGTTACCATCTGCATCTGCATCGGGGCCCAGTGCCCTATAAGGGAATAATAGTAGAGGCGATAGACAGGGTTTTTAAAGGAACTGAAAACCCTGCGGCCGTACCCTGATATGCCTCCCTCGTCCATAGCCGGCCCGGTCGTCTTCAGGTTCTCGTCTGGGTATTTGTCCAGATTATCATTCACTTATTTAATCCGATACTTTCCTCTTAATCGCGGATAGGGGAAAAATAACTTCTAAAAACGGATTGAAATCCTCGGAGGGTACTGCTTAAATTTTACACCGCTACGCTCTTTCAGGCAAGGAAAGCTTGGAGTTGAATTGTCCACACGTTGACTTCATTACGAAGCACTGCTAACATTAGGGGTGTGAGGCTAAGATGATTACGAAGCAGACAACACCGAGGCTTTCGTTATTTCCGACAACCGCCGGGATAAATGAAAAAGGCCAACTGACAATCGGCGACTGTGACAGCGTGGCGCTAGCCGAGGAATTCGGCACGCCGCTGTATGTCTTCGACGAAACGGATATACGCAGCCGGTGCGCCGAGTTCAAGGCAGAGTTCGGCCAACATTATCCCGATACCACCGTATGCTATTCGGCGAAAGCCTTTACAAATAAGGCACTGCTGCTCATTATACAGGAAGAAGGACTCGGTCTGGACGTGGTTTCGGGCGGAGAACTGGCCATAGCGCACTCGGTTGGTTTTCCCATGGACAGGGTGTATTTCCCCGGCAACAACAAATCGGCCGAGGAACTCGAAATGGCCATTCAATACGGGATAGGCCACATCGTGGTGGACAACCTTCATGAACTGGATATGCTGCGCCGGATTGCCGGTAAGAGAAAGGTTAATATACTGTTACGCCTTTCCCCGGGTATCGACGCACATACGCACCAGTATAATACCACCGGCATCGTGGACTCCAAGTTCGGTCTGACGCGTTCTACCTGGGACGAGGCGGTCGCCACAGCTTTGGTATCGCCCAACCTGAATGTTGATGGCCTGCACTTTCATATCGGCTCCGGTATCTTTGAGACCGAGCCGTATCTAAAATCGATTGACGTAGTGCTTGAGTACGCGGCGACAATCAAGCAGAAGCACAGCTTTGAAATCAGGGCACTGAGCATCGGCGGGGGATTCGGAGTCCAGTATACGTTGGAGGAAGAACCACCGCCCATCTCCGCCTATGCCGAGGCGATTGCCAGCAGAATCACCAACAGGTGCCGTGAACTGAAGCTATCATTGCCGAAGGTTATAATAGAGCCCGGCCGGGCCATGGTTGCCCGGGCCGGGGTGGCGCTCTATGAGGCGGGGGTTATCAAGGATATACCTGGTATCAGGTGTTATGTTTCCGTGGACGGCGGCATGGGCGATAATATTCGCCATGCACTTTACGGCGCCAGGCATGAAGCAGTTCTGGCCAACAAAGTTACGGAAAAAGAAGCCGGGAAGGTCACCATCACCGGTAAGTTCTGCGAGTCGGGCGATGTCCTGGTTACAGATATCAAGCTGCCCCAGGTTGCATCCGGTGATATCATAGCCATAGCCGACTGCGGCGCTTACTGCTTACCACTGGCAAGTAATTACAATGCCTCGTTCCGTCCGGCGGTGGTCATGGTCAGGGAAGGTAAAGCCCGCCTCATCCGTCGCCGGGAGACGCTGGAAGACCTGACCCGGTGTGATCTGGTTTAGCGAGGAGACTCTTAATGTGGCAGGTAATCGGACAGACCCGAGCGGTCTCTCTGTTACAGCGTAGCCTTGAGTCAGGGAAGCTGGCTCACGCTTATCTGCTGGTCGGCCCGGCCCACGTCGGCAAGATGACTGCGGCCATAAATCTGGCCCAGGCGCTTAATTGTGAAGCCTCCGAGCGTCCGTGTCTTGAATGTGCCTCCTGCCGGAAGATAAACGCCGCCAGTCACGCTGATGTCCAGGTTATCAGCCTGACCCAGAACGAGGACTCGGTGGAAGCCAAGCTGATTGGCATTGACCAGATTAAGCAGATACAGCACGACGCCAACCTGCCACCTTTTGAGGGGAACCACAAGGTATTTATCATTGCTCAAGCCGAATTGCTGTCAATCGAGGCGGCTAACTGCCTGCTCAAAACCCTTGAGGAGCCCACAGATAGAGTAACCTTTGTCTTATTGACCACTGATGACAGACTGCTGCCAGAGACGGTCGTTTCCCGCTGCCAGCGCCTGGAGCTGCCGCCGCTGTCAATGGCCGAGGTGGAGTCAGCCCTGGCAGGCAAGGGCATTGACCCGGAGAGAGCCAGACTTCTCGCCGGTCTCTCTCACGGCTGCCCGGGCTGGGCGCTTTCGGCGGCTGCCGATGATAGCCTGCTTCAGCAGCGTGATGAAGAGGTGAAAAGGCTGCTTTATGTTATAGATGCCAACTATGAAGAACGTTTGGCTTACGTTGCTCAGATGGCGGCTCAGTTTAGCCAGAACAGGGGGTCGGTTTACGATATTCTGAATTTATGGCTGGATTTCTGGCGCGACCTGATGCTGGTCAAGCTGGGCTCACATGATATAATTACCAATGTCGACCTGAGAGACGAGCTCGCCAGGATGGCCGGGGGCTATCGGCTGGCTCAGATAACGTCCTTCATCAAAAGCATCCAGGCGGCGGCCGAACAGCTCACACAGAACGCCAATACGCGGCTGGCGCTCGAGGTGCTGATGCTTGATATACCAGTTAAGGAAGGAGGTGGCGAGGAAAACCTGGCTACCCAGTTTTCGGTTAAATATGGCTAATATTGTTGGCATACGCTTTAAAAGAGCGGGCAAAGTCTACTATTTTGACGCAGGTGATATCGAACTCGAGGTAAACAACTATGCGGTTGTTAAGACAAGCCGGGGTCTTGAGCTGGGGCATGTAGTTATTGCTCCCGGCCAGGTACTGGCCAGTGAGATAGAGGAGACATTAAGCCCGGTAACACGAAAGGCAGAGCCCGAGGATATTCAACAGGCGGAGGAGCTTAGTGCTAAGGCAGAAGAAGCCCTGATTGAGTGTGGGAAGATGATTGGAGAACTGCAGTTACCCATGAAGCTGCTATCTGCCGAATATAATCTGGATGGCAGCCGTCTGACGTTTCTATTCAGTGCCGAGGAGAGGGTGGACTTTCGTGACCTGGTCCGGAACTTGACCGGCAAGTTCAAGGCAAGGGTGGAATTACGGCAGGTAGGCACGCGGGACGAGGCCAAGTTGTTGGGCAGCTTCGGGAGGTGCGGCCGTCCCCTGTGCTGCGTGAGTTTCCTGACCGAATTTTCCCCGGTTTCCATCAAGATGGCCAAAGAGCAGGATTTACCGCTCAATCCCATGAAGATTTCGGGCGCCTGCGGCCGTTTGATGTGCTGCCTGGCCTTCGAGGGCGAGCAGTACCGCATAATGAAGGAGAAGATGCCCAAGGCGGGACAGCGTGTTTCCACACATATGGGCGAGGCTACAGTGGTCGGGAGCAATCCCCTGAAGGAGACGGTGCTGGTTGAACTGGAGAGTGAGGCTACGGTAGAGCTGCCCCTTGACCAGGTCTCTTACTGATTGGCGTACTTCGGCAGATACTTTCGCCACTCGTCACGCTTTTCTACGTAATGATAGGGGACGATGTAGAAATGATTGTCACGCGGGGGCGCTGGCGGGCGAATGAGTTTCATATTGGCTTCACGAGGGGTTCTGCCTGCCTTGCGACGGTTACAGGCTACACAGGCACTGACGACATTTTCCCAGGTATGCTGACCGCCGCGATAGCGGGGTATTACATGGTCCAGCGTTAGCTGCCGGTTTTGCTGACCACAGTACTGGCAGGTGTGCCTGTCGCGGTTAAAAATCTCGAAGCGGGTCATCTTTCTTTCCCGGTGGGGTCTTTTAATCATTTGAGCCAGCCGGATAACTGACGGTAGCTGAAACGTTTCACTGATGGTATGGATGAAGCCCACGCCGTTCTCCAGCATCTCTGCCTTGCCCTCATAAATGAGCACCACCGCCCGTCGGGCACGGCATACAACCAGCGGTTCGTAGCTGTAGTTCAATACCAGTACCGGATAGTTGACCATATCCCGGGTTTCCTTTAAAGCAAAACTATCCCATTTTACTGCAAAGCTGGTGAACGTGCAAGGCGAGGATTTTTACTATGGGATAAGCAGTGGATGATGCGAGGGCGGCGGGTGGGGAGAAATTTCCAGTAAATCCAATCAAAGACTGAAATAATTATGCTATAATAAGACCATGAAACGCTCACTTATGGATATTCTGGCCTGCCCGGCGTGCAAGGGGGAACTGGAGCTGGCGGTGGTGGAGGAGAGTGCCGACGAGATAATCACCGGCTCCCTGCGCTGCCCTAAATGCGACGTCAGCTATCCCATCAAGGACGGCATACCGAACCTGCTGCCGCCGGAGCAGGGCTAACCGGGGCGGTAGGCAACACCCTGTTCCGGGGCTTCCCAGGCTTCTACCGACACAAGAGTTACAGGGTCGGCCGCCAGCTTGCTCTTGAGTTCATCATAAACGGCGACGGCGATGTTCTCGGCGGAGGGGTTTATCTTATCAAAAGGCGCCACATCATTGAGGCAGGTGTGGTCGAAGCGCGATAGGATATCATTCAGGTGCCGCTTCAAATCGGTAAAGTCATAGGCCAGGCCGATATCATTCAGTTTTTCCGCTTTTACTTTCACCACCACCCGGTAGCGGTGCCCGTGCATGGCCTCACACTTGCCCTTGTAGCCACGTAAATAATGAGCGGCGTCAAAATGTTTCTCAACGGATATCTCGTACATTATGCCTCCTCAATCCGTCTCCCATTTCAGGACACCCTGTTTTTCTTTAATAGCATCCCTCATTTCCTTTATCTTTCTCTTGCTCACAGGGTGGACAACGTCGGGAGCAACCTCGGCCAGAGGCACCAGGACGAAGGCCCTCTCCGTCATTCTGGGGTGGGGAATAACCAGTTCGGGCATATCTATAACCTCATCACCATAGAGGAGAATATCTATGTCAATGGGGCGGGGTTCACCGGACTTACCGTACCTGCCCATCTTGCTCTCAATCCCCTTGGCCAGAGCCAGCAGACCTTCCGGCGCCAGCCTCGTAAAGACCTGGCAGACCATATTCAGGAAACGGGGCTGGTTCGTATTGCCCAGCGGCTCGGTATCATATATCGATGACACCTTGCCCATCCTCATTCTCTGTGACAGCAAATCCAGGGCCCTGTCCAGATTTTCCTCCCGCTCGCCCATATTCGAGCCGATACCAAGGTATACCGTTACTGTATCAGTCACCAACTGATCCCCTTTTAATAATAGCATCACTCATCCGGCAGACAAGCACCGTCTGCCTGACATCGTGGACCCGTACCATATCGGCGCCGTTGGCAATACCAATAGCTGTGGCCGCCAGATTCCCCTCAAGACGCTGGTCGGCCGGCAGGTCCAGCACCAGACCAATCATTGATTTTCGGGATGTTCCCAGCAGGATGGGCTTTCCCAGCACCTTGAGCTCAGACAGGCGATTAACAAGCTCCAGGTTCTGTTCTAAAGTCTTGCCAAACCCGATACCGGGGTCAACGATGACGTTCTCCCCGGCTACCCCGGCCTCCATGGCGAGTTTGATACCCATTTCCAGGTCAGAGATGACCTTCGCCATAATGCCGACCTTTGGCGGCGCGTCCCGCTGATTTGCCATAAGTATAACCGGCACACCCGCCCTGGCGGCAACCTGAGCTATCCCGGGGTCTCTCTTCAAGCCCCAGATATCGTTAATCATGCTGGCGCCGGCTGCCACAGCCCGGCTGGCTACACTGGCCTTGTAGGTATCAATGCTCAACGGTACAGATAGCTCACCGGCCAGCCGTTCTATGGCCGGAATTACCAGCCTTAGCTCTTCGTCGATATCACCCGCAGCCGATGGCTCGGTGCCGGGGCGGGTAGACTCCCCGCCGATGTCGATAATGTCCGCTCCCTCGGCCACCATGCGTTTCGCCTGGGCAAGAGTCGCTTCAACATCATCACCCAGTCCATCGCCCGAAAAAGAATCGGGGCTGAGATTGCAGACACCCATGACGTAGGTCCGCTCTCCCCACCGGAACTCGGTATTTCCGCAACGCGTGGAAGGTAAAGTTCTTGACATCTAAACGTTCCAGATAGAGTTTTGCCCAGCCCATATTTTAGCACGTCCACGCTAACTTATAAAATCACCTCCGGCTCGGCAGGCAACAGACAGACATACTGGCTTGCTACATGAATATATAATCCGGAACTTAATGGTCCCACCGCAGCATACGCCCGCCCATGAGATGCATGTGGAGGTGGGGCACAATCTGTCCTGATTCCGCCCCGCTGTTGATGGTCAGTCGGTAGCCTTTTTCGGAGATACCCTGTTCACTGGCCACCTGATTGGCCGCCCTGACCATCTTACCAACGAGCGTCGTATCTTCGTCCGACATATCGGCCAGCGATGGGATATGCTTTCTGGAGACGACCAGCAGGTGTACCGGCGTCAGCGGATTAATGTCAGGGAAGACGACGACATCATCGTCCCTGTAAACAAACTCGGCAGGCAGCTCCCCGGCGATTATTTTGCAGAATACGCAGTCCGTGGTCATTACTGTCTACCTCACCCCCTTTGTCCCCTTCTCCTATAAAGGAGAGGGGGAAATTTATGGAAGAGGGACTCCGTCCCTCTTAAACACCCTTTTTAGAGTTACAATTCCCTACTCATGAGGTGCGCATGAGAAACTCCGAATAAACCTCTTCATTTCTCCTTCTGGTTGTTTATTGATTATTATGAGTTGCATCACCCTTCCGCTTGCTGAGCAATACCAAAGAGCAGTAAGTCCTGGTCCCTCTCCCCCTAGAAACTTGAACTGCATGAGCGCAAACGTTACATCAAAGCCAGCTATTTGCTCCGTTACCAGACCCCCTGATATTTCTGCTTTAAAAGTGCCACTTGCTGACTGAAAAACATTGGGAGTGGTTAGAATTGAGAGCCGCACCTCTTCTGCTGTCATCTCAGGTCTTTTAATCCATAGGAAGACAAAGTTCTTCTCATTGCTCATCACCCACCCTTGGTCATAGCTCGTAGACCCTTTGCGAAGAGTTTGGTCTCTACTGTTAAGGATATATTCCTCTAATTTCAGGCTGTTAGCTACCTTGAAAGATATATCATGTTTACTAAATGTCTGTAGTCCAGCGCCACAACTCAATAGTAAGCTCGAGACTAGCAATGAGAGTATTAAAATCGGTAGAAGACACCGTTTCATTTTGTACCTCCTAATCATTGCCAGCAAAATTTAGTATTATAGCACCTAAGATAATAGGTCCCCAACCGGCGAATAACAAAACTGGAAATGTCCCTTCAACTATCCACGAAATGATAGGAATAACAGGTGCAAGAATAGGTGACAAGATAAATGCCCATATAGCACTCGAACCCCACCACTGAAATACATTCACCCACAGCATTACACCGCAGTATAGATAACCGAGCCCGCATAAAGTGTAACCGACTACCCTTCCCATCCCCTTCATTGCTTCCTCAGTATTTTTTGCTGAGTTTTTTAATTACGGCATCAGCCACCTGCGAGGTGCCGACCGCTGAGGGGTCATCCCGACTGGGCTTCATATCGTAGGTAACGCTCTTGCCCTCGGCGATAACGGCGGCGATAGCCTTTTCCAGTCCGTCGGCCGCTTTTTTCTCACCGAGGTGACGCAGCATCAACACCCCCGAGAGCATCATGGCCATCGGGTTCACCCTGTTCTGTCCGGTATACTTGGGGGCGCTGCCATGCGTCGGTTCAAAAACAGCCAGTTCGTCGCCGATATTGGCGCCAGGTGCCAGCCCTAGTCCCCCGACCAGCCCGGCGCAAAGGTCAGAGATAATATCCCCATACAGATTGGGGGCGACAATCACATCATATTCCTGCGGCCTCTTCACAAGCTGCATGCAGAGGTTATCGATGAGGGCTTCCTGAAAGCTGATATCCGGGTATTCCCTGGCTACCTCCCGGGCTACCGCCAGGAACAGGCCGTCGGAGAACTTCATGATGTTGGCCTTCTGCGTGGCCGTTACCTGCTTCCGTCCGTAGGTTCGGGCGTAATTAAAAGCGTATTTAATAATGCGGCGGCTGGCCGACTCTGAAATCATCTTGATGCTGAGGCCGGAGTCACTCTTGATAACATCGCCCCTCTTCTCGTTGATGTAATGGATAATATCGGACGTTTCCGCGTCACCTTTCTCGAACTCCACGCCTGCATAGAGGTCTTCCGTATTCTCCCTGACGATAACGATATCGATATTTTTATAAGGAGAAGGGACACCGGGATAGGTCTTGCAGGGGCGTACGCAGGCATAAAGGTCTAAAGCTTTACGCAGGGCGACATTAACGCTGCGGAAACCCGTCCCCACCGGGGTTGTTACCGGACCCTTGAGGGCGACCCTGTTTTTCCTGATGGACTCCAGGACGGAGTCGGGCAGGGGCGTACCGTGTTTCTCCATGACCTCGGCGCCGGCGTAGGCCAACTCCCAGTTGAATTTTACGCCGGTAGCCTCCAGAACCCTTCTCGTTGCTTCGGTGATTTCGGGGCCGGTGCCATCGCCGGGGATTAAAGTTACGTTATAAGCCAATTATCTACCCTCTCTAAAAATTCTTATTAACCTTGCCCCCTTTGTCCCCCTCTCCTGCGAGTTAATCATGAGAGGGGGAGTTAATTAGAAGAGGGGTGAAACCCTTCTTCAACATCCCTTCTCTATAATTTAAAATCGCCGTGTTTCTGAATATAAGGAATCAGCCCGCCCTCGTCAAGAATATGGAGCATCACCTCCGGTATCTTACCGAAGGTAAGCTGGCTGCCGCTGGTTATATCTTTGACTGTCCCCGCCGCTAAATCCACCTCCAGCTCATCGCCATCGTTTATCTTATCCGTATCGCATATCAGCACGGGCAGTCCCAGGTTAATGGCGTTTCTGAAAAATATTCTGGCCACCGATTTCGCCAGTATGGCGCTGACGCCGGCCATCTTGATGACCAGCGGGGCGTGCTCACGGCTGGAACCCAGGCCGAAGTTATTACCGCCGACGACGAAGTCGCCCGGTTTCACTTTAGCAGCGAAATCCGCGTCGGCGTCCTCCAGTACGTGTTTGGCAAGCTCCGGCAGGTTGCTGCGTAAATGGGCGTACCGACCCGGTATGATATGGTCGGTGGAAATGCCGTCCCCGAATTTATGGGCCCGCCCTTTAAGCACCTACATCACCTCCCGGGGGTCGGTAATCTCGCCGGTCAGGGCTGTGGCCGCCGCCGTGGCGGGACTGCCCAGATAGATAAAGCCCTTCGGGTTGCCCATCCGCCCTTTAAAGTTGCGGTTGGCCGTTGACATACATGCCTCGCCGTCACCCAGAGCTCCCTGGTGGAGTCCGAGGCAGGGACCACAGCCGGGCGGCAGTATAATAGCGCCCGCTTCGACGAAGTCCTTAATGTAGCCCATATCGATTGCATCCAGCAGGACCCGCCGCGATGCCGGGGCGATTATCAACCTGACCCCCGCAGCCGTTTTCTTCCCCCTTAAAATCCCCACAGCCACGGCCAGGTCTTCAAGTCGTCCGTTGGTGCAGGTGCCGATGACCACCTGCTGTATCTTCGTGCCCTTAAGGTCTTTGGCTAGAGCCGTGTTATCTACGGTATGCGGTCTTGAAATGGTCGGCTCAAGCTCGGCCGTGTTAATTTCGATAGTTTTTTCGTAGACAGCGTCGGCATCGGCGGCCAGCAGTTGATAGTCGTCTCCCCTCCCCTGTGATACCAAGTAATGGCGAGTCATTTCGTCCGATGGGAACAGCCCGACCTTTGCCCCCGCCTCGACAGCCATGTTGGCTACGGTAAAACGCCCCGCCATGCTCATCTTCTGGATAGTGCTGCCGTGGAACTCCAGAGCTTTATAAGTAGCGCCGTCGGCGCCGATTTTGCCGATAAGGTGCAGGATAAGGTCCTTGGCGCTGACACCTTTCTGAAACTCTCCCGTAACCTCTATTTTAAAAGTCTCCGGGACGCGGAACCAGGTTTTGCCCAGTCCGAAGGCGACCGCTACGTCCGAAGAACCCATACCTGTAGCGAAAGCCCCCAGCCCCCCGGCAGTTACCGTGTGGGAGTCCGCCCCCACCACCACGTCGCCCGGTCGGGCATAGGCCTCGGCGACTATCTGGTGGCAAACGCCATCGCCGACTTCAGAGAGGACGCAACCGTTCTGGCGGGAGAAGTCCCGCAGCAGGATATGGTCGTTGGAGAGGCTGGCGTTGGGACTCGGCGCCGCATGGTCGATAAAGAGCAATGTCTTCTCCGGATTTGAGAGGGACATGCCGCTGGACTGGAACTGCCTGACAGTCAGCGGGCCGGTGGTGTCCTGCACGAAGGCCAAATCGACCCTGGCGATAACGATATCCCCGGCCTGGGCATCGCCGCCGGACTTTTCGCTCAATATTTTTTCGGCTAATGTTTTGCCCATGAGAGGACTAACCTCACCCCCTGTGTCTCCCTCTCCTTCAAAGGAGAAGGAGAAGAGATTTGATAAGAGGGGCTGCGCCCCTCTTTGACTCCCTGCCTTTCCAAGCTACATCGGTATATTGCCGTGCTTCCGGGGCGGGCGGGTCTCCTTTTTATTCAATAGTGCCTCGAGGGCGGCGATAACCTTCGGTCGCGTCTCCCTGGGGGGGATTACCGCATTGATATAGCCCATCCTGGCGGCGACATAAGGGTTGTAGAGCAGATCGCGGTATTCGGCTATCTTTTCCTGCTCCTTGGCCTTGGGGTCTTCCGCCTTCTCAATCTCGCCGCGGTGAATGATGGCGGTGGCCGCCTCAGCGCCCATCACGGCGATTTCCGCCGTGGGCCATGCCAGGGTATAGTCGGCTCCCAGGCCCTGACTGCACATGGCGATATAAGCCCCGCCGTAAGCCTTGCGGGTAATCAGGGTTATCTTGGGCACGGTGGCCTCGGCGTAGCACCATAAGAGCTTGGCGCCGTGCCTGATGATGCCTCCCCATTCCTGATGGCTGCCGGGGAGATAGCCGGGGACATCGGCGATGGTGAGCAGTGGGATACCAAAGGCATCGCAGAAGCGGATAAACCGTGTGGCTTTGTCGGAAGCATTAATGTCGAGGCATCCGGCGAGATAGCTGGACTGGTTGGCGATGATGCCGACTACGTAGCCATTCATGCGGGCGAAGCAGGTAATCATGTTCTGGGCGTACTGACGGGACGGCTCCAGGAACTCGCCGCCGTCTACGATAGCGCGGATGACCACCTTCATATCGTAGGCCTGCTGGGGACTGTCCGGTATAATATCGTCCAGGGCAGCATCAGCGCGGCCGGGGGAATCGGTTGGTTCGATATAGGGAGGCTTGTCCTCGTAGTTCTGCGGCAGGTAACTCAGTAGACTTTTTATTTCTTTGATAGCCTGCTCGTCATCGTCGCAGGCGAACTGGGTGACGCCACTCTTGGTGCTGTGCGTAATCGCACCGCCCAGTTCATCATTGCCTATCTCCTCGCCTGTCACGGACTTGACTACCGCCGGACCCGTGATAAACATGTAGCTTGTCTTTTTAACCATGAAAACAAAGTCGGTCATGGCCGGTGAATAGACGGCGCCTCCCGCCGCCGGCCCCATAATAGCCGATATCTGGGGGATAATCCCGGAAGCGCAGGAGTTGCGGAAAAAGATATTGCCGTAACCGTCGAGGGCGTTAATGCCCTCCTGAATACGCGCCCCGCCGCTGTCGATAAAGCCGACCATCGGCACCTTCATCTTCATGGCGATGTCCATTATCCGGCATATCTTCCTGGCGTGCATTTCCCCCAGGGTGCCCCCCCTGGATGTAAAGTCCTGAGCGAAGGCGCAAACCGTACGCCCGTTTACCTTCCCGTAGCCTGTGACCACGCCATCGGCGGGAATAGACACCTTGTCCATACCGAAGTTCGTCGAGCGGTGCTGGACGAATATATCCGTCTCCTGGAACGTTTCCGGGTCAAAGAAAAGGGCGAGCCTCTCTCGCGCCGTCAGCTTGCCGGAGTCATGCTGTTTCTGAACGCTCTTTTCGCCGCCCCCGGCTTTAAGCTCGGCTTCCAGTCTGGCCAGTTTCTCCATTTCTTCTTTCAAATCTCACCTCGCAGGTAAAGATTAAAGCAAGTTAATGATATCATAACAGTTTTTTGCGGGCAAACATTCAAGGTATTGTGCCACCTACCTCCCATCTTTAGAGAAGTGAGGGGAAAAAGAAAGGGGGCTTACGCCCCCATTAAATACCCCTGCACGCTGGCGTCTACCTGTGTACTCAGAAGGATAGGCAATTATTTAAAAAATCTAAGAGGAATTTCCAATCACTCAGTGTTTTTTCCGGTATTCCATGAAAAAGAGCAGCCCGGCGATAGTCTTGGAATCTTCAATCCTGCCCGAGGTTACAAGGTCGGTAACCTGCGCTAAAGGCACCCGTACCAGTTCTATACCGGCCGTATCCTCAGCGTAAAGCTGGCCGGGGACAAGGTCCGTCGCCAGGTAAAGGTGCAGATACTCATCGCAAAAGCCCGGTGAGGAATATAACCCCCCCAAACGCTTCAGCTTCTGCGGCCGAAATCCGGTTTCCTCCTGCATTTCCCGTATAACCGCTGCCTCGGGGTCTTCGCCGGCATCAATGCCACCGGCGGGTATCTCCAGCAGTTCTTTTTCCAGCGCCTTGCGGAACTGCTTTACCAGAAGGACATTATCATCGGCATCCACAGCGATGACAGCTATGCAAGGCGCATGTTCAATAACTTCACGCGTGCTCTGGCGTCCATCGACCTTCCGTACGGTATCGACACGCAACTTTAAAATACGCCCTTCAAAGATTGTCTCGCTGGATAGTGTCTTTTCTTCGTTCAGCTAAACTGCCTCCTTGGCATAATAGATAAGGGCCGTCTCATCGCAGTTGGGGAATTTGGGACACCGAAAGCAATCGGTCCAGACCTTGCGCGGCAGTTCTCCCTTGTCGATATCCACAAAATTATACTGCTTAAAGAAGTCCGGATGGTAGGTAAAGCAGAAGACGGTGTTTATACCGAGTTCCGCAGACTCCTTGAGGCAGGCCTCAACCAGGAGGCCACCCAAACCCTTTCCCTGTTTGTCCCTGGCTACGGCCATCGACCTTATCTCAGCGAGGTCCGACCAGCTGACGTGCAGCACGGCGCAGGCAAGCACCCGCTCGCCCTCTTTGATGACAGATATGTCGCGGATGTCTTCGTACAGCTCGCTAAGCGGCCGCGCCAGCATCTCGCCTTCCTCAGCGTAGTCGTTAATCAGCTTATGTATCTGGGGCACATCCGGTATCTTAGCCTTTTCTACATTCACCTTATTTTCCTCTCAACTTTTCTTCCAGGGAACTATAAAAGGAGTTCTCAGGGCGGATTCTCCAGAATCTGGCTGTATTGGGACTGTGCTTTATCGTAAGCGTGTCACCACCCGACAGGGGTAAATTGACATGCCCGTCAATACTGAGAGTGGCCGGATGATATGTGCTAAGGCGTAATTTCACCTCGGCGGTTTCAGGCAGAACGAGGGCATAGTCCATGCTGAGGTGAGGGGCTATCGGCACCAGAAGGAAGTCCCGGCACTGCGGATATAAAACAGGGCCGTGGGCAGCCATAGCATAACCGGTGCTGCCCGTAGCCGTGGCAACGATGATACCGTCGGTTTTGTACGTGGTCATATACTGGCCGTCTATGCTGGCTTCGATTCTGATTAACCGGGCAATTTCACCCCGGGCCAGCACGATATCGTTCAGGGCGTGAAATACACGTTGTCCCTGTCCTGAGGCAGCGATTTCTACCTGAAGCATAGCGCGCTCGTCAATCCAGCCGTTTTTATTAAGTAATACCGGCAGCTTGTCCAGAGCTTCATCGGCATCGAGTTCGGTCATAAACCCAAGCTTACCCAGGTTTATGCCTGTAATCGGAGTCGCCCCGGGAATTACTACCTGCGCTGCCCGCAGGATAGTACCGTCCCCGCCCACAGTCAGAATAAGGTCAGTGCCGTTTAGCTGGGCGCCGGCCTTCTCTTTGTCCCACGCAGAACAGACCCAGACAGAAATACCCTTTGTGTTCAGGAACTCTTCCAGTTCCCTGGCTTTAGTCTGGGTAGCCTCGACCTTGGGATGATAGAGGATGCCGATTTTTTTCACTGTTCTTACCTGCCTCACCCGCCCTGTTTAACTCCGAGGGGAACAAAGAAAGTGTAGCAATTCTGTGTCTGAGGTGTCAAGCTGAGCCATGACAACAGTCCTGACCTTACAATATGTTTACCTCCACACCCATATCCCCGTCTACAACAAGTAACAGGAGAGATAATTATCTACCTCACCCCCTTTATCCCCCTCTCCTGACGAGGGGTCACAGGAGAGGGGGAAGATTTTTTAAAGAGAGGCTTCGCCTCTCTTAGACTCTCTGTGGGGTGATGGGGAGAAAATTGTGGGACAAGATGTTGATGCACGAGGGCGGCGGGTGGGAATAGATATCAACAAGGGTGGGTGGGAATAGCTGAGAATGTGGCTATTTATCGTTAACCATCCGCTGTGGTATAATAAATTCTCGGGAACAGACTTGAATAATGAAAGGCACAAGACATAAAGCCAGGGCTACGGCTCTGCAGGCATTATATGAGGTCGACTCCGTATCTCGAAATGCCGGGGAGGTAATGGAGCGCCTCCTGGCTGAAGGGAATTTATCCGAGGAATACAACGCCTTTGTCCGCGAACTGGTGGAAGGCGTCATCCGAAATAAGGATGAGATTGACCGCAATATCCAGAAATTCGCCCCGGCCTGGCCGCTGGAACAGATAGCGATAATCGACCGAAATATCCTAAGACTTGCAATATTCGAAATTTTATTTGATAATAAAGTACCGGTTAAGGTGGCCGTAAGCGAAGCGGTTGAACTGGCAAAGGGTTACGGCAGCGAGAATTCAGGCAAATTTGTTAACGGGGTCTTGGGATCAGTAAGTACGCTGGCGAGCCGATAGAAAGCTCTTAAAAAGGGGGACATAAAGTGGCGACTATCTTTGAAAAAATCAAGGCGATAGTTGTGGAGCAACTCGGTGTCAATGAAGCCGATGTGGTACCCACAGCCAGCTTTGTTGAGGATTTAGGTGCTGATTCACTTGACCTGGTGGAACTGATAATGGCCCTGGAAGAGGCGTTCAGTACGCCGGAACAGAAGGTCGAGATACCGGATGAGGATGCTGAGAAGATAGCGACCATTCAGGACGCTATTGACTATATAAAAGAGAAGGGTGTTAAGGAGGCCTAGGCTACTTTCTGCAAGACATCCATAAGCACCCCGAGCTATTCAAATGCCTTTTATCCAGGCAACCGCATTCAGAAATACCTGCAGACCGTCTCCATAGTTACCCGGGGTCTCTCGCGTCCATCTCGGATGTTGCGTCCAGCGGATAAAGCGTTCCGGATGCGGCATCAGCGCAAAGATACGCCCCGAATCATCACAGATACCGGCGATATTACGCTCCGAGCCATTCGGGTTATACGGGTAGCCAGCCCCGGTATCCCCGTTCTCATCGGAATAATAGAGTACCGCATTAAGCTTCTCCCGTACTCCGGGCTCCGCCACCAGCTTTCCCTCCCCATGGTTGACCGGTATATAGAGGCTGCGTATACCCCGGGTAAACACACAGGGACTGGCCTCGTTGACCTGAAGGTACACCCAGCGGCACTCAAACTTACCGGAGTCATTGGCGGCCAGGGTTACCGGCTGGGAACTCTGGCCTTTTAGTCCGGGCAGAAACCCCGCTTTCACCAGAACCTGAAAACCGTTGCAGATACCAAGGATGAGCCGGCCATCATCAACAAACTTCCGTATGTCTTCGCCCAGCCTCAGCCTGAGTTCATTGGCCATGATTTTCCCGGCGGAAATATCATCACCATAGGTAAAGCCGCCGGGTATGACCATTATCTGGTAATCAGCCAGGCGTTTCTCGCCCCGGAAAAGCTCGTTCACCAGCGCCGAGTCAACCTCGGCACCGGCCTGCTCGAAGGCAACCTGCGTTTCAAAATCACAGTTCGTCCCGGGCGCCCGCAGCATTAGTGTTTTTACTTTTGCCATTTTTCATCATACCTTACTGGTCTATAATCATATTACTCTAGAATATCCATGTGTACGCTTATTTTACCCATTTCCCACTTGACTTCTACAAATTTTTTTGTTATAATATTCAAAGAGTCACGACGAAAAGCGCCCTGTAAGGTTCCGTCCTTACGGGGTTCTTTTCTTTATATATTCTAACTTCTGCTTCAGATTATCTATATAAGCTATTTCTCCCTTGGCTGCTTTAATTAATAGATGAGAACAGCCTTTTTCACAAGGAGCCAATACACATTTAAGCTTGTTAATACCAAGCAAGTAATTTACTAAACAGTAGTAATCTCCATCACTGCTCACTATTATTGCCTTTTCATACTTATCCAAGTCAATCATGGCCTGTAATATCAACTCAGCGTCACAATTGCCTTTTATTTTCCCCTCAGGGGTTTTTAGAATAGGTTTAAACACTAATTTATAGTCCACATCTTGTAAAAAATTGTAGAGTCCAGTGTTTTCTGGTACATATCCAATAAAGTAATAAGCTTTACTTACCCCATAATGTTCACTGAGATAGACCCGGAATCTTTTATAGTCTAAATCCCAGCCCAAATATCTCATGGTCAGATGCAGGTTATTTCCATCTATAAAAGCATAATTTACCTGTGATTTTTTCATACCATTTACTTGCTACCATCTCAGAGGCTTTTGCCATGCCTCTTTCAACTCGGCCAGGGTGGCATTCAGCAACTGGCCACTTCGACTGTAAACCTCGAATCTACCGTTATCTATTACCTGTCCGATTTCGGCGAATTCCACCCCGGACATCGTCTTCTCAAAATGCTCTTTATCCTCAGGGGCTACTTCGGCGATAAACCGGGTATTGGACTCGGAAAACAGCACGAAGTCCTCACGGTCTATCGGCTCCGCCAGCGGCACTTTATCCAGGTTTATTGCCATGCCCAGTCCGCCGGCAAAAGCCATCTCCGCCACCGCCACCCCGATACCACCCTCAGAGCAATCATGGCAGGCCTTTACCAGGCCTCTCTCCATAGCCGCCGAAAGGCGGTTCATAAGCTCCCTGCCCTCCTCCGGATGCACCCTGGGCACGCTGTTGCCGATGTAACCGTGAATATCATAATAATGCGAACCACCCATCTCTTTATAGGTAGCGCCGATGATATAGACCAGGTCGCCCGCCCGCTTGCAGTCCATGGAGACAGCCTTATTGACATTCTTCATAACCGCCATTGCCGAGATAAGCAGCGTCGGCGGTATGCAGATGCTTTCCTTCCCCGTCTCGTATTCGTTATAGAGGCTGTCTTTGCCCGATATGAAGGGCGTCCCGTAGACAATGGCGGTATCATAGCAGGCCTGCGCCGCCCTTACCAGGTCGCCGAGTCGGTCGGGCTTTTCAGGATTGCCCCAGCAGAAATTATCCAGCAGAGCTACTTCCTCCAGGCTGCCGCCGACGGCGATAACCTGCCTCAGGGCTTCATCGATAGCCGAGGCTGCCATCCAGTAAGTGTCAATATCACCGTACTTGGGATTGATGCCGCAGGAGATAATGATGCCTTTCTCAGAATCAGGCAGCGGTTGAAGAACGGCGGCATCGCCGGGGCCATCATTGGCGATACCGACGAGAGGTTTGAGCACACTGGACCCCTGCACTTCATGGTCATACTGGCGTACCACCCATTCCTTGGAGCAGACATTCCACGAGCCGAGTATCCGCATCAGGTCTTCCTTAAGGTCGGCGGGCTGGGGAAAGTCCGGCTCGGGGTTCTGCGGCAGTTCCCAGAGGGCTTCCCTTTCCAGCTGGGGCAGACCACCATGCAGGAAAGCCATATCCAGGTCGGCAACGAGATTGTCGTTATAATACAGATGGAGGCGGCGGTCATCAGTGAACTCGCCAATCACAGTAGCTTCCACGTCCTCGCTCCGGAGAAGTGCCAGCAGCCGTTGGACCTTATCCGGAGGCACCGCCAGCAGCATCCGCTCCTGCGATTCGGATACCCATATTTCTGAGTAGGAAAGCCCGGAATATTTCAGGGGGACTTTCTCCAGGTAAACGCGCACCCCCGTTGTTTCGCCCATTTCTCCCACCGCCGAGGAAAGCCCACCGCCGCCACAATCGGTGATACGGCAGTACATCTCCTGGTCACGCGCCTTCAGGATAACATCAAGGGCTTTTTTCTCCACGATGGGATTGCCTATCTGGACGGAGCTGGAGGAGATATCCTCGGACTCTTTATTCAGTTCTCCGGAAGCGAAGGTAACGCCGTGGATGCCGTCGCGCCCCGTCTTTCCCCCCACAACAACAACAAGGTCACCGGGTTTTTGCTGCCCTCTCTGGCTCATATTTCTGGGCATGAGCCCAACCGTACCGCAGAAGACGAGGGGATTGCCCACATAGCGTTCGTCAAAGAGTATAGCGCCATTGGACGTGGCGATGCCCATGCGGTTGCCGTAGTCGGCCACGCCGGCGCGGACACCCTTGAAGATGCGGCGCGGGTGCAGCACGCCCCGGGGCAGGTCGGCGTGTGGTAAATCGGGCGGGCCGAAGCAGAAGACATCAGTATTCATGATTGGTTTGGCACCCATACCCGTACCCAGGGGGTCGCGAATAACGCCGCCGATGCCCGTCGCCGCCCCGCCGTAGGGCTCCACAGCCGAGGGATGATTGTGCGTCTCCACCTTGAAGCAGACGGCATAGCGGCCGTCAAAGTCAATGACGCCAGCGTTGTCACGGAAAACAGAAAGACACCACGGCTTGTTCAGTTCCTCGGTGACCTTCATGACAGTGGTTTTCATCAGGTTGTCAATAGTCTGGTCACCCAGTGATATCCTGCTTTTGAATGTCTTGTGAATGCAGTGCTCCGACCATGTCTGCGCCAGCGTTTCAAGCTCAACATCGGTAGCCTGGCGGCCTAGCTTCTTAAAATAGTCCTGGATTATCTTCATCTCGCTGAGATTCAGCCAGAACCTGTTGTTGCTCAAATCCATCAGCTCACCATCGCTCATATTCTGGATGTCGATGGTTTCAAGATTGAATTGATATGTCGCCGAACGTAAGGATACAGCCTCTCTTGCCGAGACGACATGCTGGACAACGCTGTTTACCAGCAGCTTGTCACAGATTGATTGAAGCTCTTCCTGCGAAAGCTCCCCCCACAGCAGGTACTTCATGGCCGTCCTCACCGCTTCAACGGCGGTAACACCGAGGTCGTTGATGCCCTTCTTAACGCTTTCCTCAACAGGGTCCATGACGCCGGGGTTATAGGCAACCTCGATAAGATGCGCGCCCGGAGGAGGCTCGGTTTCCCGGTGCGAATATTCTTCGACGATGGGGTCGGTCAGCAGTTCCCGGCAGATGGTCTCCAGTGCAACCTCGTCAAGTTTCCCTTCAAGAAGATAGATATCGCTGACGCCGACACGTCTTACCGCCGTAATGCCGAGGTCTAGGATATCCTTCTGCAGCGCTTCCGCGCGGGGGTCGGTAAAACCTTCCTTTATCGAGACCTCTATGCGAAACAAGGCAGCTTCCTTTCTATTTTTATCCTCAGCCAGAATTTATTACAATATCGGCAGGTACTTCTTAAGCTCATATTCGGTAACCTGAGACCGATACTGGTTCCACTCTATCTTCTTGTTCTGGATGAAGGCATTAAAAACATGGTCGCCAAGGGTCTTGCGTACCAGCTCGCTTTTTTCGGTTATCAGTATAGCTTCCAGCAGGCTGGCAGGGAGGACAGCAATGCCTCTCCTTATCCTTTCGTCTTCACCCATTTCATAAACATTCTCTTCTACCGGCTCGGGAACCTGGTACTCTTTTTCAATCCCCTCCAGCCCTGCCGCCAGCATAACGCTGAAGGCGAGGTACGGATTACAGGCGGGGTCGGGGGAGCGGAATTCAATCCTGGTAGCCTTTTCCCTGCCGGGACGGTACTCCGGTACCCGGACGAGGTCGGAGCGGTTCCGCCGTGCCCATGAGACATATACCGGCGCCTCATAGCCCGGCACCAGCCTCTTGTAAGAGTTTATCCACTGGTTGCAGACGGAGGTTATTTCCGGGGCATGCTTCAATAGGCCGGCTATATAGCACTTGGCGTCTTTGGAGAGGTGATATTCATCTTTAATATCAAAAAAGGCATTCTTCTCACCCTTAAAAAGGGACTGGTGCACGTGCATTCCATTCCCATTGATACCATAAACCGGCTTGGGCATAAAGGTGGCATAGACGCCGTACCTCAGGGCAATTTCCTTGATTACCAGACGGTAAGTCATCACGTTATCGGCCATAGTCAGGGCATCGGTATACCTCATGTCTATCTCATGCTGGCTGGGGGCAACCTCGTGATGAGAATACTCGACACCTATGTTCATTTCCTCAAGGGTGAGGACGGTCTCCTTCCTCATGTCAGTAGCGGCATCCCGGGGAGTCAGGTCGAAGTAGCCTCCCTGGTCCAGGGGCTCAGTGCCATTGGAGTCGCGAAAATAGAAATATTCAAGCTCCGGCCCCACATTGAAAGTATAGCCGAGGTCAGCCGCCTTTTTCAGGTTTCTCTTCAAGACATATCTGGGGTCGCCCTCAAAAGGCTCACCACCGGGCCGCAGGATATCACAGAACATGCGGGCGATGGCGTGCTGTTCGCGGGGCCTCCAGGGTAATATGTCAAAGGTATCGGGGTCGGGCAGGGCGACCATATCGCTCTCGTCGATGCGGGCAAATCCCTCGATTGATGAGCCGTCAAAGCCCATCCCTTCCTCCAGCGCCCCTTCCAGTTCCTCCACGGTAATGGCGAAACTCTTCAGGAGACCCAGGATATCAGTGAACCACATTCTTATGAACTTGACATCGTGCTCTTTAGACAGCTTGAGGACATGTTGCTTGCTTTCTTCGGTGCTTCTCTCTGCCATTTACCCTCCTTTTCAGGATAGCCCAGATAGCATTGCCCATTCAACGCCGGCCTACATATTCATCGTACCCTTCACTGGTACTGGCTGACCCTTTTCTCGATTCTATTAATTAAGAAAGTGAGCCACCGGCTCGGCTTTTCCTTCTGCCCGAAGTCAAACTCCGCATAAGATTCATCGGTAATTTCCGCGAAATATCTCCCGCCGACCGCTTTCTGAAGTACAAAATCCAGCATACTCTGAAATGTCCGGCTGCCTGCGGCGTGAGGAAACAGTGATAGAACATCCAGGACCCGCAGGATTCCGTATTTGACCGCCGGATACTGCAGACTCATAAATCGCCGGCCGACCCCGAACCCGTGCGGTCGCCAGCCGCCACCTCTTCTATCCCAGTGCTCCAGCAAGGCATCAATAGCGCCCTTTAGCATGGGGCTATTCCTGTACTCCTCATACTGCCCCAGCAGCATTAGAATGTTCAGGTTGTCCATGGGACAGGACTCGATGTCCAGCGCCTCGAAAGCATCGTAATAACAATGCCAGCCGCCGTTATAGTTCTGCGCATTCAGAATATTGCGAATATATTTCGCCAGACGCGCGTCATCACGGTATCCCATCCGCGCCATAGAAGAGATAAGGATTGCCGACATACAGAAGTAGTTGTCCTGTACATTTGGGGGGATAACAAAAGCCCCGTCCCGTCCCTGAAAGCGGAATATCTCTTCCACCTCCTTACGCAATCCCAGAGCATCAATGGTAAGCCCGACATCGGCCAGGAAAAAGAGGTCCCAGTAAGCCTTCCCGGTTTCCGTGTAATGTACCTTCCCGGTTTTTAGTGCCGGAATACCGGTATTACTGTCTTTAAGTCTGTCTATAATTTTTATGATAGAGGTATCTTTCAGTACCGGTTTGACATCCGGTTTTTCATCCATCAGCTGGAACTCAACAGCATACCTCAGCCAGACGGGGCCTTCCAGCAACCAGTCGAGGACTTTTCTATCCAAAATGCTTGCCTGCAAATTCACGGATTCTACGCATTTTCCGGGGTTGATAAGACTCTTCCGCCTAATTTTAACGTTTTTTACGTCGGGCGTAAAGGTCAGGGTACATTCAACCATATGGTAGAGTATAAAAATATTTTTTGTTGACCAATATAAATTTTTTTTCCAATTCTATTATCTGTTTTTTTTGCCTTCCAATCTGATTACTGTTGTGTTGATTAAGAACTAATAGTAGAATGTACAATAGCTTCATAAATAGCCGAAATATTTAATTAACATAATATGGAGGTGAGTAATGAAGAAAATACTCTACACGACAGTCCTGGTAATATTTATACTATCCATCATGATAACCGCGCTTGCCTGCGGATCAAACACCGGGGAACCAACACCACAACCCCAACCCACACCCGAGGTCACTCCCGCCCCTCAGACGGAACCCACGCCGGCGCCGGAGCCTGCCGAACTCACGAACCCTTATGAGATTATCATCTCTGAAGACGGCGTAGACCCGAAGACGCTTACAGTGCCAGTAGGTACAAAGGTCACCTGGTACAACAATGACTCAAGGCCAAATTCACGACACTGGATGAAAGCCCTGGACGGCTCGTTTGACACAAGGGCGGTACCTAAAGGCGCCAGAATGAGCGTGACCTTCAACGAGAAGGGCGTGTACGATTATGAGTGCATTTTCCATCGTGACAGGGAAGAGGAGAAGGGAACAATAATCGTCGAGTAGCCAGCGGCTGGTGGAAAAACGACAGATTCAGCCCTTTAGTGACAACCAGTGTTATTATCGTCTTCGGCATCACTAACCTTTTTACGGGTCTGCTAATATTACTTCCTGTCGTTGTTTCCTTTGTTTAAAAAGGGCAAGAACTCTAAGTGGTGATATATGTTACCTTTACTACTATTGCTCAGGAGCATGATTACTAATTTCACCCGGAATATCCCGTTAACAGGAGGTGAACCATGTTAAAACTATCAAAAGCATCTAAACTAAGTCCCGAAGAGGTTATCAAGCGTGCCGTGAAATACTTCGGACCCGAGGGTTACGGGCTGGAGGTCAGGGAGCAATCCGACGAAAGCGCCTACCTTGAGGGGGGTGGCGGCAGTGTGAGCGTTACCGCCTGCACCGAGGGGAAGGAGACCTCCATAGAACTGGTATCACGGGAGTGGGATTATCAGGTAAAGGAATTTTTAGGAAAATTGAAATGATTTTCCACTGGGAATGAGGAAAAATTCAGAAATTCTGAATATATAAAGGGGGGATACAATGGCATATACAGCTAAAGACTACAGCAAGCTCATCGGTATGGAGGGTTTCAGTGAAACCCTGCTCAATAACCACTTTACTCTGTACCAGGGCTACGTGACCAATACCAACAAGCTGACAGACCTGCTGGCGGCTATGCTGAAAGAAGGCAAGACAGGCACACCGGAATACGCCGAGTTGAAGCGGCGCTTCGGATTTGAGTTTAACGGCATGCGCCTCCACGAATATTACTTCGAAAACCTGGGGGGCAAGTCCCCGCTGGACAAATCCGGCGCTTTAGCGAAGAAACTGGCGGCTGCCTGTGGCAGCTATGACGCCTGGGAGCAGGACTTCCGGGCTACCGGCGCCATGCGCGGCATCGGCTGGGTGGTACTGTACCAGGACAATGTAACCGGCGGACTTTTTAACCAGTGGATTAACGAGCATGAAATCGGTCACCTTGCCGGATGCCGTCCCATACTGGTAATGGACGTTTTTGAGCATGCCTTCATGATTGACTACGGCCTGAAGCGGGCCGATTACATTGGGGCATTTTTCAAGAACATCGACTGGAAAGCGGTGGCAGGTCGGCTAGAATAGTCACCTTCTGCGGGCAGGGCGAAACTCATTAGTTGTTAACCGGTGACCAGGGTGCCTCCGGAGGAAGGCTTCCTGTGGCCTGCCACCATGCTCTGGTTTACACTCTCTGCATAAAACTGTTATGCTGGAAGAGCAACGCTGTTCCACGAGCCATTCAGAGACTATATACGTACTGGAGGTTCACCTTGACTGAGTTCGGATATGCTGGAGAAATTCTAAAGGTAAATTTATCTGATGGAAATGTAACCAAAGTGCCTTCTGCCGCTTACACGGATAAATTCCTGGGCGGGCAGGGCATCGCGGCCAGGCTCTACTGGGAAATGGTACCTGCCGAGGCCAGGGCTTTCGACCCCGAAAACTGCCTGATATGCGCCAGCGGGCCGGTAATGGGCTTCCCCAGGTTCGCCGGTTTCAGATGGAAAGCCTGTGGAAAAACGATTCTGGTAGAACCGGAATCATATAACCATGCCAATCTGGGAGAAAGATGGGGTGCTTTTCTAAAATACGCCGGCTACGACGCGCTGGCCGTCCAGGGCAAAGCGGACAAGCCCGTCTATATTCTAATCAACAATGACAGAGTCGAAATAAGGGACGCCTCAAATCTATGGGGAATGTCAGCCTTTGATGCGATAGACAGCCTGAAGGCCGAGTTGGGAAAAGACACAAGCGTCCTGACAATCGGCCCGGCTGCCGAAAACCTGGTCTCCTTCGCCACCATGCTTACCGACGAGGGTGCTTCCGGCTCCGGCGGCCTCGGGGTAGTTATGGGGTCGAAGAAACTAAAGGCCATCGTCGTCGCCGCCAGCAGTAAGAGGCCGGTAGCCGCTCACCCGGAGAAGCTGAAGCAGCTTGCCGACCGCGTCAGGGAAATGAAACCCAATGCCGGTATTCCTGATATATGGGCGGTGCCGGGACTCACCAGTGACCATGTCTGCTACGGCTGCGGCATCGGCTGCACGCGGCAGATGTACACCGCCGAGAAGGGTAGACGCTACAAGTCATTCTGCCAGGCGATGGGTTTCTATAGTCCATCGGTCATGAGATACTACGGCGAGTTTAATGAAGCGCAGCTTCTGGGCACCAGGCTTTGCGACGGCTATGGCCTGGACACCGCCGTGATGATGGGCATGATTGAATGGCTCTACACCTGCTATCAGGAGGGCCTTATCAATGAAGAACAGACGGGACTGCCGCTGTCAAAGACAGGCAGCCGGGAATTCATTGAAGCGCTAACACGCAAAATCGCCTACAGAGAAGGATTCGGTGATGTCCTCTCCCGGGGGACTCTCAAAACCGCCGAGTCAATCGGGGAAAAAGCCAGAGAGTTCACCAGCAGGTTCATCGCCACCAGGGGGAGCGAGACCAAGGACTATGACCCGAGACTGATGATAACGACAGGGATTTTCTATGCCACCGAACCGAGAAGGCCGATACAGCAGCTCCACGAAGTAAGCATGTTGGTCATTACGTGGCTCCGGCTGGTTATGGGAGAGGAGAACGCCTTTTTCACCAACGATGACCTGCGTGAAGTCGCCGCCAAGTTCTGGGGCGGCGAGATAGCGGCCGATTTCTCCACCATCGAAGGTAAAGGACTTGCCGCCAAGAAAATACAGGACCGCATCTCTGTCAAGGAGAGCCTTGTCCTGTGCGACATCTTTTGGCCGATAGACTGGGCCTACTACCCCGGCGGCCATACCGGCGACCCCACGCTGGAAAGCCAGATATATTCGGCGATTACAGGGAAGGAAATTGATGAGGCGGGACTGAATAAGATAGGCGAGAGAATCTTTAATCTACAGAGGGCAATACTGCTCAGACAGGGGTGGCAAGGACGGAAAGATGACCAGATGCTGGACTACTTTCATGAAGTGCCCCTGCAGCAGGGAGAGCTTTTCTTTGACCCAGATGGTCTCATACTGGGGAAAGATGACGAGATAATATCTAAAATAGGGAAAGTGGTGGACAGGGAGCAGTTTGAGCAGTTGAAGGACGACTATTACCAGCAACGCGGATGGGATGTTGCCAGCGGCCTGCCTACCAGAGCCAGGCTTGAAGAGCTACAGCTTAAAGATGTCGCCACGTACCTGGAGGGGCGGGGACTTATAAAGTAAGATAGATTAGCTTCGTTTGCATCCCATATTTAGTATCAAAAGCATACCAGGTATATAACTCCAGCAATGCGAGCACGTTCGGAATAGATACCTTGCCAGAGCGAGTCGGCTGGATGTATGATTAGAAACGAGTAACCAATATGGAAAGCGAATTAGTTCCCCCCGGGCTAACTTACCTCGCCGACAATATTATCTCCAGTCAGAACATACTGGGTGTCACCAAGGAACAAAGCGCCCGGTGGGCGCAAAACCTCAACCTCCCCAGGCAGGCCGAGACCGTTTTTTTTGCCGGCTGCGGCTACCAGTATTCCAGTCAACTGGAAGTGCTGATGTCCCTGATACGGCAGATAGACAAGAGCGTTATCGGTGCCGAACTGCCGATGCGCTTCGCCCGCTTTCAAAAGAAGCTGGGACTCAATCTCCCCGGTATATACAGTAATGTCGTGGCCGGAGGTGCCAGCTCAAAAGTACCCCCGTTAGAGGCGGCCATTAAAGTGCTGCGGAGTTTTGGAATTGAGCCGGGCTACCTGGCTGAAGAAGAGCCCTGCTGCGGGGCGCCCCTGTACCATGCCGGATTGCATAAGAAATTCGCCGAAAATGCCCGCCAGGCCTATCAGAAGCTCAAGTCCTTTGGCGTGAGACAGGTCATCAGCATAGTGCCCTACTGCACCAACGCTATCCAGAAACTGTTCCCACAGTATGTGGAAGGCTATGACCTGGAGGTAAAACATTTTCTGGAAGTTGTCGACGAAAATATCTCTTCACGCGAACTGCGGTTCCCCAGACAGGTCAAGGTTACCTATCACGACCCATGTCAGCTGGTGCGTTATCTGAGTCTGGTTGAGGAACCGCGCCGGATACTGAGGGCAATCAAGGGCATCGAGCTGGTGGAACCTGACTGGACCAAGGGGGAATGGGCGACCTGCTGCGGCGGCGGGGGCGGATTTGAGACCGTCTTCCCCGAGTTAAGCCAGGTCCTGGCGGTGAACAGGGCAATGGAGCTGCTGGAGACCGGGGCTGATATTATCGCCACCCACTGTCCCGGCTGTGTTATGCAACTCAAGGAAGGACTCCGGGAACTGAAAGTTGATGGCGTCGAAGTGCTTGATTTATCTCAGGTTATCGCCATGGCTATAGAGACATGAAAAAACCGTCTGAATTCAAAAACTATAAGAAAGAAATAATGGGAGCGGCCCATGATGACCGCCTGCGGCTGGCTTTGTCCCGGGCAATCAAGAGCTTCCGTGCCAACGTTAAAAACGCCCTGGAGAAATTTCCTCATACCCTAAAAATGGCGGAAGAGGTCAGGGAGATAAAAGAAAAAGCCATCCCTCAGATGGAAAAGCTTGCCCGGCAGGCAATCGAGGCGATAGAGGAGAACAAGGGAAAAGGTTATATCGCCAGGACGGCTGACGAAGCCCTGGAAATCATCTCGGACCTGGTCGGAACCGGCAAGCTCATCGTTAAAGGGAAAACGATGACCGGCGAGGAAATCGGCCTGCGCGAGCACCTGGAAGAGAAGGGCAACGAGGTCTATGAAACCGACACGGGCGAGTTTATCATCCAGAAAATGGGGTCGAAGCCGATGCATATCCTGTCGCCGGCAATCCACATTCCCCGCGAGGATGTCGCCCGCCTTTTTTCCAAGGTTATGGGACAGGAAATAGCGCCGGATGCGGATATAGCCAAGATGGTAGCCGCCGCCAGGGAATTCCTCCGGGAGAAATTCTTCCAGGCTGACATCGGCATCAGCGGGGCCAATGTTGTCGCCGCGGAAACGGGCACACTGTTTATCATAGAGAATGAAGGCAATATCCGCCTGGCGACCGGCGCTCCGCCCGTACACATCGCCCTGGTCGGCATAGAGAAACTGGTGCCAGCTATCAATGACGCCTACAAGGTCAGCGAGGTAACCTGGCGATACGCCAACTATACCGTACCGTCATATGTCAGTCTGGTATCCGGTCCGAGCAAGACCGGCGATATCGAAAAGGTAACCACCTATGGGGCCCATGGACCGAAGGAGTTTCACGTTATCTTTCTGGATGGAGGCAGGACGGAACTGGCCAGGCACCCGGTACTGAAGCAGGCACTCTACTGTTTACGGTGTGGCGCCTGTCTCTACGAATGTCCCGTCTTCGCCGTTACCGCCGGCCACTTCGGCGACAAATATTTCGCTGGAATCGGCGCCGTATGGGCAGCCATTATTAACAAAGACCTGGAAAAGGCGGCTTCTATAGCTTATACATGCCTGACCTGCGGGCGGTGTCGCCAAAGATGCCCCATGAAAATCGATGTCCCTGAAATGATAATCGAACTAAGAAGATGGCTGGCAGAGGGCGATTAAGCTCCATGCGTAACATTAAAGCGGATATTATTACCGAAGCGGTATCAAACCTCTTCAAGCAGGCTAATTACGAGCTGGGCGAGGACGTACTCGCCGCTCTCAGGCAGGCACGTCAGGATGAAGAATCACCGCTGGGTCGGGAAGTAATCGACAGAATCCTGGAGAACGCCGGTATTGCCGCCCGCGAAAGAGTCGCTCTTTGCCAGGACTGCGGGGCGGCCGTGGTCTTTCTGGAACTGGGACAGGAAGCCCACATCGTCGGCGGTGACCTTTATGAAGCCATCAATGAAGGCGTGCGCCGGGCTTACCACGAGGGCTACCTGCGCAAATCTATGGTTTCCCGGCCCTTTTCCGACCGGACAAATACCGGCGATAATACGCCGGCCATTATTCATACCGATATAGTGCCCGGCGACAAATTACGAATCACGGTAATGCCCAAAGGAGCTGGCGCCGAGAATATGACGCGACTGGGTATGCTGCTGCCGACGGCCGGATGTAAAGGCGTGGCGGATTTTGTAGTTAGTGCTGCTGACGAGGCATGGAGCAATCCCTGCCCGCCGGTTATTATCGGGGTGGGAATAGGCGGTACGGCGGAGAAGACATTGATGCTGGCCAAGCAGGCACTGCTGAGGGAAGTCGGCAAACCGAACCCGGATGTTGAAATTGCCGACCTTGAGAGGGAAATTCTAACTAAAGTAAACAACCTGGGCATCGGCCCGATGGGGTACGGGGGGAGAATTACCGCCCTGGCTGTCCATGTGGAGAGCTTCCCCGCCCATATCGGCAGCCTGCCGGTGGCCGTTAACTTTCAGTGCCACAGCGCCCGGCACAAAGAAATCATTCTATAAAAAACCATATGCTCATGGCAAAGAAAATCAAGCTGCCGCTAACTGAAGAGATAATAAAAGGGCTAAAGTCCGGGGACAGCGTTCTTCTCTCCGGTGTCCTTTATGTCGCCCGCGACGCCGCCCATAAAAGAATAATTGAGGCCATGGAACAGGGAAAGCCTCTGCCTTTCGATATCAGGGGCCAGACGATATACTATATGGGCCCGGCACCGGCGCCACCCGGTCGCCCCATCGGCTCGGCGGGGCCTACCACCAGCAGCCGGATGGACAGCTATGCCCCCAGACTGATAGCCGGGGGACTTAAAGGGATGATAGGCAAAGGGGTAAGGTCGGCGGAAGTCAAAGACGCCGTGAAAAACCATAAGGCTATATATCTGGCAGCTATCGGCGGCACCGGCGCCCTTATTTCTAAAAGCATGATAAAATCAGAGACAATCGCCTACGATGACCTCGGGCCGGAGGCAGTCTTGCGTCTTGAGGTCAAAGACTTTCCGGCGATAGTCATCTATGATATCTACGGCGGTGACCTGTATATGGAGGGGAAAGCAAAATATAGAAAACCGGAAATAAAGTGAGCATACAGGAGGATAGAGAATGGTAAAATCAGAATGGATAGACATCTCGCTCCCGCTTGGGGAGGAAATACCCGTCCTGCCCCCGCTTTCGCCGGAGCCGGGCGATGCGTCGGAGAGCCCTATCCCGCCGTCCAGGGTTGCACGCTTCTTTGACGTGGATAAGGGTGATAAGGCTACCATGTCCCGGATAGAAATGATTTCCCATGACGGCACGCATATTGATGCCCCCCTCCATTTCATCCCCGGCGGCATGACCATAGACGAAATGCCGATTGATACCACCATCGGCCCGGCACGCGTCATTGAGATTAAAGACGATAAAGAGGTAACGGTAAAGGAGCTTGAGCCTTATAACATCCAGCCCGGCGAGCGCATCCTCTTTAAAACAAAGAACTCCCCGCGCGTTTACGCCACGAGGCAATATACCGGCGATTTCGTGGCTGTATCCCTGGAAGCCGCCCGCTACCTCGCGGAGAAAAAGGTGCGACTCGTCGGCATTGACTATCTCACTATCGCCAGCATTGAGACACTGGAAAATCTCGCTGCCGTGCACAGGACTCTGCTCAGTAACGGAGTCTTTATCCTGGAGGCAATCAACCTGGACGGCGTCAGGCCCGGCAACTATGAGCTTGTCTGCCTGCCGCTTCGCCTGGAGAAGGGCGACGCCGGCCCGTGCCGCGCTGTTCTCAGACAGCTTTAAGGCTTATTTAACTGGAGTATCAGTTATTTAATACTGCGAGATTCGCAGCAGATAAATTTAAAGGAGGTGCTAAGAATGGCTAAGTCGGAATGGATAGATATCTCAATACCGCTGCGCAAGGATATGGTGCACTGGCCCACCGACCCCGTTCCACCAAGCGTTGACTTCATGCATCATAAGGACAAAGACAAGCAGATTACGACGTCTCAGATGACTATAAATTCTCACCACGGCACACACATTGACGCTCCACGCCACTTCAATCCCAACGGAACGAGCATTGATGAGATGCCCCTGGATACCATAATGGGGCCGGTACGTGTCATCGAAATCAAGGATACCGAGTCGATTAAACCGGAGGAACTGGAAGCTCATGACATCCAGCCGGGTGAGCGTATTTTGTTCAAAACTAAAAATTCGTCCTATTACAAGCTGAATAAATTTGTTGAGGATTTCGTCTACATATCTAATGAGGCGGCCCACTACCTCTATAAGAAGAAGATATCGGTGGTCGGCATAGATTATTACGCTATAGGTAGTTTTAAGGATAGGGAGAGCCTGGTCGAGGTGCATGAGGTGCTGGTCGGTAATGGCATCTGGGCTATTGAAGGGTTAAACCTGTCCGGGGTGGAACCAGGTAACTATGAAATTATCTGCCTGCCCGTCAAAATTGAGGGGGGAGATGCCGGCTGGTGCCGGCCTATCCTGAGGGCGCTTTAAGGCTTATTTTACTGAAGTATCAGTCATTTAATACTGTTAAATTAGCAGCAGATAAATTTTAAGGAGGTGCTAAGAATGGCTAAGTCGGAATGGATAGACATATCCATACCACTGCGGAAAGATTTACCATACTGGCCCGACGACCCCGTAGCGCCGCAGATTGGACGCATCGTGGATGTGGACAAGGGCGACCCTGTTACCATGTCCCAGATTAATATAAACTCGCACAACGGCACGCACGTTGATTCCCCCCTCCACTTTTTCAAAGGGGGCAGCACCATTGATGAAATGCCCCTGGAAACCACCGTAGGGCCGGCGCGCATCATTGAAATCAAGGACACTGAGTCGGTAAAAGTCTCGGAGCTTGAGCCTTATAATATCCAGCCCGGCGAGCGTATCCTGTTTAAAACACAAAACTCCGAAAAAGCCTACCAGGCCGGCAAGTTCGTGAAGGACTACGTTTATATCTCGACTGAGGCGGCGCACTTCCTTGCCGACAGGAAAGTGAGGCTTGTCGGCCTGGACTACCTTTCAATAGGCAGTTACAACTCCAGGGAGAACCTAATTGAAACGCACGAGACCCTTCTCGGCAACGGCGTTTACGTGCTTGAGGCGATTAACCTTTCCGGCGTGAAACCCGGCGAATACGAGCTTCTCTGCCTGCCGCTCCGGCTGGAAAAGGGCGATGCCGGCCCGTGCCGCGCCATCCTGAGGCCATTAAAATAATGCTGTTAAAACATCAAACGAAAAGGGGGAGCATCTCTGCTCCCCCTCTATTTTTTCGGCACGCCGTTACGGCGTATTCCGGTCAACGGTCGTAGTTAATCCCCGAAAATGCCGGCTGCTTCACGTCCAGCCGGATATCTAGCGCGGTCCACCTTCCGTCGGTCGGCCTTCCCTGCCCATGCGCATGAAGCTCCTCTCAGGGTCGAACCGGCCCATCGGTATGCCGCCGCCGATATTGAACATCTGGCCGGTGATGTAAGACGACATCTCCGAGCACAGGAACAAATTCGCATAACCTATATCTTCCGGCAGGCCGACTCTCCCTATGGGGGTGAACTTGCCCATCTCGTCCATCATAGGGCCCCTTTCCTCGGCCGGAATCATAGACAGGACGGGGTCCCAGAATGGCGACTTGATAGGACCCGGCAGAATACCGTTCACATTGATATTGCTGGGGCCCAGTTCGTAGGCAAGATTATAGACCAGCCCGATAATAGCGGCTTTGGCCCCGTGGTATTCGACGGATGGGCCGGGAGGATTGTATACACCCATGGAAGAAATCAAAACTATCTTGCCGTATTTCTGCTTTTTCATATACGGCACGACTTCCTTGCAGAAAAATACATGGCCTTTGTAATTCAAATCCGTCATCATGTCAAAATATTTTTCGTCGGTATTCTCGACGCCCATCTTAGGGGCGCCATCGGCTGTTCGCGGCCTCAGGGCCGGGTCGCGGGGCATGCTGCCCCCGGCGCTGCCTATCAGGATATCCACCTTGCCGAATTTCTTAACAGTCTGATCAACACAATCCTTGATTTGCTTGAGGTCGGTTATGTCACACTTAATAAAAATGCATTCCTTCCCTTTTTTAGTGGCCTCCGCCGCCGTTTTCTCCCCCTCTACCTCGTTAACGTCGGCAATAACGCAGTTACAGCCTTCCTCGGCGAAGATGAGGGCTGTACTCCTGCCCATCCCCGTAGCGCCGCCGTTGATAATAGCGACTTTGTCGGGTAGTAGTAACCTGTTCATCTATTACCTCCTTATATTTTTCAGTTCCCCTGATTTTAAAGAGCACTTGGCTACTTATTATATTCGTTAACTGATACCTAAAAAGCGGTGGGCACTTAAATAAGTCAAATTTCGTCTTAGCAATAATAATACTTTTACCAGAAATCATCAAATCATTGAAAAGGTCAGGAAGGCACCGAAACCAGGGAGCATTAAAAAGAGGGTTGATTTCCTGTGCTTATAACGGCTCGCTGCGACCAGTTGCTCTTTACGTGAAGCTGCCATTCCAGTTACCAGCTTGAACGCATACCCCCGGACACGGTAAAGTATGAATAGAGGAACCATAGACCTACAGGAGTCGTTATGATTGAGTCAAAGCATATTGACCGTTTACGCCAGATTGCAGGTAAAGAAAATATTTTGACGTCTAAAGAGGAGCTGGTTGCCTACTCTTATGACGCCACCAATCTATGGTCGCATACACCCGACGTGGTCGTGCTGCCGGCTGATACGGAGCAAATTTCGGAGATTCTGAAGCTGGCTAACGATAATCAAATACCGGTCACTCCCAGGGGCAGCGGCACCAACGTAAGCGGCGGCTCAATACCGATAAAAGGCGGCATTGTCCTGTGCACCACCAGGATGACCCGGATTCTGGAGATAAACAAGACCAACCTGAATGCCACGGTAGAACCGGGGGTTATTCTACAGGACTTTAACAATGCCCTGGCTAAAGAAGGCCTGTTTTTCCCGCCGGACCCCCAGAGCTCCGCGGGCTGCACGATGGGTGGCGTCGTGGCAGAGAACTCCGGGGGACCATCCTGCCTGAAATACGGGGTCACCAAACAGTACGTGCTCGGCCTCGAAGTAGTCCTGGCGGATGGGAAAATAATGAAAATAGGCGGCCTTACCCCAAAAAACCGGACGGGGTATGAGCTGATAATGCTTTTTACCGGCTCCGAGGGTACACTGGGCATTATCAGTAAGATAACTCTGCGGCTGCTGCCGGCACCCAAAGCGAATAAAACGATAGTAGCCGTTTTCGGCGACGTAGCCATAGCCGGGGAAACCGTCTCCGAAATCATAGACAGCGGCGTGCTGCCGTCCAAGATAGAGTTTGTTGATAACTGGACATTCGAGAAATTCCAGGGACTGTTGCCCCCGGAGATTCTTGCCAACGCTCAGGCTATTCTCCTTATAGAGGCGGATGGCCTTCCGGAAATAGTCGAAACCGAGGCAAGGCAGATAGTTGATATCTGTAAAAGGAGCAGCACGTTAGAGGTCAGGGTTCCCCAGGACGGGGAAGAGGCGCAGAAATACTGGCAGGCCAGGACCGCACATTTCTCCGATATATCCAGCGCCGCCTATACCATTGTCAACGAGGATGTGTGCGTGCCCCGCGACAGGATAGCCGAGTTTATCAGAATCAGCCGGGAACAAGCGCGGCAAAACGATGTCCCTCTCAGTATTGCCGGCCACGCCGGAGACGGCAATTTCCACCCGGTTGTACTTACGGACAGCCGGGACCGGGAACATTTTCAGCGTGCCCTGAAATGCGTGGATGAAATCATCGAGACAGCCCTGTCCCTGGGCGGCGTGCTCTCGGGCGAGCACGGAATCGGCCTGGAGAAACAGCGTTTCCTGAAGAAGGCCATGGACCCCGTGGCTATAGACACCATGAAGAAGATAAAGGATGTGCTTGACCCCAACCACATCCTGAATCCCGGCAAAATCTGGGAAGAAGCACCCGATGAAGAGTAGCACCGGATTTGAACAGATAAACAGGTTTGAGGACGAGCTGGATAAGTGTACCAAATGCGGATTTTGCATGTCCTACTGTCCGGTTTACCAGGAAGAGCGGGTTGAGTCATCGGTAGCGCGCGGCAAGATAATGCTCATCAGGGCACTATTAGCCGGGGAGTTGACCGCTACGGATGAAATGAGGAAGCAGCTTAACAAATGCACATTGTGCATGACCTGCGCCCAGAACTGCCCGGCCGCTACACAGGTTCCCTCGGTTATCACCGCCGCCAGAGCCGATGGAGTCAGGCAAAAGGGACTTTCCTTCCCGAACAACATAATTTTCCGCTGGCTACTGCCGAGACGCCGACTTTTCGGCTACGTGGTACGCATTGCCTCATGGTTTCAGGGCATCTTCATGCCTAAAACCAAGGGGAGCACCCGCCACCTGTCGTTCTTTCTTTCGGCTCTAGGCAGGGGCAGGCATATACCACAGATAGCGCCGAAGTTCCTGCGTCAGTCAGTCCCGGAGATAAATCAGACTCCTCAGGGCGTAGAAACCAAATATACGGTCGGCTATTTCACCGGCTGCATGACCGATTTTGTCTTCCCTGAGCTTGGCATGAAGATAATCAGCTTCCTTACCAGAAACGGCGTGGAGGTAATCGTACCGCGGGGACAGGGATGCTGCGGGGCGCCGGTATTCCTCGGAGCCGGCGACTTCGATACCGGCCGCCGGATGGCCGACAGTAATGTTCGAGCCTTCAAAGACCTGGATTACATCATAACCGACTGCGCCACCTGCGCTTCGGCGATGAAAGACTACGCTAAATTTCTGGCGGACACCAGTGAAAGAAAACGTGATTACGCCGATTTTGCCGCCAAAGTAAAGGACATAACCGAGTTTCTGGTGGACATAGTACAGCTTCCTGCTTCGGCGTACCGGGTTGCGGCTGAATACAAAGGTAAAAGCGTAACCTGGCATGAGCCCTGCCACCTGGGACGCTACCTGGGTGTCAAAGACCAGCCGAGAAAGATATTGAAATCGTTAGCCGATATCAACTTTATAGAAATGCCCGATGCCGACAGGTGCTGCGGCATGGCCGGAACCTTCAGTATCTATTTCTACGACCTCTCTCAAAAAATAGCTGATAGAAAAATAGCTGATATCAAATCGACTGGTGCGGACATCGTTGTCACCGACTGCCCCGGATGCCAGATACAGCTGATAGATAGCATAACCCGGCATGGTCTCCCTCAGCAGGCGCTGCATATTATGGAGTTACTAGAATAAACAGCTTAAAACGCAGTTCTATCTCCTTTATTCAACCATCTGAGTGAGAAAGCCTGTTCCCCATGTGAAGAGCCTGTTTACCTACTTTTTTAATTCTTTGTAGTCTATACTTGACAAGTGTTCTGACTGTGATATACTGACTGTGATATACTGACTGTGATATATGATTTGTCAAAGCTATATTAAGACTGTCATCTGGCTTTCATTGAATACCTTTGCTACGCTTGTTCAGCAAGACTGGCTCAAACAAATTAACAAGCTCAACTTTAGAAAGGTACCAGATTCAGATTTTCAATTTTCTCATTAAGGAGTATAATAAATAGAATATTCCAGCAGGCGGAAAACCCTCTATCCCGAGGAGGTGGGATATATATGGAAGACACTTGAGTTAACCGAATGGTACATTATTAAGGAATAGGAGGAGCTAAAATATGTGGAAAATGACCAGAAAATATATCATACCATTGATAATTTGTTTAGTTATCATCATACCTTTCGCCGGCGGATGCGGTGAACCAGAACCGGAGCCAGAACCGACACCCGCACCAGGACCAGAACCGACTCCCGCACCAGGACCAGAACCGACACCCGCACCAGAACCGACTCCCGCACCAGGACCAGAACCGACTCCCGCACCAGAACCGACTCCCGGCGGACCGGTATATGGCGGCGTGTTGAGACAGCTTGATGACAGCGGCCCGCAGGTCTTGAGCTTTTTACCGGAAATGGGGCCTTGGGATGAAGGAGATATGCTGCCAGCCACCGAGAAATTATTGGAATTTGATGAAAATCATAAACTGGTTCCCCTCCTGGCTGAATCCTATGTAGTTGACAAAGAGAATTTAACAGCGACTTTCAAACTGAGGAAGGGCATCAGGTTCACGGACGGGTCGGACTTCAATGCCGAAGTAGCCGCCTGGAACATGCAGTTATACAAAGATACAGGCAGGATGCTGTTTGCGGACAAAGTGGAGGAAATTGAAATCGTCGATGACTATACCATTGTTGTTCATCTATTAGACTACAATAACATGTTTGATTTCGCCATAGGTTGGCTTCCCATGTTCTCCAAGAAAGCCTGGGATGATGCCGGCGGAGGCGACCCTGAGAAAAGCAAGGAATGGGCTCGAACTCACATCGTAGCAACCGGGCCGTTCAAGCTGGGAGAATACAAGCGGGATGACCACATGACCTGGGTGAAGAATGAAGACTACTGGCAGGAAGGCAAGCCTTATCTCGATGGTATTGAGGTGCAATACGTTCCAGACAGCGTGACCGCCGCCGCCATGATGGAGGCCGGCGAAGCGGATATGTGGACGGGTGCCGTTCCTATGAGAGACCAGCATGATTTGGAGCAAAAGGGCTTTATCAGACAAGAAGCGGCTTTGGGAACCCCCATGGTAATTTATCTGGATTTAAATTCTAATCCCGACTCAAAGTTCGCCGACTTGAGAGTACGCGAGGCTATAGAGTATGCGCTTGACAGACCCACCATAGCTGAGGCGCTTACGTTCGGCTATGGCATACCTCTACTTGCGTTGCAAAGTGAAAAAGGCTGGGGCTACGACCCTGATTATGAGGGCCGTCCCTATAACCCGGACAAGGCAAGGGAACTGCTGGCCGATGCGGGCTACCCCGATGGCCTCAAGGTAAAGATGATGGCCGGAACAAATGCCACCGACTTGGCCGAAGCCGTAAAACAATATCTCGATGACGTGGGTATGGAGATTGAACTGGACATGGCCGACCAGGGCAGGTTCATGGCTGCAGCCTGGTTCGACGGTTACGATGACCTGTTACTCTTCTCAAGTGGTTCAGACCCGGATCCCCTCATGGTCATCCTCGTCATGTTCGGCCCACATCCAATGAATCTGGTCCAGGGTTTCTTAAGGACTCCCGAATTACTGGCAATGGGTGAAGAGGCATTACATCAATATGACGAAGCCGGTAAGATAGTTTCTGCTAAAAAAATGGTAAGGCAAATGGCTGACGAGGTTGCATTAGTGCCATTATATGAAATATCAGTCGCATTTATGATACAACCCTACGTTCATACTACTTACCTGAGAGAAATGTCGGTGTGCAGGTACTGTGGAAATGAGTGGATGGAACCTCATTAGCTATCAAATAATATATATAGTAATAACCTCTGATGATATACCTCAGGCTTATATCCAGAGAAGGGGGTAAAAGATGACATGAGAAAGCGTTACTACCTGTTTAGCGTCGGTAAAACCGATAAAGGAGGTAAAACTGACAATGTATAAGAGGTTAATATTTGTTGCTTTAGCACTTATTCTCGCAGTTGGCATGCTTCTCAGCGGTTGTGGCGAGCCAGAGCCAGAACCGGAACCAACACCAGTACCAACACCAGAACCAGTACCAACACCAGAACCAGGACCCTCACCAGAACCAGGACCCTCACCACAACCAGAACCGTCTCCAGAACCAGCACCCTCTCCAGAACCAGAAAAGCCACTGGAGCTTTCCAGGCCACCCGCCGGCGAACCGGTATACGGCGGCACACTGATACAGATTTCCAGCAGCGGACCGGCTGTCCTGGGCTTCTTTCCGAAGATGTGGGTCGGCGATGAAATTGCCATGATGCCCGTGGTGGAAAGAATGATGGACTATAACGCCGACCAGGAAATAGTTCCGTGGCTGGCTGAGTCCTGGGATGTGGCTGAAGATGGCAAGAGCATAACCATTAAATTAAGAAAGGGCATTAAGTTCACGGATGGGTCAGACTTCAACGCCGAGGCAGCCGCCTGGAACTACCAGCTGGGAAAAGATACGAAAAGGCTTCAAAGTCCTGATAAGCTGCTTTCAATTGATATTATCGATGACTACACTATCAGGCTAAATACCACCGAATATACTCCCCTGACACCACGCTTCTGGGGTTGGTATCCCATGTTCTCCAAGGAAGCATATGAGAAAAACGGTGAGGAATGGTGTCTCGCCAACTGTGCCGCCACGGGACCCTTCATGGTCGGGGAGTACAAGCGGGACGACTACATTGAATTCGTCAAGAATCCAGATTACTGGCAACCCGGCAAACCTTATCTCGATTCCATTCTGGTCAAAATCATCCCCGACCCCGTGACCGCCTCAGCCATGATGGAGGCGGAAGAGGCAGATTTCTGGGGTTTTACGCCGCCACAATTCCAGAAGGAACTGGAGGAAAAGGGCGTAATCAGGCAAATAAACCCGAAATACGGCTCGCCCAGCGGTATTTTGGCCAATAACATGCCCGATTCCAGGTTCAGCGATAAGAAACTGCGTGAGGCCATAGAGTACGCCATTGACAAAGAAGGGATGGCGGCTGCGCTCGGGTTCGGCTATTCTGTACCTATGACGAGTGTGTATCCTGCTGGTACATGGGGTCACATAGATGAAGAGCTGCGTCCGTATAATCCGGATAAGGCCAGGGAGCTCATAGCTGCGGCAGGTTACCCCGACGGCCTCAAGGTCACACTGCTGGCTGCAATGGGCTCTGAGGACGCCGTCACAGCGATTAAGCAGTTCCTCGATGACGTCGGCATGGAGGTTGAGATTGATATTGCCGATTTCGGGCGGTACTACGGTATGGCGTTTACAGAAGGCTGGCCCGACCTTATCCTCTACGGTTGGGGAGTCGACCCGAATACCTTCGTTTCTATGCACTGCCACTGGGGCCCTGAGCCCCTGTCCAACCCCGTCAGCCTGTACAGGCCACCCGAATTTGTAGATTTAGCTTACGAATCACTGACCAAATTCTCGGTAGAAGAACTGATTGAATATACCGGAAAAATGGAAAGGTATATTAAGGACGAAGCCTTGGTAATTCCACTCACCTACACGCCCACGGCGGTTATGATACAGCCCTACGTTCACACCACTTATCTGGCAGAAATGATGGTGAGCAGGCATGCAGAGCATGAGTGGATAGACCCGCACTAAATATTATATAGTTATATAGATAATGCCCTTAACGACAAATAGTTGGCTTGTGCCCGGAGAGGAGGTCAGATATGACATGATATGTCAGATGAATTATCCGGTAAGAATTGCTAAAGGAGGTAAAATCCTATCATGAAAAAATTTTGGTTTGCCATTATAACTGTGCTCATCATTAGCGGATTGCTCTTAAGTGGCTGTGGTGAGCCGGAACCGGAACCAACACCGGTACCAACACCGGAACCAACACCAGAACCAGAACCGGAACCAACACCGGTGCCAACACCGGAACCAGGTCCAGGCCCAACACCTGAACCAGGTCCAGGCCCAACACCTGAGCCAGAACCAGAACCAACACCCGAGGGGCGGGTATATGGCACCCCATATACCGGCACATATAGCGGCACTTATGGCGGCACCCTGAGAATCATTGCCGCATCCGGCCCGCAGGTTCTGGGCGGTTTTGAGGGTGGCCCCGCTGACCTTGGCGCTTGCTTCCCGGCCCATGATGCCGTTCTGGCCCCCACCGCGGATAGAACCCAGGGGATAGGCCTGGACCCGGTCCTGGCCGAGTGGTACGAGGACGATGTCGCGAACAAGAAAATAGTCATCAAACTGCGAGAGGGCGTCTTATTCCATGACGGGACGGAGCTGACCGCCGATGCCGTAATATGGGGCGTTGAAAGGGCGATAGCTAACGGACGCTGGACGTACATGGATTTATTTGAAGGCATTTACAAAGTAGATAAATATACCTTTGAGTTTCGCTACAATACATACAACAACCAGATCATTCAGAACTGGGGCTGGCTGATGCCGGTCTCCCAGGCAGCCTACGAAGAAGGCTCGGGTGGTGACGACGAAGTAGGCAAGGAGTGGGACCGGGAACATGTCATCGGCTGCGGACCCTTCGTAATGGCTGAGTACAAGCGTGACAGCTATCTGAGATGGGAAAAGTTTGAGGACTACTGGCAGGAAGGCCTGCCCTATCTTGACGAAATCTACGTCCAGTATGTCCCCGACCCCGTGACGGCCAGGGCTATGATGGAGGCGGGAGAAGCCGATTACTGGGGGGGCGCACCCGTAATTGACCAGTTAGCCCTGTATGACCTGGGCTTCCAGAAGGTAAGCGGCTGGGTCGGCCTAGTCATGAGCATCTGGCCCAATACCTCGGACCCCGACTCCGTATGGACCGATGTCAACATGCGTTACGCCCTGGACTATGCCCTGGATAAGCAGGCCATTGCCGACGCCCTTGGCATGGGAGAATATGTGCCTCTGTTCCAGCTGGCACCCTCCACCGAATGGGGGTACGACGCGAACTACCCGGAGCGCCGGTACGACCCGGATAAAGCCAGGGAGCTGCTCGCCGCAGCAGGCTACCCCGACGGCCTCCAGACTACCCTGCTGATAGGGAATACGCCTGCCGAACTGGATGCCGGTACGGCCATGAAGCAGCAGCTGGATGAGGTCGGCATTTTCACTGAGCTGGATGTCGCCGACCCCGGCCGGTTCTACGGAACGGTCTGGGGTGCCGCACAGCCAGGCCTGTCATACATGTGGTCGGGCATGGACATCACCAACCTGCTCACTTACATGCGCTGGTTCAGCACCGACCCGTTTACCGACCTTGTCTACCTGGGCCATACCGAGGAACAGGCAAAAATGGACCAGGAGGTCCTCGCGATTCCGGATAGAGAAGGCCAGTTGGCCGGCACCATGCGGGCGTATAAATACCTGAATGATGGTGCCTACCTGGTTCCGGTTTTACAGGTTCCTTCGACAGCCGTGGCAGCAACCTGGGTACACTCGGACGGGCCTCACCAGTTCGAACAGGGCTTTGTGCGCCATCAGTTTGAAATAATGTATATGGACCCGCACTAAGGAAATATTGAGGACATCAGATAGAATAGCCTGAGTAATAGCCGGGTGGTTCACTCACAGGTATCAGATATAAGTGAATCACCCGGCATTACAGGAGATCGGTAACTAATTCAAGGTTGAAAGGTGGTATACTCCGGCGATAACAATCCCGGAGGCCATGATGATAGTCCACGGGTTAGAGCTTGCTCATGCACACTCTGGATTGAGGATTTCGATTTGAGATGACCGCATATATCATACGGCGGCTGATATTGGCGCTGATTGTCATTCTCATAGTTACCCTTATAGTGTTTTTTATTATACGTCTTCTTCCTGGTGACCCGCTGATTATCTTTCTGGGTCAGCAGGCACAGCAGGGTGGTATAACACAAGAAGAACTGGAGTATCTCCGAGAAGAGTACGGGCTGAATGACCCCATCTGGATGCAGTATCTAAACTGGATGGGGGGCCTTATCCGGGGGGACCTGGGAACCTCTATATACTACCACGAGAATGTGGGCGTGCTTATGGGAGAGCGCTTCCCGGTAACCCTGCACCTGGGAGTACTGGCATTAGTATTCAGTAATATCTTTGGCGTCGCACTGGGTATGATCGCCGCCATAAGACATGGTAAATGGATAGATACGGTATCTACCGTTATAGCCTATATCGGTGTGACTATCTTTACCCCGTGGCTGGGGATATTAATGATATATCTCTTTGGCCTCCAACTCGGCTGGCTGCCAATCGCCGGCTATACTTCGCCATTCGAAGATTTCTGGTTAAGCTCACAAAAGGTTATCATGCCCGTAATCTGTCTTGGCATCGGTGGTCTGGCCGGCGCAGCGCGCATCATGCGGTCAAGCATGCTTGAGATAATCCGCCAGGACTATATCCGCACCGCCTGGGCCAAGGGCTTGAGAGAACGCGCCGTAATACTAAGACACGCCCTGAAAAACAGCCTCATCCCGATTGTTACGCTGGCCGGCATAGGCGTCGGCATAATTTTTGGTGGTTCGGTACTTATTGAGACCGTGTTTGCCATTCCCGGTCTCGGCAGGTTGCTGGTAACCAGCATCTTCGCTCAGGACTATGTCGTTATTCAATCGGGAACCCTGGTAATTGCCGTGATAATCATTCTAACCAATTTGCTGGTTGATATTTCATATGGCTGGCTTGACCCCAGGATACGTTACGGCTAGGAAAGCTTAAAATATGGTTGAAGAACGAAATATAAGTGAAGAGTTTCAGGAGGCTCCACCTCGCGTCAGCGAGTGGAAGCGCTTCTGGAGGGTATTCTTTCAGCGAAGAATAGTCATTTTCGGTCTTGTAATCCTAGCGATACTGCTATTGACCGCTATCTTCGCCGAGTGGCTGGCACCCCATGACCCTTACAGAGGGATTTTAAAGGATTCATTGGAGGATCCCAGCAGCACCTACTTGCTGGGCACAGACATACAGGGCAGAGATACATTAAGTCGCCTCATTTTCGGTACCCGGACGGCTCTTGCAGTAGGTTTCATAACCACGGGGGTTGCCGCGTTCGCCGGTATCACCCTGGGGCTGATGGCCGGGTACTTCGGCGGCATTACTAATATGATAATCATGAGGATAATGGACGCCCTCATGGGCTTTCCGCTGCTCCTGCTGGCCCTTTTATTAGCCGCCGTCCTGGGCAGCGGCATCCAGAACGTTATCATCGCTCTGTCTGTTGCCATGGTGCCCGGATACGCCAGGGTTATGCACGGGCTGACCCTCAGCATAAGGGAAAACGATTATATACTGGCCGAGACGGCTATGGGCGCCTCCGCTTCGCGCACCATGCTGCGACATATTTTGCCGAATGCCCTGGCGCCTATGATTGTGCTGGGAACAATGCAACTGGGTACTCTCATCCTGGCCGAGGCTGGCCTTAGCTTCCTCGGCATCGGCATTACACCGCCGGGCGCAGCCTGGGGTGCCATGGTTAACGATGGCTACCGGTACCTGAGGTCAAATCCCCAACTTTCCTTCGCCCCCGGCCTCGCCATTATGATTGTCGTCTTTGCCTTCCAGCTGGTCGGCGATGGCCTTAGAGATGCCCTTGACCCCAGGCTTAGAGGCCTATTATAGTTGTTATGAGGAACTTATAATGACGGAATTACTAAAAGTAGACGGCTTAGCAACGTATTTTAAGACAGAGAGCGGGGTGGTCAAGGCTGTCGACGGCATTTCTTACCATGTCAGAGAGAAGGAAATAGTAGGTCTGGTTGGGGAAAGCGGCTGTGGAAAGTCGGTCAGCCAGCTATCAATAATGCAGCTCATCAGCTCTCCCGGCGAAATCGTCGGCGGCGAGGTAATCTTCGAGGGTATGGACCTGCTCAAGTACAAGGCTAACGGCCCGCAGATGCGCTCCGTCCGCGGTGCCAAGATAGCCATGATATTCCAGGAGCCGATGACGTCGCTCAACCCGGTATTGACTATAGGTCAGCAGCTAACCGAGATGTTGGATTTGCACCTGCATATGAACCGGGAAATGGCCCGGGAAAGGGCTATCGAGCTGCTGGGCATAGTGGGTATACCTAGCGGGGAAAACCGCATCGATGATTATCCACACCACTTCAGCGGCGGCATGAGGCAGAGAGTAATGATTGCCATGGGGCTTTCCTGTAATCCCAGGATGCTCATTGCCGATGAGCCGACCACCGCCCTGGATGTTACCACCCAGGCACAGCTATTGGAGCTGATGAAAGATATGGTTGATAAATTTCAGGCTTCACTGGTTATCGTGACCCATAATCTGGGCGTTGTAGCCCGCTACGCACAGAGGATATATATCATGTATGCCGGACGCATCGTTGAGTCGGGCACCACTAAGGATATATTCGGTGACCCGCTCCACCCGTACACCATAGGCCTGCTCAAATGCATCCCCAGACTCGACGAAGAGGAGGGCCGGAAGCTGGTCCCCATTGAGGGTCTGCCGCCCAATCTTATCAATATGCCGTCCACCTGCGCCTTCCTCCCCAGATGCTCTTATAAAACCGACAGGTGTTACCGCGAGCCCTGGCCACCGCTCATCCATGTTCATGATGAGCATTACATCAGCTGCTACGTTAACACCAAGGAGAAAATAAGTGAACCAAAAACAAAATGACGCCATTTTAGACATCGAGGACCTGAAAATGTACTTCCCGGTCACACGGGGCCTTCTACGCCACAAGGTTGCCGACGTCAAAGCCGTTGATGGTGTCACCTTAAAATTGAAAACAGGTGAAACACTGGGGTTGGTTGGAGAGAGCGGCTGTGGTAAAACTACTGTTGGCCGTTGCGTCCTACGGCTATACCAACCCACCGCCGGCCAGATTCTTTTTCAAGGCGAGGACATCTCATCCTATCCGGAAAAACGGCTGAGAGCCATCCGCAGCAAGATAGCGCTCATCTTTCAGGACCCGTATAGCTCGCTGGACCCCCGCCAGAGTGCGGGCAACATCGTCGGCGAGCCGCTGAAAATCCACCAGTGGGTTGGCAGCAAGGCTGAATACAACGAAAGGGTGGAGCATCTGTTCAGTCTGGTCGGCCTGGACCCCAGTATGACTGACCGCTTTCCACATGAGTTCAGCGGCGGACAAAGACAGCGCATCGGTGTAGCGCGCGCCCTTGCCTGTGACCCTTCTCTGATAATTTGCGATGAGCCTATTTCAGCTCTGGATGTCTCCATACAGGCACAGATAATTAACCTGCTGGAGGAATTGCAGGAAGGACTACAGGGGCTTTCTTACCTCTTCATCGCCCACGACCTTTCGGTAGTCCGTCATATCAGCGACCGGGTAGCGGTTATGTATCTGGGCCGCGTCGTAGAGATTACAAAGTCACGCGAGCTTTATGATAACCCCCTGCATCCATACACCAAGGCACTGCTCTCCGCTATACCCATAGCCGACCCCTTTGTGGAAGAAAGTCGTGAGCGTATAATCCTTAAAGGAGAGGTCCCCAGCCCCTTGAACCCACCCCCTGGCTGCAGCTTTCACCCTCGTTGCTTCATGGCCATTCCAGAATGCAGCCAGGTAGTGCCGCCACTGCGTGAAATTAGCGATGGTCACCAGGTGGCCTGTATCAGGGTTTAATTTTTTCCTAAAAAGCTTATTCCTTCAGGCACTTAATACGACCACCAGCTTCTTACGTTTCTTGTAAACCTGCTCTACCATAGGCATCTGGCTAAGGATACTGCCTAATGGCACTTGCTCCTTTAGCGAAACAACTATCAGAATGCCTTCCTGTTCTGACCAGCTGTCCAGCGATATCCTCAGGTTGTCAACCGCACTGAGACTTTTCTTAAATTGCTCCACCTGTTCAAAACCTGCGGATGACTCTATCTCCAGCCTGACTTCACCACCATAAAGCTCTGAGCTAATAAGTTGGCTATCTGTCTCGGCTTCTTTTTTCTTCTTTTCTTCCTCGGCCTCCCTCTGCGCCTTCTCCTTCGCTAGTCTCTCAGCCTCTTCTCGCCTCTTCTCTTCCTCAGCTTCCCTCTTCGCCTGCTCCCGGGCTTCCTGCTCGGCTTTCTCCTTCGCTAGCTTCTCAGCTTCCTTTCGCCTCTTCTCTTCCTCAGCTTCCCTCTTCGCCTGCTCCCGGGCTTCCTGCTCGGCTTTCTCCTTCGCTAGCTTCTCAGCTTCTTTTCG
>Ga0315549_1000074_pt1 | contig 103677 bp, 113 predicted proteins | sample SalMarSW160200MG_FD_203101 | JGI IMG/M metagenome (GOLD analysis project Ga0315549, IMG submission 203101) | Salt marsh sediment microbial communities from the Plum Island Ecosystem LTER, Massachusetts, United States - Salt Marsh Sediment SW1601-200 ... | reverse complement strand
TCAGCAATTATTTTTCTCAAGCTTTGGTTAGCTATCTGGTCTTGTAACAAGTCTAAAGAAGTAACGATATCGGTGCCGGATTCCAGGAGTAACGCTAGCTGGCGGGAAAACATGACTATTTCTGGCGTCTTTATCCGAGAAAAGCGGGCTAGTAGCTTTTCCTTATCAAACAAGGGAACGACTTTCTTAAGGTTAATGACCCGATAGCCGCCATAGCCCAACAGCTCGTTTGCCGCCTCTTCGCTGATAGAGGAAACCTTGCCCTTAACTAATTTTTTATCTTCAGTATAAGCCGTATAAACGAAGTCCATTTACAAACCTCCAAGTGGCTAAGTTGTAGTGTAGGTATTACGCAGCACCTCAAAGGGGGTGGTAATGCCTTCCTTTACCTTACGCATACCATCGTTCATCATAGATACCAAACCATCTTGAAGGGCCTGAGCCCGGATGGTACTATTGTTGTCCTTATTACAGACCATCATTCTTATGGCGTCGCTCATAGTTAGAATCTCAAAGATTCCCGTACGTCCCATGTAACCGGTATGGATGCAGGACTTACAGCCGGTACCATAGAGGAACTTGGTCTGCTTCTCCCCCATTTCCTTTTCGTAAGCTAGCTGCTCGACCACGGGGGCCTCAATAAGGCGACTACAGTCGGCGCAGATGCGGCGCACCATCCGCTGGGCAACAACACCGATAACCGCTGAGGCTACCAGGAAAGGCTCTACTTTCATGTCAACTAGACGGGTGAGCACACCGGCAACATCATTAGCGTGGATAGAAGACAGCACCAGGTGTCCGGTTAAGGCTGCCTGAGTAGCTATGCCAGCTGTCTCGGCGTCGCGTATCTCGCCGATCAGTATTACATCGGGGTCAAGACGCATTATAGACCTCAAGCCACTGGCAAAGGTAATTCCTGCCTGCTGGTTAACCTGAATCTGGTTAATATCCTTAAATCGGTATTCGGCAGGGTCTTCAACAGTAATGATGTTTCTCCCCTGCGTATCAAGGGAATTGATTGAGGCATATAGAGTGGTAGTTTTGCCGGCTCCGGTGGGACCGCTAACCAGAATCATACCGTAGGGAACCTTGAGCATATCTTCGAACTTTGCCAGGCTATCAGGGAGTAGACCGAGTTCTGCTAACCCCAGAGTAGCCAGTGACTTATCCAGAAGTCGCAGGGTTGCTCTCTCCCCACAGACAGTGGGAGCAGTGGCGACTCTTATATCTATCTCTCGCCCTTTAGCCTTGGTAGAGAACTGACCATCTTGAGGACGAAAATGGTCAGCGATGTTCAGTTCAGCCAGGATTTTGATGCGTGAAATGAGTGCTCGATGTACAGTTGTAGGTAGAGACATCGTATCTTGAAGAGTGCCATCTATACGGTACCGTATTCGCACTCTATCTTCTTGTGGCTCAATATGAATGTCGGATGCTCGGGCTTTGATTGCCTCTTCAATTATGAGGTTGAGAGCCTGAACCAGCGGAGTATCAGTAGCAGCACGAAGGGCAACCTTCTCATCAGTCTCTTCAGCCGGGATGGAGACACGAGAAATCTGCTCTTCAATTTCGCCAAAGGACTTATAATTGAAGTCAATAGCGTCCCTGATTTCCTGGACGGTGGCAGCCACAGGCTTAATCCTCATTCGGCTATGGGCGGCAAGAGCCTCCAGGGCAAAGATATCGGTCGGGTCCGCCATAGCCATTTCCATTGTCTTACCAGATATAGTCAAGGGTATGACATTATACTTTCTGGCTATCACCTCGGGAATCAACTGTAGTGCCTCAGGCTGGGGCATCTGCTTCAGTAGCTTGGTTCGGGGCTTATCTGATTTGGCTGGCTTCTCTTTTGGCGGGCCAGGCATTTCTTCGGTCACAGGTTCGGAAACTGGTTTTTGATTCAACTCAAAGACTCTTATCCCCTGGTGCTGGGCAAATTGTCTTGCTTCAGAGCTAATCCCTGGGGATACGACAATGACTTTGCTATCAGTTTCAGCATCGTAGGCTTTAGTATCGAATAAGCTTACCTGTTCCAGGTTCACTTCTTTCTCCTCATTCAGGAAATCTATACCCAAGATATGACTAACCTGACCGTTGTTAGTATGAGCCAGGATATCAAAGGTATATTCAAGTCCCGACTTGCCTTTGACTTTGGCTTTCTCTTCTACGATATAGCCCAGGTCGACTAAAGATTTGAGCAGTTGCTCCTTTGTCTCAAACTTAACCGGCTCCCTGGGCTTAACTGATTGCGTGGGTTTCCAGGTTAATAGTTTCTCAGTTAGTTCTCCATCGATAACCTTTATTCGCTGCCTTCGAGCCAGCTCTTTCGCTTCCTGACTGAGTTCAGGGGCGGCAATAATAATCCTGTCAGTGATGCCGCAATCGTAGGCTTTATTAGCAAAGTTGAAAATAGTGCCCATTTCGGTCTCTTTATCACCACCAGCAGCAATGTTGATAGCAGTAGTGTAGTTAGTAAAACCATCGTCTTTTTGAGCCAGCATTTCAAAGGTATGCTCAATCCCTGACTTCCCGAGAAGCTTGGCTCCCTCGGTTACTTCATCCCCCTGCTGCTCCAGATACTTTCTAATCTGGGTCTTTAGCTCCGGACCGATTTCCATCTGACGCACTTTCTGATGCACTTTCTTATCCATTTTCAATAATTTGGGTAAAGGGTAATTCACCCCTTGGCTAGAGTCAAGGTTGTTCGCTATGTCTTAACCCAAGCCAAGCAGGGGCGTAATAATCCACCTTTCCCCGAACCTAAATACAATTTAGCATATCCTATTAGTTTGTCAATAGGACTTTTGGGGGGGGTGTCAGTTGTTATTTTCCGGAGGGGCAATGTTTTAGCCTCGCCCTGGGGGTCTAAAGACCCGCAGCTACTTCAGCTTGGCAATAACAGAAGGGGGTGCCTCGTAATGACAGAAGGAGATGTCTTACAATGACTTTTGTGTCACTGTTTCTGCAAATCACTATAATTGCCTGTAAAGCGGCATTTAGATTTCATCAAAATCCTCTGATAACCTTCGTGGTTTTGCTTCTGGTGAAATCCAGCCGCTGTGCAGGGCGAGAGCAACAGCATGGGCTCTATCATTAGCATTTAGCTTACGAAGGATAGCGCTGACATGATTCTTAATTGTTTGCTCGCTGATTGACAAGATATGGGCGATTTCTTTATTTGAGTTGCCTTCAGCAACGTAGGTTAGAATCTGCGTTTCCCTTTTGGTAAGAGGAGCGGCTACGCCTTCCATGGTTTCCGTCAAACCGCGAAATTGGTTTAATACGTGCCTGGCAACCCTAGGTCTAGTCAGCAGGCTTTCATTTATGGGGTATTCGCCACTGTGGGCTCGCCTTATAGTGCTAGCCAGCTCGTCGCCAGTGGCTCTCTTACTCAAGCAGGCTGCGGCTGCAGTCTTAATAACCTCGAAAAGCTCCTCATCATCAGGGTCGGGGCTTAGCACTATGACTTTAGTATTGGGGTAGTATTGGGCAATTTTTCTACCCAGCTCAATCCCGCTGAGGCTAGCTAAGTCAGAACCAAGTAGGGCAACATCAGGGAGGTTAGCTTCAATTAGCTCGAATGCATTCTGACGTGGGTCGCATTCCAATATCTCCAGGTCAGATTGGTCAGACAGTGTCTGACGCACCCCAGCTCTGAAAAGTGCTTGCTCATCAATTATCATTACTTTGATCTTATCCATCAGCCACCTCCTGATTAAGCTTTACATCTTTAATTTAAACACCCTCTTGGTTATTTAGATTTAGCTCCAGTGATTTATCGTATAATGTAATCCTCTTTGGTGTCAATAGTCAATATTATATCACCCCGCACTGCCAAGCATTTGGGGGTCTTGACAAGTGCCATTGGGGTAGTATAATAGTAATAAGTAATAAGCCAGAAGTAATATATAGTGGGACGGTATAATGAATCGGCGAAGGTCTAATATAGAGATAATAGCTGATATGCTCAGAGTCGGGGAAAATGGCGCTGGCAAAACGGAGATTATGTATAGCGCCAATATGAGCTATGCCCAGATACAAAAATATCTCGGTTTCCTCTTGAGTCACGGGTTCATTAACAAAGTGAAGGTAGGAAATCCCGCAGTTACCTATCAGGTAACGGACAAAGGAGGAGAGTTGCTCAAAAATATTAACTACATAATTGAAGTACTTGAGTTCCGAAATGGCCATAATGGCAATGGAGCTTGAGGCTCGGATGTTGTGGAGCTATAGAGGGGTGCCTGGAAGTAGCGTGAGGTCACCCCTTATTTAACATAAAAAATAAAATCTGAGGAGTGTTAAGCATGATAGGAGCGGTATATGTCTGAAAAAAGGATGCTAATAGTAGATGCCGAGCTGGTGAAAAAGGTGGACGACAATCGGGGTGATATGGACCGGTCTGAGTTCATCGACCTTCTTATTGAGACTCAGTTGCAGGAAAAAGAAGAAAGTAAAAAGCGAGACGGCGCAACCCGAGAAGAATTTCACCAGTTTCAGGAAGGAACGAAAGAGCTATTGCGCAATTTCCTGGAATTCTTTATCAGCTATGGGTTGGAGCTAGGCAAGCAACCTAGCGATAGCGAATTCGAGCAATTAGCCCAGAAACTGCAAAGTTTAGGTAGCTCAGCGAAAGTAAAAAGCTCCTGACTTTCTTTCCTCGCATTTTCCTCCACAATCACATCCTCCACAGCTTCAAATAGAACTATCTTCTAGAACATAATCTCTTCCCAAGCTATTCCCAGCCCTGTCATACTATCTTCAGCATAAAAAAGTTCTCCGTGTCATTCTGAATGACACGGAGGGAAACAGGGGGTATAGCTATGAGAAGGCCCATTGATTTACTGCGACAGGGCAGAAAAGAAGAGCTATGGCAGATGTGCTGCGGCTTTATTTACCTCAGCCTGGAGCAGTTTATGGATATCCAGAAGAGGCTGCTTCTGGAGGAAATTGAGCTATTAAAGAACAGCGAACTGGGCAGGAGGGTGATGCGCGGTGCCATGCCTGAGACGGTGGAAGAATTCCGGGAACAGGTACCTTTGACCACTTACACCGATTACCTACCTGAGCTTGTGGAAAAAAGGGAAGACGTATTGCCGGCCAAGCCTGCCATGTGGGTGCATACAATTGGCAAGCCTGGTGAATATGCTATCAAAAATGTGCCCTTATCTGAGAGGTTCTTGCACGAGTTTGAGCGGGTGGGTGGTGGCGTTGGGCTTTTGGCTTCTTGCGACCATGAAGGCAACTTTCTAGCTAAGGAGCATATAAAAACCTTGTCCACTATGGGGTCTCGGCATTATGGATCAGGTGTGGTGGGGTACATGGCACAAAAAGCACTTGGCTACGACCTCTTACCACCTAATGTCGAGGGAATATCATTTCAAGAAAGAATAGAAGCCGGCTTTAAGGAAGCTTTATCTCGGGGTCTTGATGGTTGTGGCGGTTTACCCTCAATCTTGGTCTATGTTGGTGAGATGTTTAAGCAAGGAATAATAAATGTCGATGCTCGTTTTTTATTATCTCACCCAAAAGCATCCGCTCGTTTAATCAAAGGATTAGTCAAGAGCAAGCTGGCTCATCGTCCTATGTTGCCCAGAGACTTATGGGCGCTTAAGATAATTATAGGTGGTGGCACAGACAGCGCTATCTTCGGGAAGAGGGTGGAGGAGCTATGGGGGAGATGCCCTCTTGAGCTCTATGCTGGCACCGAGGCTGGTATCTATGCCACTCAAACGTGGGACCATGAGGGCATGACTTTTATCCCCAACCTCAACTTCTTTGAATTCATTCCTGAAAGGGAATGGTTCAAATGGCAACTGGACCATTCCTACCAGCCGAAGACCATCTTGCTGGACGAAGTAAAGGCGGGTGAGAAATACGAGATAGTCATCACCAATTTCCATGGCGGTATTATGACTCGATATAGGCCTGGTGATATGGTCAGGATAACTTCGCTGAGGAATGAGAAATTAAACATTGATATCCCTCAAATGGTGTTTGAAAAACGAGTTGATGAACTTATCGTTATATTTGGTTTCGGTCATCTGACGGAAAAACTAATCGGGGAGGCGATTGAAAATACCGGCATCCCCTATTTAGATTGGATAGCGCGCAAGGAAGTAATTGATGACAAGCCAGCTTTACACATCTATCTTGAACTTGAAGGTAACTATATTGCCAGTGAGCAAAGCGTAGCAGTATCTGTGTATAATGAACTAGAGAAATTAGACAGCGTTTATCACTATAACCTTCACAAGTTTGCCTATGGTGACGCCATAAGTTTCCTCGGTCTAAGACCGGTAGCAGTTACTTTTCTCCCTCAAGGTGCCTTCTCCAGTTATATCTCTCAACGGCGGTCTGAGGGGGCTGCTTTGGACAGGCTGAAGCCGCCGCATATTAATCCCTCTGACGAAGTACTTTCCCTGCTGGGAGCTCCTGAGGTTGTGGTGGAAGCTGTTCCAGCAACTGAAGCCGAGCGTGCGGCTGCTTGATGAGATATTAAGCTCAAGACGACATAAAGGAAATGAGGAGATGCGGCCATGACAAGGCCAATTGAATTATTGCGGCAGGGCAGAAAAGAAGAGCTATGGCAGATGTGCTGTGGCTTCATTGACCTCAGTCTGGAGCAATTTATGTCTATCCAGAAGGAACTGCTTCTGGAGCAAATTGAGCTATTAAAGAACAGCGGGCTGGGCAGGAGGGTGATGCGTGGTGCTATGCCTACCACTGTGGAAGAATTCCGGGAGCAGGTACCTTTGACCACCTACGCCGATTACCTACCTGAGCTTGTGGAAAAGAGGGAAGACGTATTACCAGCCAAGGTTGCCAAGTGGGTGAGAACTTCAGGTACATCTGAAAAATCCTATGTTAAATGGGTACCCTTCTCGGTGGACTTTGTTCGTGAGATGGAGAAGGTCTTGGCGGCTGAGATTATTCTTTCTGGTTGTAAAGGCCGAGACGATTTCCCCGGGTTTAAAGAACATTTGAAGGTGCTGTACACTTTAGGGCCTCCAGAGTATGGAACGGGTTTTTTAGGTCGCTTAATGGAACAAACAATTGGCTGTGACTCGTTACCTTCTCATGGAGGTGAGCTATCCTTTGAGCAGTGCCTAAAGCTTGGCTTTGAGGAAGCTCTGTACCGGGGCCTTGATGGTTTTGGTGGCATAGCTTCGGCATTGGTCTATGCGGGAGAGCAAATTAAGAGGCGCTCGGGAAATATAAGCATTCGCTTTTTGTTGGCTCATCCCGGGGCATTATTTCGAGTAACCAGAGGACTGGTTAAGAGCAAGCTGGCCCACCGCCCGTTGTTGCCCAGTGATCTGTGGACAGTGCAAGGGATAGTATGTGGTGGCAGTGATACCACAATTTTAAAGAAAAGAGTGGAGGAATTATGGGGCAGACGTCCTCTTGAGCATTATGCCAGTTGCGAAGGAGGCCAATGTGCTATACAAACCTGGGATTATGAAGGTATGACTTTTATCCCCAATCTTAGCTTCTTTGAGTTTATCCCTGAAGGGGAATTGTTCAAGTGGCAGTTAGACCGTTCTTACCAGCCGAAAACTGTTTTACTGGACGAGGTAAAGGCTGGTGAGAATTATGAGCTAGTTCTTACCAACTTTCATGGCGGAGCCTTTGTCAGGTATAGGATTGGCGATATAATAAGAATAACTTCGCTGCGAAATAAAAAGTTGAACATTGATATCCCGCAGATGGTATTTCATAGCCGGGCTGACGACCGTATTGACATTTCCGGATTCGGGCGCCTTACAGAAAAACTGATTTGGGAAGCGATTGAAAATAGCGGCATTCCTTATAAAGATTGGACAGCGCGCAAGGAAGCAATCGGGGATGGAGCAGCATTACATCTCTATCTGGAACTCCAAGATAGTTATGTTGCCAGCGAAGAAGCTGTAGCGGCAACAATATATAATGAACTGCGAAAGTTGGATAGTGTATATCACTATAACCAGTACAGCGCCTATGGTGCTCCGGAGACTGTGCTTGGCCTGAAGCCTATAAAGATTACCTTTCTCCCACAAAGTGCTTTTGCTAGATACATCTCTCAACGTCAGGCTGAGGGCGCTGATTTAGGCACCATCAAGCCGCCGCATATTAACCCTTCGGATAAGGTGCTTTCCTTGCTGGGAGCTCCCAGGGTGGTGGTGGTGGAGGCTGCACCGATAACTGAAGGCGAACGTGCGGCTGCTCAATAGCACTAGCATAGTTTAGAGAAAAGCAGGACGCTTTGCCAAGACAGGGAAGGCGAGGTTTTCTCGCCTTCTCGTTTATCACTCTAAGCCCTTCGCAAATTCTTCACCTGTAGCCCAGAATGACAAAGGCGAAGCTTCAAGCTCGCCTCATGCTGAGAGAGCTGTGACTGAGAAGACCTGTACCTTTGGGGGATTACCATAGTCATTCTTGACAGTTTCCAAATTTATGTCGATAATAGTTTTATATTAAAGTGATTTGCAGAAGTGGTGACACAACAGTCATTGAGAGTCCCGATTTATCTGGACGAAGCAATCCCGCGGAGGGGCGCAGAATGACAGGTAAAATTGTGTCGGAATTTATGAGTTTGACTGTATAAGGGTGATATTATGAATGTCTATGCCTTAATTCCTTTAATTGCCACGATTGCGTATATCCCGCTGTTCGTCATTTTGCTCAATAACCGTCCCTTGAGTGGAAAACAAAGGTTTTTCTTCTTGTTTCTGATTCCTACCATGCTGTGGAGCCTTAGCGGCTTTTTCTTCCGCAGCGATTTCCTTATGCCATACAAACTCCCCATAGTTAAATTTGGCATTTGCATTCTCATCTGGATGCTAGTTCAACTTCATTATTTTATCTCCTCTTTCTACCGGTCTGAACGCATCAAAATACCATGGGTTTATATTTTTTTAGTAGCCACCATTGTCCTGGCGCTGTTAGGCTACATCCCACGGGGCATTGAAATCACTGCCAGCGGCATCAATGTTCATTATGGTCCCTGGATTATTGCTATAGGTCTCCTTTTCCTATTTATTATAGGTGTCAAAGATATATATTCCTTGTTGCAAAGGCACAAGATTTCACCTGACCCGGCGGAGCGTAATCAAGCTATGTATTTACTTGTTGCTATTGCCATCCTGGCAGTTTTTATTATCCCTGGCTCTATTTCTTCCTGGGGAGGGGAATACCCTGTGAGCCATATTGGCAACCTCATCATTGCCTGTGTCTTAACCTATGCTGTTGTGACCCACCGTCTGGTGGATATCGGGGTTGTATTCCGCCGAGTCCTAATATACGTGGTCCTTTATGGCGCTGGCCTTGCCATAGTGGTACTATTTTTTAGGCTCGCTCACCGGTTCATCGGCTTTGAGCTTAACTTTGCCTCTTTAGCAGTAACCATCGGCCTGGGAATTGCAGCTATCCTGTATTTTGTTCACAAGGTGCGCGACCTCTGGCAAAAGAAGGTTGAGGAAGCTTTTATCGGGGTAAGATACTCCTATCGCAGGCAGTTAACTCAGTTTATCACCAAGATACATGATGTTCCCACCCTGGAGCAGTTGGGCAGCGAATTCATATCACTGCTTGCTCAATCTGTTGACTGTCGGAGAGCTTGTCTGCTTTTGCCCGAGGCTGAAAACGAAGGTTTTAGCGCCCGATTTACCTACCCTCCTGTGGAGGATAATCCTATGGGGGAGTTGAAATTAAGGGCAGATAGTCCTGTTGTGACCTGGCTGGAGAACGAAAGCACCATATTACCGGAAAGGAATCTCGATGTCTTTCCTGAATTCCAATCTATATGGGGGGAGGAGAGAGAGGAGATTCGATCGGCAGGGGTAGAGATATTCGTTCCCTTAATGAACAAGGGGAAGCTTGTGGCTGTTCTGGCAATAAGCGAGAGGCGGGATGGGAAGCTCTACGCCGTTGAGGATATTGATTTACTGGAGTTTATCACTGCCCAGGTGGCAGCGAGCATGGCAAAGGAGTATTCCCATGAGCGGTTGAAGGAACAAGACGAAGAAACAACTCTGGTTAACCGTTTAACCGCAATCATAACCTCCAGCATGAGCATTCAGATGATATTTGAAGCTTTTGCCCAGGAATTAAAGAAAGTGGTGGATATTGATTGGGCAACAATTGCTTTAATTGATGGAAGCGAGCTTTATTTTCTGGCTCTGTCCAGCACCATAGGTTCTGCTTGGCAGCCGGAGGAAAGGATGCCGCTTGACGGGACGGCTACGGAGTTGGCGTGCCGGGATAGACAGGCCGTATATGAGGCTGATTTGAGACGAAACCACAGATTCTGGACCTGGGAGAGTCACGTGAAGCTAGGGATTCGTTCTGTTGCTTACCTGCCCTTGAGTGTCACAGACCGTACTATTGGCAGCCTGATTTTGGCCAGCCGCAAACCTAACGCTTACAGTCGCAGGCAAATACAACTTCTGGAAAAGGTGGCTTTGCAGATTGCTGCGCCAATTGAGAATGCGCAACTTTATGCCCAATTGGAACAAAAGTCTCGTTTGGATGGGCTTACCGGGCTATTTAATCGCCGTCATTTTGAAGAGCGACTCAGAGATGAGATTTCCCGGCATTCTCGTTATGGCGATGTGTTCTCTATATTCATGCTTGACCTGGATAACTTTAAGGCCTATAACGATGCATATGGGCATCCCGCCGGTGACATTCTTCTGAACCAGGTAGGGAGAATTATCGAAAGCTCTGTCAGGAATGCTGACCAACCTTTTCGCTATGGCGGCGATGAATTTGTTGTCATTTTGCCCGAGACAGCTATGGATGATGCCTATGTCGTAGCTGAGCGAGTTCGAGAGCATATTGCCCGGGAGATGGAGAAGAGGGCAATTACTGTAACTTGCAGCATTGGTTTAGCTAGCTATCCTGCGGATGGAGTGGTATCTGATGAACTTGTTGACGCGGCTGATACTGCTCTTTATCATGCTAAGCGAACTGGAGGTAATCGGATCTTCCTCTCTTCCAAGATTTTATCCGAGCCACCGGACTACGGAGGGATTCAGGGGATTCATGCCAAGCGTAACGGTTTGAGTAGTGTTTATGCCTTAGTCTCGGCAGTGGAGGCTAGGGACCCATATGCCTATGGTCATTCCAGGAAAGTTAGCACTTATGCTGAGGCTTTGGCGGAAGCTATTGGGCTATCGCCTGAAGAGGTGTCTAAGGTGAGCACTGCTGCTTTGCTTCACGACATTGGCAAAATTGGCATTCCTGATAAGGTGCTTAACAAAAAAGGGAAGCTTAATGGAGAAAATTGGGAAGCGATTAAGGCCCATCCCAGGTTAGGGGCAAATATCGTCGGTAACATACCCCATCTAGTTTCCTGTGTAAGTAGCATTTTACATCATCATGAGAGGTGGGATGGTGGTGGCTATCCTGAAGGGCTGAAAGGCGAAGAGATTCCCCTAGAAGCTCGCATCCTCGCCATAGCTGATAGCTTTGAGGCTATGACTTCTGCCCGTCCTTACCGTCCTCCCTTTTCTCATGAGGAGGTAATAAAAGAGCTTAGGCAAGGTGCTGGGATTCAGTTTGACCCTAAATTGGTGGAGGTCTTCATTGGCATTATCGAGGCTGGACTTTCTGAGAGGGTGCAGACAGGTCAAGACTCATCCAATGAGCGAACGGCTCCGTAGCTGCGGGTCTAAAGCATCGCTGCTACGGAAATTTAGGGATATCAAGTTTTGTGTAGGGCTAAAGCGTTACACCGCTGGTACTCCCTAGGGGTGCTCTGTTTCTTTACCAGAACGCATATATTGCGTGAGAAATTCCTTATCGGGAAACGGTAGGACTTCTCTGGTGACATAGTAATGATTTCCCACCCACTTTCGACTAGTAGCTTTCTTAGCTCGCCATAAGAGAAAAGGTGATAGTAACGGTAAATTGTTTTTTCTTTTAGCCTCCAGGGGACTTGTCGCTCTTTTGATTTGAACCAAAACCCTGGTTGTCCGTGGTTCCACACGGTTAAAAAGGCCTCGCCTTGAGGCTTTAATACACGCTTTAATTCTACGAATGCCTTTCCTCTTTCCTCTCTGCCTTTGACGTGGTGGTAAGTGGCCACTGATATTGCCCAATCGAAGGTATTATTGGGGAAGGGCAGGAATAGGGCATCAGCGGCCACTAAGTTGACATAAAGTTTAAACTTGACAGAATATCTCAGGGCTTGCTTGAGCATGGCTGGGGAAGAATCTACCCCCCAGAGTTCAAAGCCTTGGCTGAAAGGCAAAAAGTCCGGTCCGTGAGCGCAGCCTACATTTAGCAACTTTCCGCTTTGCCATCTTGCCGCTAGCTCCTCTAGCTCTTCCTTTAATAAAGGCCAATGCCTCACTCGGTACCAGCTTTCAGCTATTTGGTCGAAAACCTCTCTGTTTGTGGTCATAGATGCACTCTGCTAAACTTTAGCATATTATAGTGAAATGCTCATGGAGATGGCGTGAAGAAAGCATCTCGAACTATTTCTGGAGTAACCCCGGTGGCAGTTATGGCCAAGCCATTTCCTTGCCCCGGCAAATGTGTTTATTGCCCCACTTCTCCTGAGGCGCCCAAGAGCTATACCGTGGAGTCTCCAGCGGTGCTCCGGGCTCGAAGTTGTGGCTTTGATGCCAAAAAGCAGGTGGAAGTCAGGCTCAAGACATTGGCTGAAATGGGACATGCCCAAGATAAGGTAGAGCTTATCATAATGGGGGGTACCTTTCTGTCTTATCCCCGGGACTATCAGTATCAGTTTATTAAGGATTGCTATGATGCTCTGAACGTCATCCCCTCTAGCAGTTTAGAGGAAGCCAGGAAATTGAATGAAAATGCTAAGCATCGCTGCGTGGGATTGTGCATCGAGACCAGGCCTGACTTTTGTGGGGAGAAAGAGGTAAGGAGCATGCTTGATTTTGGCACCACCAGGGTGGAGCTTGGGGTACAGACCTTGGACGATGAGGTTCACTGCCTGACAAAGAGGGGACATGGGGTAGCTGAGGTTATCTCCGCGACCAGGCTATTAAGGGATTATGGCTTTAAGGTTTATTATCATTGGATGCCTGGTTTACCGGGGTCAACACCTGAGCATGACCTAGAGCTATCGCGGCAATTGTTTGAAGACGAGCGCTTTCGACCTGACGGGCTCAAGCTTTACCCCACGCTGGTAGTTCAGGGGAGCGAGCTAGAGAGTTGGTATCGGGATAATCGCTACCGGCCTTATGGTGATGAGGAAATGATTGATTTGCTTATGGCTATTAAAGCTCTAATTCCCAAATATGTAAGGATTTCGAGGTTGATGAGGGATATTCCCGGCAAATTTATCATTGCCGGCAGCAGAGACTTAGCGCTCAGGGGAACTATTAGAAAGAAGATGGGGCAAACAGGTCTTCGCTGTAGCTGCATTCGTTGTCGGGAATATGGGCACCGCCTGAGGGATGGCTGGGCAATTGGCGAGCCCTGGTTAACCAGGCTGGATTATGAAGCCTGGGGGGGGAGGGAGGTCTTCCTTTCCTATGAGGATGAGAATGAAACCTTGTTCGGCTTGCTGAGGTTGAGAATGAATGGGGAAAAAGCGGTAGTTAGGGAGCTACATATTTTTGGTCCTGAAGTTCCCCTGGGGGGGAGGCTAGAGCGAGCCGCTCAACATCACGGTCTCGGCGAAAGGTTGCTTCGAGAGGCAGAGAGAATCGCCAGGGGTGAATTCAAGACTGATAGGTTATCGGTGCTCAGCGGCGTCGGTGCCAGGGAGTATTATCGCTCGCTTGGTTATGGTCTGGAAGGCGCTTACATGGTCAAGGAGCTTGGTTAAGCTACCTGAAAGCCTTCAAATAGACTGTTTAGTAACCCATCCGCCTGAGCAAAGTGGAAGGGCAAGCTAGTCTGTCCTTGGGTGCTGCTCATGGTGCGATAAGCTCACCACGAGCGATTTAATAAACAATCCCCTTAACTATATTGACATCGAGTAATAGCTATAATTATAATGACTCGAAGGTACCGCAGAGGCTATTCAATCAATTGGAAGGCTTGGAACCTGGAGAAAACAAGAAAAGGAGTAAGGAGCAGATGGATAATGAGGTAAGGCCAACATGGAGATTAGCTTGGGGAATGTGGTGGCGTATGTTTCTTATTAGCCTGGGAATAGGTGCGATAGTCACGTTAATTCTATTCTTGGTGAGCATGTCACTCATACCCTGGCTCATATTCTGGTAAGCTCTCTTTGAATGGTTGCCTGGGGGGGGTGTGGCGATTTGCTATTGCGACGAGGCAAGAGTGTGGTGGTTGCAGTGCCGGGATGGGTTACGACAGGCAAACCTGCTGCTGTGGCGGTGATTGAGGTTTTGGGGTATTGACAAGGAGAGCTTTTAACTATATCGTGTTTAAAAGAATAAAAATAAAAAGGAGGGATAAAAAATGGAAAAAACGTGGAAACCGACGGTTGCTGGCATATTAGCCATCATTGCAGGAGCTCTTCAGGTGATTTTCGGCGCGGTATTTGCCATCGGAGTTGGTTTTGGGGCTGGAATTATTGGGATGGGATGGTTGAGTGCCATTTTTGCCCCGTTAATTGTATTGGGGGTAGTTGCGATAGTAGGCGGTATCTATGCCTTGAGAAGAAAGATTTGGGGACTGGCGCTTGCCGGGTCTATCTGCGCACTCATTGGTCCCTGGTTTATTCTTGGGATACTCGCCATTATATTCGTCGCCCTGGGGAAGGGCGAATTTAAGTAAAGTCCAGGTCTCTGGAAGTTATTGGCGGCATACTGGTTGCTATGGAAGTTTTTTAGGAAGTGAGGCAATGTTCTGTAGAAATTGTGGCAAGGAGTTAACAGGGAGTCCGGAATTTTGTATGAATTGTGGAGCTAGGCCAATAGCTGGCACCAGTTTTTGCCCTGGGTGTGGTGCTCCAACAACGCCACTAACGGAAATATGTACCAACTGCGGCACACAAGTAGCCGGGGCAATACAGGGAAAGACCTGGAAGCCGACGGTCGCGGGCATACTCTGTATTATTGCAGGAACCATTGGCGTGATCACTGGTATAGTAGTTGCTGTAGTCGGTGGCATCATAGGCGCATTCTTTGGGGTAGCATGGGGTGCCTTTGGTGTTCCATCAATCATACTGGGGATAATTGCTATAGTGGGTGGTAGCTATGCCTTGAGAAGAGAGATTTGGGGACTGGCGCTTGCCGGGTCTATCTGCGCACTCATTGGTCCCTGGGCGATTCTCGGGATACTCGCCATTATATTCGTCAGTTTGGGGAAGGGCGAATTTAGGTAAAGTCCAAGTTTCGGCAAGTTATGAAGTGATTGTGCCTGATGAATCAGGCAGCTATAGAATCTCGTTTGAAAAACTTTAAGGTCAAAAGGAAGGCAAGATGCAAAAGTATCGTTTTCTACCCTTTGCAGCCAAGGTTTTGAGAGTCGTGGGGTGGATAGTACTGGTGATTGGCGTTATTGGTTCGATTCTTTACGGAATTATGACGGGTGGAGTTGAAGGTATTTTCATGGCTGTTATGGGGGTGTTTGTCTCCTTCCTGTCCTGGGTATTCTTGCTTACTGCCAGGGAACTCCTTTACCTGTTTATGGATGTGGAAGAGAACACCAGAAACACGGCTGAGCGCATTACCATTACAAAGAAATCAAGCTGAGATAAATTTATGCCTTAGGTGGTTATGTGAGTGAAGGCAGTAATCTTTTCCTTGTTCGGCAAGCTCATTCAAAAACGGTGGCTACCGATGCCCGGGAAGAAAACGCACGATGTTTTGCGGAGAGAGCGGGAGGTAAACAAGATACAGGAGTATTATTATATAAAATATGCGACTAGTGCTTTGAGGGTTGTAGCATGGATAATATTAGTACTTGGCTTTATTGGTTCGCTTGTTTGGGGAATTACCACGGGTGGAATTGAAGGTGGGTTTCGGATTGTAATAGGAATGATTGGCTCATTCCTGGCCTGGCTACTATTGCTTATGGCCAGGGAACTTTTTAAATTATTTATAGATGTAAAGGAAAATACCATAAACACAGCTGAGAGCATTGCAAAGAAATCACGCTAAGATAAATTTATGCCTTAGCAGGTTATGTGAATCAAGGCAGCAACCCTCTTCTGTTCGGCAAGCTCATTTACCATAGCTATGGCATCATGGGATGGCTGAACCAGTAAGCTTAGATTCTTTCCCTTAGCCCAGCTTTCCGCCTCAGGAGTTATATGGGCAGCGCTGTTGGTTCCGGTGCCGACAATTATTGTTTCAGGTTGACCCTGGCTCAATTCCTCCAACTCCTGTTTCTTGATTTTATGACTGCCGAACATCAGAAAGCCGCCTTTTCGTTTCTTTACAGTGCCATCGGCAAAAATCAGAACATCCCAGCGGTATTTCTTACCTTCAACTATGATTGAGCCAAAGGTAAATTCATCTATTTTAGCCACGAAATTTAACCCTCTGTCCTTTGATTCCCTTGCCGCCCTGTAAATCGGATTTTTGTTTGCTGTCCCGCTTTATTGCCCGGCCATGCTTGAAACGATTTAGATTTACAAATCCTTTTGACACTGTTCTTCTCTTAAATAAAGTTGTCCTTCAGCCTTAATATCGTCTCCTCAACATTGCTACCCTGTGCTCTGAGACTTTTTATAGCTTGTTCTATTTTATCGTGTTTGTATCTATCACTGAGGTCAGCTAGCCTATTGTATAAACCTGCCCGGCTGCCAAAGTGGAAGTTGAGTCTTTCCTCATCCGGCAAAGATAGATACTTATTTATGATATTGAGGCATTTTTCTTTATCATCGGGCATTTTGCCCTCGACCTCCATCAATAAGTTAAGTGTATGGTCGCTCTTAAGATGGCTGGTAACTTGCAAGTTTTCGATAAAAACACCTATTTCCTTTGCTACTTCGTCTTCCGTTTGCAGCTCAAAATCTCCGTCTTGCAACCTGGTCCACAATGGCATAGCTGGAGTTATGTGGAGGCTGCGTAGCCTGATATAATCAGGGTCAATCTCGTTTAACACCTTTGCTGTTTCCTGGGCATGTTCTCGAGACATTTTCTTGCCCCCCAGACCAGGCATGACATATTCACACAGAGAAATGCCTGCTTCTTTCACCTTTTTCCCACCCTCAATGTGGTTCTTAGCAGTGCATCCTTTTTCCATATAAGCCAGCAAAGGGTCATAGCCAGTCTCAAGTCCAATATGAATCCTATCTAGCCCGGCATCCTTGAGTTCCTTTAACTCCGCTAACGACTTTCTAGCTGCCGTATGGGACCGCCCATATGTAGTTACTCTATTTAAGCTGGGGAAGGTTTTTCTCAGGAAAGTAATCACCTGAGTTAGCTCAGGGGTGCGCATGATTAAGGTATTAGAATCCTGGAGGAAGACTGACTTGCCTCCTGTCGCAAGCCAGCGGGCAACATTATGCACACATTGTCCATATTGAAGTTGATTGGAGAGCATTGCCGCTACCTCTCTCACTTTGTCGCCATTGCCCGTCTTCCAGGCTATTTCCTTTATACCCTCACTGATAGCTTCAACCGCCTCAATATCTTTTATAATCTCTTCCACCGACCTCAGCTCGAACTTACTGCCTTTGTATATAGGACAGAACTGGCATCTATTCCAGGGGCAATTCCTGGTCGCCCTTATCAGGAGGGAATAAGCTTCGCTAGGCGGCCTTATAGGACCTAGCTCGAAGGTCTGGCTCAACTTCTCTGTGACTGTGTAACTTAGCATTCTGCGTATTTTAGCGTATTGAAGGGGAATAGGCAAATGGACTTTTGACTCCTTACCATGATAATATCAGCATTTCAAATGAAGCAGATTGAATTAATCTCTTTTGATGCTGAGGGAACAGTGGTAACGCCTGATTTCAGCCAGGCTATATGGCATGAGGCTATCCCTGCGCTTTATGCTCAGAAAAAAGGATTTGACCTTGCTCAAGCCAAGAAGCGCATTGCTGAGGAGTATAGCAGGATTGGTGACCAGAGGCTTGAGTGGTATGATATCGAATACTGGTTTAACCATCTTGGCTTGGGTTCTTCTGAGCCAGTGATACAAAGCTGCCTGGATAAGATAGGCTATTATCCTGAGGTAGCTGAGGTCCTTTCTTCCTTGGCCAGTGAATATAAGTTAATTGTTGCCTCAGGCACACCACTGGAGCTACTGCATTGCTTATTGCGAGATATCAAACCTTATTTTGTTCGAATTTTCTCCTCCGTTTCACATTATAGGCAATTAAAAAATCCTGATTTTTACCTCAGGATATGTGAAGATATGGGCGTCAAGCCGAGCCAGGTCATCCATGTGGGTGATAACTGGCAATTTGATTTCCTCAATGCCCGACAGGCTGGCATAAATGCTCTCTATCTTGACAGGTCAGGGAGAGACCATCAGGAGTCTCTTAGCGATTTGACTCAATTGAAGCACCTCTTCCTACCCCCGATATAATATATTCCCTTTTTGGTCTGAGGGTAGCCTACTCACTATGGACATTGTAAGCAATTCTGAGTTACAATTTAGTCTTTGACCGATGCCAAATCATAGCGAAGTATTCCCTGAAAGCGCATCTCCAAGTAACAAATTCAACCTGTCTACGGCAGAGCTCAAGGCAATGGCTAAAAAGCTACGCCGTCATGTAATCACCATGATAGCTACGGCAGGCAGCGGGCATCCCGGTGGCTCTCTATCAGCAACTGACATCATCACTGCCCTTTATTTTAAGGTTTTGCGCCATAACCCCGAAAATCCCCAGTGGTCAGAGCGTGACCGATTTATATTGAGCAAGGGACATGCTGCTCCAATTTTGTATGCTGCCCTGGCCGAAACTGGCTACTTTCCCGTGGCAGAGCTGGCAACCTTGAGAAAGTTGGATAGCCGCCTCCAGGGACATGCTGATAGTAAGTTCACCCCCGGAGTAGAAATGTCAGCTGGGTCTTTAGGCATGGGTTTGTCCTTTGCCATTGGCGTCGCCCTGGCCGCCAGGCTGGATTCCAAAAATTACCGGACCTATGTTCTTCTTAGCGATGGAGAATGTGAAGAGGGGCAAACTTGGGAGGCGGCCCTTTCAGCGGCCCATTTCAAACTGGATAACCTAACGGCCATAGTTGACTGCAATGGTATGCAGCTCAGCGGATGGACTCGAGACATCATGAACCTTGAGCCTTTTACCCTGAAATGGCAAGCCTTTGGCTGGCATACTATTGATATAGATGGACATGACTTTGACCAAATACTGTCCGCTTACCAGGGGGCTGAAAAGACAAAAGGTAAACCCACTGTCATCATCGCCCGCACCATCAAAGGCAAGGGCGTTAGCTTCATGGAAAATAATGTGGCGTTTCACGGCAAGGCACCTACCTGGGAAGAAGCCGAAAGGGCGCTAAAGGAGTTAGAGTAAGTATGGCTGAAGCATCTACTCGGGAAACCTACGGCAAGACTCTGGTAGAGCTGGGCAGACAAAACAAAGACATTGTTGTTCTGGACGCCGATTTATCGACCTCAACAATGACCAGTTTTTTTGCCCGGGAGTTTCCCGACCGCTTTTTTGACTGCGGCCTAGAAGAACAAAACATGGTCGGAATAGCTGCTGGACTAGCTGCCTCGGGAAGAACCGTTTTTGTCAGCAGTTTCGCCATCTTCGCTTCATGCCGCTGTTTTGACCAGCTAAGGCTCTGCCTTTCTCAGCCAGAACTAAATGTCAAAATCGTCGCCACTCACGGAGGCATCACTGTTGGTGAAGACGGCGCCTCCCATCACGCCATTGAAGACTTAGCCTTGTATTGTGCTCTCCCCGGCTTCACTGTTGTTGTTCCTGCTGATGCTATAGAAGCTGCTGAGGCAGTAAGAGTGGCGGCAAGTGACTATGGACCTTTCTACATCAGACTAAGTCGCCCTAAGACACCGATTGTTTACCCCGAAGGCTATCGCTTCACATTAGGTAAGGCAGTAACCATGAGACAAGGCAAGGATGCAACTGTTATGGCCGTGGGCATCATGGTCGCTAAGGCTCTGGAGGCGGCAGATATCTTAGCAAGACAAGGTATAGATTGCAGGGTAGTCAATATGCATACCCTCAAACCTTTGGATGAAGCAGCCGTGGTCAAAGCAGCCTCAGAGACGGGAGCAATTGTCGTTGCTGAAGAGCACTTAGCTCAGGGTGGTCTGGGCAGCCGAGTTGCCCAAACGACAGCCAGAGAGAAGCCGGTGCCTATGGAATTCGTCAACCTTGGTGATAGGTATGCTTTGTCAGGCAAGTCTGAGGAGCTGCTTCAAAGATACGGTTTGACTGCTAGAGATATTGAAGAGTCGGTGAAGTCAGCGGTCAAGAGAAAGTAATATTTCCAAGCCCGGCTAAGACTTATGTCCCTACTGTCGCTATTAACAAGAGAGCTTTGTTCTACCGGAAGGCGGGAGCCAATACTGAACTACTTTCATGAGCGGACAACTAACGGCTTTACCGAAGGCTGCCACACTGAGATTAAGATGCTGAAGGAAAATGCTCCTTGAGCTTGTATCCTCTCGTAGCTCTTTCCACACAATTTGACAAGGAGCCAGGAAACGATTGACGGTGCGTGGGGGTGATTATATAATATAATGTAATGTGGTCTACAAACTACAATTTTGGAAAAGTTAAACTGTTGCAAGAAAAGGTGGGACATGGGTAGATACATAAAGGTCATGCTGGCAGCTTTGCTCATCGTGACCGGGTTTTTGGCCTTCTTGCCCTCCGGCTACGTAAGCGCCGGAGGAATGGTTGTTAACCAGAGCTTCGAGCAGGGAGAAGAGGAAGCCCCGTATGGTTGGGTGCCGAGCGGAAACGCTACGCGCGTAGACACTGGCCCCATCTATGTAGGTAATTGGACCGCCCGGATAGCAGGGGACGGTGGCAAGCTCACCCAGTGGATCGATAACATCGAAGAGGTGTTGACATATGAGGTATGGGGATGGATATATGTTTCCGGCAATGTTACCGGTGTCATCACTCTTGACTTCTGGGAGGGAAAAGAGGGGAGACAACTGAGTGCGACAAGAATGCTGTTCACCAATGACACGAACGGTGCTTATGTACAAAAGACTGACACGATGCAGGCGCCACCCGGAACGACTCATTTAAGAATCTGTCTCCTAGGAACTGGCTGGAACGACGGGGCGGAAGTGCGGTTCGATGAAATTGGTTTCTGGCCGCCGGAGGGAGGCTTGTGGGGGTGGTTGAGGAATTCGTGCTTCATCGCCACCGCGGCCTATGGCACAGAAACAGCCAGTCAGCTTGACATATTGCGCGATTTCCGAGACGAGGTATTACTAAAAAATGCCCTGGGGTCGCGATTCATAGCGGCTTATTACAGAGTCAGCCCCCCTGTGGCCGACTTCATAGCTAAGAGCGATTTCCTGCGTGCGGTTGTCAGAGAGGTGCTCATCGATCCAGTGGTAAATCTCCTGCAATGGTCGCAGGACCTATGGAAAGCTCAGCCAGGCTGAGTCCAGGCCTACTGTGGTGTAGTCGTTGTTCAAGCAGACTCGTATGGCGGAGGGCTTGCATATGGAACGGGCACATGCCGGAAACGCAGTTGAATGAGCCAGCACAACCCCCTTGACAAAGTTTTAGGGGTGTGTTAATATAATAATGCTCCAAGTAATTGAACAGAAGCTTGGCGAGTGTGGCCGACCGCTGAGTAAGTGGAAGCTGAAAAGTGTTGGGAAGTAAAAAGCCCAGCGCAAGGTAGGTGGAAGCAGAAAAGAAGGTGGGTGGAGAGCCAAGAAAAGGGAGGTTACTTGGGGCAATTTTTTTATCCCCAGTTTTGTGCTTTTATTGTTATATGAGCTATAAGTATTGCCACGAAGAAAGGAGCTAAGTTGGGGTTGGTTATCGCAGCTCCTCGCCTTTGATTAGCTCGGGATGGAGGATGCCAATAAAGGGCAAATTACGGTATTCTCCGTTGTAATCTAATCCATAACCTACTACGAACTCATCGGGAACTTCAAAGCCCACGTAATCAAGCGGAACATTTATCAATCGACGTGCTCTCTTATCAAGCAGGGTACAAACGCGAAGGCTAGCAGGATTGTGAGCAGAGAGATGACTGAGAATGTAATTCAGTGTCATGCCGGTATCTACAATATCTTCAACCATCAGTACATGTTGCCCTGTTATGCTGCTATCGAGGTCTCTAGTTATCTTGACTACCTGACCATCGCCACCATAGTATGAGATAGCCATAAAGTCCAGGGTAACCGGAATGGAAAGTTGCTGCATCAGGTCAGCCATAAAGCAGACAACGCCCTTCAATATGCCTATTAGCATTAATCGCTGACCATCGTAATCACGCGAAATGCGTCTGGCTAGGGTTCTTATCCTTTGTTGAATTTTGGCGTGGCTGTACAAAACCCGATCGATTCCCTCTACTTTAGCTTCGCCTAGAGGGCCATAGCCATATTTGGCTAGCAGCTTAAGAAAATCATTCTTGGTCAGAAGCATGACATTGACTTCAGGGTAAAGTTCTCTGAGCTGGCGCAGCTTGCGATTCTTCTCGGTTAGCAGATTTTGTTTTAATGTAGTGAGTTCAATATAAAGGTCTAACTCGGGCAAATAAAAATCGGGAGTGAACATCTCTGCTATCTTGCCGCCTTTCCACTTAAGAGGAAAGGAACGAGGCTCATAAAGCCATTCAATACAGTAAAAGTCTAAAAGTTTGGCAAAATCCTCCTCGCTGGGATGAGCGAAACTAGATGGCTCCTGGGTAGTAGTAGGTAACGGAGATACCTGGGACGATTTTCTTCGTCTCTTACTTGCCTTATAGTCTTGCTCCAGCAATTGATGAAGCTCTGCTCTCTCAAAGATGACGGCGCACATATCAGCAACACTAAGGAGGAAGCTTTTATCAGCTTCGGAGAATTGGCGAGGCTCACGAGTGTAAATTCGAATCTCCCCGATAGTCTCTCCTTTCCTGAGTATAGGGACCCCAAGTATAGAAGATATTCCTTGCGCTAGTGCTATTTGGGGATATTGAACTCTTTCATCTTTAGCAGCATCGGCAATAAATACCACTTCCCCCTCAAGGATCTCCGGGAGACTTTTACGGGCATCAAGGGGGCCCTTTTTCAGATAAAGGTCGCTCAAACCATATGTGCCTACAGTGATCAAATATTCCTTTTGGGAATTGAGGGATAAAATGCGGCAGCCATTTACATGCATTGCCTTGGCAGTGCTTTTGGCGATAGAATTACAAATCTTCCTTAAGCCAAAATCCGAATTGGCAACTTTGGTTATCCGCTTAAGAGCTGAATAATAGCTACCTCTCGATCTACCCACTTTTCTCGTACCCTATCCGCATTTAGTAAAGCCACAGGCGAGGCAAATGTTGCAGCCTTCCTGGTAAATCAAAGGACCACCACAATCGGGGCATTGCCCGGCCCAACTTTTAACAATCTCCAGATTTTGAGAAGGCGCACCTGGATTAGTGTTGGTTTTTTCTCTAATGTACTTCTCCAGCACGCTAGCGATAGCGTCAGCACATGACAAAATAGCATGTCCTTGCTCCCAGGCAATAGAAGGGCATCTAATGCCGCGCAGGTGCTTTACAATAGACTCTACATCTATTCCAGACCTTAGAGCCAGGGATGTTAGGCGACTGATAGCCTCAAGCTGTGCTGCGGCACAACCTCCAGCCTTTCCTAAGGTGGAGAAAACTTCGGATATTCCCCGACTATCAAAGTTTACTGTCACGTAGATGTAGCCACACCCAGTGTTTACCCTTTCGGTTACACCCCTGGTCACTTTAGGTCTTTTCCGGGGAGCTAGCTTACCTTCAGCCCTTTTTACCCCCTCACCTACAGTGAGTACCTGACTATCTCGACTCCTATCACGATAAATAGTTATCCCTTTCAAGCCTTCTTGGTAAGCCAGTATATACACTTTAGCTACATCCTCGGGCGTTGCATCGTGCGGGAAATTGACCGTCTTGGATACGGCGCTATCAGTAAATTTTTGGAATGCTGCCTGCATCTTAACGTGCCACTCAGGAGATATGTCATGGGCGGTGATAAAGAGCCTCTTTATCTCTTCAGGAACTTCTTTTACGTCTTTTAACCTCTTTCCTTCAGCTAGCTGCTTCATTAGGTCCGGGGAATAGAACCCTCCGCTCCTGGCTATCTCCTCAAAATAAGGGTTCACCTCTATAAATTCTTCGCCTTCCAGGATATGACGCACGTAGCTTAAGGCGAATAATGGTTCAATGCCACTGGAGCAATTAGCGATTATGCTCAAGCTGCCAGTAGGAGCAATGGTAGTCCGGGAGGCATTTCGAAAACGAGGACCATCGGGCGTGTCATAAATGCTTTTCTGGAAGGCAGGAAAAACTCCCCTTTCTTGGGCTAGCTCTATCGAGGCTTTATCCGCCTCTTCAGATATGCAATGGGCAATTTCCTCGGCTACAACAAGCCCTTGTTCACTATCATAGGGGATACCAAGCTGAATCAGCATGTCGGCAAAACCCATCACCCCCAGGCCTATTTTCCTGGTAGTTTTTGTCATCTCCGTAATCTCTGGCAGGGGAAATTGGTTGACTTCGATAACATCGTCAAGGAAGCGGACTGCGAGCTTGACTGTTTGAGATAGCTTGTCGTAGTCAATGTATGGCTGGCCATCTTTATCCGCCACCATCTTGGACAAGTTTATGGAGCCTAAATTACAGGATTCAAAGGGAAGCAAGGGTTGTTCCCCACAGGGGTTAGTGCTTTCTATTTTGCCCAATTTAGGCGTGGGGTTATGCCTGTTTATCTCGTCAATAAACACAACACCCGGGTCGCCGGTGCGCCAGGCCATGTCAACTATTTTGTCAAATACCTCTTTGGCATTAAGCTTATCCGTCACCTCTCCAGTTCGCGGGTTAACCAAATTGTAATCGGTGCCTTTTTCCACCGCTTTCATAAACTCATCGGTCACAGCTACGGAAAGGTTAAAATTGGTTAGAGCCTCCGGGTCTTCCTTAGCCGCGATGAATTTCAAGATGTCGGGATGCTCAACATTGAGTATTGCCATATTGGCTCCGCGGCGCATGCCACCTTGCTTTATGACATCGGTGGTGACATCAAAGGCTCGCATGAAAGAGACGGGGCCACTAGCAATGCCACCTGTAGAACCCACTCTATCACTTGTAGGTCTAAGTCGGGAAAAGGAAAAGCCTGTACCTCCGCCACTTTTATGAATCAAAGCAGTATATTTAACCGCATCAAAAATAGACTCCATAGAATCCTCAATAGGTAAAACAAAGCAAGCTGATAGTTGCCCTAGTTCGCGGCCGGCATTCATTAGAGTAGGGGAGTTGGGTAAGAAATCCAGGTTTGCCATTAACTGATAGAACGCCTCTTCCCAAAAGGAAACATCTGCTTTGGCATCGTAATGGAGCTCGGCTGAGGCAATATGCTTGGCGACGCGGCGAAATAGCTCTTGTGGGGTCTCAATAACCTTCCCCTCCTCATCCTTTGTCAAATATCTCCGTTCCAGAACCCTTAAGGCATTATCGCTGAGTTTGATTCCAGAAATGACTTGGCTTCTGGCCTGGGGAGAAAATTCGTCTGCAGTTAGAATCTCCTTAACCATTGCCTGAATTTGGGAGGGGGACACAGGCTGTTTAATTTGCTGAGGAACAAATTCCTCCATGCCTGGGAAGGGATGAGCTACATCTAAGCGCTGGCTCACTTGTTCCGTAAAACTCTCCAACAATTTCCTATCACTTATACCCATGGACTCGGCGGCAGCGAAGACAGCTTGAGCTACTCTATCTCGACCAATAGTTTTTTGGTTCTCTTTCCGACGGGTTTTGGGCATTTTATCTCCTCTTGCGACCAACTAGGGAATTCACCGCCTCAGAAGAGGGCAGCGGTAGCTGGTTTGCTGGCGTTAGCTCTCTTCGTACCGCCAAGCTATCCACTTCTTGTTTTAAAGCGCCGATATCAGTAAATTCCCGATAAACACTGGCAAAGCGGATGTAAGCAATATGATCTAGTTTTCTTAGTCCTTCCATGACCAGATCGCCAAGATAGGCACTAGAGACCTCGCCTTTGCCCACCTTGTAAAGCTCAGCCTCGATGGTGTCCACAAACTTATCAATGGCGCCTGTAGGAAGGGGACGTTTCTCACAAGCTTTGCGAATACCCGAAAGGAGCTTATCCCGGCTGAATTCCTCGCGTCGTCCATCCTTCTTAATAACGAAGATATCATGTGGCTGTATACGCTCGTAAGTAGTGAAGCGAGCATTGCAGGCGAGGCATTTCCTTCGGCGTCTCACCACTTCGTCTAGACTCCGGGAATCTATCACCCTTGATTCCTGTCCGCCACAGTAAGGACAGTGCATAAACCTCTCCTAAGAATTGTGGTATGGAAACATTCTACCACTAAATGTAGTAAAATGCAACATCTCTGCGGAAAAAAAAGAGGCGGTTAAGTATAAACGTGGTTGTTTTATCATCTTGCCTCATTTACAGTTCATCTCTCTTACTATCCTTACTCTGGGGTGTCGATAGCAGCTTAATCTCCCGAAAAATCGGGCGTCTTTGTCCTGCGACTCCGCTTTTGAACTCAATCCCCAATACCTCTCGCCTTTCGTCGAAGTCTCGCGTAGGGCTCGGCACAGCCCCGACTTCTATATCGAGATAAAGCCAAATGGGACTGCCAGCAGGTAAATTGTATGGAGGCTGATATGCTAGAAACCACGTAATCCCTGTCTCCGTGCTTGGCTGAGCGATGAAATTGGTATTAAGCTTTTCGCGCAGAGGGCTCTTATCGCATACGTTCACTAACTGCACAAAGAAACCTAGTGGTGGATTTCGTAATGACCCTCCGAGCCATGCTTTTGGCAGTTTTGTTTTCGGGTAATTGTTGAAAAATCCATTTTTATACAACGATGCATACGACAATAATGCTAACAGCGACCTTCGCCTTGGTTTGAGCCCTATAAGAATCGTCGCCAGTGAGTAATCGACTGGAACTTTTGCTAATACCTGTACGAATACCTTATTCAGCCCAGGGTACAGTCTGAGCTTATCGCTTTTTAGGGGTTTCTCTTCCAAGCGGTTTTCAAAATGAATCACCCAAGGGCGGAAATTAAGATAACCCCGCCTAAGTGCGTATATTAGGCCAATGATAACCCCGATACCGCCTATGAAGCTAAGAATAGTGCTTGCTGTATCCAAGCCATATCTCCGAAGAACAGCTAGTAATAAGCTGACTAGGCTAAGTACAATGACCCAAATCCAAGGTCTATTGGTCATTGTAGCACCTCTCCATCTAGCCAACAACCACGAGTATACTGAACCAAAGAGGCTCGATGGTGGACAATTCTAGGGGAATATGCTAGGTTTGACTTAACATAGGACTAATGGAGAGTCTATAGCTTAACTGAAATACCTTGAAGAGGGGGGAAGGTGGGAGGAGAGACGCAGGGGCAAGGGGTAGTGTTTTCACGGAGGTATCAAATGCCTGAAGCAAGGATTGGCATCATTGGCGGAAGCGGGCTTTATAAGATGGGGGGGATGACGGAGGTGGAGAAAGTGAAGGTAAGCACGCCCTTTGGCGAGCCCAGCGACGCTATTATCTTGGGCAATCTAGAAGGAGTAAGGGTTGCCTTTCTCCCCAGACATGGTGAGGGACATCGAATAAGCCCCACTGAACTGCCGGCGAAAGCCAATATCTATGCCTTGAAGTCTCTGGGGGTGGAAAGGATTATCTCTGTAAACGCTGTGGGCAGTCTTAAGGAGGAGATAGAACCTCTGGACGTAGTCATTCCTGACCAACTAATAGACTGTACCAGAGGAAGAGCCAGCACCTTCTTTGCAGATGGGATAGTGGGGCATGTATCTCTCGCTGAACCCTTCTGTCCTGTTTTGAGTCAAATCTCGTTTGAGGCAAGCACCAAGGTTGGGGCTAAGGTACATAAGGGTGGCACTTATCTAGTCATGGAAGGTCCACAACTCTCTACCAAGGCTGAGTCGCAGCTTTACCGTTCTTGGGGTGCTGATGTTGTTGGGATGACAGCTTTGCCTGAAGCTAAATTAGCTAGAGAGGCGGAAATATGCTATGTCGCACTTGCTCTTGTCACCGATTATGATTGCTGGCATCCGACTTATGAGTCGGTGACTACGGATATGATTTTAACAAACCTGCGGAAGGGCATTGATACTGTCAAGAGAATCCTGAAGTTACTGCTGCCTTCCATACCGCAGGAACGAGACTGTGCCTGTGCTAGCGCCCTAAAATATGCCATAGTCACTGGGAAGAAATACATACCGAAAGAAAAGAGAAAAGAGCTGGGGCTGCTAATTGGCAAGTATTTAGGAGGGGAGGAAGATGTCAGCCAAGTTTGAGTTTGGATGTTTGCCCACTGCTATCGGCAGCATGCCTCACTCGAATTCTGGCGAGGCCTGTTCCATTATTATGAAATGTCTTCCTGACATTCCCGCCTGGCCACAATTACCGCAGCGCTCTCCTAAAGAAAACATGATTATCCAATTCAGTGAGGGGTTTCCGGGGGTGGTTATAGATGGGGACAAAATTCACATCGAGCCATCGGTGGATTTTGAGAGCGAGCTGGAGCAAATCCACATTGATTGTGAGCAGGATAACGCCCGTGCATATGGCATTTCGCCCGAATATGCTGCCGGGCTCCATGCCTTCCTCTCCAAAGCAACAGGCAGTAAAATAGTCAAGGGACAGGTGACAGGTCCCGTCACCTGGGGATTGAGGGTTACCCGTCAGGATGGTCTGGGCATCCTCTATGATGACACTTTAGCCGAAACCGCGGCCAAGTTCCTGCGGCTAAAAGCTTCGTGGCAGGAAAATATCCTGAGAGAAATATCGCCTAATACCATTATCTTTGTTGACGAGCCCTATTTGGTTTCTCTGGGCTCGGTGTTTACTCCTATTCCTGAAGAAAAAGTGCCTGCTTTACTAGAGGAGGTCATCAAAGGAATAAAAGGGGTAAAAGGGTTGCATTGCTGCGGAAACACTAACTGGTCAGTCCTTCTGGACACCAAAATCGATATTCTCAGTTTTGATGCTTATAATTATGCCTCTTCCCTAAGCACCCACTCCGACAAGGTGAAATCTTTCCTTGAGGGTGGTGGCAGCATCGCCTGGGGGATAGTTCCAAATGAAGAGGAGGCCTTGGCTAAAGAATCCTTGTCCGGTCTCCGTGACCGCCTGGAAGAAGCCATGGCTCCATTCACCAGGGATGGCGTTAAATTCAGGCAGCTCATAGCTCAAGGACTGATTACTCCTTCTTGTGGCCTGGAAAGCTTATCGCCTGAAGCAGCAAGTCAGGCTCTGGAATTAACAGCTAAGTTATCCCGTGACTTAAGAAGTCGATATGTAGCGTGACCTGGCGAAATAACTGTTCCCTCAGGTCGTATCCCTCAAGATCAAGGGCTATTATTCCTGTGAATCTCCTTCTAAAGCCCTTATTTTATTCACCCTTCTTAAGTGTCTGCCGCCTTCAAAATCCGTGGCTAAGAAAGTTTTGACGATTTCCAAAGCTGACTCGGTGTCTATATTCTCCCCCCTGAGGCATAAGACGTTGGCATCGTTGTGCTGGCGGGCTCGTTGTGCTGCAAATACATCACAGCATAAAGCTGCCATTACACCCTTTATTTTGTTGGCAGCTATGCTTATACCTATGCCAGTGTTGCATATTAGAATGCCCTGGTCAAAATTGCCCGAAGCCACGGCCTCCCCGACTTTCTGGGCGATGTCAGGATAATCCACAGGATCAGTGCTGTAGCAACCAAAATCTTGATAGCTATGCCCCGCGTTTTGCAGGAAGTGCATAATTAGCTCCTTTAAAGCAAGGCCACGGTGGTCACATCCTATAGCAATGCGCTTCACTATTTACCTCCAAGTATTCCTTATACGCTTCGTCAATTTCATATGCGGGTATAATGCCCTGACGCAAAATTATCGGCGATTCACGGGTAACATCCACTACTGTGGATTCCTTGCCACCAGGACATTTGCCTCCATTGATAATAAAGTCGATTTTTCCTCCCAGTTGTTGTCTAACTTCATCGGCAGTTAAGGCAGCCGGTTGGTCACTAATATTAGCGCTGGTTCCAATTATGGGATTCTCCAGGTGTTGAATGATAGCCAGACAAGCGGGGTGGTCAGGAACACGTACTGCTATGGTGGGTCCTGAGGCTAGATAGACAGGCAACGAATCTATTTTTGGTAGAACCAGAGTTAACCTGCCGGGCCAAAACCGCCTTGCCAAAAACCAGGCAATTTCTGGTATTGGATCGGCCAGAGTAGTCAATCGCTCTACATCAGCGATAAGCAAGGGAAGTTGTCGATGCTTGGGTCGGTTTTTTATCTCATAAATCCTTTCCACGGCCGTGGAATTGAGGGCGTCAGCCCCCAGCCCGTAGACCGTATCGGTAGGGAAGGCAATCACCCCACCCCTTTGGAGGATTTTAACTCCTTTCTCAATTTCTCGTTGTAAAACACCCATGTTTTTCTGACGTTAGTATAGCATGGTGGTGTCCGGGGTAGGAATTTATCCCTTCCACATTCAAGAGCTCGGGAAGGCTTTAACCGCGAGTGAGAAGCCTTGCCAGGTAGGAGAAGACTTAGCCCATCTCTGGTTGATAATAGTTCAGGACAGTGATAAGCTAAATGAATTCACCACCGTAAATCTGCAATGAAAAAGAAGTCAGAAAGCCACAGAATTGCTGCCAGCGATGATATCGAAGTCTCCACTTATCTGGAGCTGGCCAAAGAGCTGCGCGGCGAGCAACCTGTAGTTGAGCCTAAGCTACCACCAAGCGAGCGTGAAACTATAGTAGTGCTCGACTTTGGCTCTCAATATAGCATGCTCATTGCCCGGCGAGTGCGGGAATGCCAAGTCTATTGTGAACTTGTGCCTCATGACACGCCTTGGGAGAAAATAGCTTCCCTTAACCCACGAGGATTTATCCTCTCGGGAGGTCCAGCTAGCGTTTATGATTCTGGGGCTCCTTTGCCTTTACCCTACATTTACGAAAGCCGTCTACCTGTGATGGGCATTTGCTATGGAATGTTTGCTATCGCTTATCACTTGGGTGGCCAGGTAGCTCGGGGAACGAAGCGCGAATACGGGCACACAATACTATACATAAGTGCTGAAGACTGTCCTCTTTTTACCGGTCTTCCTTCTTCTCTCCCCGTGTGGATGAGCCATGGTGACCAAGTAATAGAGCTGCCTCCTGGCTTCAAGGCTTTGGCTTACACTGAAAATTCGCCGTTCGCTGTTGTAGGTAACGATAGCGGCATTTACGGACTGCAGTTCCACCCTGAAGTGGTTCACACAGCTCAAGGGAAAACCATATTTCAGAATTTTGTACTTAAAATATGCGGCTGCCAGGGCAACTGGACACCAGCTAATTTCATAGTTGAGAGCGTAGATAAGATTAAAAAGCAGGTGGGCGGCAAAAGAGTGGTCTGTGCTCTTTCTGGAGGCGTTGATTCGGCGGTAACTGCTACCATTATTGACCGTGCTATTGGCAATAAGTTAACCTGCATCTTTATCAACAATGGCTTATTGCGTCGTGATGAACCTGAAAGGGTGCTTAATACCTTCAAGCGTAACCTCAAAGTGGATGTAGTTTACATAGACGCTACCGATAGATTCTTAGAACGACTTAAAGGGGTTAGCGATCCGGAAAAGAAGCGACAATTAATAGGAAACGAGTTTATCCAGATTTTTGAGGAAGAAGCGGCCAAATTAGGTAAGATTGATTTTCTCGCCCAAGGCACTCTTTATCCCGATGTCATTGAAAGTACTTCTTCGGAAACCAAAGCTGCGGCTAAGATAAAGAGCCATCATAATGTCGGCGGATTACCGGCCAAAATGAATTTCACTCTTATCGAGCCCCTGAGGTATTTGTTTAAGGATGAAGTTCGACAAGTGGGGTTAGCTCTAGGCCTGCCTGAGGATATGATCTGGCGACAGCCATTTCCCGGACCGGGGTTAGCTATTCGCATCATCGGTGAAGTGACCAGGGAGAAGCTGGAGATACTGCAGGCTGCTGATTGGATTTTGATGAATGAAATCAAAAAAGCCAAACTTTATCGCCAACTTTGGCAAAGCTTTGCTGTACTTACTGATGTCAGGAGCGTTGGCGTCATGGGCGACTACAGAACCTATGGCTACTTGGTAGCGGTCAGAGCAATAACCAGTGAAGATGCTATGACTGCTGATTGGGCTCGCCTGCCCCACGACCTTCTTGCTAGAATATCTGACCGCCTGGTTAATGAAATTCCCAGTGTCAACAGGGTAGTTTATGATGTCACCAGTAAGCCGCCGGCAACTATAGAATGGGAATAAATATTAAAGGAGAAAGGGATGAGCCATTCTTTTGAAGAAAGTTACGAAGAACAGCTAGCCATACAGGATGACCTGGACATGCTCCGCGAGGATTTGATAAGCGAGTTGCAAGCCATTAACCAGTATCAGGAGCATGTATTAGACCTGGAGAATGAAGAGGCTGTGAATACACTGGAACATATTATTGAAGAGGGAAAGGAGCATGTCGCAGAGTTGTTGAGACTAATTCAAAATCTCGACCCCGCTCAGGCCGAGAAATTCAAGAGGATTTTATAATGCCATGGCACACAGAGTGAAATTAAAAGGTGTAAAGAAAAATAGAGGGAAGCATAAGAAGAAAAAGAAGCAGTAGGCATTCTCCGAGGCCAAGTTCGGTTGTTCCTAGTGGTAACCTTCACCATCATTCCCAGTGCCATCTTTCAAAAAACTGGCGTTGAAAACTCCAAAAAATGGGGGAATTAGTACGGCTATACCCTGAAAATTGACACGCGAGAGTGAAATTTGAAGATACTAGTCGTTGGTGGTGGGGGCAGGGAACACACCTTGGTCTGGAAGATTGTCCAGAGTCCCAGGGTGGAAAAAGTTTTCGCTGCCCCGGGGAATGCTGGCACAGCTGCTATCGCGGAAAATCTGAATTTGCGCCCCACAGACATAGATGGGCTGGGCAAGGCGGCTAAAGAAAAAGGCATTGACCTTGTCGTGGTTGGTCCTGAGGCTCCCCTAGATTCGGGTATAGTGGACTACTTTGATAACCTGGGTATTCCTATTTTCGGTCCCACTAAAGCGGCTACCCAGGTAGAATCAAGCAAGGTTTTTGCCCGCAATCTGATGGAAAAATATGGCATCCCCTGTCCTAAAGGCGCCACTTTTTCTTCTTATTCTGAGGCCCGTAAATACCTTCAAGAACAGCATCCACCTGTCGTCGTCAAGGCCGAGGGGCTAGCTGCTGGCAAAGGTGTGATTATCGCTGGTTCTTTGCCAGAGGCCGAAGGAGCTCTCAGCAATATTATGGAAGCAAAGATTTTCGGCTCCGCTGGAGATAGGGTAGTAATTGACGAATATCTCAGTGGTCGAGAGGTAAGCCTCATAGCCTTTACCGATGGCAAAACAGTCTCACCTATGGTGCCAGCTTGTGACTATAAGAAAATCGGGGATAATGATCAGGGTCCCAACACCGGAGGTATGGGAAGCTACAGCCCACCGGGTTTTTTCTCCGCAGGGATGACAGAAAAGGTAACCAAGGATATCTTAGTGCCGGCTGTGAAGGCCATGGCTAAAGAAGGCATGCCTTATAAGGGAGTGCTCTATGCGGGGTTGATGATTGTTAATGGAGAGCCTGTGGTGCTGGAATTCAATGCTCGCTTTGGTGACCCAGAGACTCAGGTCGTTTTACCTCTTTTCAGAACCGACCTGGTGGATATACTTATGGCAGTAGTCCAGGGCAACCTCGACCGGCTGAAAATAGAGTGGAGTTCCGAGGCCTGCGTTGGAGTGGTTATGGCTTCGGGTGGCTATCCTGGAAGCTATAAAACCGGCTTTCCTATACACGGGATAGATAGCGTGGATAAGGATATGCTAGTTTTCCATGCTGGAACTAAGTTGGGAGATGATGGCATAATTTATACCGACGGTGGGCGCGTGCTCACCGTAGCAAGTGTGGGCAAGGATATGGCTGAAGCTCGGGAAAAGGTTTATCGCAACATTCCTAACATTTACTTTGAAGGCTGTTATTATCGTAAGGACATTGCTTTGAGGGAGATAGATAGGATAAACTCTAAACCCTAAGCACCAAATACTAAACTTTGAGGAATTAGGATTTATTTAGCGATGGCATTAGTGGGCATAGTCATAGGCAGCAAGACAGACACCGAACTGGTACAGCCAGCGCTGGACACACTTAAGCAATTGGGCATTGATTATGAACTTTCCGTTATCTCAGCCCATAGAAATCCCGAAAAACTAAGAAGGTATGGCTTGGAGGCAGAGAAGAGAGGGCTCAAAGTTATCATTGCTGCTGCTGGCAGAGCTGCTCACCTTCCCGGTGTCTTGGCTAGCTGGACAACTTTGCCCGTAATCGGTGTCCCCTTGCCTACCAGTGAATTAAAGGCCATAGATGCTTTGCTTTCCATAAGCCAGATGCCTGGGGGAGTGCCGGTAGCCTGCATGGGCATTGGTAAAAGTGGGGCAAAGAATGCTGCCTTGCTCGCCGCCCAGATTTTAGGCACCGAGCATAAAGAGATAAAAGAAGCCTATCGTAAATATAAACAAGAGTTGGCAAAAGGATAATATGATTGAACGGTACTCCAGACCTCCGATGAAGAAAATCTGGTCTGATAAAAACAAATTTGACCAGTGGCTTAAGGTAGAGATAGCTGCTTGTGAAGCTTGGGCTGAGCTGGGCGAAATCCCCCAAGAAGAGATAGTCAAGATAAGGAAAGCCAGCTACAACCTGGACCGTGTTGCCGAGTTTCTGAGGGTGACCCACCATGACATGACTGCTTTTCTTAACTCGGTTGCTGAAAGCCTGGGCACAGAGTCGCGCTTCATACATCTTGGGCTCACCTCTTCGGATGTTATGGATACCGCTCTTGGTTTGCAATTGACCCAGGCGGCAGATGTCTTGGCTCAAGACGTGGCTGAGCTTATATCCGTTATGGAGAATAAAGCCGTAGAGCACAAATACACCATTATGATGGGGCGGACCCACGGTGTTCACGCTGAGCCTACTACCTTGGGCTTGAAGATGGCCCTGTGGACTGAAGAAATGAAGCGTAATGCCCAAAGGCTGGCTGAAGCTAGGAGAAATATCTCTGTAGGCAAAATATCGGGGGCAGTAGGCACTTATGCTACTGTGCCTCCTCAGGTTGAAAAAATAGCTTGTGCCAAGTTAGGACTTGCTCCAGCTCCCATATCAAGCCAGATAGTTCAGCGTGACCGCCATGCCCAATTCCTGACCACTTTGGCTATTATCGCCAGCTCCCTGGAGAAATTTGCCACCGAGATTAGAGGTCTTCAGCGAACGGAAGTCAGGGAACTGGAAGAGCCTTTTGGAGAGGGGCAAACGGGCTCCTCGGCGATGCCTCATAAAAGAAATCCCGAGCTTTGTGAGCGTATCTGCGGACTGGCCAGACTAATAAGAGGTCATGCTTTAACCTCCCTGGAGAACATTGCCTTATGGCACGAACGTGACATCAGTCACTCATCCACAGAGCGAATTATCCTACCTGATTCCTGTCTGGCGCTGGATTACATGTTATCTATATTTACCTCCATAATGAAAGGACTCAAGGTTTATCCGGAAAACATGCGTCGTAATATCGAGCTTACCCGGGGGCTGGTCTTCTCCCAGAGATTACTCATTGCTTTAATAAATAAAGGTCTAACACGGGAAGAAGCTTACAAGATGGTCCAGGTTAATGCTATGAATGCCTGGGAAGAAAAGAAAGACTTTCTGAGTTTGCTTAAAGCAGATAGGCGAATAACAGTTCATTTGAGCAAAAAGGAGCTGAACTCTCTATTTGATTATGGGTATTATCTGAAACATGTAGATGAGGTCTTTGAGCGGCTGGGGTTAAGCAAGGCAAGGAAGAAGGCAAAACGAGCTAAGATAGAAAGCTTGGCTCCACGTGCTATCTAACCTGGGTTGAATATGTCTGTATTATTAGAAACCAGTCTACCTCTACCTTTATTTCGGCGTGGCAAGGTAAGAGATGTTTATGATTTAGGTGATAGATTACTCATCGTGTCCAGCGACCGCATTTCTGCCTTCGATGTTGTCTTGCCCTGCGGCATCCCTGACAAAGGAAAGGTTCTTAACCAGCTTTCTGCCTTCTGGTTTGAGAAAACAGCTCATATCCTACCCAATCATTTTATCAAGGTAATTGATAGCAATGTTGTTCTGAACGAAGTGAAGAATCTCTCGAGCCAGCCGGGGGAGTTACCGGATTCTATTATCGGCCGCTCTATGCTTGTAGCTAAGGCCGAGCGCATATCTATAGAATGCGTTGTTCGGGGCTATCTATCTGGCTCGGCATGGGCGGAGTATAAAGAGACTGGAAAAGTTGGCCATATCCATTTGCCCTCGGGAGTGAAAGAAAGCCAGGAATTGCCCCAACCTATCTTTACTCCCACTACCAAGAGCGACACGGAGCATGACCGCCTTTTAACCAATCAGGACGTAAAAGACCTTGGTATTGAAAACCTTTTTGAAGAATTAGAACAAAAAAGCCTGCTTATCTACCGCTATGCTCGGGATTACGCCAGAACAAGGGGCATAATAATTGCCGATACCAAATTCGAGTTTGGTTTCATCAATGGTCAATTAGCCCTTATCGACGAGCTACTAACACCAGACTCAAGTCGTTTCTGGGATGTCAGCCAATATAAGGTTGGCTACTCTCAGCCCAACTTTGATAAGCAGTTTGTTCGTGATTGGCTTTCAGCTTCAGGATGGAATAAAGAACCGCCAGCGCCTGTGTTGCCACCGGAGGTAATAGAGGGAACATCAAAAAGATATCGTGAGGTGTACAGCAGGTTAACCGGGGGCGTTCTCTGAGGAAAACAAGACAAAGATCGATAGAAGCAAGATCAAGCCTTTTTACGTTCCTATTCAGCCAATACCTTGACCAACCGTAACAAGTTGCTATCCAATTCCTTTCTCTTCTCCCAGGTTTCCCTTAGGGGGGTGAAGGCTATATCTCCCTTCAATTCCCCCACCATGTAACCTGCTTTCCCATCGAGCAAGGCATCCACGGCCGCTGCTCCTAACTTGCTGGCGAGAACTCTATCCCTGGCTGTAGGCGAGCCACCTCTTTGGACATGTCCCAGCACACAAATGCGGTACTCCAGCCTTAATCTTTCCCATACTTGTTGAGCAATTGAAAACGCACCGCCTGCCTCATCTCCTTCGGCAACTATCACGATAGAGGATTTCTTACCTCTCTTGAAGCTACGCCTTATATCAAGGCAAAGCTGTTCTATTTTCGTCTCTACTTCTGGAATCAAGATATCTTCGGCTCCGCCAGCAATTCCTACCTCCAGTGCAATAAATCCCCTACACCTTCCCATGACCTCGATGAAGAAGGGTCGTTGTAGCGACCCCGCAGTATCTCTGATCTTATCTATGGCATCTAAAGCTGTATTTATGGCGGTATCGAAGCCAATAGCATCGTCAGTGCCATAGACATCGTTATCTATGGTGCCCGGAATGCCAATCACCTTTACATCTCCGGCTTCGGCCAGGGCTACTGCACCACGAAAGGTGCCATCCCCGCCTATAGTTATCAATCCCTCGATGCCTTTCCGTTGTAGAATTCCATTTGCCTTCCTTATGCCTTCCTCGGTCTTCATTTCTTCACAGCGAGCAGTTTCCAAAATAGTGCCCCCACGGTGGATAATATTGGCTACCGACCTACGACCCAACTTTACAAAGTTCTCCTCCAATATACCGCGGTATCCTCGGCGAATTCCCACGACCTCCAGCTTATGGCTAACCCCATAGCGGACAATAGCTCTGATGCAGGCATTCATCCCTGGAGCGTCACCGCCGCTGGTTAAGACGCCAATCTTTTTCATAATACTTTACGATTTAGCTTCTATTCTACCATGAGATGTACGGCTATTTCACGGACTTTGCAGAAATCTCGAAGCACCCAGATTGCCGGGCAGAAAAAGCCCTCGGTATTCTCAATGCCTGGCTTCCTGGCTCCCTTAAACCTTGTAGCTATCTCGATAATACACCAGCAAGTATAGCTCTCTAAGCAGGTCAGACTCGTTGTGCTTTATGATTTGCTGCAAATAATTATTATCCTCTGTGTAAAGGAATCTTTGCCATAGCAGAGGGACGTCTCTGCCGCTTATCACTGGCTCGTTAAAATAGTGCTCCGCGTGAGAAAACAGCTCGTCCAACTTAGGCCACTTGAGGTACAGTGCCTCGGCTTTTTCCTTCCAGGGCTGGAATAAGTCGATCCCTTCTATATCAATCCCTTTAGCTTGAAGAAATCCCTTCTCGAAGGAGAGATTGTAGGCGTAAAATGGCTTGGGGAGCGTCGGAACGAGTTCAGCAAGCTGGGTGATAAACGGCGCTTCTTCTTTTGCACTCCGGCAAATTATCTCAAGATGACTCCCTTGAATGTAGCCAAAAAGCACTATCTCATCGTGGCCCATATCAAGGCCGGTGGTCTCCAGGTCAATCAAGGTCCCTTGGGGGATACCTAACATTAATTCTCGGCTGTATGAGGTAATCATGCCTGCACCCTCTTGTTCTCTGCCACTATTATACAATCCAGATTGCACTAAAGATAGCCATAATAAGGTAAACAGGTAAATGCCAAAGTGGCATAACAGATAATAAAAAGAGCGAGCTCCAAATTTTGAAGCTCGCTCCTGAATATCGCTATTCAGTTTTTTAAATCACCCCTACTCTTCCACTTCAGCTTCCGGCTGAACTGCCGTTACTCCTTCTTGGGAGCCTTGCCTTACAGACGAAGAGCTCAGGGCTTCCATGTGCTCTCAAGCAACGCACCTTAACTATCGAAGTCAACTCCTACTTACGTTGCCAGAGAGCTCCGATAGGGAAACACCCATCGGCATAACCAAGCCTCTATTCGTATCATGCCCCACCTCCTTGCCAGGCGTCGACCATTCTTGCCTAACATTTATATTGTAACATAATACAGAGGTTATGTCAAAAATCCGAGCGTGGAACTATTAATGGTCAAAAATCTGAGATGTGGGGGAAATGTTATTATAGGTGCAAAAGGGCCCGTCGATATGGACTCTTGTGAACAGTTAAGGACTAAGCTTAAGGAAGCTGTGGAGAGAAGCAGAGCCGATGGCATACTCCTATCAGGAGGGGTCGATACAGGCATTTTGGCTTTTGTAGCTAGGCCGAGCATGGGCTTCACAGTGGCGTTGAAAGACTCCCCAGCATCTGACCTTGTCTATTCAGAAAAGATTTCCGAGCTTCTGGGAATACAGTATGAGAAAATGGAATTCACTACGGAAGAGGCGCTTGCCACCCTTCCTGAGGTTATAGGAATACTGAAAACCTTCGACCTCGCCCTGCCCAACGACCTTTCCATATATTTTGCCCTTAGACTTGCCAGGGAAAATAGAATTAATTCTATAATGACCGGTGACGGAGCCGATGAGCTCTTCGCCGGGTATTCTTATATGGCGGAGCTTCCTCCTGAAGACCTGGAAATATATATAAGAAAGCTTTCACAAAACTGGCATTTCTCAGCCAATGAGCTTGGCAGAGCTTTGGACGTTCAAATAAGGCAGCCCTTTCTCGATGAGGATTTCGTTCGCTTTGCCCTGGAAATAAGCCCGGAGCTCAAGGTCAAAGATGGGGTAGGGAAGTATATTCTGAGAAAGAGCTTTGAGAATCTGCTGCCGGCGGAGATAGTGTGGAGGAAAAAGGAGCCCATAGAATATGGCTCTGGCTCCACTAAGCTGCACGAAATAATAAATAGTATTGTCACAGACGAGGAATTCCAATCAGCAAGAAAAGAAGTTGACATAAAGTTCATAAACAAAGAGCACTTCTTTTACTGGCGTATCTATAATCAAGTCGTGGGGAAAATTCCCAAGGCCAGGGATGATGAAATTAGCTGTCCCTGCTGTGGGGCAGGCATAGGCAAGTACCACTGCCGAACCTGCGGCTTCTCCCGCCCAATGTTATGAAGCTCGCCTACCCGACGGCTCATCCAATAGACAAAAGCCTAGATATGGTTTTGCCTTGCTATATCTGCTTTTGTCCGGCTCAGCAGGCTTAGAGGAACATTGCACACAATGGACGAATGTTACTACGATATGGCATTTGAGGGAGGTGGACTTACGGATCTAGTTATTAAGCCATCATTACATACTGCTGTACACCATAATTCTGCGGATTAAGATATCTTCAACTCTTCAGAATTTTGGCCATGATATCGGCAAGAGCCTTGGGCGGAGTCTCTATTCTTGCAATTAGTAAATTTCTGAAATGTTTGTAATTGAGACCATGCTTATTGCAGTACGCTTTGAGGAGGTCGCGTCCTTTACATTTTGAGCGCCAACTATCGTCTGCAAGCGAGGATTCTAATACCTTTTTGGCTTCCTCTTCGATTTCAGAATATTCGAGAATCTTGGGTTGTTGCGACGGAGTGCCTTTTTGCTTATACACCGCATCGTAAGCATCCTTAGCGAGCTTTGCAAGCCTAGCATCTAAAAGAGATCTAGTGTAGGGCTTCAAGTGAGCTTCGGAAAGAGCAAGCTTCTGCAAATCCTTGCTAACTTCTTCTGCTGTGGTATAGGGGCACGTTGAGCCCATCATTGAACGGGTCACTTCTAAGATTTCACTCTCATTGAGCAACAAATTTTCCACATGGTATACCGGCAAGCGGAATAGTCTACACCCTTCCGTGGGATCAGATTCGGAGCGCTCGATGTCACCATCCACAATGCTGAAATACTGCTGAAATTCGATTGATGCTGTAAGCAATGCATTTACTTGTTCCGCTATTCTTCGCACTTGAGCAGAGTTGCCTGCAGGCACAAAGCTGATATTGTATTCACTGGGTGGGTATAACGTCTCATAGATCTCCCGATCAGTGGATGTATATTCACCTTCGATAAAGACAATGCGCTGGTTAATACTTATAATACCTCGCGATCCCATTATTTCTGAGAGAACATTGTGCAAGTCCTCGCTTTGAGTAACACGAACCAACTGATTACCACCGTTTGCAGGTGGCTCTTTGAGGAGCGTGTAGAGGGAATCTGTTCCTGCAGCCATCATCATCTCTGGTGAATGTGTCGTGAGGAAGAGTTGGTTGCCTTGCCCCAGCAGTCTTAGGGCTTCTAGGTATCGCCGTTCAAGGTCAGGATGAAGATGCACATCAGCCTCATCAAGTAGGATTATGGCCCCCTTCGGCTTTAGTTGGTGGAACCGAACGAAAATATTGAGGATCTCTTTTTCCCCAGAGCTCAAGTCATCAATGTCAATATCCCCCAAAGGGGTTGAGATAACGAATTGAAAAGGGGATTTATTTATGAGAACGTTCTTAAACTTCATTGGAGGAAAGAAGCGGTCAAAGAGCTCTTTTATTTCTTTCAACGAATCTATATGTACTGCTTTACCAGCCTCGAGGGCTGTCTGTGTCTCCTGAATATCTCCCATTTTAAGACCTGCAAGGTATTCTTTAGTTAATTGAAATTTTTGCTCCTCACGTGCCAGCGTCTGCTTGGCGAAGTCGTCGCTAAGATAACTCGCATTCCATGTCGTAAGTTCCTTTTTTTTCTGTGTTTGGCGATATGAACCGATGTAGTCAAAGAAACCAAGAGAACCAGGCGCACGACTATAGTGACGAAGTAGTTGCTTCGTCGCTGCTGAACGCTTTAACGCTCGGCCTCCGGTTATCTTATCGATTTCGATAATAACTTCTTCTGGTTCAGTACACTCCTGGTCAAACTTGTCTTTAACGAACAAACGTTCATTTTCCGCAAACGATAGTGCCATTGTTATTGTTGCTTTCGTTGCGTCAGCCGATACCGCTCGGGGGTCAAAAGGGAAGTTGCCATAGGCACCAGCGTGTTCCTTTGCTGTCATGAGTGCCTCTAGCAAAGCACTCTTGCCACAGCCATTACCTCCACAGATAACCATAAAGTCAGGTGCATTTGAACATTCCGCAAGGCGAAGATTACGAAAGTTTTCAATACAAAAGCTTAAAATTCTCATGTGCTACACCTTGCTAACCTTTCCCTTTTTATGACACACTTTTCTTAAAGTTGAGGACGCAATGGCATATAACTATGCATAAACGAACCTACTTCGTTTATGCCCAACTGGGTGAACAAAATCTTAATCATTCTTTATTATACCCAGTACCTCAAGATGAATGATATGCTACTTTTGTCGAGGAAGCAATCGTTTTGTACCCGGTTTATAGCAAATTAGCCTTTTGTCTTTCCCTGGTGAGGGGTTGGGGAGAGGATTTATATCAGCTTGTTCCATGACTCCCGCCTGCCGTGATAAGAGTGGTAGGCAACTTATTAATGGGGTGGGGATAAACACATACTTCGGCTCCGTAAACCTTCTTGATATTCGGCGCTGTGAGTATGTCGAGTGGCGTGCCTTCAGCGTAAACTTTCCCTCCATTTAGCATGACCATCCAATCGCAGTATTGAGCAGCTAAGTTCAAATCATGTAAAGCGATAATGACGGTTAAACTTTGCTCCAGGCAAAGGCTCTTGACCAGATTGAGAATCTCGACTTGATGGTTTATATCCAGATTGGCAGTTGGCTCGTCAAGGAGCATCGCCTTTGGCTGCTGGGTTAGTGCCCGAGCAATGATAAGCCTCTGTCTCTCCCCTCCTGAGAGCTCACTTACTCTGCGCTCAGCGAAGGATTGGGTATGCGTTGCCTCCATGGCCTGCCAGGCGATAGTCAGATCCTTTCCTCCCTCGTAGCGAAGAAGCCCGAGGTGAGGCGTCCGTCCCATGAGCACCACTTCAAAAGCAGTGAAAGCCCCGGGCAAGGCCGGGCTTTGCGGCACCGTGGCAACAAGGCGAGCTAGTTCGTCGCGCTTAATAGTTTTTATATCGCGACCGTCAATCGAGATACGCCCGGAGAATAGGTCTATTACCCGGGCCATTCCCTTGATTAATGTGGACTTCCCCGAGCCATTGGGACCAACCAGCCCCAGTATTTGGCCGGGCCCGGCCTTCATATTTACATCGTGCAAGATGGCTCGATGGTTGTAGCCCAGGCTGACATTATCCAGCTCAATCATACTTGCTACCTGCTCCTCTCATCATTTTACATATTCCTCTTGTCATTCTGAGCGGAGCGAAGAATCTCAAGACCCTTCACTACGTTCAGGGTGACAGGCAACAATTCAGAAGAAAGCAAGCCCCTTCCTTCTCCGCAATAGATAAAGAAAGAAAGGTGCTCCACAGAGAGCAGTAATTATTCCTACCGGAATCTCCGTAGGAGGGATTATGGTACGGGCTAAAGTATCGGCCAGGATGAGGAAGATGGCGCCAACCAGTGTGGATAGAGGGAGCAAAAACCGGTAGTCTGGCCCCCAGATAAGCCTCACTGCATGAGGGATGAGTATGCCGACGAAACCGATAAGGCCAGTGAAGCAAATCGCTGAGGAGGTAATGAGGGTAGCAGCAGCCAGTAATATGAGTTTGACCCTTTCCACATTGATGCCCAGTTGTTGGGCCTGCTCTTCGTCAAGCTGCATTACATTGAGCGGTCGGGCATGAATCCAGATGACTGCAAGGCCCGCTAATACACAAGGGAGAACCGTCCACACCTCAGACCATTTAGTCAGGTAAAGTCCACCCAGCAGCCAAAATACAATCCCATGTAGTTCTTCACCGGAAATGGTCATGAGATAGGAGGTGATGGAGGCCAGAAAAGCACTGAGAGCTACTCCAGCCAGGATAAGCGTGGTAGCTGGCAGGGTTTTGCCGACACGAGCCAGTAAATAGACCACAGTGACGGCGCCTATGGCACCAATGAAGGCAAACAACGGCACGGCCCCAAAAGCCATCCAGGCTAATGTGAAGGGAGTAAGCATGGCAATAGTCGCCCCCAGTCCGGCTCCGGAGGCCACACCTAAAAGATAGGGGTCGGCCAGAGGATTGCGAAACAGTCCTTGATAAGTAGCTCCGGCTACTGCCAGGGCTGCTCCTACTAAACCTGCCAGAAAGATGCGTGGCAGCCGGATATCCAGGATTATCGTTTTAAGAATTTCCAGGCTCAACGGCGCCCCGAAAATTTCGGGAGAAGCGGGGGTAATATGAACGAAGGGCAATTGAGAGAGAAGGACTTGAAAAGTAGTGGGAAAGGGTATAGGAACGCTTCCCAAAGTAGTGGCAAACACGACTACCACTACAAGCAGTCCCGCGAGCCCCAGTAAAGAGTAAACTCTACTTTGCCAGCGAATGGCATAAGGGATAACGGGCTCACTAAGTACCTCAGACGCAGTACGTGCCATGGTTAAATTCTAAATCCGAAATTTCAGGCTCTAAACAATCTCTAACAAATATTAAAAATTAAAGATAAAAAATTAAAATTACAATTCAAAATGCAAAAAGGCCTTACTAAACTGATTTTTGAATTTTGCCCTGTCATTTTGCATTTTCACTTTTTCCTTTTGATTTTCCCTTAGTATTCAATGCCTTCCCGGCATTTTATTCCTTGACTATAAGGATGCTTCACTTCCCTCACCTCGCTGACCAGATCTGCTTTTTCTATAATCTTTTCTGTGGCGCCCCGCCCGGTTAAGACAAGCTCTAACTTTTCTGGCTTTGTCTCCAAAAGAGAAAGAACCTCTTCTTCTTTCAGAAAGCCGTCGCGCACGGTAATGTTTATCTCATCCAGGATCAGCATATCCCAGGATGGGTCCTGGAAAAGCTCCTTAATAAATTCCAGCCCCCTGGAGCATTCCTGGCAGATATCGTCAGGATTCAGTTCCTTGTAGAAGTGAGGATGTTTCTTAGCGAAAAGGAAAGTCTTTATCCCCAACTTTTCAAGGGATTTATGTTCCCCGTACCCGAATGCCTCAGGGTCTTTAAAAAAAGAGACGAGGCCGACCTTAAAACCATGCCCGGCAGCGCGAGCTGCCTGACCAATAGCGGCAGTGGACTTTCCTTTGCCGGCCCCGGTATAAACTTGAATTAAGCCTTTCTCTTTCATTTCAGTTCTCCTTTATTGTAACTCAGCCGAGATTTCCCAGAACCATACGTTATCTCTTTCTTTTCTTTCACCCCTGGTAACCTTGAGTGCTTGCCTGAAAATGGGCCCGTCGGTGACGAAGGTGTGATATTCGCCATTTTCACCACAGGGGTGGGAGCCAAGTTTGCTAATTTGCCTTACCAGAGCTTTATCCAGAACCTTTCCCAGGAAGTTCTCCTCTAATCTGGTGGCGACCACTATAGCTTTGAATTTCAATTTAAGGAATTCCTCAATTAGCTCCGCTGCCTTTATCCCCCAGAGTGGCAAAAACGCCTTTATCCCTACCTCGCGGCATACTCTCTCCACCCATTCCCGATGCTCTTCTAAATCCATATCGCCAAACACGCCCCCTTCTATGCCTTTATCCTTGAGTTCCCTGACAACCTTCTTAAAGTTCTCTTCATAGGTTTCCCATGACGTCTTCACCTGGATGAGAGGGATGCCGATGGCTTCTGCTTGCAAAGCTAAAACACTGGCTTTAGTCCCGTGGGACCTCGACCTCTCGCCATCTTCGGAAATGAAGTTAAGCAGATATAAGACTTCATGCCCCTGGGAAATTGTCTTATATGTCGCCAGGGCACATTCTTTACCGCCGCTCCAGGAGGAAAAAACCTTCACTGAGCTAATCCTCAGGCTCCTCAAATATCTCGGGGTGAATGAAATAGGCAAACCACTCTAAGCCCTCGACCAGCCTAGGAGCTGGGCGTTGAACTAAGTCATCATCGCCTTGATAGATTCTGCCCTCTTGACTGGCGTTGGTACTCGCAAGCTCAGTTGCGTTCATCGCCCAGTCGTACGACCATTCGCTGGTGATAATAACTTCAGGGTTGCGGGCAACAACCTCTTCAATTGAGATTGTCGTATAACCGGTGATATTTTGACAAATGTTCACCCCGCCTGCTTTTTCAATTAGCTCGTGGATGAAAGTCCCTGAGCCAGCAGTCCACAACGGGTCATGCCAGACGATATAAAAGACCCTTGGCCTTTGTTCCAATTCTTCGGTCTGATTAGTTACTGCTTGAATCCTGCTTTCCATTTCAGATGTAAGTGCCTGGGCCTCCACTTCCTTATCGGTTATTTCCCCTACTGTTTTAATATCATTAAGCACGTCATCTAAATCAGTAGTCTTTATACCAAATACTGTAAGCCCCAGTCCTATCAAATTATTGATAACATCCATGGTAGTACCATACGCGACTAGTATGAGGTCGGGGGTAAGGGCAACTATCTTCTCTATATCTGGTGTGTCATAGCTACCCACTTTTTCCTTCTCCAGGGCTTCCGGAGGATAATCGCACCAATCTGTTACCCCCACCACCTTTTCCTCCAGACCCAGGGCAAATAATATCTCAGTGTTAGAGGGAGCCAGGGAGACGATTCTTTGGGGTGTTCCGTTAATGGCGACCAGCCTATCCAGGTCATCAAATACATAGTCTACTTCCGTTGGTGGCCACTCGGCAGTGCAGGCTGTCAGAGCAAGAGCTATAGTCAAAAGTACCAGGAACCAGTTTGTGCCCCGGGTAAAGATTTGCTTACAGGATCTTTTCATGCGGCTCACTTTTGCCTCCTTTTGCACAAAATTACTTTATTTTATACAAGTGCACTTGTTTTCAACATTTTAAATACTGCCGGATAAAATGTCAAGGGATTTCAGGGCAATATTTGAGAAAAATTTGCAGTTCAGAGGGATATGCGATTAGGCGAGATAGAGAATTCCCCTGTCACCCCACGCGGCAACTTTATATTTGGAGGATTCCCTATCTTTTCCTCAGGTCAACAATCTCATAATCTAGATTTTCCTCTTCCAATCTCTGCACCAAAATTGAAACCTTGTCCTCGCTACAGACAACCAGGAAAGGCAGGCCACAGTAAGCTGCCTCTAGGGCTGCTTCCCGGACGCCATGAACGTAATCAGGCTTTACGCCTATCTGCATCAATGTTACCAGGGCTTCCGTGCCCATTACCCCCACCAGCCTCGCTTCCTTTATCTCCTTTTCCAATCGGGCAAGGTCGGTGCTCTTTGAACCTCCATCCTGCACATTGGGTACTTTGCCTATCATTACTTTAGCTGGCTCGAGTTTTATTACTCCTTCAACGTTGCGAATGCCGACATCTTGTCCTTTTTTAGCCTCGGTTACGGCTATTCCTTTAGCCCCTTTACCACTTATGGCATCGGAGGCGAAGAGCAAGCCGTCCTTCATATATAGCGATGCTGGTTGACCAACGGATAAGTCGCTATCAGCTATGGCAGTGGTAGTTGATATATCAGCCACGACTTTGCTCACAACCCAGGCGTAACTATGTAACTGCCGGGACATCTGCAAAATCCAATCTACGCCCTCCTGGGTTACCTTATATCGGGAACGGCCCTCGGAGCTCAGCCAGCCGTCCTTTATCAATTCCTTCACGTACTCGGAAACCGCCTGCGAAGTGATGCCCAATCTTGGGGCGATGTCTTTCTGCTGTATGTTAGGCTGATGTGCTGCTATTTCCACCATTATCTGAAACTTAGTAGCCAGATTTTTGCTCTTTAGTATTTGCGCCATGTTAACTATTATAGCACTTACTAGCCAGGCTAGATTAGTAAAGCGAGCTGGGGCAAATGCTTCTCAAAATGCACCTGTTGCAGCGAGGCTGCCGGGCGTGGCATATCCGTCTGCCGTGCTCTATCATATGGATATGGAATTGATATACCTTCGAGGGTGGAGTTTGCTCCTGAAGCAAGCTATGTGCCTTCTTTATGGACACTCTGGAATCAATTAGTCCCAATCGTTTGGCTACCCGGAAAACGTGGGTATCCACAGGCAGAGATGGCTTCCCCAGAGAAAAAAGTAGCACACAGCTAGCTGTCTTATGTCCTACCCCGGGCAGGCGCATTAAATAGTCTTCAGCTTCAGCCATTTTCATCGATTTGAGGGAATCAAGGCTGATACGACCCTGTTCCTTTTCAATTTGCTCGAGTGCCTGTTTGATCCTAACGGCCTTGATTTGGGATAGCCCGCCGGACTTAATGACCCGGGCGATATGCTCTGCTGGAGCCGAAGCTACAGCTTCCCAGCTATCGAAGCTAGCTTTAAGAGAGGCAAAAGCTCTTCCCGAATTGGCATCCGAGGTATTTTGGGACAGTATGGTTCCTATGAGCACATCAATAGGGTCCCTGTCTGGCTGCCACTTGCGAGGCCCGTATTCCTGTTCTAAAAGCTCAATGACTTCTTCAATAGCCACTAGCTCAAAAATATCATGTCGGCGCCTCTTGATGCAAAGGTGACTGCTGCCCCATAGCATTTGCGGCGACCTGGGTGAATCAGATAAGATAAGCATCTCCAAAACGGGAGACGAATATGACTCTTGTTGAGAAGATATTAGCTAAGAAAGCTGGGAAGAAAGTTGTCAGGCCGGACGAGATTGTCGAGGTCTCTGTGGACCTGGCCATGATACACGATGCGTTAGGTGCACATACGATTGCCAAGTTCAGGGAGCTAGGCGTGGAAAAGGTCTGGGATCCTGCGAGAATTGTAGTGGTGCTGGACCACTATGTGCCCAACAAGGACATCGATACTGCCAAGAAGTGTCTCAATATAAAGAAATTTGTCCTTGAACAAAGCATAGAAAACTACTATGAAGTCGGCAAGGGGGGCATAGCCCACCAGGTGCTTGTCGAGAAGGGGCATGTGCTGCCGGGAACTACTCTTGTTGGTGTGGACAGTCATACCACGACATCGGGTGTGGTTGGGGCTTTTGCTACCGGGATCGGTGTTGATGAGATGGCCGTAGTCTTCAAAACGGGAAGGTTATGGGAGCGGGTCCCAGGGACTATCAGGATAAATGTCGAGGGTAAGCTCGTGCCTCCAATAATGTCGAAGGATTTGATGCTTTTCATACTGAAGAGGTTGGGTGTAAGCGGCGCCTTGTTTAGATCTCTGCAATATACAGGCTCGGCTATAAGCCAAATGAGCATCGGGAGTCGCATGGTGTTAACCAATATGGCAATAGAGTCGGGTGCCACTAACGGTATAATCGAGCCCGACCAGAAGCTGGTGGATTTTCTCAAAGGCAGGACCAACCAGCCTTTCGAGGTCATTCAGAGTGACCGGGATGCGGAGTATGCGGAAACACTGGAGTTTCAGGCTGCTGATATTAAGGAGCCCATGATTGCCGTGCCCCCAAAGCCGTCCAATGCTGTGGGAGTTACTGAGGTTGAGGGGACCAGAATCGACCAGGCGTTCATAGGCTCTTGCACTAATGGACGCCTGGAAGACCTTAGGATTGCTGCCGGAATACTCAAGGGTCGGAAGGTAGATAAGCTTACCAAGGTTATCGTCATACCAGCCTCGCAAGAAGTCCTTAAAGCCGCTCTGGCGGAGGGGTTAATAGCGACATTTGTGGAAGCTGGGGCTGTGGTAGGTCCCCCCACCTGTGGTCCTTGTATGGAAGCGCATATGGGCATACTGGGACCGGGCGAGGTTTGTATAAGTACGGCAAATCGTAACTTTCAAGGCCGGGTAGGAGATGTGACGGCCAAAATATATCTGGCATCACCAGCGACTGTGGCAGCCTCGGCGTTGAAGGGCAAAATAAGTGACCCACGGGAGTTTTTCCGGGAGGCATAGATGGAACTCAAAGGCCGAGTCTGGAAGTTTGGTAAGGATGTTGACACCGATGAACTCTTTGCCGGAAGGTTCATCATGGGTGGCGATGAAACGAGCAAGAGCCAATATCAAGAGTTCATCGCAAGAAGCGGGCTAAGCGATGTCGGGCATCGTGAGAATGTGCCCAAAGATTTCCTCACCAAGGTTGAGAAGGGGGACATTATAATTGCCGAAGAGAACTTTGGCATTGGTTCAAGCCGGCAGCAGGCTGCGGAAACTCTGAAGTTTAAGGGTGTCCAGGCTGTAGTTGCCGACTCAATCCACAGAATATTCTTCAGGAACTTCTGGAACCTTGGCTGTCCGGCCATAGATTTGCCGGGAATTTCCGCTGAATTTGAGAACGGACATGAGATAGTGATTAACCTGAGGCAAGGGACTATCAAGAACCTCAATACGGGCAAGGAGTTTGAGTTTCGCCTGATAATTCCATCGTGGTTTATAGACATGGTGGAAGCCGGGGGTCTAATTCCATACCACAAATCCCTTCAAAATGTAAAGAATAAAAATAAAAGTGTAAAATGACAGAGCAAAGGTTAAAACTTTGCGTTTTGAGTTGTCATTTTAATTTTTGCCCTTTGATTTTTGGATTCCCATTTTAGGATTTGGTACTTGGGATTTAGGATTCGAGGCGTGAAGGAATCCCTTCCTTCACGATTGAAATGGTAAAGAATGGCGGAGATAAACTCCGCCACTACACTTCGTCAGCCTCTTATACTCTTCCGAAATTTATGATAGTGTATCCCGTAGGATTTGATGCGGAAAGTAGTTTGGGATATGGACCCTGGCATCGATGATGCCCTGGCTTTAATTCTGGCGTTAAAATCGCCTGAAGTCCAGGTTCTGGGCATCACCACGGTGGCGGGCAATGCTCCTGTGGAAATGACCAGCGCCAACACTCGCCGGGTATTGGAATGTTTGGACGCAGGCAGTATCCCGGTGGTGATGGGGGCAGCAAGCCCTTTGAACCGCCCGTTAGAAGATGCCTTAAGCTACCACGGCCCGGATGGGCTGGGCAACTGCGGCTTGCCGTCGCCCCTGACTCCACTGTACCCGGCAAAAGCCTGGGATTTCCTTGCCCGGTCGGTTTCGGATGCTCCCGGTGAAGTTACTCTGGTAGCCACAGGACCCCTAAGCAATGTGGCTTATGCTTTTGAGCTTCATACCGAACTGCCTGAACTTTTAGCCGGACTGGTTCTCATGGGGGGTGCTTATAGTCTTACGCCCTACGGTAAAGGGAATCAAACTCCCTTTGCCGAGTTCAATATCTGGCAGGACCCTGAGGCTGCCCATATAGTATTCAACTCTGGGGCGGATATCTTCGCTGTGGGGTTGGATGTATCTATGGATCCCGCAGCTTGCCTGAATAGCCAGCATCTGGAGCAGATTAAGACCAGGCATACACCGGCTGCACATCTGGTAGCCCAACTGGTAGAATACGAGGTAAAATACCACGGATGCTGTAGAATGCATGACCCTCTAGCTTTGGCAGTGTTGCTGGACGCCTCTCTGTTCGATTTTATATCGACAAGGGTAGAAGTAGCTAAAGGAAATGATTGGGATAGAGGAGTTACTCGTATCTTGCCCTCTGGCAGCTCTCAGTTAATACACGTAGCCTCTGCTGTGGACGGGTCTCGCTTTCTAAAGTTATTTCTATCGCGTATATTGGAGGAGTAAGATGACCAACTTGGTAGTATGTGGCGCCATAAACTGGGATATTAGCTGCTTCGTAGAGCGGCTGCCAGTGCCCGGTGAAGAAGTTACTATAAGATATATCACCCGTGTATCCGGAGGGACAGGTGGCAATGTTGCTGTGGCAGCAGCACGGATTTTAGGGGCTAAAGAAGTTGCCCTGGTAGGTGCTCTGGGGAGGGATGACATTGCTCGCCAGCAAATTGCCGCCCTGGAGGACGAGGGAGTAATCACCGAGGGAATTCAGCACATTAAAAGAGAGGAGTCGGGGCAGGCTTATATTCTGGTTGACCAAACGGGAGAGAATGTTATTGCCAGTCATCTGGGGGCGAATGCCAGGCTTTGTCTGGAACACCTGAACAAAGTGCAGGTTAAGCGGCAACTACAAGAATGTCGAGGCATCGTCCTCACCGATCCGCCTTTAGAAGTGGCTGTAGAGCTAATTCACTTGGCAAAGCGGCGTGCTGTCCCCGTGTTGTGGGACCCGGGAATTTTGATAAGCCCAAATTGGGAAGCATTGCAGTCTCTTGCCAAACAGGCAGAAGTCCTCTTCTTAAATGAGACGGAGGCGAGTGCTTTACTGGGAACAGAAGAGTTAGATATGAGCTTACAGAAGCTAAAAGAGCTAGGATTCGGCCATCACACGGTGCTCAAACTTGGCGCTCAAGGAGCAACCATGCTTGAACCGGCTAGCGGTACGGTGACCCAAATCCCAGCCTTGCCTCTCAAGAAGCTAGATCTAAATGTGGTTAACACGGTAGGTTGTGGAGATGCCTTTGTGGGTGCTTTCGCTGCCTACCATGTTCTGGGAGTCAATCTACGAAAATCGCTTATCATGGCCAGCGCAGCCGCAGGCCTTAACGCCACCAAGCCCGAGACCCGAGGCAGCCCGGACCGAGCTAATTTAGAAGAAGTGGCAAACCGCAGCCAGAAACTTGGCTTCAAGACCCAAAAGCACAAACTCCCTTAAAACTACCGGGTTACCTTGGTTAGGGAAAAGACTTGCACCTTACTCTTCTGCAACCTCGATAACCTTATTTCTGCTTCTAAAGCCGCTGAGAATCCTGACCTGGCTTTGGGGAACGCCGAAATGCTCCGCCAGTAATTTGATGACTGCCTGGTTGGCCTTGCCTTCCTTTGGCGGTTCTTTGACCTTGACTATAAAGCTATCCCCTTCCTGGCTAATCTCTTCGGTCTTGGAACTGGGCTTTACATTAACCTGGATTTTCATCAATCACCTCCCCCCATATTCCCTGGTTATGAAATTCTACCAGTTTAACAGGTGTTATCTCGTTGCTCAGGGACTTTTCGCTGTGAGCAAATACCCTGATATAGTTGCCGGTCAGCCCCGAGTATATGCCGCTTCCGGGACTGGTTTCCTTCTCCCACAGGACCGGCATAGTTTGCCCCAAGAACTGCTCACAGAAGCGGTGCCGGGAGCTTCGTGATAGCTCTAGCATCCGCTGGTTGCGCTCTTTTTTAACTTTGTCTTTTATCTGCTCGGGCATCCTGGCTGCCGCTGTCTCAGGGCGGGGTGAGAAGGGGAAGACATGGATGTTAGCAAAGCCGGCTTGCTGGCAAAAAGAGTAGCTCTGCTCAAACCCTTCATCGCTTTCCCCGGGGAAGCCAATCATGATATCTGTGGTGATAGCCGCATCTGGTATCATTTCTTTAATCAAATTTACTGTTCTCTGATATTGGTCCAGGGAGTAGTTCCTCTTCATCCTTTGAAGCACGGTCTCGCTGCCACTTTGCAGCGCTAAGTGGAAATGCCGACAAAGCCTTTCGTCTTGCCACAAGGCAAGAAATTCAGAGGATATTTCCGAAGGCTGCAAAGACGAGAGACGTAATCTCTCGATGCCGGTACTGCTGAGAATACACTGAACCAAATCCCTGAGGTCAGTACTGCCATCTCTATAATAGCCGACCTTTGTCCCGGTGAGAACAACTTCTTTGTAGCCCAGGGCCACTTTTTGCTTAACTTCGTCAATTATCTGGGAAGCGGGTAAAGAATATTCGTGGGGTCTTACTTTGGGCACAATGCAATATGTGCAGGGGCTATGACAGCCATCTTGAATCTTTACCAAGCTACGAGTCCTAACGGTGGCAGCGAGCACCTGAGATTGCTTTGTTTCACCTTCACCCAGCCCTCTCTCTTCAAAGGAGAAGGTTTGGGTAAGGGCCAGCAGGTTCTCTTTCTCTGTGTTGTCAACTACGAGGTCAGCGAGCTGAGCTAGCTCTTGGCGATTTCTTTGGGCATAGCAGCCGGTGGCGATAATTAGGGCTCGGGGATTTCTTCGCCTTGCCAGCCTGAGCCAGTGGCGTGACTTGCGGTCGGCAATATGGGTGACTGTGCAAGTGTTGGCAATATAAATATCTGCTCCTTCACCGGGGGCAACAAGTTGAAATCCGGCTTTGCTAAAACGATTAGCCAGGGATTCCGTCTCGGCCTGATTGAGCTTACACCCCAATGTGTAGAAAGCTACCCTCATTGATATGGATTATATGTATTGCCTGGCTGAGTGGTCAAATTGCCATGCCCCGGAGCTTGCTTGACCCCCCTCTCATAGGATATAGTTAGCGATTCTAACCACGGGCATTAAACTGAGGTGCGAAATTGAATCAACGGGCTCAATGGAAAATCTTACCTCCGGTGCCAGACGAATACTTAAATGCTTCTGACCTTTCCCCTCTAATTGCTCAACTTCTCTACAATCGTGGTGTTAAGCCAGAAGAAATCGAACCTTTTTTGTCTGCTGACCGTAGGCTGGAGGGTAATCCTCTCCTCCTTCCTGATATATCACAGGCTGTAAGCAGGGTCTATAAGGCCGTGCTTGCCCGGGAAAAGATTGCCGTCTATGGCGACTTTGATGTTGACGGCGTCACAGCCACAGTTATTCTTGCTGAGGGACTAGCATGGCTTGGTGCTGAAGTTATTCCCTATATTCCTGACCGCTTCAATGAAGGCCACGGGTTAAGGATTTCATCTCTGGAGAAGCTTCAGGCACAGGGGGCTAATTTGGTCATTACTGTTGATTGTGGCGTAACTGACCTTGCAGAGGTAAAACAGGCTCGAGAGATGGGAATGGATATGATTATCACCGACCATCACATTCCATTAAGGAGCCTGCCTCGAGCCGTAGCTGTAATTGACCCGAAGCGAAAGGACTCAGTGTATCCCTATCCGGATCTGGCTGGTGCTGGTGTCGCCTTCAAGTTTCTGCAAGCACTATTTCACAAAGATAGCAGGGAGAAATGGCTATCTAGGTTGATGGACTTAGTAGTTTTGGCCACTGTTACCGATTTGGTTACCCTCGTTGGCGAGAATCGTTACCTGGTGAAGGCAGGGCTGCGAGAGCTTAATAATAGCTCCCGCGTGGGAATTCAGGAAATGGTTAAGTTGGCTGGGCTGAAGCCAGGTGAACTTGATGCTGAAGATATCTCCTGGATACTAGGACCTCGACTCAACGCTGCTGGCAGGGTGGACAATGCCTCCACCAGCTACCAGTTGCTCACCACTCAGTCATCAGAGGAAGCTCGCCTCCTGGCCCTGGAGCTAGAGGAAAAGAATGCCGAGCGGCAAAAATTAACCAGTGAAGTATTAAGCCGAGCGAGGGAGAAACTAGCCGCCAAACTACACCTGCCGGTGCTTATGGATGGCGACGAAAGCTACTCCATCGGTGTTATCGGGCTTGTTGCCGGCAAGCTCGCGGGCGAATTTTACAAGCCCGCCATTATCATCAGTTTAGGCCCTGAGCTATGTCAGGGTAGCTGTCGTAGCATACCTGAATTCGATGTCGTAGCTGCTTTAGAAGAATGCCACAACATTCTTACTACCTTTGGTGGCCATCCCTTAGCCGCTGGCTTCACTGTAACGCGCCAAAATTTAGCTCAGCTAGAGGAACGGATTACCGGACTAGCTACGGACCAATTAGGTCATCTCGACCTTCGCCCGGAAATAGTGATTGATGCCGAGCTTCCCTTATCTACTTTTAGTGGAGAGACCTTTAACCTTATGCAAAAATTGAGCCCTTTTGGTCGAGGCAACCCACAGCCGACCTTTCTCACCCGGCAGGTCGAGGTAATCGAGTGTCGTAACTTCGGCAACCAGGGCGAATGGCTGAGACTAAAACTCAAACAAGGAAACATAACCTGGCAAGCTGTAGATTTTGAGTCGCAGAGAACAAGGGAAGAAATTCCAGCTTACATAGATATTGTCTATAACCTGGAAAAAAGTCGCTGGAATGGAGAGGAGGTGCTGGGCCTTAATCTTCGTGGCTTTGCTCCTGCTCAGCCTCGTTAGCAAGCTCGGTTACCAAAGCCTGTTTTTTGAACCGGCGGAGTCTGATAATAAGCCAGGGCAAAAATACCACCAATATTGCTAAGTCAAGAACTTGGGCTTGATAAAGACCCCAGAGCAATGGTTCGCCAATACGGAAAAACCTCACGCCAAAATCACCGGCGGCAAAAAGGCAAAAACAAAAGAACGCAAGACAGCCTTCGGGTTTAAATTTTCCCCGAAGTCGCCAGACAATAGCAAAAACTATCAGACCCCATAGTAAATGATAAATCTGAGTGGGGTAAATCGGCACCCCCAGGTATTGGCTGGAGAGGTGATACCAATCTTGAGGAAGAGTGTCGGGTGGACGGGGAGCATAAATTACAGCCCCCGGGAAATACTGAAAAGGACTGAGCTTGCCAGAGCAGCAGCCGTTTATGGTACAAGCAATCCTGCCTATACCTAGAGCTAAAGGCATCCCAACAGCCATAGCATCGCCTATGCTGAGTAGGGTGGAGAAGCGCATTCTCGTTACCCTCGTATAGATCAATGCTGCCACAATGACGCCGATAACCATCCCGTTTTGAGCAAGGCCAGCAGAGCCGATAATCTCTCGGGGGTTCGCTACGAAATGCTCCCAGTCATAGATTACATATGCTAGCCGGGCTCCGATATAGCCGCCAATAATACCCCAAAGGGAAAGGCTGTAGAGATCACGGGTGATGCCTAGCCTTTTGGCTTCCTTGAGCATGATGACTATCAGTAATATAACCGCTACAGCTACCACAATCCCATACCAACGTACCGTTAGGGAGCCAATGGTAAAAGCAACGGGGTCTATGCTAATAATAAGCATTTATCCTTTCCTTTCAGTTTAAGAGAAAATAGCATTGACAAAGACTTCAGCATCAAAGGGAGCCATGTCCTGTAGTTCTTCACCGGTACCAATATAAGAAATGGGTATGTTTAACTGGTCGCAGATGGCAAATATTATGCCGCCTCGAGCTGTGCCATCCAGTTTGGCCAGGAAAATACTGGTGACGTCCACAGCTTCGGTGAAATGTTTAGCCTGGGCCAGTCCATTTTGCCCTGTGGTAGCGTCCATTACCAGCAAAACTTGATGAGGGGCTGAAGCATCGTGCTTAGCTACCACTCTCTTTATCTTCTTGAGTTCTTCCATGAGATTAAACTTGGTATGAAGTCGACCAGCAGTATCGATAATCACCGCTTGAGCATGGCGGCTATAGCCGGCCTGGACGGCATCATAGGCAACCGCTCCGGGGTCGCCACCTGGTTGATGGGCGATGACTTCGGCATCTACTTTCCCTCCCCAGTGTTTAAGCTGCTCAATAGCTGCTGCCCGGAAGGTATCTGCTGCCGCCAGGATAACTCGCTTTCCCTGCGAAGTGAAACCATAAGCCAGCTTGGCAATGCTCGTCGTCTTGCCCGAGCCATTCACACCGACCACGAGGATGATATATGGGGACTCTCCACTTTGCTCAGGAATCGGATTTGCTCTCTGGGGGATGCTTAATAAGCTTACCATCTCCTCTTTCAACGCTTCCCGTATCTGAGATACCTCTGAAAGCCTGTCTGTTTTCACCCGCTGTTTGACTTTGCTCAGGAGTTTGCTCGTAGTCTCTACACCAACATCAGCCGAGACAAGCAACTCTTCCAATTCCTCCCAGACCTCATCCCCGAAAGCATCCCGGTTAAAAATATTAGCTATCTTGCCGAACCAGGTTTCCTTGCTTCTTTTTACTCCTGGTTCAGTCTTTTTTAACAAATCAAGCACGCCGCCTCCTTAATCAAGGGTACCCGTATATGATAGCACAAGTGTAAACGACTTTTTATCTGGCGATTTCTCGTCTTTCTGGCGAAGGTAACTCCGGCTTTTTTCTCACGAATAAAAGGGGATAAACTATATCGCTGGTGCAGCAGGGAATCCAGACTGCAAGGAACAAAAACAAGAAAATAAAAGGGAGCAGAGGAATCCACTCAGCCTTTCCGAATGCCATGATGTAGAATAAGGATGCCCAGGTACTTACTAATACGTGTCCAAAGTGCGGGATTCTGGTTGTTTGCTTCCAATAGCCAATGGCAATGCCTCCTAATGCTATGAAATTTATCCACCATTCCTTGATAAAGGGGACATGAAACTCCATTTGGGCGTGAAGTAAGTTTCCTCCCAGATAAGGAATTATGGCATCGCTTATCGTGGCTATGCCGATCGACCCCGTCCAGCCAATCAAAATTGCCACCCAGATTTTGCCTTTCCTATATCTCACATACATAGCTGTCGTTACAAGTGCGCTCAGTAACACATGGAGTGGATGTAAGGTGTAAAAAATAGTATTAGAGACATGGGAAGGAACGTTGCCTAAAACTATTATAACCGTGATGATAATTCCCGTAAGAGCGCCAAGGGCTGTGAAAGGGATATGCTCCTTGAGTTCTTTTGCTATGCGCTTGAGCATTTCTTATTTTGCTAATGGGGCTATTTTCTATAACACTGGGAGCAGAGTCCGGAGAATTCAGAAAGATGATATTCGGTATGAAAGCCAAGATTCCGGGCAAACTCGTTTTCCCCTTGACATAATCCTTTATCGGCAAATTCTTGAATGGCTCCGCAGTGCTGGCAGACCATGAAACGATGACAGCCTTCTACAGCATCTAAGCTACACTTCACAAATCCGCCGCTGGATAGCACCTTGTGAGCTAGATTGAGGATGCAAAGCAAATCGAGTATGCGATAGATGGTAACGTGGTTTAGATATTTGCCCCTGGCGCGCAAAATCCCCTGTATGTCGTAAGGGGAAAGCGGTTTTTCAGTTTCTTCGAGCACCTCGAGCACCAGCTTCCGCGGCTTGGTCGCCTTGTGCCCCTGAGCTTGCAAAATTCGAATTGAGTCTTGAACCATGGCAGTATTATACCCGAAGGGAAGGCTAAATGCAACACTATTGCAATTAGCTATTAAGAATAATCGCTTATTCGTTTTGAAAAAACAGCGTGCTTGCTCTCGATGCTTACAGAAGGGCTATCTACTCGGAGGAACACAGCATTGTACAAAAGTCAGAAAAGTGCAATCCCCTTTCGAGGATTAGGGCTTCTGAGACAACCTTTGGCTTAGCACCGCTTAGTAATTAAGGCTGGCGAAGGTATTCATTAAATTGAATAGGGTCGAGGTTAATTCCTCGACCCTATTTTTTGCCTCTAGAGTAACAATCCAAGCAAATGTGCGATTTCACCCTCAGGAATACTCAGGACCTCTGCCTCGCCGCCTTGTTACCCATACGGCCAGCGCTACTGAAACCAGCACCAACAAGCCTACTATGGCCGTCTTCTCGACCGGAGTAGTGTTGACGGCTACGGCACTCATGGCCACAACAGGCACCAAGCCAGCCCTTACTACTAGCCTCAGGCTGGGATGCTCAGTTATAAACTCAGCTATTGGTGGGCTGACTCTATAATAGATGCCTACCAGGGCTTGTCCCAGCGGGTTGGTCAGCAGGTATTCATCTCTTAACTCACGGAGAATTTGTATTTCCTCGGCCATGGGCGTGCCGTAAGCTGCGGTGGCGATGAAGCATATTTCAGGCACCTTGATGGTCAAGGTAGCATCTCTACCGACATCAAAGTCGATGGTCAGCACCACCTCGTCCCCGATATCCGTGAGATTGCTTGCTAGGTACGGAGTACTCAGGATGGTCAAATTCGCAGACACCCCGGGGTCGGTATGGGTCACGGTGTAGTGGATGCCTTCCGCCAGAGTGTATTCATCATCATCCACGATAGAGACTATCGATGCGGCGGTGCCCCAGGTGATGGTGGTTGTCACATTACCCCGGGCAAAGATGTCGTGAGTGGCTGTTTCCGGAGAGATGCTGGGTTGAATTCCAATAGCCGTGATGGTAAAAGTGGCATCGGCACCGAGATCGAAGTCGATGGTCAGCACCACCTCGTCCTTGGTATCCGTGAGCTTGCCTTTAAGGTAAGGGTCATGGAGGATAGTCAGCGTGGTATTGTCGACATCGATAGGGGTCAAACTGTAGTCGACGTTTTCTACTAACGCATAGTTATCACCATCCACGATGGAACCTACTTCAGTGGCAGTACCCCAGGTGATGGTGGTTTGGGCATCAGCCGGACCGTCCAGGTCGTATTCTTTTGTTTGCGGAGAGACCTTGGGATTTATTCCGGTAGCCGTGATGGTAAAAGTAGCATCGGCACCGAGATCGAATTCGATGGTCAGCACCAACTCGTCCCTGATATCCTTGAGCTGGCCTGCCAGGTACGAACTACGCCGGATGGTCAAATTTGCAGACACTCCGGGGACGGTATTAGTCACGGTGTAGTGAGTGCCTTTCGCAAGAGTGTAGTCATCATCCACGATAGAGACTATCGATTTGGCGGTGCCCCAGGTGATGGTGGTTTTGACATCAGCCGGATCGTCGATATCGTATTGGGCTGTTGTCGGAGAGATAGAGGGCTGAGTTCCAATTGCTGTGATGTTAAATGCGGTAGGGTCGCCGATATCGAAGTTGATGGTCAGCACCACCTCGTCCCCGATATCCTTGAGCTTGCCTGCCAGGTACGCACCACTCCGGACGGTCAGGTTTGCAGACACCCCGGGGTCGATAGGAGTCACGGTGTACTGGGTGCCCGTTAAGGTGTGCCCATAATCATCCACGATGGAAACTACTTCAGTGGCAATACCCCACGTAATCGTGGTTTTGACATCAGCCGGACTCTTGAGATCGTATTGGGCTGTTGTCGGCGAGATGCTGAGGGGAGTTCCGATCGCCGTGATGTTAAATACGGCAGCACCGACATCGAAGTTGATGGTTAGCACCACATCGTCCCCGATATCCGTGAGCTTGCCTGCCAGGTACGGACTATTCAGGATGGTCAGGTTTGCAGACACCCCGGGGTCGATAGGAGTCACGGTGTACTGGGTGCCCGTTAAGGTGTGCCCATAATCATCCACGATGGAAGCTACACTAGTGGCAGTACCCCATGTAATCGTGGTTTTGACATCAGCCGGACTATCGAGATCGTATTGGGCTGTTGTCGGCGAGATGCCGAGGGGAGTTCCGATTGCCGTGATGTTGAATACGGCAGCACCGACATCGAATTTGATGACCAGCTCCACGCTCTCCTCGATATCCGTGAGCTTATCTTCGAGATAAGTATTCAAGATGATTAGATCCTTAACCAGTACTATGTAGTCTTTGCCCAGGCCCTCTGCCAAATCACCCTTGTCATCGGTGATGGCTACTATGTCGCTGGCGATGCCCCAGGTGATGGTGGTTTGGATATCAGCCGGATCGTCCAGGTCGTATTCCGCTGTTGTCGGCGAGATGCTAGGTAATTCAACTGCCATCACCGCCACGGCTGTCACCAAGCTCAGACTCAATGCCAACAGCAGGGCACAAGACACTTGTGTTATTGCTCTAAATTTTCCTTCCATGAAATCTTTAGCCTCCTTCTTCATTTATTCCCTTGGTTGGCCAGTTCTACTCTCTTCACATATTTCTTCACATACTCAGCACCTCCCCTGGGTAACCCCCACTGGCACTGTAGTTATAGGCTTGCCCTAAAACGCCTGTAATAGTTTAGTAAAGCTTAGTTAATACTATCGATATTCTAATACCCCTTCACCTCCTTTTGAAAGCTTTCAAAACTGTGTCACATCTTTCCGTTGTAAAATCGCTCCCCATCACCTCCGTTCATTTATAATATGCTGTTTAATTCCGATTTTCCGTTCAAATTCAGGCATTTTTGCAGTTGCCTGATTTACCCAAGCCTGCCCAATAAATTCCCACCCAGCTAAATCTCCGATTTGGCCGAGTGAAGTAAATTAGGCAACTATATTTTTAAACACCCCTGGGTTTCGAAAGGGAGGGTTGATTCTACTGTGACAGGGAAAAAGAACCGAGATTACATGTCCATACGTACTGAACTGAACACGATGAGGACTACGATGATCTCCCGACGCACACACTTGACTACCTACGTTATGTTATTCTAAAAATGTTATTTCTCGTGGATGGTATTCTTATAGAGGCCATTATACCGCTATCTAAGGAATTGTCAATAGTTTTTTCTGATTTTCCAATATTTTCCCAGCCCCTCAAGCCACGAGTTCTTCAAGCAATACTATCGCAGCCTCTTTGTCCAGTGGCTGGTTATTGTTGCCGCACTTGGGCGATTGCACGCAAGAGGGGCAGCCGTCAGTGCAGGGACATTCTTCGACTGCCTTCAAAGTGGCCTGCCAGAGTTCGGTTATCATCTCGAATCCTTTTTCGGCGATGCCGATGCCTCCGGGGTGAGCATCGTAAATAAAAATCTGCGCCTTGCCAGTGTCGGGGTGGAAAGGGGTGGAAACGCCGCCAATGTCATTGCGGTCGCAAAGGGCAAATAGTGGAAGTATGCCAATGGCGGCGTGTTCACAGGCATGTAAACCACCGTGGAAGTCAAGCCCAGCATCGGCTATCCTGTCAATCGCCTTCTGATGCAAGTCAAACCACAGGGCCTTGGTTGGAAAGTTTTGTGGTGGCAAATCAAGAGGCTCCTCTTCGATGACCTCTTCGGTGAATTGTTTTTTCCTTTTAAAGCCCACTACCGTGATGGTAACATCAACGTCTCCGAAGTAAACCTTAACACCGTGGCAATCTTTTTCCTCGAGTATCTTCGTGACCCGGATGTCGTGTATCTCCATAGTCTGGGTATAGTAATCTACAGGCCTCGGTTCTGCCCAGGCAATTTGCTGAGCTAAATCAAGTTCCTTGATAAGATAAGATTCACCCTGGTGGAGATAGATAGCACCGGGGTGTACTTGAAAGAAAGCAACGCTGGCTTCCACTGTCTCTAACAAGCAACCCTCCCGACCATCAATGACGGCATAATTTTGCCCTGATGTTGCCCTGATATTTATATCCTGAGCGGGATAGGAGATAAAGGGAGCGGGATGCCATCTCTCTTGGCGTTTTCTTAACCTCCCTTCTTGTTCCAGCTCAGTCAGCATAGTGCCGGTGTCGGCCCCGAAGAATTCCTTATCTGCATTATCCAAAGGTTTCTCCCAGGCAGCGCAGAGGAGATGGGGCTTCAGGATATAAGGATTGCCAGGATTGATTATGGCATTGTCAAAGTTCTTGCTGAAAAAGAAATCGGGATTGCGCATCAGGTATTGGTCGAGCGGATTTTGCTGGGCGATAAGAAAGCTCAAGGAGCTGTGAGTACTTCGTCCGCTACGTCCGGCTTGCTGCCAGGCACTGGCAATGCTTCCCGGGTAGCCTGTAAGCACTGTCGCATCCAGGTCGCCGATATTTATTCCCAGCTCCAATGCTGTCGTAGCAACCAGACCGAGAAGCTCACCGTCGAAGAATTGATGCTCAATTCGGCGTCTGTCTTCGGGAAGGTACCCTGCCCGGTAAGGGCTGATTTTATCCCTCAGGGACGGAGGTAATTGTTCTTGGGTATAAATATAAATGAGTTCGGTAAGCTTACGGGTGCTGGCAAACACCAGACTACGAATCTCTTTCTGAATGAGCTCCCCAAGAAGAAAAGCCGCCTCGCTGTTGGGACTGCGTCGGCTGGTCTTAGCCTCATCAATGACAGGCGGGTTCCAAAAGGTGAAGTATTTCTCACCATGTGGTGAGCCGTCTTCAACAATGGACTCGAAAGGCAAGCCGACGATATTTTGAGCATGCTCTTCGGGATTGGTGATGGTGGCTGAGCAGCAAATAAACTGGGGGCTAGAGCCATAAGAAGCACAAAGCCGCCGCAACCTCCGTAAGACATTGGCTACGTGAGAGCCGAAAACACCTCGATAAATATGAGTCTCGTCTATTACTACATATTTGAGATTGCGAAATAACTTAGACCAAGATTGATGGTTGGGCAAAATGCCCAGATGAAGCATGTCGGGGTTGGTGAGCACTATCCTTGCCTGTTTTCTTATTCCCGCCCTTTCGCTTTGCGGAGTATCACCATCGAAAGTAGCCACAGCTCTTGGGAGGAGAAGTTGGGGGAGGTCCTTCGTTTCGTCCAGGATTTGTTTCAGGCTACGTAGCTGATCCTGGGCTAGAGCTTTCGTGGGGAAGATATAAAGAGCACGGCTATGCTTATTATGTAAAAGCGCCTCAAGCGTAGCTAGGTGATAGCACAGGGTCTTGCCGCTGGCACTGGGCGTGGCTATTATCGCGTTTCTCCCGGCCAAGATGGCATTCAAGGCCTGCGTCTGGTGGCTATAAAGGGCTGATATGCCCAGGGACTCCAGAGATGCTTGAATGCTGGAATGGAGGGGGTTGTCTAGTTTGCCAAAGATAGCGCCCTGCGGGGGGATGCGTTCAATATGGACGACCTGCTGGCGATAATCAGGCAGACTGACAAGGTGATGTAGAAAGGCAGCGGCATCCATCAGGGAAAAGTTTCTATTTCCGAACTCAATAACTCTACATTGGGGTAGTTCTGGACGATGAACTTTACGACGTTGGATAAAGTTTCATCGGCATGTCTTCTGTGGTTGCTAACGCAAGCTATGCCGAAAGTTGCTAATTGCCATAAATTCTGGTTATCCACCTCAGCTACGGAAACATTGAACCTGTTTTGTATCCGTGTGGTGATAGACTTAATTACCTGTCTCTTGCCTTTAAGGGAATGGTTCTCAGGGAGACGAAGCTCAATTTGGCACACACTAACGTGCATTGGTTGTTCCCCCTACTTATTTCTCTCCCTTCAGGGGAGAGCTTAGATGGGAGTTATAATCCCTTTCTAACAATATAAACGACAAGGTCAGCAAGACGACAGCTATAGCCCCACTCGTTGTCATACCAGGCTAAGACTTTTATCAGGCTGTCATCAATGACTATGGTGCTCAAGGCATCGAAGATAGCACTGGCTGGATTGCCCTTAAAATCCGAACTCACCAATGGCTCGTCACAATATTCCAGAATTCCCTTAAGCTCTCCGTCAGCAGCCTTACGAAAGCAATCGTTAACTTTCTCAGCGCTTACCTTTGTATTCAGATCAGCGACAAAGTCAACGATAGACACCACCGGAGTGGGCACCCTCAGGGCAATACCATGTAACTTCCCCTGAAGTTCCGGAATGACTACGCCTACAACACGAGCTGCACCAGTAGTAGTTGGGATGATATTGGTGGCAGCGGCTCTCGCTCGGCGAAGGTCGCGGTGAAACACATCCAGTATCTTTTGATCGTTAGTATAAGCGTGGACGGTAGTCATTAACCCGTGAACAATGCCAAAGTTTTGATGAAGGACTTTAATTACAGGAGCAATGCAATTAGTGGTGCAGGAGCCGTTGGATATAATGCGGTGCTTAGCCGGGTCATATTGCTTTTCATTGACACCAAGGATAATAGATATATCTTCTTCTTGAGCCGGTGCTGAAATAATTACTTTCTTAATACCGCCTTGAAGATGAGCAGCAGCCTTGCTCGCGTGGGTGAAAAGTCCGGTAGATTCAATCACAATATCCACCCCGTAGTCTCGCCAGGGAATTTTCCCGGGGTCACGCTCAGCTAAGACCTTTATCTCCCTGCCATCAACTATGATACAATCGTCTTTAGCTTCCACCTTACCGGGATAGATGCCGTAATTGCTGTCATATTTAAGAAGATGGGCATTGGTTTTAGCATCGGTAAGGTCATTTACTGCCGTCACCTCCACCTTACCGCCGCAACGCTGGACAATTGCCTTCAGAGCTAACCTACCAATACGCCCGAAGCCATTGATTCCTACTTTTGTTGCCATTTCTTCACCTCCTCTTTTCTTGCTAGTCTTTAGCTAAATACAAAGAAGCGCCATCCATATCAACATTGCCCACCCTGTCTTCCTTCATCAAGAGCTTAAGATGGGCAATTGTCTCGGTAACAGCCATTCGCCTGTCCCAGACTGGCAAATCCTGAAAGGCAATGCCTCCCTCGTTGACCATCCAGGGGATTTGCTGAGCTATCTCATAGGCTGTCTTCAAGCCGTCGTGTAGAGTTCTCATGATGGCTCTCTTTCTTTCCTCATGATGCTGGAGTATCTTTTCTATCCTCAGCCCTAAGGCATTGAATACCGGCCCGTGTCCCGGGAGAATAAAATGAGCCTTAAGGTGCTCTAGTTTTTTAAGTGAAGAAACATAGTCGCCCAGGGGGTTATCGCCAGATTGGGGATTGAAGCCAACGTGGGGAACGGTATCATATAAGACATGGTCGCCGGTGAGAATAAACCTCCTCTCTCGTTCATAAAGGCAGATATGGCCTGGCGAGTGCCCCGGCGTCCATAACACCTCGAATTCGAAAGAGTCATTGGAAATTGTGTCGCCGTCCTCTAACTTTACTTCAGGCGAATCCGGGGTGACATATTTATTCATCCATAACGAAGCCTCTTTCAGCTGAGGCAATTCGTTCTCAGGAGCACCGTTCTGCCGAAGCATCTCTTCAGTCTTTTTAATCAGGTCAGCAAAATATTTATATCTGGGAAAGATAAAACCCGCATCAATTCTGTGAATAGCTACTTGAGCCCCGCAGATTTGTTTTATCTTGGTTGATAACCCATAATGGTCGGGGTGTATATGGGTGATAACCACTTTTTTGATGTCTCGAAGTTTGAGGTTTGCCGCTTTTATCCCTTCCTGGAGGGCCCAGAGGGATTCTTGGCTATCCCAGCCGCTATCAACCAGTATATGACCATCACTGCCTTCAATGACATAAACATTGGTATACCATGATGCACTTTCAGGAGCAGGAGTTTTTATTTGATGAACACCGTTTAATATCTCCATTATTTCATCCTCTCCAAATTATATAACGCCCTTTTGCCAGGGTATTGTGCCGCCTCTCTTAATTCCTCCTCTATCCTGAGGAGGCGGTTGTACTTAGCCAGTCTCTCGCTGCGGCAAGGGGCGCCAGCTTTGATGAATCCGGCATTGCTAGCTACCGCCAGGTCGGCAATAGTAGTATCCTCGGTCTCACCAGACCTGTGGCTGATAATGGTTGTCCACCCGGCCTGCTGTGCTCTTTTGATAACAGCCAAGGTTTCACTGAGCGTGCCTATCTGATTTGGCTTAATGAGGATCGAATTGGAAGCCTTTTGGGCAATGCCCTTTTCCAGGCGCTCCATGTTGGTAGCATAAAGGTCATCACCCACAATTTGAGTCTGCTTTCCTAGTCGAGTAGTGAGCAACGACCAGCTTGCCCAATCATCCTCAGCCAGCCCATCCTCAATGCTGATGACAGGGTAATCCGAGGCTAACTTGACATAATAGTCAATCATTTCTGAGGAATCGAGGGTAACACCTTCTCGGGAGAGGACATATTTCCCATGAACACTGTTATGCTTCCCTCCTTGGTAGAAGGTGCTGGCGGCTGGGTCCAGGGCGATAAATAAGTCCTGGCTAGCTTTATAGCCAGCCATGTCGATGGCTGCTAATATCAGCTCCAGCGCATCTTTATTAGAAGGAAGCTGTGGAGCAAAGCCGCCCTCATCTCCAACATTGGTGTTTAATCCTTTATCTTCGAGCGCTTTACGCAGGGAGTGATATACTTCGCTGCTTATTTGCAGGGCTTTGTGGAAATTGATAGCGCCCACTGGCATTATCATGAATTCTTGAAAATCGACAGAGTCTGAGGCATGCTTACCACCATTGAGGATATTTAACATAGGGACAGGCAACAGGTTAGTTCTTGACTCTCCTAAATAGTGGTATAGAGGAACACCCCGGAAGCTAGCTCCGGCCTTGGCTACGGCAAGAGATGTCGCCAGTAGGGCATTAGCCCCGAGCCGGGCTTTATTAGCAGTGCCATCAAGTTCAATTAGTCGCTGGTCAATAGCTGCCTGCTCTAAAGCGGACATGCCTGCTATTGCCGAAGCAATCTCACTATTGACATGTTTTATGGCTTTTAGAACGCCGAGCCCCCCATATCTACTTTTATCACCATCCCGAAGCTCCACAGCCTCATATTTTCCGGTGCTCGCTCCTGAGGGGACAGAGGCGACACCCGCGGTGCCATCAACCAATACCACCTCCACCTCTATGGTAGGATTGCCCCGAGAATCGAGAATCTCTCTGGCTTTTACACTTTCGATACTTGCCATTTCTAAGCGTATTCTATGGCTAACTCCCTGTCACTGCGAGCGTGGCGAAGCAATCTCATAATTTTTGCGTCTCTTAGCCAAGGAAATTGCTTTATCCACTGCCTCGGTAGCACTCTGAACTCTGATTATGGAATCATCCTCTCGCCCGTTTCGTGACAGCGACCAGGTATTCAATCCGATGACTGGGATGCTACTTTTCAAAGCATAAGCAATTTCGCTTAGCGTTCCGTAACCTCCGCCGATGGCAATCACAGCCTGGGCTGACTTCACTACCGCAACATTTCTGGCCTCACCTATGCCGGTAACCACGGGAATATCTACCCAGGGGTTAGCCATGTTTGAATTTTTCCCGGGCAGAATACCCACGGTCAAGCCACCTTTTGACTTAGCCCCGCGACAAACAGCTTCCATCACACCACCTAAGCCACCGCATACTATAGTGGCACCTTGCTGGGCCAACAATTCACCAACACTTTCTGCTAGCTTAGCTTCTTCCGGGGAGCAGGAGGAATTTCCAATGACGCCGATAATCATTTCATGGCTTACCATATTATATTATCACACAGCCCTGAGTCTCAGCGAACTGCATTGTAGCACGATTTCATCCCGCAGAGGAAAACACGAACGCTATAAACGGTTATCGAACAAACCGCCCAATTTGTGAATTGTCATTCGCATTCTCTCGGGACAGCGCAGATTATAAGCAGGTTCTGGTTATCAGAAGAGTTCTTGAATTGATGTTTCTCTCCAGGTAAGATTAGGGCGAAATCACCTTCTCTTAACTCATGTTCTTGATCTTCAGCGACCAAAATTCCTTCGCCATTTATCACATAATTCATGTGTTCGAATTTATGCTGGTGAAATGGAGTATATCCCCCTGGCTCAATGGTAAATACTCGAAACGAGAATGTCGGGACTCCATCCTTTCTAGATAAAGGAATCTGTTTATAGACACCCTTAGCGCCTTCCATTCCAAGGATAGTTTTTTCGACTTTATCCAACTTGGTTATATGCATTAAGACCTCCTTAAACGGCCAAGAAGGCCATCTGAAAATGATTATACTAGCGATTCAGCCAATCAACAACGTGAATCGCGACGCGAAGGGTAACAATCTGGACAAAAGTACAATCTTTGCAAAGACATGATTCAAAGGTTTCCGTGCTACCCCCTTATAAATGGGTAAGCAGACTACCAATAGAACGAATCAGGGTTGTGGCTTTGGCTCTTGCCTCAGTAGTAGGCGTAGAAGATGGACCGCTACTACCTCCACCCAGATTATGGCGTTGGCTACTATAATTCGCTCATACAAACCAAACCACCCCGTTTGGTTGGACAGGAACAACCCTGCCACCAAAGCCAAGGCTAATACACCAGCAACTAGCGTATAGACAAAAATGTTTTTCCAATTCGAGGTGCTCTTGAGGCTGGGTGCGAGCGACAAAATAGCAATAGGGAATAACAAGCCAAGTCCGAAAGATGCTACCGTGTGGATTATTCCTGCGGTAGTACGCTGAGCTCCAGGGGCATCCATTCGAAAAGCAGCAATCAACATCAACCCGAAGCCACAGAGCGCGAGGAGTCCGATACCGGCGTGGAAGCCCCGGGCTCTGCGAATATTGAAAAAGAGGCCGGCGACAAAGATCTCCAATAGCAAGCCCATAGCTAGAAAGCAGATTGATTGTAGCCAGCCTATGGGTCTCAACGCCAGACTGCTGATTGAATCACGTATCGGGCTGTAACCGGGAGTAGATAAAGAAGCCGCGATGTCCCCGACAACCACCACAATGGGTCCCACGATACCGACTAGAGCCGGGACACTGTCGATGTTCGGACGTTTAAACATAGACGTTAGCCTTTATGTACCGAGCATGCTCACTATTGGCTCTTTGCTGTTTGTAGTGGGTAATTCATTTCATCGACGACTCTATGCACAATATTTCCTTTCATTATTATATTATATATAGTCAAGCATCTCTGTGGGGCACAGACTCCGTTACGAGGATAGGCTGATGACATAGGCGAGAACTAGGGTGACTGCAGAGGGAGCCATACCGAAAAGGTGCTTCCCGCCCCCACCTGGCTCTCCACTTCTATCTTTCCCCCATGAGCCTCAGCAATATGCCGGCATATTGCCAGGCCAAGCCCAATGCCTCCCTCAGCGCGCGCGCGAGATTTATCGACCCGGTAGAACCGTTCAAAGATGAAAGGTATGTCTTCTGCCGGGATGCCAATCCCAGTATCCGTGATGGCGACGACAGCCATTTGCCCTTCGCGGCGAAGCGAGAGGGAAACAGTACCTGGAGCAGAGGTATATCTGATGGCGTTATCTAAAAGGTTCATGAACAGTTCTCCCAGCCTGGCTTCATCGCCTTTAACTACCAAACCCTGCATCTGACCTAATTGAAAACTGAGCCCTTTTTCCTGGCAGAGAACTTCGACATCTATGCTCAGGTTAGTGATAAGCTTGCCAAGTTCAACTTCCGCGAAGTTCCATTGCTCCTTTCCGGCATCAGCACGAGCGAGGGTAAGCAATTGGCCAATAAGGTAGGACATCTGTCTTGCTTCTCTAGAAATAATCTCTAAAGATTGCCGATAATCGCTTGGTGGTCTTTCCTTCTGGAGCACAAGAGTGGATTCAGCTTCAATTACCGCCAGGGGAGTACGTAACTCATGCGAAGCATCACTGGTGAATTGCTTCTGGCGCTGGAACGCTTTTTCCAATCTTCCAATCATTTCGTTCAGCGTCGCTGCGAGCCTTCCCAATTCATCCTTGGTGTTCACATCAATCTTTTGGCTCAAGTCACTTTCCCCAATTTTCTGTGCTGTCTGGGCAATCTTGTCTACAGGCTTAAGCGCTCGGCGGGCCAGAAATATGCCACCTCCAGCGGCTAATGCCAGGGCTAGCGGGACAGCGATGATAAGGGTGCGCACCAATCCATGCAGTGCTTGGTCTATCTGTTTTGTCGAGCGGGCAATAACCAGTATAGCTGGCGGGATACTAGGTGGCTCTCCCGGCACGCTAAAGTTTACGGAGACAGCCAGGAGACGCAATCCTTCGCCTTCTGCTGCCTCGATAGTGGTAAACGAACTCCTGCCGTTAATGGCTTGTGAAAGGAATTCGTGACTCAAGGTAATATTTATCCCTGGGGGAGACACCGTCACCGATTGGTTATCAGCGTAGAAATATAAAATGGCGATTTCCCCCAACTTCTCTTGGAATTCTCCTTGCCTGATGCTTTCCATAATAGCCGGGTAACTAACTAGCTGCGTTGAACGTAGTTCCAGTGAATCATCCAGACTCTGGTAGAGGCTTCGAGAAAGATAAAAATATACCCCGGCACTGAGGGCAGTCAATAAAACTGCCAGCACCAACAGGTACCACAGGGTAAATCGGAATTTGATGCTGCGAATGAAGCTCATAGTGCTTTCAGCCGATAGCCGGCTCCTCTCACCGTCTGAATCAGGCTATCCTCCCCCTCGTTGTCAATCTTACGCCGCAATCTACGGATATAGACATCTACCAGATTAGACAGACTATCGAAGTCGTAATCCCAGGCATGTTCTTCGATCATGGTCCGCGTAACTACTACGTTGGGATGGCGCATGAAGTACTCCAGGATGACGTATTCCTTGGTAGTCAATTCAATAGGTCTTTGTCCTCTCCAGATCTGGCGGGTAAGATTGTTCAAAGTCAAGTCTCCCACTCGAAGCTCTGGCGATTTGGATATTCCCTCTCGCCGCAGGAGCGCCCGAACTCGGGCAAGAAGCTCATTAAAGGCAAAGGGTTTGACCAAATAATCATCGGCTCCCGTATCTAGCCCTTTGACCCGGTCCTCCACAGTGTCTTTAGCCGTCAACATCAGAATGGGGGTATTAATCTTATTGGCGCGAAGCTCATGGCAAACTTCGATGCCATCTTTGTTGGGTAGCATGATGTCTAGAATGATGAGGTCATAAGGATTGACCTCGGCAAGGTATTCTCCTTCCTCTCCGTCGTAGGCTAAGTCAACAGCGTAGGCTTCTTCCAGAAGCCCGCGTTTGATGACAGCACAGAGTCGCCGGTCATCATCAACAACCAAAATTCGCATTACAGACTCCCTAGATACATCATATTACACCAAGATGAACATGAGATGAAATGGCCGCCTAATTGGTATGCTTTTTCTGCCGTTAACTTGCGTTTCATGGTGGGTTCATGTTGTTGTGATAAGCTTGATTTGTACTGATGGGGACTAACTGGAAAAGGAGATGAGATGTATATATCAGGTAAAGGAGACCGATATGTGGCGTGGTGGTTTTCAGACTTGGGAGGCCCGCGTTTAGCTGGCAAAAAGACTCATCCTGGCAACATAAGGCAAACTGGGTGGTTTGGAGAAGTAAATATATGACAACTTAAACCTCCTTCTTCTCTTCTTTCCTTTCTAAATATAGTGTTAGAGGCTTCCAAATGGAGGCCTCTAATACTATCTGAATTTTACACATAAGGGGATATTTTGTAAAGTGATTACTGTATAGGGAGGCGTGCCTCTGATGCTTCCGATGAAGCAGGCGATTGATAAGCCGCCGGGGCAGAACTTGTCTGGAGAGGGGGTGAGTCTTCTCCTCTCTCCTTTGCGGTAGCCAAGACTTAAGTCCAGAACAATGGACTCTAAACTGAAATAAAGGAAAAGGATGAATTTTGTCAATTCTACGGGCTCATGCAGTTACTCCGAGCTGATTGCCTGCTCATCATCAACAATCAGTATGTTTTCTTGCTTTGCCACTATTTTTCTATCTGCTTTAGAGCTTCTTCCACTACAGCTATTAGCTCCTCGGGGGTAAATGGTTTGGGTAAAAATGGCCTACCACTTTGCTCTATAAAAGGCATGGTTTTCTCGTCTAGCACACCCCCAGTAGTGAATACTACCTGGTTTGCCAAACGCGGATATTTTTTTTGCAGCCATTGGTATAGTTCTGTACCGTTCATTTCCGGCGTCCTCATGTCAATCAGACAAATGTCATATTGCCTCTCCTCTATCATACCCTGAGCTAACATACCATTGATGGCAATCTCCACCTCAAATCCTTCCCCAGTAAGGACTCTTCGGCACATATTGCCAATTGATGGTTCGTCCTCGACCACCAATATTCTCTTCGTGGTGCGATCACGAGTATTTATTGTACACCTCCTTTAAGCAGCGACTCTATGAATAGTATTTCTTTTATGAATAATACCTCTTTTCAGTATTATAGCAAATATATTTAAGCCGTCAAGTGGCTAGTTGAACTTGCTCATTGCCGCTTCTATTCCCTGGGTAAGAAAGCAATCAATGGCTTCGGCCACCTTGATAATTACAGGCTTAATTGTTGCTTCTTCCTGGCGGGAGAAATCGCTGAGCACATAATTGACTATAGCGTCCTCGCTAATGGATTGTCCCTCCGCCTGGGGCCGTCCAATCCCCACCCTGATTCTGGGGAACTCCTCGCTTCCCAGGGCGGAAATAATAGAATTCATTCCCTTGTGTCCTCCCGAGCTTCCGTTCTGCCGCAGGCGGATTTTGCCCAGAGGCAAATCGAGGTCGTCATATATTACTAAGAGGTCGCTCAAAGGAATGTCGTGCTTATGCACCAGGCCAGCCACGGATTGGCCGCTGAGGTTCACAAATGTCCCTGGTTTAGCCAGCAGCAACTTCTCACCTCTTATTTTGCCAATGCCTACTCTAGCCCGGCATTGCCTGTGGTCAAAGCGAATAGAATGCACTCTGGCGAAGTAATTCAGGCACAGGAAGCCAACATTATGGCGATTATGGGCATAAGTCTTACCGGGATTGCCTAAACCAACAATGAGTTTCATTGACTTAGAGTTTATGGGAATTCAGTTTCAGTCACCTGATATTATGGCTGATTCCATCGACGCTAAGCAAATGCTCCTTACGTTAAACAGCAAGCTTGATTGGTTAAATGGCTTTAGTCTTCCTGTTTCAAGCTTGGTTGGCTAAATGGCCTTATATTCGCCTGGTCTTTCCCTTCTCACTACCCTGACGTTTGGTTTCAGGAGTGGAGGGCAAAGCGTACTGGATCAGCCGTTCCATTAAATTGGCATGTTGCTCGTCCTCATTTCTTGCCAATTCATCTATGTCTGTTCCCGGATTGAGACACTTGAGTATCTCGTATCTTAGCGTATCGTGCAGCCTGATGAAGGTATGCTTGTCCTCATCTGCTAGTGGCAACGTGATTTTCCGGATAAACTCCCAGCCTGCCAGAGTTGCCGGTTTAAGGGCGTTCTCCCCCTTGCTGGTGATAGACACATTTACTACCCTGCGGTCTCTCCTGTCTCTTACCCTTCTGACCAGACCAGCTTTGACCATGCGGTCGACTATCATACTGATGGTGTTCGTACTACGTCCTAACCACTGGGCTATATCGGTTGGCCTTGCAGGACCGCCGATGTGTTTTATAGCCGCAAGCACTGAATACTGCTCCATAGTGAGATTGTATTCACCATATATTTGGTCCTCACACATCTTAAGCAGGGCGCGGGTTCGGTGCGACATGTACCACAATTTTAAAATTAGATTTCCGTTTTCTTCGAAATTTGTCGTCATATTTTGCCTCTCCTAGCTATTTCATTAGACCTTTGCTCGCTTGGAAACTGTGCTATTATAACAGCTTCTATTATTCCCAGTAAATCAACATGACTCGATAATAGCTTTCTCCAATCCGCATTATTTAGCCTTAGTACTTTAATGAATCGAGTTTTAGAAAGGCTGCGTAAACCACACTAGTTTAAATCAGCCCAGAGGATGAGCATTAAGGCGGGGAATCATTTGCCAAACTGGCTTAGCTAACTCCAAAACTCGAGATAAACATTCACTATCCTCTCTTCATTGGTATCATCTTGATCCGACCAATATGCAACAACAATTAGCTTATAACTTCCTGTATCAAGCGGAACTTCAAAAAGAGACCTCAAGACACTCTCTCCCTTCGCCGCAGTCCACCCAGATTCGGAAGGCTCCGGGTATAAGTAGTAGTTAATTTTCTGTCCACTTATCACATCGACGAATCCTTTTAGGGTCCCAGGCCCAGTTATGTTGAAGCAGACCTCAGGGGCATTTTCCACTCCAACTGGGACAACGAGAGTCTGATCCGCAAGTATGGTAATAAGTGGGGTCGCGGGAGGTGTGGTGCAAGCAAGTGCTGTAGACAGCAGGAACAACACTAGCAGTCTAGCTATTAACCTGTTCAACATATCAACTGTGTCCCTAATCTAGCGGTATTTCAAACTCCCACGGGCAGTATATAAGACGCACGCAACTTCAATCCCGTAAAGTTTATCTCCTAATTATAACATTGTATCAGCAGGTCGGCTAGCAACGCTGTATAGGCGGGGCTTCTCGCCGCCCGCACATATCTTTCCATTAGCAGTTAGCTGGTGGTACAATTGTTATGTAATTAGATAAATCGGAGGTTGAGATGGCGATTTCAGATAAACAATACGACGTACTCGCAGCTCGGCGGGTAGCAAAGGACAGCCTGCTTTGGCAGACTCCCGCACTAAGTCTGACAGCCCAAGCGTTCCTGTTCACTATCGCTCTAGGACAGGGAACCACTGTGGGGGCAAGGCTCATTGCCGCCATTTTGGCTCTTGTTGCATCGCTTGCATCGATACAATTAATGGCTAAGAGTCGTTACTTTGAAGAAGGAGACTCTAAGATGCTGGAGGAGTACGAGAAGGCAATGGGTTTTCAGGCCATTCATGCGCGTCCAGATTACAGTAAGAAAGCCTGGTACGTAAAGCGTAGCTCGTATCGCCTGTGGATTTTCATGCTGGCTATCTTCGGTGCGGCAGCCGTCGTTGTTATAGTCGGATTGGCAGCGTCGTGCGCATGGATAGTTGGTACGGCCAGCTAATAGGTCGTTGCAAGCGACTCCCCTACAGCAGGTAACAACATAGCGGATTGTTCAATCCTCCAATAAATCCTCAAGCTATACTCAAGCTTCACTGAGCTAGCAAGTGGTATAATTAGGATTAGACAGAAGATGGGCGAAGAGTACGAGACCAGCTACCCTAAAATAGAAGAAGTTGAAGCCAAAATCTCTGAATGGCATAAGGGAGTATTTCTGAAAGAACGCCTTTTGTTTGCTGGAATGATTGAACTGATATTAGAGTCTTTCAAGCCTCTTAGTGGGCGCCGCAAGGAAACCGACGAAGGCGAGTTGGCAATGTCGACACTGGCCACCAGAATGTTCAATGACGCCGAAGGAGCGAAGCAGCTGCTTCTATGGGGGCTACCAGATCAAGCACAGCCCCTGATACGGGATATCATCGAGTGCACGATGCTGTTCCGTTTGTTCCTACGGAAACCCAAGATGGCTAAGAAATGGTTGATAAATCTAGCAGAGTATCAGCCTAAAGATGTTAATGCCAAGCTGTTGGAATTGGGAGTACACGCTAAAGAATATGCCTGGTACGGTCTTCTGAGCCATCAGGGGCATTCCAATCTCCTTGCTTCTTTGTCACATACCCAAGAAACGGATGTTGGAGAACAGGGAATGTTATGCCAATTCCATTTTGGGAGTGCAAGGACTCCAGAAACGGAGTATTGTATTCAGGTGGGGTTCCTGATGTTGTTCTCTCTATTACACATAGCCTTGAATGAGCCGCTGGCTGAATTGTACTATGGGCGTTCAGAATCGGATGTTTCTAGTAGATGGTGTGCAAAAGTAAATGACCTCAAACCAAAGCTGCTCGAGCTTTTTCCCGAAGTTACCGAAAAGCCTGCCTCTGGCACATCTAAAGCTGGCCATGCCCTTTGGGAACCCACCAAAAAGAAGTTACGCTTGAACGAGTTCGAGAGGATACTCACTGAATACGGCGACCTGCCCCTTAAAGACTAGTCCAGTTATGTTGCTACTCCATCGAAAACTTCTAGTACGTCTTTCCAAATCTTTCTCAAACAACCTGATTCAACAAATCCAGGAACTCAGCTTCATTGAGTGTCTCTATCCCCAACTTCTTTGCTTTAGCCAGCTTGGAACCAGGGTCGGCGCCCATCACCACATAAGAAGTCTTCCTGGTGACATCCGGGCCAGCTTTGCCACCCAAGGCCTTGATTTTTGCTTCTGCCTCTGAACGGGAGAAGGATTCCAGCTTCCCGGTTAAAACAAATTCCAGTCCGGCTAAAGGTAACTCCTCAGGCTTGGCCTCCTTAACCTCCTTTCTTTCCAGCCTCATCCCGGCCTTTCTCAGCTTTTTAATAATTTGCTTATTTCCTTCCTGCCTGAAAAAGGCAACGATGCTTTCGGCTATCTTAGGACCGATAGACGGAAGGTCTGAAAGCTCTTCCTGGCTGGCTTTGGCCAGCTGGTCAATACTGTGGAATTGTTTTGCCAGTAGTTCGGCATATTGCTCACCGACATGCAGGATACCCAGGGCAAAAATAACCCGGGCCAAGGGTCTATCCTTACTTCTCTCGATGGAGCTAAGCACATTGGAGACGCTTTTATTCGCCATCCTTTCCAGACCGAGAAGTTGCTCCTTTGTGAGGTAGTATAAATCGGCAGCATCCTTGACCAGGCCAGCCTCGAACAAAGCCTGACATAGCTTTTCTCCTACGCCATCGATATCCATTGCCCCACGGCTGACAAAGTGTTTGATTCTCTCCAGGGCTTGTGAGGGGCAGGCGGTATTGGTGCAGCGATGCATAGCCTCGCCTTCAGGTTTTATCACCTCGCTTCCACAGACAGGACAGCGGCTGGGCATAGAGAAGATTTTCTCCTTGCCTGTACGGCGGCTGACTATGGGTTCGACAATCTCAGGAATGACTTCGCCAGCGCGCTGCACCACAACCCAGTCTCCAATCCTGATGTCTTTGCGGTGAATATCCTCTTCATTATGCAGCGCTGCCGAACTGATAACGACACCACCTACCCGAACTGGCTCTAAAATGGCGTAGGGGTTAAGGCTTCCTGTCCTACCGACATTTATGCCGATATCAAGTAGCTTTGTCGTCCCTTGGATGGCCGGAAACTTATAGGCAATAGCCCATCTGGGCTCGTGAGCCACAGTGCCCAGCTCTTGTTGAAGAGCAATAGAATTGACCTTTGCTACTATGCCATCAGCTTCGTAAGGAAATTTTTCTCGACTTTCTACCCAGCTCTGATAATATTTCTCCGCTTCATCGAGGGAGTGGCGTAGGGCAATATTTGGGTTTATCTTGAAGCCCAAAGACTTGAGGTATTGCATGATTTTCCAGTGAGTGTCGGGCACTGTTTTGCCTTCAGCCCAACCTAATCCATAAATGAATATGTCGAGAGGACGTCGAGCGGTAATGCTGGAATCGAGCTGCCTTACCGAGCCGGCAGCGGCATTCCTGGGGTTGGCAAAAAGCGGCAGCCCTTCTTTAGCTCTCTCTTCGTTGAGCTTTTTGAAACCAGCTTTGGGAAGATAAACTTCGCCTCGGACTTCAAATCTGGGCGGCGCTTCCTTGGGCACGGAAAGGGGAATGCTCCTGACGGTTTTCAAGTTCTGGGTGATGTCCTCACCCCGGTAGCCATCCCCCCTGGTTGCTCCTGTGACGAGCAACCCACCAATGTAAGTCAAGGCTACCGCCAGCCCATCAATTTTAGGCTCGCAAACAAGGTCAAACTGGCGCCCGCCTAAAAGTTTACTTACTCTTTTGTGCCAGGCTGCCAGTTCTTCGTAAGAAAAAGCATTGGTCAGGCTCAACAAGGGCTGGGGATGTTCGACAACTCCGAACGCTTCTATAGGAGGCGCCCCAATCCTTTGCGTCGGCGAGTCAGGGATAACAAGCTCAAGATGCTCAGCCTCAAGCTGCTGGAGCTCCATCATCAGCTCATCGTACTCGGCATCGCTGATTTCAGGGCTATCCAGCACGTAGTAGCGATAATTATGGTGATTAATTACCTCCCGTAGCTTTTCTATCCTCTGCTTGACCTTATTTATGTCCCCCATAAAGCTAATCCCTATTTATAGTATAGCAAAACTCCCCATTATTAATCTTGCCTTGTCGCTATCCTTTTCCAACTCATTAAGCCTGTGCTGTGTGTTAAAATTAGATGAGTCTTACGGAAATGATGTTCCTTGCTTCATGTGAGGAACAACACTGAGGCCCGCATATGCAAAAGGGCGAAGGCATGAATGAGATCAAGTACAAGCCAATAGGAATTATTCATTCTCCGTTCAAGGAACCCAAAGGGACACCTATACAGCCTGCAGGTGCTAAAGGTACCAATGGGACAGTCGAGATATTCCCCGAATATGCTGAAGGCCTGAAAGATGTAGAAGGTTTTTCTCACATTATTTTGCTATACCACTTTCATTTATCTAAAGGGGCGACATCAATAGTAAAGCCCTTTATGAATCACGAAACGCATGGAGTTTTTGCCATGCGAGGTCCGAGTAGGCCCAACCCTATTGGCATCTCGGTAGTTTGCCTTGTCAGGGTTGAAGGGAATATGCTCCATATTCAAGATGTGGATATCGTAGATGGGACCCCCCTTCTGGATATTAAACCTTATATTCCCGAATTTGACATAAGGGAGGTGAAAAGGATAGGATGGCTAGAGAAAAATGTGCATAAGCTTTCAGCATCGAAAGATAATGGGAGGTTCACAGAGTGATTTGTCTGACTTGCGATAGCAGGACATATGAAGTTCCAGTTCTTGGCTTTTGTCGCTCTGACTTCTCAAATCTGTGACATGTTGGACAACGTCTGAATTATTTTGAGGATGTGAACATGGCTATGAAACCAGTTGTAATTAGATTCTTCGCTCCAGTGATTGATGCCACTGTCAATGCTCTGATGAGTACCTTCGACCAGAAGATTAAGCAAGGGACAAAAGAGTTCATCATCCTTATCTCTTCGCCTGGCGGCTCTGTTATCCATGGTTTAAGCGCATATAATTATTTGAAAGGATTACCTGCTTCCATAACTACACACAATTTCGGCAGCGTGGACTCAATAGGCATTGTCATATACTGCGCCGGTTCGAGAAGGCTATCAGTACCCCAAGCGAGATTTCTATTTCACGGCGTTAGTGCGCAGTTTAGGGGGGAGCAGAATCTAGAGGAGAAACTGCTGGAGGAAAGGTTAAAGGGATTGAGGATTGATATGGAGAATATTGCCAAGGTAATCGCAGCTAATACAGGTAAAAACGCCAAAGATATTACCGATGCCATGATTGAGAGGACAACTTTGAATCCAGAGGAGGCGCAGTCCTGGGGCCTGGTACACGAAATTAAGTCAGAGCTATTTGAATCAGGAAGCGAAGTAATTGCCATACAATTCCAACAACAACCACAGCCGCAACCGCCGCGGAAGCCGTAACATTAGCCGAGAAGCGTGTACCCCACTACTCCTTGTTTCAAATAAAATGATTCGTAGCCTATCACCTTCAGATTTCGATGCTATACTCGAGGTCATAAATGATGCCGCGCAAGCTTACAAGGGAGTAATCCCGGCTGATAGATGGAAGGAACCATATATGTCGGCCAAGGAATTAAAAAGAGAAATTGAAGCTGGCGTACGGTTCTTTGGGTGGGTGGAAGGCGGGCATTTGCTTGGAGTGACAGGAATTCAAGCTATTAAAGATACCACGTTGATCAGGCATGCTTATGTGCTTCCGGAATGCCAGAGAAGAGGAACTGGCACGGAGCTACTTGAATATCTCATAAGTCTGGCTGAGGCTTCGGAAATTCTGGTAGGTACCTGGGCTGATGCCACCTGGGCTATTAGATTCTACCAAAAGCATGGCTTCAAACTGGTATCGTCCGGGGAAAAAGACAGGCTCTTACGGACATATTGGAACATCCCCGAGAGGCAGATTGAAACCTCAGTCGTGCTGAAGATAATCCCCTTTTCCTAAGTTAATGGATACCCTCCTGATTTGCAATAGCTTGTACCCATCCAACACGTCGGCGATACTTCGGCTTCTCTTTATTGCCAGCTAATCTTACTTTGCTCCTTTCCCCAGCCACCGTAGCTGGGGGCTTGTCATATACCTCTTACTGCGATATACTTTATCACGATATAGTTTCACAATGATTTTCCGGAGGCAAAGATGAGTATTAAAGATGCTCTAGCAAATACTGCCAGGGAAATACCAAATAAAGAAGCCATTGTTCTTGGTGCTCAGAGGGTTACTTACGGAGAGTTGGATGAGGCTTCTAACAAAGTAGCCAATGCTCTCCTGGAGCTGGGGATGAAAAAAGGTGACAACGTGGCTATTTTAATATGTCAGAGCCCCGAATGGGTTATCAATTATTTCGGGGTGACTAAAGGTGGGGGTGTAGCTGTACTGCTCGGTACTGCGCTTAAGGCTCCTGAACTTGATTCTTTGCTGCGGGACTCCGACTCGGAAATTCTGATAACGGAGAAGAAATTTTCTCAGATGCTGTCCTCAGTTTTGCCTCACATTCCTTTGCTAAAACACGTAATTGAGGTTGATGCGGATTCTTATATCAAGATGGTGGCCAACAGTTCTTCCAGACCGCCGACTATCGAACTGAAGGATGAGGATGAAGCTGTTATATTTTACGCCTGCGGTGTGCTGGGGAAGCAAAAGGGCGTGGTGCACACACATGGTTCTATTATGGGAACTCCCCCTATACTTTCTGCGAGCATACAACGGGGGAGAGCAGACATCATAATAGACCTTGTTCCCTTTTTCTATCTTTTTGGCTTGTTCGAAGTTCTTTTTGGTTCGATCATCGCAGGTTCTACCGTTGTGATTGTCCCTAATTTCACCCCCGAAGCTGCCTTAGAAGCTGTGGAGAAGGAAAAGGGAAGCATTATCTTTGGGGTTCCTGCCATGTACAATGCCCTAGCCATGGTGCCTGACGAAATTTTGAGAGGATATGACCTGGGCTTGTTGCGATTGGCCGTTACCGCCGGGGCAAAGTCCTTCCCTGAACAAATGAAAGCGTTGGAGGACAAAATTGGCTTAGCCGTTTATGAGGCATATGGTCTTACTGAAACTTCAGGCGTTTCTATATACACCTCTAATAGCCGTAAATGGGGAACTGTCGGCAAGCCAATTTGCGGCATTAAGATACTGGATGACAGCGGCATGGAGGTTCCCCGGGGCGAAATAGGGGAAGGTGTGTTCAAAGTCCCCTGGGTGATGAAAGGATACTACAAAGCGCCTGAAGTCACGGCTCAAGTCCTTAAGGATGGCTGGTTTTATACAGGAGATTTGGTCAGGATGGATGAAGATGGCTATCTAGAGTACATAGAGAAGAAATCGTTCATAATAGTCGCGTCTTCTGGACTTAAAATCAGCCCACCAGAGGTTGAATCCGTGCTGCTGAGGCACCCCAGCGTAGCTGAGGCAGCTTATGTAGGTATTGATGATGGTTGCGGGGGACAAGTACGCGTAGCCTCCGTGGTGCTAAAAGAAGGGCAACATGCCACGGAAACGGAGTTGTCCGACCTTTGTTACCAAAACCTGGCCAATTTTAAACTTCCTAAGAGAATTGAATTTGTAGACAGTATCCCTAAAACTAGCTCGGGGGAGGTAGATAGAAAAAGGCTTAAAGAAAGAGAACTAACCAGACTTAGTTAGAAGTGTTTCTATTAGCTCTTTCTGTGCTTCTTCTCGAAAATAACCTCAACTGCTCTAGTTGACATCCTAATTATCCTGTGTTAAATTAGTAAGTTGGAGTCTACTAGAAGGTAAAAACGTAGAGAGTTATAAAAGCCGGCTGGCTGAAGCCGAGCAGATTTTCCTAGAGTAGACGGCATGTAACCAGACGGCTTTTTGATTGCCTAAAATAGGGGGAATATAGTAATGCCAACGGTTAATCAACTTGTTCGTAAAGGGCGGCATAAGGTGGGAAAGAAAAGCGATGTCCCAGCATTGCATTACACCCGAAATACGATGAAAGGGGAAATTAAATGGGCTCAAGGATCGCCTCAAAAAAGAGGTGTATGCGTCTTGGTAAAGACGGTTACGCCTAAGAAGCCCAATTCGGCATTGCGTAAAGTTGCCCGCGTTAGGCTGACCAACGGTATGGAAGTAACCGCTTACATTCCTGGCGAAGGACATAATTTACAGGAACACTCGGTAGTCTTGATTCGTGGTGGCCGAGTTAAGGACGTTCCTGGAATTCGCTACCATATTATCCGTGGCACCTTGGACACTGAAGGGGTAGCTGATCGCAAGCAAGGTCGCAGCAGGTATGGGGCCAAGGCACAAAAATAGCAAGGATGTCGAATGCCAAGAGGAGCTAGAAAAGTAGTAAAAAGAATACCACCCCCCGATGCTAAATATAACAGCATCACGGTGGCTAAATTTATTAATAGGCTTATGCTACGAGGGCAAAAAGCTACAGCCGAGCGCATTGTCTATGATGCCTTGCAACTCACTGCTCAGCAAGTGAATAGCGATCCTGGAGAAGCCTTAGAGCGGGCGATTAAAAATGCTGCGCCGCTTCTCATGGTTAAATCACGCCGTGTTGGTGGGGCTACCTACCAAGTTCCCATGGAGGTAGGGGAAGATCGGGGGCGCGCTCTTGCCATGAGGTGGCTCATTGCCTCAGCGCGAGCTCGTAGTGGCAAATCTATGGAAGAAAAGCTGGCAAGCGAGTTGGTTGATGCTGTCCATGGACGGGGGGCAGCAATCAAGAAACGTGATGATCTTCACAAGATGGCAGAGGCTAATAAAGCCTTTGCTCACTATCGCTGGTGAGAAGTCGTGTTAAAAGCAGTACTTGAGGTAAAGGATAAGCTCATGTCGCGGACTTTCCCTTTGGAAAAAATACGGAATATAGGGATCATCGCTCATATAGATGCTGGCAAGACCACGGCTACGGAAATGATGTTACATCACACAAGGCGTACTTACAAGGTCGGCAGCGTAGATGAGGGGACTGCAGTAATGGATTGGATGGAGCAAGAAAGAGAACGTGGTATTACCATTACTTCAGCGGCTACCACATGTCACTGGCGCGAACATCGTATAAACATCATCGATACCCCTGGGCATGTAGATTTCACCGCTGAGGTGGAGCGTAGCCTCCGTGTATTAGATGGTGGAGTCGTGATTTTCGATGGTGTAGCTGGGGTGGAAGCTCAATCAGAGGCTGTGTGGCGCCAGGCAGATAAATACGGCGTGGCTAGGATTTGTTTTATTAACAAAATGGACAGGATTGGCGCTGATTTTCATCACACCGTGACCATGATTAATGAAAGGTTGCGGAGCAAAGCGTTACCTATACAGCTCCCCATGGGAAGTGAAAAGGACTTTCGAGGCATCATCGACCTTGTGGAAAACAAAGTCATTGCTTTCCCGGTTGATTCTAATTCAGCTTCAATTGAGGAGGGCAGTGAGACTTTGCTGGCCAAGCATCGTCAAGCATTAATCGGAAACTTAGCTGAACTCGATGAGCAGATTATGCTGCTCTACCTTGATGGGCAAGATGTCTCCGCCTCTCAAATTAAGGCAGCTATAAGAAGGCTGACCATTTCTAACTGCATAGTGCCTGTCCTTTGTGGCAGTGCCTTGAGAGATAGAGGCATCCAGTTATTGCTTGATGCTATTGTAGATTACCTTCCCTCGCCGCTAGATGTTCCTCCCATCTCGGCTACAGATCCTAAAAGTGGAGAGAAAATCCTTCGTCTGGCGAGCGATGATGACCCCTTTTCTGCGTTGGCGTTTAAAACGGTTTTTGACCCGTTTATGGGCAGACTGGTCTACTTGCGTGTATACTCAGGCAGGGTAAAGGCCGGAGCACAAGTCTTGAACTCCAGCATAGATAAGAAAGAGAGAGTGGGAAAACTATATGTTATGCATGCCAATCACCGTGAGGAGATCGACCACACTGAGACCGGGAGCATTGTAGCTAGTCTGGGACTTAAGATGACCTCGACAGGTGATACCCTTTGCGAACCCACACGGCCAGTGCTTCTTGAGGCTATACGATTTGTTGAGCCGGTGCTTTCCATGGCTGTTGAACCCAAAACTAAAGTCGACCAGGACAAGTTAGATGATTCCCTGGCTAAACTTGCTATGGAGGATCCCACCTTCAAGGTTTACCATGACAAAGAAACAGGTCAAACTCTGATTTCGGGGATGGGTGAACTTCATCTCGAAGTGTTAATGGAGCGTATATTTCGCGAATATGGTATAAGGGTCAATGCTGGTAAGCCTCAGGTCGCTTACAAGGAAACAATCACTATCCCTGTGGAATCTGAAGGGAGATTTATCCGTCAATCCGGCGGTAGGGGACAGTACGGGCACGTTTGGCTTAGAATTGAGCCAGGCGAGCGTGGCAGCGGATTTGAGTTTCGTGACCAGATTCGAAGTGGGGCCATACCTAAGGGATTTACTCCCTCAGTAGAAGCCGGTGCCAAGTCAGCTTTGCAAAGTGGAGGATTAGCTGGTTACCCTGTAATAGATGTAAAGGTGACTTTGTATGACGGGAGTTTTCACGAGGTCGATTCTTCAGATGTGGCTTTCAGGATGGCGGCCTTCATGGCTATGAGGGATGGGATAGATAAAGCTAAACCTGTTATTCTCGAGCCAATTATGGAAGTGGAAATAACAACTCCCAATCAGTTCCTCGGGGACATCATTGGCGATTTAAACTCTCGAAGGACTCATATCGAAGGCATTGAGAGTCGCGACGAGTTCTCCACTATCCGTTGTCTTGTTCCTCTAGCGGAAACATTCGGTTTCGCTGGAGATTTGAGGTCGCTCAGTCAAGGGAGGGCGAGTTATACTATGTGCTTTCATCGCTATGAAGAATTGCCTCATGATTTGGCTGAGCAAATTGCGGCTAGGATGGGAAGAACCAGATGACCGAGCAAAAAGTTCGTATCAAAATCAAAAGCTTCGATCATAGGTTGGCTGATCAGGCGGTAAGGCAAATAATAGATGCTGTGGAGCGTACCGGGGCTATCGTGGTTGGCCCAGTACCTTTACCCACACATATCGAAAAATTTTGTGTTATTCGTTCCCCTAACATTGATAAAGATTCCAGGGAACAGTTTGAGATCAGGACTCATAAGAGGTTAGTTGATGTTTTGCAGCCAAGTTCCAAGACTATAGATGCCCTGAGTCAACTTGACTTGGCATCTGGAGTGGAGATAGATATTAAGTTATAGCTAAAACCATGTTTCCAGGCATTATTGGTAAGAAATTAGGCATGACGCAACTGTTTCAGGAAAGCGGAGAGACGGTGGCAGTAACCGCTATTCAAGCTGGGTCTTCTGTGGTAACTCAGATAAAGAGCCGGGACAAGGATGGTTATGATGCTATCCAAGTGGGCTTTATTGAGAACAAAGTGAAGCAATCTCAGCTTAGCTCTCCAGAGATGGGACATCTTCGAGGCTTGGAGAATGTTCGCTATCTTCGCGAATTCAGGACTGATGATATTAGCTCGGTCAAGCGTGGTGACAAAGTGGATGTTGGCTTCTTAAAGCAAGGTGACTTGGTAAATGTCATTGGCCTTTCTAAGGGCAGGGGCTTTGCTGGCGTAGTTAAGCGGCATCATTTTGCAGGTGGGCCAAAGACCCATGGCCAAACTGACCGCCATCGCGCCCCTGGTTCAATTGGAGCTACCACTTTTCCCGGTCGGGTGCTTAAAGGGAAACGCATGGCGGGGCATATGGGAAGTAGGAGAGTAACAGCGCGTAATCTCGAGGTAATTCAAGCTGACCCAGAGCGCAATTTGCTTTTGGTGAAGGGTGCAGTACCTGGAGCCAATGGGGGGCTGTTAGTAATTGAGAAAGTAAGGTAACAAGAAGTGCAAATGCCAGTTTATAGTTTAAACGGTGAAGTTGTTGACCAAATAGAGCTTAGCCAAGCCATTTTTGCTCTTCCCTTTAATGAGGCGGTAGTTCACCAAGCGATGACTGGACAATTAGCCAGTAGGCGCCAGGGTACTGCGTCTACCAAGACAAGGGGGGAAGTGATTGGGAGTACAAGAAAACTTTATTCCCAAAAGCATACCGGCAGAGCACGAAGGGGGGATATAAAATCACCCCTTCTCAGGGGGGGTGGGGTAGTTTTTGGCCCCAAGCCACGCACCTATCGCCAATCGATGCCCAAGAAAATGAGGAAGTTAGCTTTGAAATGCCTCCTCTCCGCTAAAGTTAGAGAAGGGAATATAAAACTGATACAGGAGCTTGATTTTAAGGGACCAAAGACAAAAGACATGATAAATGTTCTGTCCTCGCTCGGCATCGATTCCTCCACTTTAATTCTTACTGCTCAGTCCACACCCAATGTGGTTAAATCGGCGGCTAATTTGCCTGAAGTCAAAGTCCTACCTTCGGCTCTAGTTAATGTATTGGATTTGCTTTCCTATGAAATGCTGGTAGCCACTGTACCGGCAATACGCAACATTGAGCAAATTTGGGGTGAATAAATTGCATCTTTACGAAGTTCTGCGGCGTCCTTTAATTACAGAGAAGGCTACTTCGCTTAAGGAGGAAGATAAATATGCCTTTGAGGTAGCAGGCAAGGCTACCAAGTCTCAGATTAAGGAGGCGGTGGAACAAGCTTTCAAGGTACAGGTAAGCAAAGTCAATGTGATGACGGTGCCCGGGAAGACAAGAAGGTTTGGCAGGAGAGAAGTAACTAACTCACCCTGGAAAAAGGCAATAGTTACCTTGGCACCGGGAAACAAAATTACTTTCTTTGAGGGTGTCTAATGGGTTCAGTCACTAAGTGGAGAAGAAAGAAGATGTCCAAACACCAGCATAAGAAACTTCTTAAAAAGACTCGCTGGCAAAGGACGCACAAATAAGGAGCGATTTATGGGATTAAGGACATATAATCCAACTTCTCCAGGCAGGAGATTTATGTCTGGCGCTACTTTTGAAGAGCTAAGCAAGGTAGCTCCTGAGAAATCCTTACTGGCGCCGCTGAAAAAGAAGGCAGGGCGTAATAGCCGAGGTGTTATAACTGTGCGTCACCGAGGTGGCGGCAGTAAGCGTAAACTTCGCCTTATCGATTTTAAGAGGGATAAAATTACCGTTCCAGGGAAAGTAGCTTCCATTGAATATGACCCTAATAGGTCAGCTCGCATTGCCCTAATTCATTATGCTGACGGAGAAAAACGCTATATACTCGCCCCTTTGGGCATCAAGGTGGGTGATACCATACAGGCAGGCGAAGATGTTGATATAAAACTTGGGAATGCTTTGTCATTGGAGTCCATTCCTGTGGGAACTTTAGTGCATAATGTTGAGTTTGAGCCAGGCAAGGGAGGAAAGCTTGTTCATAGCGCAGGAAGTTCTGCCCAAATTATAAGCAAGGAGGGCCAATATGTTGTACTTAAACTCCCTTCGAGTGAACTTCGTAAATTTCACCACAGGTGCTGGGCTACTATTGGTCAGATAGGCAATATTGACCACGAAAATATAACGTTAGGCAAAGCTGGAAGGAGGAGATGGTTAGGTTGGCGACCTTCGGTCAGGGGTTCTGCTATGACTCCTCGAGACCACCCACATGGGGGTGGGGAGGGCAGGGCTCCCCGAGGAATGCCTCCGAAAACCCCTTGGGGAAAACCAGCTTTGGGGCCTAAGACACGTCGCCGTAAAACGTCGGATAAAATGATTCTTAAACGGAGGAAGCAGGATGTCACGGTCGCTTAGGAAGGGGCCTTTTTGTGATGCTAAATTGCTTAAGAAAATAGAGGCGCTTAGTAATTCGGGCGAGAAAACAGTGATAAAGACATGGTCCCGTGCCTCTACTATTTTGCCTCAAATGATAGGTCATACTATTGCAGTGCATAATGGCAGGAAGCATGTGCCCATTTTCATCACTGAAAATATGGTGGGGCATAAATTGGCAGAATTTGCACCTACCAGGACATATAGGGGTCATGTCACCAAAGCTAAAATAACTGAACAGGCGAGGAAAACATAAGACGCGATGAAGGTAAGAGCTGTAGCTAAGGATGTTGGCATTTCGCCTCAGAAGGTGCGTTTAGTGATAAATATGGTTAGAGGCAGAAAAGTTGACGAGGCTTTGACTATCCTTAGCTTTTCGCCTACCCCCATAGCCAAAGCCGTGGCTAAGGTAATCAAATCAGCAGTAGCCAATGCTGAAAGCAATTTTCAAATGTCGCCCGCTGAGCTTAGAATCGCTGATATATTTGCTGATAAAGGGCATACCTTGAAGAGATTCCGCCCTCAGTCGAGAGGGCGTGTGAGTCCTATCTTAAAACGGTCTAGTAATATTACAGTTTTCGTTGCTGAAGAGGAGGAATAGTTTTGGGACAAAAAGTTCATCCTTGTGCTTTCAGGCTAGGTATCAACCAGAATTGGCGAGCTAAGTGGTATGCTGAGAAGAACTATGCTCGGTTTTTGTTAGACGATATAAGGCTACGCAGAGTTGTGGAGCAAAAATGTTCTGGAGGAGCCGTTGCTCGGCTGGAAATTGAACGTCCGGGAGACGAGGTAAATTTAACTCTTTACTCAGCTCGCCCTGGCATCTTGATTGGCCGAGGGGGACAAAATGTGGAAGCACTGAAATCGGAACTGGAGAAGGTTAGTGGGGATAAGATTAGATTAACTATTAGAGAGGTTGAACACCCTGAGCTCGAAGCTCTTTTAGTAGCTCAGAGTATAGCTGGGCGGCTTGAAGAGAGAATCCCTTTCCGCCGAGCTATGAAGCAGGCAGCTTTTCGAACTTTGCAAGCTGGTGCTAAGGGAATAAAAATAACATGTGGTGGAAGGCTTGGTGGACTCGAAATTTCTAGGACTGAGACGATTCACCAAGGTCAAATGCCATTGCATAAATTACGTGCCGATATTGATTACGGTCTTGCCGAAGCCCATACTATAATGGGGTGTATTGGGGTAAAAGTATGGATTTATAAGGGCGATATCATGCCTGAAGTGAAGGAGAAAAGTGCTACAGCCGAAACGAGTGAAGTATCGCAAGACACATAAAGGAAGGCTAAAAGGCAGCGCCCAGAGCGGGGATACCATTGTTTTTGGTGACTTTGGCATGAGGGCTGAGGAATCCGCCTGGGTAACAGCGCGACAAATCGAAGCAGCCCGTCGCGTATTTGTGCGCCACTTACATCGTGGGGGTAAACTATGGATACGAGTTTTCCCTGACAAAGTTGTGACTAAGAAACCTGCAGAGACAAGGATGGGTGGTGGGAAAGGCGCTCCTGAGCACTGGGTAGCCGTAGTTAAGAGAGGCAGAATCCTGTTCGAGTTGGCTGGTGTGAATGAGGAGCTGGCTTCAGAGGCAGCCCATCTCGCATCCTCCAAGCTTCCTATAGCTACTAGTTTTGTCACGAAGGAAAGGCAGAAAGTTGAAAGCTAGCGAAATACGCACTCTCAACAATGAAGAGCTATTAACGAAGCTCGAAGAAGCTCATGAGGAACTTTTTAACCTCCGTTTTCGCTTGGCCACTAGACAGTTGGGGAATCATCGGGAGATTCCTGAAGTGAAGAGAAGGATTGCTAAAATCAAGACTATTTTAAGGGAAAGGGAGCTTGGCATAGGATGAGTTATCTCGGGAAAAGAAAGGTTAGGGAAGGCTTGGTGGTGAGTGACAAAATGGATAAAACGGTGGTGGTAGCTGTGGAAACCAGGAAAGTCCATCCACTATATAAGAAAGCTGTCAGAGCTACCAAAAAATATAAGGCTCATGACGAAAATAATGCCTGTAAAATTGGAGACAAAGTGAAGATTGTCGAGACTCGCCCTTTGTCCAAGGAGAAGAGTTGGCGGGTAACGGAGATAATGTCTAAGAGGGAAGTGGTTGAAACCAGACCAAAGAAACCAAAGAAAAAGAAATGATTCAGACTTATACCAGACTCAAGATAGCCGATAATACCGGGGCTAAGCAGATTATGTGCATTAATGTGTCTATTGGGGCAAGAAAATATGCCCGAATAGGCGACATCATTGTAGCCACGGTGAAGCGAGCGGTGCCCCATGGGATGGTGAAAGAGGGCGAGGTAGTACGAGCTGTGGTTGTACGTGTGGCTAAGCCTTATCGCCGCTCTGATGGCTCCTATATCAGATTTGATGAGAACGCCGCGGTCGTTCTTGGTGAAAAAAATAATCCTAAGGGCAGTCGCATTTTTGGTCCTGTAGCCCGAGAACTTAGAGATAAAAACTTCGCAAAGATAATATCCTTAGCCCCAGAGGTTCTTTAGAATGAAAATCAGGAAAAACGATAATGTCATCATAATTGCTGGCAAGGACAGGGGAAAAAAGGGGAAGGTCCGCCGTGCCCTCCCCAACGAAGATAGAGTGATAGTGGAGGGGCTCAATATGATTAAGCGCCACTCTCGAGCCGGCAGGGCTGCCCGACAAGCTGGCATAATTGAACTTGAAGCTCCAATCAATGTATCCAACGTAATGTTATTGTGTGATAAGTGTGGCAAACCTACGCGCGTCAGTTTCCGCTTTCTGGCCGACGGCAAAAGAGTGCGAATTTGCAATTCATGTCGAGAGGTGATTGACTAAGAGGTTTGATTGTGAAATCTCGCTTGGAGGAAAGATATTTGACCGAAGTGACTCCCCAGCTTAAAGCTAGGCTTGGATATAATAACATAATGCAACTGCCTAAGTTGGAAAAGATTGTGCTTAGCATTGGTTTGGGCGAAGCAACACAGGATGCTAAAGCTCTTGAAGTAGCGGGGAAAGATCTAGCTACAATTTCGGGGCAACGTCCGGTAACCACACGGGCGAAAAAGTCTATCTCCTCTTTTAAGCTGAGGGCTGGTATGCCTATTGGGATGATGGTGACGTTGCGAGGTAAACGGATGTACGATTTCTTTGACAAACTGGTTAATGTTGTTCTACCGAGGTTTCGAGATTTCCGCGGAGTATCACGGGATTCGTTCGATGGCCGAGGAAATTATAGCCTGGGTATAAAAGAGCAGATAGTTTTCCCTGAGATTGATTACGATAAGGTAGATAAAATTCGCGGTTTTGAGGTAACCATTGTTACTACGGCCAAGAACGATGATGAAGCCAGGGATTTGCTAGAATTAATGGGCATGCCTTTCAGGAGAACTTGATATGGCGAAGTTATCTAAGATTGTCAAGTCAAAACGGCCAGCGAAATATAAGGTACAGCAACGTAATCGTTGTCAATTATGTGGCAGGCCACGTGCTTATATGCGCAAATTTGGTTTGTGTCGTATTTGTTTTCGAGAACTTGCTGTCACTGGCGTAATCCCTGGGATAAGAAAGTCAAGCTGGTGAAAGAGAAATGACAGTTACTGACCCCATCGCTGATATGTTAACCAGGATACGCAACGCTATCATGGCAGATCATGATTGTGTGCTTGTGCCTTCCTCTAAAATAAAGCTTTCTATCGCCAAAATACTTGAGGAAGAGGGTTTTATTGACCGTTATGAAGTGCTTAAAGGGAAACCACAGCCAATGATGAAAATCTACCTCAAGTACACAGATGGCCAGCCTGCAATCTTAGGTTTAGAAAGAGCGAGCAAGCCGGGCTTAAGGGTCTATGCGGAAAGGCGTGAAGTCCCTCGTGTCTATGGGGGCTTGGGTATTACCATTCTATCCACATCCAAGGGCATTATGACTGGCCAAGAGGCATGGCGGCAGCATCTTGGCGGTGAGATTCTGTGCTATGTATGGTAAATTAACTTAGGAGTTGTGAATTATGTCTCGTATTGGCTTGCTTCCCATTGCTATACCTCAGGGTACCGATGTAAAGATCGATGGAAGCGAAGTTGTGGTAAAAGGAAAGAATGGAGAACTCCGGCGCCGGTTTCACCCCGACATTTCTATCGCTTTGAAGGATGGGTGCTTGATTGTAACCCGGCCTAGTGATAGTAAAATCCATCGTTCTTTACATGGGCTCAGTCGCAGCCTTTTGGCAAATATGGTTACAGGGGTGAGTGAAGGTTTTGAAAAAATCCTGGAAATAAATGGCGTAGGCTACAGAGCGCAAAAAACTGGCGACAAGCTGTTGCTCCAGGTAGGATACGCCAATACTGTGGAGTTCCCCCCCCCTCCTGGTATTAGTATCACCATTGAGGGGACAAATCGCATTCGCGTCACTGGTATTGATAAAGAAGTAGTTGGGGAAACGGCTGCTAAAATTCGGGCGATACGCCCTCCTGACTCTTATAAAGGAAAAGGCATTAAATACTTTGGTGAGAAACTGCGTCTTAAACCTGGCAAATCGGGCAAAATAGGCAAGAAATAGTGGCTATAATGAACAGGAGAGGTTCAAAAGCAATCAAAAAGATACGACACAGACGGGTGAGGCAAAAAGTAACGGGAACGATATCACGTCCTCGATTATGTGTCTTCCGTAGCTTGAATCATGTCCATGCCCAGCTTATTGATGATTCTAGGGACCAGACTTTAGTCTCAATGAGCACTCTTGACTCTCAGGTGAAAAGCAAGACCGATGGAATGGAAAAAAGCAAGAAAGCCGGAATAGTGGGAACTTTGCTTGCGGAGAAAGCATTAAGTAAAGGGATCAAACAGGTGGTTTTTGACCGTGGTGGCTATAAATATCATGGCAGAGTTAAGGCTTTAGCCGAGGCTGCCAGGAAAGCTGGATTGGAGTTTTGAGAGTTAGCTTATGAAGGCTGTTACTAAAGTAAGAGGGAAAAGAACCAAAATCGATGCCTCAGAACTGAGTCTCGAGGAGAAACTGTTAGGTATCGACCGTGTAACTAAAGTGGTCAAAGGTGGTAGACACCTTCGGTTCAGAGCTTTAGTGGTAGTTGGCGATGGCCAGGGACATGTCGGATTTGGTTTAGCTAAAGCGGCAGCGGTTCCTGAAGCAGTTCGCAAAGCAGGTGCTGTGGCGAAGAAGGGGTTGATTGAGGTGCCTATCAAGGACGGTACCATCCCTCATGAAATTCTAGCTAAGTTTGGTGCGTCCAAGATCTTACTAAAGCCGGCGGCACTTGGCACAGGATTAATTGTCAGCAATACTGCTCGAGCAGTGCTTGAGTTGGCAGGCATAAAGGACGCCCTCGGCAAATCATTAGGTGGATCAAGCAAAATCAACGTAGCTAAGGCGACGATGCTTGCCTTGGCTAACTTGAGGAAAAGTGAGGAAGCGGCAATTCAAACCGATGTGGAAACTCAGGAAGAAAAGGTAGATGAAACAGAATGAATTAAGCCCTCCTGTAGGTGCTAAGCACAAGAGAAAGCTCGTAGGGCGAGGAGATGGTAGCGGGCATGGCACCTATTCGGGGCGAGGTTGCAAAGGGCAAAAGGCTCGCTCTGGCGGTGGCGTGCGCACTGGCTTTGAAGGCGGGCAGTTGCCTTTGATAAAACGACTGCCACGAAAAAGGGGATTCACTAACGTTTTTAAAACTAAATATAATATTGTCAATGTAGGGAAGCTAGCCATTTTCCCCTCAGGAACTGAGGTAACCCCTAAGGAATTGCTTCGAGCGGGGCTGATTAACACCCCGGACCATCCGACCAAAATTCTCGGCGCTGGCGATATCCAGCATCCACTGCTAGTTAGTGCTGACAAATTCTCTTCATCGGCGGAGAAAAAAATTCTTGCTGCTGGAGGGAAGGTAAAGCAGGCTTAAAATGCAGCGCAAAACGACCCGACCACGCCTCGTCCAGGCAATGATGGACGTATTGACATTGCCCGATTTGCGGCGAAAAATCCTTTTCACCCTCGGCATCCTTGTCGTTTTTCGTTTTATAGCTCACGTTCCCTTGCCCGGCGTGAACATTGAGGCCTTGCAACAATTCTTCGAAGGAAACCTCCTCTTCGGCATGCTTGACCTTTTTAGCGGTGGTGCCATGACGAGGTTCAGTATGGCTGCTATGGGCGTTTATCCTTACATCACTGCGTCTATAATTATGCAATTGCTGACTCCGGTAATCCCCAGACTTCAGGCTCTATCCCAGGAGGGGGAGCTCGGCAGCCAGAAAATCAATCGAATTACTCACTTGCTAACTGTACCTTTGGCTGCCCTTTCAGGCTACGGTATGCTTAGTGTGTTACGTTCTCAGGGCGTTACTGATGAGCCACTTGGATCGTTGACCATAGCCAGCATAGTAATAACGATGGTCGCTGGCACGATGTTCCTCGTGTGGCTGGGTGAATTGATTACCGAGCGTGGTATTGGGAACGGGATATCGATAATAATCTTTGGTGGTATCGTGGCCGGCGTGCCTGTGATAGTAGGTAGTGGCATTGTTGAAGCTGGTAAAGGACATCCTGAGGGGTTGATCACCTACATTATTCTAGCCTTAGCTATGCTGGCACTTATAGTCATATTTGTTGAAGCGCATCGCCGTATTCCTGTACAGTATGCTCGGAGCACTTTTCGCGGTGGCCGCATGTATCGCCAATCAGGTTCCACATATATACCGCTGAGGGTCAATACCGCCGGGATGATACCCCTTATTTTCGCCATAGCCTTAATGCAACTTCCCGGTACGATAGCTCGATTTTTTATGGACACAACAGGGGAGGCCCCAAATTTCTGGAATACAATCAGTAATTTATTTCAGGCTGATACCGCGCTCTACAACGGATTGTATTTTGCTTTAGTAATTGGTTTCGCTTTCTTCTACACCATGGTCATATTTGAGCAAATGAACCTGCCTCAAACTTTGCAACAGCAAAGCGGCTTCATCCCCGGGGTTCGACCCGGCAAGGCAACGGCTGATTATTTGAATAGAGTCATAAGGCGCCTTACCTTTGGTGGCGCTCTCTTTCTGGCTGTAGTGGCAGTTATGCCTTTTATTGCTCAAGAAATCACCGGCGTTACAGCATTGGTAATCCAGAGCACCGCCATGCTTATAGCCGTTGGTGTGGCTCTAGATACCATGAAGCAATTAGAGGCTCAATTAACCATGCGCCGCTACGAGGGTTTCTTAAAATAATGTACATCATCATGCTAGGTGCTCCGGGGGCAGGAAAGGGAACTCAGGCGGATATCCTCTCTCAAGAGATGGATTTACCTCATATAGCCTCCGGTGATTTGTTTCGTCAGGCGCTAGAGGCAAGGACCGAGGTTGGTCTCTTGGCTAAAAGCTATATGGATAAAGGAGAACTAGTTCCCGATGAGATAACCATAAAAATGATTCTGGAAAGAATTAATCAGCCTGACTGTGCCTCTGGCTGTCTTCTCGACGGCTTTCCCCGGACTTTGCATCAAGCTAGAGTTTTAGACGAAGCCCTTAAGGAGCAAGGAAAAACCATAGACAAGGCAATATACATTGAAGTGCCCAATGAAGAATTAGTGAAACGCCTCAGTGGAAGATGGCTTTGCCGGATTTGTCAGACACCCTATCACACGACAAGTTCACCGCCTAAAATGCCGGGGAAATGTGATAAATGCGGTGGTGAATTGTATCAACGTTCTGATGATAGGGAGGAAACAGTAAAGGACCGACTTAATATTTTCTTTGCTCAAACCGTTCCCATCCTTGATTATTATAAAAAACAAGGTAAACTAATTAGGGTCAATGGTAACCTGGGAATGCAGGGGGTAGCTAGCGAAATACTCTCTGCACTCAAAGCAGGGGTAAAATAAATGGTAATTATAAAATCTGCCGAGGAAATAGGTATTATGCGAAAGTGCGGCAAAATCCTCGCCGCTATTCTAGATAAACTAAGAACGGAAACAAGACCGGGGATTAAGACTAGCCAGTTGGACATAATCGTGGCCGAAGAATCGGAAAAAAGGGGAGTTATACCTTCTTTTAAGAACTATCGCGGCTTTCCTGCGAATTTATGTGTTTCTATAAATAATGAAATAGTTCACGGCATTCCCGGTGAACGAATACTACAAGAAGGAGACATCGTTTCTTTAGATGTAGGAGTAAAACTTAATGGTTTTCATACCGATGCCGCCATAACTATTGGTTTGGGGCATATAAGTAAGGAGGCCGAGGACCTTATCGCGGTCACAGAAGGCAGTTTAAAGTCAGGCATCGCTCAAGCGATAAGTGGGGCATGGGTAGGGGATATCTCAGCTGCTATTCAACATTATGTTGAAGCAAAAGGATTTTCTGTGGTTAGAGAATATACCGGGCATGGAGTAGGTCGGGACTTACATGAAGAGCCCCCAATACCTAATTTTGTAGCTGGAAAAGGCCCCTTGCTTCGTAAGGGCATGACTTTGGCTATCGAGCCTATGGTTAATGCTGGAGATTGGCACACTAAATTGGCGGCTAATCAATGGACGGTGCTTACAGCTGATGGAAGTCTTTCAGCACATTTTGAACATACCATTGCCATAACTTATAATGAAGCTGAGGTACTTGCTTAGGTATTGTGTAAAAATGGCCAAGAAGGAGAGGATAGAAGTTGAAGGAAAAGTGATTACAGTTTTACCTAATACTATGTTTCGCGTCGAATTGGCTAATGGACATCAGGTATTGGCTCATATCTCGGGCAAAATGAGAAAGCACTATATCAAGATTTTGCCTGGGGATAGAGTTCTGATAGAACTTTCCCCTTATGATTTAAGCCGGGGCAGGGTTACCTATCGGCTTAAATAGTTTGACAGGTTAACTGAGAAAGTTTATCATAACAAGGTTTGTATGGTGATTGGAAATGAAAGTAAGAGCTTCGGTTAAGCCGATATGCAGAAAATGCAAGGTTATTAGGCGGAAGGGTGTGGTTAGGGTTATTTGTGAGAATCCAAAGCATAAGCAGAGGCAGGGGTGATAAGCAGTGGCACGCATTGCTGGTATAGACCTTCCTAAAGATAAGCCAATTTGGGTAGCTTTGCAGAGCATTTATGGCATCGGCACTACATCGAGCCAGCGCATTTTGGCTGCCACTGGTATCGACCCTGGCCTTAGAGTTAAGGAACTTAGTGAGGAACAAGTTGGCCAGATTCGAGATGTTATTGACAAACAGTACAAAGTGGAAGGTGATCTTAGGAGGGAAGTTCAATCTAATATAAGGCGGCTTATTGAGATTAGTTGCTATCGGGGCACAAGGCACCGCATAAGGTTACCAGTTCATGGACAAAGAACGCGCACAAACGCCCGAACTAAAAGAGGGCCAAGGAAAACAGTGGCAGGTCGAGGGCAAAGACGTGGCGTAGGTAAGAAGTAAGGAGCTTGTTTTTAACAAATGCCAAAGAAGAAGAAGAAAGGGGCCCGTAAAGCCCGTAAAAAGATTAGCGAAGGCAGGGCTTATATCCAATCCACTTTTAATAATACGACCATTACCATTACTGATGTGCAAGGCAATGTTATCGCCTGGGGGAGTTCTGGTACTGCCGGATTCAAAGGTTCCAGGAAAGGTACCCCTTATGCTGCTCAACTAGCTGCTAGAGATGCGGCACATAGAGCAATGGGTGATGGCTTGCGCCGGGTTGAGGTGTATATTAAAGGCCCCGGCAGTGGACGTGAAGCAGCTATTCGTGCCTTACAGGCTTCTGGAATCGCTGTCACAGCCATTAGAGACGTGACTCCTATCCCCCATAATGGCTGCCGTCCGCGAGGGAGGCGAAGAGTATAAAATGGCGCGCTACACAGGCCCGGCTTGTCGCCTATGTCGCCGCTTCGGAGACAAGCTGATGCTCAAAGGTGAGAGGTGCTCTACTCCTAAATGTCCTTTAGAGAAAAGAAGTACTCCTCCTGGCAGGCGTCCTCTGGCTCGATGGCGCAGCAGGATTTCCGAGCGCGGACTTCAATTGCGCGAAAAGCAAAAGCTTCGCTTTAGTTATGGTATCTTGGAGCGACAATTTCGCAGGGTTTTTGTCGATTCGAAAAAAGGCCCTGGCACCACTGGAGAAAACCTTCTCGTATTATTGGAAAGGAGACTGGATAATGTGGTTTATCGCTTGGACTTTGCTGACTCACGTGCCCAAGCCAGACAAATAGTTCGGCATGGCCATATAATGGTCAATGATCGCAAAACAGATATTCCTTCCTTTTTGGTGAAATCGGGGGATGTTGTTAAGTGGCGAGAGGCGAGTAAAAAAACCGAATATTATAAAAGGGTAGCTGAGGAAATTGAGGAGAAATTTATCCCTGATTGGTTAAGCTTGGACAAAGAAAGCATGACAGGTAGAGTATTAAATTTGCCTGGCAAAGACGATATTGAACTTGGATTTAATGTGAAAGCTATTGTTGAATATTACTCGAGGTGAATTATGTCCGAATTGTCTATCCCCACTGTAACTTGTGTTGAGAGCATCGGTAATTATGGTCGTTTTCTTGCTGAACCTCTAGAGCCAGGTTTTGGTGTCACTTTAGGTAACACCTTGCGGCGTGTGCTTCTCAGTTCTTTGCTTGGTGCTGCGGTAACATGGGTAAAAATCGAAGGAATTCAGCATGAATTCTCTCCCATTCCTTATGTTAAAGAGGATGCTATGGAGTTCTTACTGAATATCAGGCGACTGAGACTCTGCCCTCTTTCACATGAGCCCGGGCAGTTGCTCTTGGAAGCAGAGGGGGAAGGCAAGGTCTGCGCAGGTGATATTAAACCCTCGTCTCACTTTCGCGTTGCCAATCCTGAACTTTATTTAGCTTCTTTGGACTCCCCCCAAGCCAAGCTTTACGTCGAACTTAACGTGGAGCTAGGGAAAGGTTATATACCGGCTAAATCGACTGACGGTTTACCTGTAGGAGCACTGCCAGTAGATGCCATCTTCACCCCAGTGCAGAAGGTCAATTTCTCTGTAGAATCTATCAAGCCTGGCGAGGAGGGAAGTCCAGAAAAGCTCATCCTGGAGATTTGGACCGATGCTACCATTTTTCCCTGGGAGGCGCTTAGTCAAAGTGCTATCATCTTAATTAATCAGTTCTCTTCCTTCAGGGACCTTGAAGTTCCCATGGCTAGAGCTTTGTCTATATTGCCCGAGCAATATGATACCCCTCTGGAAGAGCTAAATTTATCAACTCGCTCCCGTAATAGTTTGAAGAGAGCGGGTATTTTAACTCTGGGACAATTGGTAGAGAAAGGCAGGGAGGGTTTGCCACCATTGCCTGGTTTGGGGGCAAAGTCTCGAGCTGAAGTGGAAGAGTTAATGGAAAAATTAGGCTCTCCTGTTCCTAGGAAGAAAAAGGAATGAGACACAAGTTAGCAGGACGGAAATTCAGTAGGGCGACAGAGCACAGGTGGGCATTATACCGAAATCAAGTTACCGCGCTTTTGGCTCACGAAAAGGTCACCACCACTGAAGCTAAAGCTAAAGAAGTTCGCAGTTTAGCAGAAAAGATGATCACTTTAGGAAAGGATGGCAGCCTTGCCTCAAGGCGGGAAGCCTTAGCTTTTATTACTGATAAAAAAGTGGTTGACAAGCTATTTGCTGAAATTGCTCCAGACTATGCTGACCGTAGCGGGGGTTATACAAGGTTGCTAAAGCTGGGACCCCGCCCTGGTGATAACGCGCCTATGGTTCAAATTGAATTGGTTAAGTAAGTTTATTTTGCTTATAGAATATGACGGCACCCAATATCACGGCTTTCAATGGCAAGTTGGCTTGCCTACCATTCAAAATGAGCTTGAGCAAGCTATAAGGCGATTTTGCGGGCAAAGCAGCCGGGTTATGGCAGCTAGCAGAACTGATGCCGGTGTGCATGCCAAGGGACAAGTGGTGAGCTTCTGGGCGAAATCTACATTAGATACCATGACTCTAGTTAGAGCCTTAAATTATTATTTACCCAAGGATATCGCGGTCAAAGCGGCTTACAGGGCTAGTGATGATTTTAATGTCCGACGCGACGCTCTGAGCCGGGAGTACCATTATTATATTTTAAATAGCAATACCCGATCGCCGTTTAGTCAAAGGTTTGCTCTATTTGTGCCCAAAATGCTAGATGTAGAGGCGATGAATGAGGCCTGCCAGCTTATCCAAGGTGAGCATGATTTTGCCTCCTTTGCCAGTTCTTTGGATGGCAGCAAGAGCACGCTACGTAATGTTTATGATGCGGGAATCGAGAAAAAAGGAGATTTTACCGTTTTCCGTATTGTGGCTAATTCCTTTTTGCCCCACCAGGTACGAAGCACCATAGGTCTTTTAATCAGGCTGGGGCTGGGTAAGATAGGTATCGAAGGTTTTCGTGATATAATGGAGGCAAAGAGTTTAGGTTTAGCCGGTCCTTTGTCTCCTGCTTGTGGCTTGTGCCTTAAGAGGGTCAATTATCCTAAGCCTTTGGGAAGCTAGAGATGAGAACTTATAGTCCTAAAGCTAAAGATATCGAGCGGGAGTGGTGGGTGATTGATGCCAAGGATAAAACTTTGGGAAGAATAGCGACACAGATAGCTAAGTTGCTTATGGGCAAGCATAAGCCGATTTATGCCCCTCATATTGATACCGGTGACTATGTTGTGGTAATTAATGCTGCCAAAGTAAAGGTGACTGGGGAAAAAGCCGAACAAAAGATTTATTATAGACACTCTGGATATCCCGGCGGCCTAAAGAGCCAAAGGTTTGAGGAACTATTTGGCAAAGACCCTGGCCGTGTGATGGAACTTGCGGTTAGAGGAATGTTGCCTCATAATCGTTTAGGCAGAGCCATGTTAAAGAAACTGAAAGTTTATCCTGGAAATGAGCATCCTCACCAGGCTCAGACTTCCTTTCGTCACCCTGAGCGGAGCGAAGGGCTCAGAATGACCGAGAACGAAGAAAGCGAAATATTACCAAAGGAAAGGTGATAACTTATGAGCGAGGAAAGTTACGTTTGGGGAACGGGTAAGCGCAAATGTGCTATAGCCCAAGTCAGGCTTTTCCCAGGCAAGGGGGAGATAATTGTCAATGATAAACCCTATCAAGAAGCCTTCCCTCGCGTCGAACATCGCCATATGATTGAACATCCTCTTTTAGCTACAGATAACATGGGCAAATTTTGTATTATGGTAAAAGTAAATGGCGGTGGCCTCAGTGGTCAGGCTGGAGCCATTCGTCACGGCATTGCTCGAGCTCTTGCTAAAGAAAACGAGCTATTTAAGCCCGTGTTACGTAAAGAAGGCTTGCTTACACGGGATGCCAGAATCAAAGAGCGTAAAAAATACGGACTCAAGCGAGCTCGCAAGGCACCACAATATACCAAGCGCTAACCGTGCTCCAACTTATTTATGGGCAACGGGGAGCTGGTTTTTCGGATTTTCTTTAACCCAACTTCGGCAATTCCGTAGCTAAAAAGAGTGTTTTCCATTACAAGAGGTGGCCTCGCCCGGCTCCATGCCATAGAATGGCACACTTCATAGCGATTTGAGTTTTCCCCACCTCATAGATTATCAAATAGGAGCTATTGCCAGATGCCGATAAAGGAAGATAAGTTCCGTTAGGCATCGCGCTATTGCTCCAGACAAGAGGAACAGCTATAATATTAACCTGCTGGGGATTAGTCTAGCGGTAGGACGACTGACTCTGGATCAGTTAGGCCAGGTTCGAATCCTGGATCCCCAGCCAGTGTGACGCATTCGTCTAGAGGCCTAGGACACCTCATTCTATCCACTACTTTTTAGAAGTTCTCTACCAGCAGTTTCTAACTAAGGAGGGTCATAATAAAAAAGCCCGTATAACATGGAGCACAATTACGAGGAAAAAACTGATGACCATGCTCAAATGTACGAATCTCAGTGTCCCCATTCGTGTGGCAAATATCTGGTTCCTTTGCATGATGCCGGTCACCACGAGAACGAGTAAGCATACATACGCTGCGATTCCGGTGCCAAGCTCAGGAGGAAACACTCTGCGAATTTGCGATCCAATGTGCAGCGAGACCAGCATAAAGGCAACTATAAAGCCAATCTCATGCACCTTCATTAGCTTCGGGTAGATTTTGGGGGTTCGTTTTTTCATGATGATAAAAAGTGGAACGTAGATGATGATAAAGCCCATCGATAACCACCCTAACCAATGATTCAACCAATAGGGACCTAATTTGTAACCTAACGGTATTAAGCCTAGATAGCTCAAAACAGCAAGCACTAACCCGACTGCTACAGCAGCAAATGACAGCCATATTGATAGATATCTGTTTCTAGGTAGGGTTCTGGGTTGTGGTGCCTGCTTCATTTTTTCCGCCCCACTTTGTTTTAAAACGATTGATTATATCATACATCAAGACTAAACACTGTCTGTGATAAAAGTCTCCTGTATGCCAATACCAATACAACTAAGAGATTCGACCCACCCGACCAGGGGATATGGGGACTAAGGCAGGAAGTTCTAGCTATTGTATAACTTGCTCTGAAGGGAAACGCTGTAAATTAGGTATCAGGTATCCCTTATCAAATGGAAGCTCAGAAACTGTCCCCAATGCCCCCGCGGCTCGGACTCTGTGTTGTCCTCTCGCACCTCTGCTGGTATAATGTCTATGGCTGGCGCGATGAGGATTTTATAAGCATTGCACGCAGTCTTGGCACTAAGTCAGGGCGTAAAAGGTTCGATATGTGTCCCGAGTACCCAGCCAATTTGGCGCATTCGTCTAGAGGCCTAGGACACCTCCCTCTCAAGGAGGAGATCACCGGTTCGAATCCGGTATGCGCTACCAAATACCTCTCTATAGCCTTGCTTGACTAGCTTGCTCAAGTGGACACTCTCAGTCAATTTGTTTTAGCCTTGCTGCCTGTTTCTTCTATGTGCTAAACTTTGCCACAAATAAATGGGAAAACGCGTTTTCTCTGGCTTCCGCCCCACAGGCAGACAACATATTGGTAACTACCTGGGAGCGGTACAGAATTTCATTACCCTTCAGGATGAATATGACTGCGTCTATTGCGTGGTGGATATTCATGCTCTCACCACTCTGGAAAACACAGAATCCCTTCGGGAAGATATTTACGAGATGGTGCTTGACTGGCTGGCGGCTGGCATTGACCCCCAGAAGAGCATCATCTTCGTTCAGTCTCATGTTCCTCAAGTGGAGGAGCTCCATACTTTGTTCAGTATGGTGACTCCTTTAGGCTGGTTATTACGTGTTCCGACATTTAAGGAGAAGGTTAAGACGCAGCCACATAACGTCAATTATGGGCTGGT
>Ga0315549_1000071_pt1 | contig 105586 bp, 108 predicted proteins | sample SalMarSW160200MG_FD_203101 | JGI IMG/M metagenome (GOLD analysis project Ga0315549, IMG submission 203101) | Salt marsh sediment microbial communities from the Plum Island Ecosystem LTER, Massachusetts, United States - Salt Marsh Sediment SW1601-200 ... | reverse complement strand
CTAATATGCCCCCCCTATTCTTTGTTGATATTACCTCGCCTGGTGATAGATTACGCTTCTCTTTATGCCATGAGTTGGGGCACTTAATTATGCATCAAGATACACCAAACCCAAATATGGAGAAACAAGCTGATGTATTTGCCGCAGAATTTCTAATGCCCGAGAGAGATATTCGACCTTATTTGTATGATATAACGATAGAGAAATTAGCTATTATGAAACCTTTTTGGAAGGTCTCAATGGCAGCATTGTTACATCGTGCTGTTGACTTAGGCGAAATAACACCACGTCACTATAGGACTCTATGGATACTCATGGGGCAATATGGTTTTAAGACAAGAGAACCTATTGAATTTAATATCCCATCTGAAACACCATCCTTGTATGAAGAAATAATAGGTGTATTTAGTAATGATATGGGATACAATTTGCATGACCTAGCTAGATTGTTCAGGTTACATGAACAAGAGGTATGCCATATATATTTCGGCGCAAAACCTAACTTAAATGATACTGAAGTAGAATCCGCTATAAAAGAGGCGGAAGAAATCATTAGACAATATAGAGAAGACGCTTAGATATTTAACAAATTAACCCAAAGTCATACATATAATAGTCTGAGTTATCTTTTCCCACCCAGGCCGCCCAGTATCATCCACGGCTTAGCCCGTAGTTTTTTTACCGCCCCCCCCAAGGGGGGACAAGGGGAACTAACCCCCGTACAGACCAACGATGCGCCGAGGGCGGGCAGGGTGGGAAAGAATAATCCAGGGGTTAGGATGGGCGGGGAAAACTTCAGGGGAAAAGGGTAAGGAGACATTAATCCCCCGCCCCATATTGACACGCCACCTCAACCCCGCTAGCATAATGACAGAGGTACATCACGATACTATGTCCCCTGAATTTATCGCTCAAGAGATACAGGTCACCACCGGCGGCGACGTCAAGGTCCCGGTCTCTTTCCGGCTGGACGACCGCGAGCACGTCATTGCGGAAATCCTGGAGTCTTGGCCTGACTACGGTTTCGGCGGGGACACAAAGCGCCGCAAACGCTGGTGGCAGAGGCGTCACCGCAACTATTACAGAGTCAGGACAACCGATGGCGGGGTCTACGAAATTTACCATGACCGCGGCGCCAGTCTGAGCCACCCGGAACGTAAGAAATGGTTCCTATCCCGCCAGATGTAGTAATTCTTAAGGATTACCACACGAATATTATTGCATCAATTCCTTATATAGCTTAGAATAAAAGGGCGCCGGCGGGGCGACGTGGCCAAGTGGTTAAGGCGGGGGTCTGCAAAACCCCTATTCGGCGGTTCGAATCCGCCCGTCGCCTCCAGATTTTAGATACGAAATTGGTATTATAAGAACCGAGCAAAAATCAAAAATGCTAACCAATTGCTAACCAACTCTCTCTGGTGACACCTCTTTCGCGACTTCCTGTAGTCCCTCGTCAAAGCGTCTGGCCGCTGCTGCCTGAATCCCCGGCAAGACATGGGAATATGTATCAAGCGTTATTGTTACAGAGCTATGCCCAAGTCGCTCACTTACGACCTTAGGTTGCACGCATTGCCGCTCCTTTCTAATGATTCTGCGATAATTACAGCTCATTTTTGTTTCCGGGTGGGTCAATGTTTGTGGTTTTTTACGTTTAACAGCACTTATTAGGCTGATTATGTGACAAAAGTAACCCTTACTATAGTGTGATAATTTTGTGAGTTTTTACTTAACCAGTGTGATACTTTTGTGACGTTGTTTGCGTATGATATGTTTCATGCGGTAAAAAAACCCACAAATGCCACAAAAACCTCAAAATAGTACATTTGCCACAAATGAACAGTTGGCTAAGTCATCGGGTGAATTTGGAGCACCTCAATATCAACAAAGGGGGGCCGCGTGCCGGAGAATAGCCGAGATAGCAGCTTACAGCGGTTCGCAGCTTTAATAAGCCTGTGCGGAAGCGAATCAAAATGAAGGACATTGCCACCTATTGCATGGTAAGCAGGACCACTGTGCGAAGATGGATTGAAACCGGGAAACTTGGGGCAATCAGGCTGCCCAGTGGTCATTACCGAATCAACCGGGTGGATTACAGGAGCTTCCTTGAGACTTGTGAATATCCCCTCAAGGACGGCACCTTTAAGTCCAAATCTAAAAGAAAGGAGAAAACTTAAAATGGCAGTACAGACAGCGATGGCGCCTTCGGGACTGGCTGAGGTCCTGGACCGGATACTGGATAAGGGTATCGTAATCGATGCCTGGGTAAGGGTTTCCCTGCTTGGCCTGGAAATCCTCACCGTTGAAGCCAGGGTAGTCATAGCCGGTGTCGAGACGTACCTGAAGTATGCTGAGGCAATTGGCCTTACCGCTCCGGCATCCTAAGAATCGAGGGGACGATATTGCCAGGGTACCCTTGGCTAACAAGCGCACCTTGCCAACGTCTCTCCCCATTATTTACCGAGGATGAAATTATGGAACCAGTTTTAGACCTTATCACCTCCTACGAAAGCAGAATCGCTACTGTGGAAGAACTGATGACAACGGCGTATCAGGCTACGGAGACCTCCGACGGTAGTTTCGGCATTCTGGACGAAGAGAGGGAGAGACTAAAGACTGGATTACAGAAAACGCTGACCAAGAACTGTTCTTTACGAAAGAAAGACTTTAACCGCTTGTTGGAACGGCTACTTTCTGACTCCACTAAGAACAGGGAAGCAATTGAGGAAGAGCGAGGCCAGGTTAGAGAAAAGGTTAAGGAATATCTGGACGAGCAAAAGCAACTGGCAAATTACCTGCGACAGCAGTTAATCGAATTAGCCCAGGAAAAGACGGATAAGGGCTGCCTCGATGCGATAATAGGTAGTATCAAGGCTACCTATGAGGGTAAGGGGCAGCTTCTCTTTGCCATGCTCCGGGACTTCCAGCTACACCTGGAGGCCTTTCAGAGGGAACAGGAGGAAACCAACCACAAACTGCAAAGGCTTGTGGAGAGAGGCGAATCCTTGAGCCTGGAAGACCTGAGACGACTGGAAGCGGCTGAAGCTCTCCAGGAGAGACAAGCTGACAGAGAGCTGCGGCGCGAAGAAGTGGACAGGCTGCTGTCTCACTTCAGGCAGCAGCGTCAAGAAAGCCGCCGCCATTAGCGGCAATAAAAAATTTATTTAACAAGGGGGTACAGAGATGGGGATTGCCACTGAGATGAAAGAACTTACTCGTAATATCGCTTCTTCTCATAAAGACAGGATGAGGAGGGTCGGTGAGATAAGGGGAGAAGCAAAAGAGGTCAGGGGAGAAGCCCGGGACATGATTAAGAGCTTTGAAGACTCCCGCCAGGAGGCAAGTCGGCAGCTGAGACGGGACTTGTCACGGGATAAGGCGAGCAGGAAGTCTGAGGTTACAGGGATGCTTAAAGGCTTCAAACGCACGCGGAGAGAAGAAGGGGCTCAGATGCGTAAGGAGCTAAAGCAAGGGGTGGCTGAGCGAAGGTCGGAGGTCAATGGGATGCTGGCAGATGCTCAGCAGACCATAAAAGGCTTCCGGTCTCACCGTGAGAAAATGGGCACACAATTGAGAAGGGATTTAGCAAAGGATACAGCACGGAGGAATTCTGAGGTTAAGGAAATGCGTGGCGATTTCCGTAAAGCCCAGGGAAATGTAAGGGCTGACCTGAAGGAAGCAAAAGCCGCGTGGCAGGGATTAGCCTCAACTATGCAAGCAAAGAGAGTCAGAGTGGAGACTCCGGTAAAGGCGGAGGCACCCGACCTCGAGACAGAGATGCTGGCAATCGTTAACAAGCACCTTGAAGGAATAAACCTGGCAGGGGTAGCTGACAGCCTCGGTGTTGCTCCCGTCATGCTGGGAAGGGCGTCAAAGAGCCTTCTGGATAAAGGGAAAATCCGTAAGGATGAGAAGCTTTATTTCCCAGCCAGCGAGTGAGGGATATTATGCAAAGTGAAGCTCTGAGAAACATCAGGACGATGCGCCAGGTTAAGACCAGCCTAGACCTTGTCGGGTATCAGAAGCTTAGAACGACCAACTCTTTGTCCAGGACAGCGGAGGAAGTGGCAAACTTAAAGACTATTTTTGACCGGCAGATTGAACAGATTCTGGCCAAAGAGAGGAAGCGCTCGGCGGCTACGGAAGCAGCCATAGACAAATCGCGGTGGCGGCTAATCAAGGCCAGGGAGAAGCTGGCAGCAACCATCAACAAGAACCACGCGCTGACTGAACTAAGGCATGAGCTGCAGCGAGCGCGCTGGGAAGGAAGAGACTCTATACCCTCGAAGAAAGCGCCGTTAACCGAAAGCGAAAATCTACGCCGAATGGAATTGAAATATTAAGTGATATCTTGCGCTCATCAACCGAGAATAGGCAACCAGTAAAAAAGTGGCCAAGGCTAATACCTGGGAATTAGAGAGGTAACGACCATGTATACACAGCCAGCGACAGTGCTCAGTGCTCAACCAAGCACTGACTTTGTGGAGACGCCTTACATACGGGACCTGACTGACCGAGCACTTGATTATATCAGGGCGGGTTTTCCCATCCATTTCAGCGGACCAGCCGGGGTCGGGAAAACTACCCTGGCTCTACACGTAGCCGCTCAGCTAGGTCGCCCATCGGTACTGGTCTGCGGAGACCACGAGTTTGGCAGTTCCGACCTGGTCGGCGGACTACTGGGCTATCACAAGAAATATCTGAAGGATAACTACATCCGCTCAGTGCTCAAGACTGATGAGAGCATGACCTCGCAATGGGTAGATAATCGGCTCACCACTGCCTGTCAGCATGGACTGACTCTAATCTATGACGAGTTTACCCGGTCGCGGCCGGAGGCAAACAACGTGCTACTTTCAATATTGGCAGAAGGGCTGCTACCCCTGCCCACGGCCAGGGGTGGTGAGAACTACTTAAAGGTGCACCCCGACTTTACCGCCATCCTAACCTCAAACCCCGAGGAATACGCCGGAGTCTACAAGAGCCAGGATGCCCTCCGCGACCGCATGGTAACCCTGGAACTGGGCAATTTCGATGAGGAAACCGAAGTCGCCATCACCCGGGCCAAATCCAGGCTTTCCCTGGAGGACTCCCGGTATATTGTCAGCCTGGTGAGAAAGGTGAGGGAGGCTCAACCAAAGAACAAGCTAACCCCCACGATTCGAGCCTGTATCGTACTAGGTAAAATATTAAGCCTGAAGGGCGGGACTGCTCTGTACGTTAACAATGGCTTCAAGCAAATCTGCCTTGATGTTCTAATGCCCGAGGTTACTGGAAAGGACAGGAAAAGAGTCAGCCAGGTGATAGATGAGGCTCTGGCTGCCACTTTCCAGGCGGAGGTAAGTTATGTCTAAAAAAGAAGAAAATGACGAGGTTGAGATTGACTTCGGCATGGGTAAGATAAGCTTCGGCGGGTTGTTCAAGGGGTTTGGCAACCTTATTGACCTGGCCTCCAAGCTGAGTGAAGAAGGGTACGAGAGAAGGGGTGAGATTAGAGGCTTACCCAATGGAGCTAAAGGAGTTTACGGCTTTAGCATCAGAACGCTGGCTGGTAAGCCGGTGATTGAGAGCTTTGGAAACATCAGGGAAACGGCGAAGGGGCCGGTGGTAGAAGAGGTCCGAGAACCAATGATAGACGTCTTCGACGAAGAAGACCACATTTTAGTCATCGCCGAGTTGCCCGGCGTATCGGAGAACGAAGTCAAAATTGAGGTAGCCGGGGACATCCTCAATCTGGCTGCTTCCGATAGAGAGAGGAAATACGCCAAGGAAATTCTACTCCCCGGCAAAGTCAAGCCAGACTCAGTAAAGACTTCCTATAAGAACGGGATTTTAGAAATTACTCTTGAAAAGGAAAAATAACCATAGGAGACAGATTTTGTGACTGTTGATACCGCGGTGCTGACTCTTCGCGTTGCTGAGGCGAAACCTCGGGATGTGGGGCGGGGTATCGCCCGAATTGACCCCCGGGACCTGGAAAAGATAGGCGCCGAAGTGGGCGATATTATTCAGGTAGAAGGAAAACGAAAGACAGCCGCCAAGGTTATGCCTGCCTACCCCGAAGACCGGGAAAAGTCACTCATCCAGATGGACGGGCTTCTACGGGGTAATGCCCAGGTCTCTCTGGATGAAAAGGTTACGGTGCAAAAGACCAGCTTTTTGCCAGCCGATAAGATAATCTTGAATCCCCTGACTCTGGTGAGGTCAATCAGCCGTGAGAGAGATGCCAGGTATATTGGTACTTTGCTGGATGGACTGCCACTGGTGGAGGGGGACACTATCAGGGCAAACCTCTTCGGCACTCGAAGCCAGGATTTCGCGGTGATTAGCGCTGTCCCCAGGGGAGTAGTGCTGGTCCATGCCAGAACCAAGATTGAGGTTAGAGAGAAGGGAGAAGCCAAAGCCAGAGGCTTTAAAATATCCTATGAAGATATTGGTGGCCTGGGGAAAGAATTACATAGAGTCAGAGAGATGATTGAGCTTCCCCTCAAGTATCCACAGATATTTGAGAGGCTGGGGATAGACCCTCCCAAGGGGGTGCTGCTTCATGGCCCTCCTGGATGCGGCAAAACATTGATGGCTCGCGCCGTTGCCAATGAGACGGCCGCCTATTTCACCCACATCACCGGACCGGAGATAATGGGCAAGTTCTACGGAGAGAGCGAAGCCCGGCTCAGGTCGGTTTTTGAAGAGGCTAAAACAAATGCGCCCGCCATTCTCTTTATTGATGAAATCGACGCCATCGCTCCCAAGAGAGAGGAGATGGGAGGCGAGAAGCAGGTGGAAAGAAGGGTGGTGGCCCAGCTGCTCGCCCTTATGGACGGGCTGGAGTCACGTGGCGAGATAATCGTCATTGGAGCCACGAATATCCCTAACTCTCTCGACCCGGCGCTACGGCGTCCGGGCAGGTTTGACCGCGAGATTGCTATCAGCATCCCCGACCAGAAAGGACGCCTGGAAATTCTTCAGATTCACACCCGGGGCATGCCCCTGGCTCAGGATATAGACCTGGATAAGCTATCCCAGATTACTCATGGCTTCGTCGGGGCCGACCTGGAAGCCTTGTGTCGTGAGGCAGCCATGAATGCTCTGAGGAAGATAATGCCCAGTATTGATTTTCAACTGGATGAGATTCCCTATGAAACTCTCCTGCAGCTCGAGGTAACGATGAATGACTTCAGCGAGGCGCTCAAGGAGGTGGAACCCTCGGCTATTCGAGAGGTCTTTGTCGAGGTTCCCAATGTAAATTGGGGAAACGTTGGCGGCCTGGGCGAAGTAAAGCAGAAATTGATTGAGGCGGTAGAATGGCCGCTGCGATATCCACACCTGTTTCAGGAGGCAAATGTCAATCCTCCGAAGGGAATCCTTCTTTCGGGCCCGCCAGGGACCGGGAAGACTCTGGTAGCCAAAGCGCTGGCCCATGAGAGCGAGGTAAACTTTATCTCAATCAAAGGCCCTGAGCTCATGTCAAAGTATGTTGGCGAGTCGGAAAGAGGCGTAAGAGAGGTATTCCGGAAAGCGAAGCAGGCCAGCCCCTGTATTCTCTTCTTCGATGAGTTTGATTCTCTGGTTCCCGAACGCGGGCTGGGAGATAGCTCGCAGGTTACGGAGAGAGTTATCTCTCAGTTCCTCACCGAGCTAGACGGGCTGGAGGAGCTTAAAGGGGTGTTAGTTCTGGCGGCTACCAACAGGAAGGACCTGATTGATTCCGCCATCTTGAGGCCGGGCAGGTTCGACTTTACCCTGGAATTTCCGCTGCCTGATGAAAAGGCTCGGCAGGAGATATTCGAGATTCATGTCAGGGGCAAGCCCCTGGCTTCTCGCATAAACCTGGAAGAACTGGCTCAAGAAACTGAAGGACTGGCTGGCTCGGATATAGAGGTCATCTGCCGCGAAGCTTCCATGATAGCTATTAGGGAGTCTGTTCGGGCTGAAGGCGACAAAAGCAAGCTCCAGGTTTCTAAGAAGCATTTTAACCTGGCTATCGACTGGTTGAAGGCCCAGAAAGGAGAAGAATAGATGTCTCTACAAGGCGAATATATCTACGGGATTGTAGAGGAACCTCAACCCAGGAGATTCAGCTTCCTGGGAGTAGGTGAGGCTGAGGTATATACTATCAACCACCAAAGAATAGCCGCCGCAGTTAGTGATTCCGAGTTCTCAGAGATAGACCCAACCCGGAGGAACGTCCACGCCCACACTGTTGCTCAAGATGAGCTTTTGAAAGAATATACCCTGCTTCCCATGGGCTTTGGCATGATTGCCACTGACGAGGATGAGGTCCGGGGACTGCTGGAGAATAATTACCGGGGTCTGCTCAGCGAATTAAACCGACTCGCCGGCCGGATAGAAGTGGAACTGAAGGTCTTCTGGGACCAGGAAGCCATAATGAGGGAGCTTCATCTGGTCGGGAGTCACGAACTAGCCGGGATTAGGGCAAAATTAAATGCCGCATCGTCACCGCTGGAGACGCGAAACCTACTGGTGGAGGCCGGTAAGCTGGTGGAAAGCATTGCCCTGAACTGGAAGAATAAATATGCCGAGCTGGTTTATGGCATTCTAAAGGAACTGTCTTATGATACTAAGGTAAATGATCCGATGGGGGTCAAGAACCTTCTGAACGCCTCCTTCTTGATAGAGAGGTCCCGAGAGAGCGAATTCAAGGAACAAGTCTACAAGCTGGATTCTGAATTTCAGGGTAAAGTAAATTTCAAATATGTGGGACCTCTACCCCCTTATGATTTCGTTGATTTGAGGCTGGAGCCAGTGAAATGTTAACTGGATTGCTATCCGGCATTCTCTTCGGCGTTCCGCTGACTCTCAGCAGGGAGATACTGGCAAAGCTGAAAGACGAGATTGACAAGGAGCGTCTTGTCACCGAGGAATCGATTAAGGAGAGACTCCAGCAGCTTCAACTGCTGCTCCAGGACGGCGAACTGAACGAGGAAGAATACGAAGGCCTGGAAGAAGCGCTCATCGAAAGGCTGAGGGCGGTGAGGGAATACAAAAAGAGCCAGGGGGTTAGATAAATGCCATTACAGGCAACAAAAGACGAAGTTAGTACGCTTGCCGATGTGATTGACCGCATCTTGGACAAAGGTCTCGTCATCAATGCTGATATCTGTGTTTCGGTAGCCGGGGTTGAACTTCTAGGGATTAAGATAAGGGCCGCCCTGGCATCCTTTGAGACAGCCGCCAGGTATGGCCTGGAATTCCCCAGCGGCACCAACTATGAGAAGGCTGCCTGGAAGGATGCTGAAGTAGGTAAGGAGATATGCCCGCAGTGCAGCAAGAAAGTCTCTGCTGAGGAGCTTCTCAACGAAGGGTGTCCCTGGTGCGGCTGGATAAGCGCCAGGGCAAAGAGGGCCAAAGAAGATAGAATAGCCCCCAGAATCCCAGCGGAGTAAAAAGGTGGAATTGCTAAGATGAACACTGGCACCGTGATTACAAAGACTAAAAAGGGATTAGCTCAACTCCTTCAGGTTCTTGATGAAAAGAGTCGAGCTATCTTGTGGTACCTGTGGTGGCACCGGTATGCCGAAATTTCGGAATTAAGAGAGCTCGTTGACGCTACTGATTTTGAAGTCCTGTATCGACTGAAGGAAGTCATAAACGAACAGGCCCAAAGGCTCTGGGGGAGGCCAATCGTGAGCTTCGAACAGTCAAGAATGGACTCTCGCAACGGCGAATCAGTTCTGTTCAGCTGGTGGTTTCTGGATGAAGAGAACGTTCCAGTCTCAGCTGGGAACAAGCCACTGGTAGACATATTCAACGAGAAAGATGGCATCTCTATAATTGCTCAGGTGCCGACTTCGGTTGACCCAGCTCAACGTGAAGTCTTGTATAAGAACGGCATATTAAAGGTCAGACTGGCAAAAAAGGTAAATTAATGGGACAGGAAAAGAAAAAAGGTAGCGATAAACACGACCTTGAGGTAGAGCCGGAGAGCCAACCTGAAGGGATGGTTGAGGGTGCGCTTCACGGTCTGGGCAAGATTATCCCTGGCTTCGGTGAGGTAGTCAAAGGTCTGGAGAAATCGGAGGCCTTTCAGGAGAGGTTGGAAGCCGCCAATGCCGAGATTGAGCGCCGAATGGAAAAAGCCCGACCACCAAGAAAGGGATGGGGAACCAGGAGGAGCATTATTCCGGCCAGGACTACTTTGAAGGTAAGCCAAACCTCGCTAAAGGAAGAGTCACCAGTGCCGGCACCCCAGAAAGATGTCATTACCGATACTTTCGATGAGGGCGACCGCCTTGTGGTAATCGCTGAGCTACCCGGCGTAGATGAGAAGGACATAGAGGTAGAGGTCAAAGGTGACCGGATTGTCCTCTTTGCCAGGAGCCGGAGTCACCAGTATCACAAAGTGGTCGACTTGCCCTGCACTGTCAAAGACGGTCCGAGCTTAACGTACAAGAATAGCATCCTGCGAGTCAGCCTGGAGAAGGAGCCGAAGTAGGCCCGGGTTATGGCTATTAATATCGATGAGAATAATCTGAAGCATGGAGTGCTTGGACTGGTAATAGCCCTGGTCGAGGTAATCAGAGACGCCCTGAAAATTCAGGCGTTTAAGAGAATGGAGAGCGGGGCCCTGAGCGAGGAGGAGTGTGAGAGGCTGGGAGAAGCGTTGCTGGAACTGGACATCGCCCTTGAAGAAATCAAGGTGGAGCAGGGCATCATGGAGTCGGTTCAGGCAGTGAGAGACGGGCTGGATGAGATTGTGGATGGTGTCATTGACAGTATAGTTAATCCGGAGAGATGGCAAGAGGAAGCCTTAGAAAGATTGCCGACTTAGTTCAGAAAAAAGTAAATCCTTGGGGAGGCTGAACAAATGGAAGAAATATTCTACGCGGTACTAGCCCTGCACACGGCGGGCAAGCCGGTTAACAAGGAAAACATACAGGCTGTCCTCAGAAAAGCGGGTACACAAGTTGATGAGCGGGCACTTGACGCTATGGCCGCCTTTGTTGAATCTCTAGCGACTACCCACCAGGAAAAAGAGAGCACCATTGACCCTAGAATCATCAAGTTTCTAACCTCCGAACTGGCAGAACAGGAAGTACCAACCAAGCGACTGGATGTGCTCCTTGATAAACTAAGCAAAGCCGCTGCCTCAGTCCCTGGGACGCAGACCGCTCACTTCAGAGGGATGACAACGGCGGTGGATGAGGCAAGACCTGCGGTACAGGAGGGCAGGGTTATCACACCATCGGCAAAGGCTGTAGCTGCGGGTCTGGCAACAAAAACTGGAGTCAGCACTCGGGGTGAAGGACGATATGTGTATGGCGTGGCTGTGGGGGATAAGGAAGTCAGGCTGGGTCAGATAGGGATAGAGGGCAGCGAGGTTTATACTATCCCTTACGAAGACATCAGCGCTATTGTTCACGATTGTTCTACCGAACCGTATCAATCCACTGATGACGAAATAGTGAAGAACTGGGTAAGGGTTCACCAAAGCGTTCTCGATGCGGCGAGTGAGCAACTTGGCATCGTAATTCCCCTGGGCTTCGATACCATACTGCAGCCTAAGGATGATGCCGCTTCCCCTGACCAGGTAGTAAGGGATTGGCTGAAACTGGATTATGAACGACTTCGTGAAGTGATGAGAAAGATAGAGGGTAAAGACGAGTATGGGGTGCAGGTCTCGTATGAACCTATGTTAATAGTTAAACAAATCTCGGAACACAGCGAAGAGATTAGGAAAACAAAGGAAGAGATGTCCACCAAATCACCGGGTATGACTTATATGTATAAGCAAAAGCTGGAAAGGGCGGTTAAAGCGGAAATCGAGCGGCTTGCGGATGAGTGGTTCAACGACTTCTACGGCAGGATCAAGAAGCACACCGACGATATTGTCGCCGAGAAGACCAAAAAGCTGAATGCTGGCAAGGTCATGCTGCTCAGCCTCTCCTGCCTAGTAGCCAAAGAGAGAGTTGACAGTCTTGGTAAGGAACTGGAGAAAATCAACAATATGGACGGTTTCTCTGTTCATTTCTCGGGTCCCTGGCCCCCTTATAGTTTCGTGGCCAAGCCTGTTGTTACCGTTAAAGGAGAATGAAATGCAGCCTACCCGAGACACTCACGCGACACTGGTGGACCTTCTCGACAGAGTGCTGGAGAAGGGGCTGGTTCTTAACGCTGACCTCCTGATTCATGTCGCCGGCATTCCCCTCCTGGGAGTGAATCTGAAAGCCTGCCTCGCCGGGATAGAGACCATGTTAAAGTACGGCATCTGGCAGGACTGGGATGAGGCACAACGGTCAATCGCCACCAGAGAGCGACAGCAAAAAAGAGTAAAAGAGCAGATAAACACTCTAGGATCAGAACCGGAGCAGAATCTTCTCTCTTCCCCGGACAGCGAGATAGCTGCAAAATTATTAAGTGAAGAGGAGGTAAAGATTTGAGATGAACGCCAATGAGGTAATAGAAAAGGCACGGAAGGAATTCGCTGGTCTCGGTAAGACTCCAGCCGACGGGATTACCGGACTGTCCAAGACAGAGGAAGGGTGGGCCATCTTGCTGGAGGCGTTGGAGAGGAAGGCTATCCCGGATACCATGGACGTGTTAGGGTTGTATGAGCTGCGCCTGGACAACGATGGCCATCTTCTCAGCCTGGACAGGAAGAAGTTGCGTAAGCGCGGCGAAACACAGGAAGACTGAAAGGAAAATGCCAGATGACAGAATGGAATAAATGCCCGGGATGCGGAGGCACTATTAGTGGCGACTTTGATTACTGCCCGAATTGTGGAGAGCCATGGACCATAAAGTGCCCCAATTGCGGCATTACCCAGCGCTTCTGGAAGTTCCGTAAGTTCTGCACCAGTTGCGGAGCACGGATGGAATGGCACGGCGTTGTTAAGAGCAAACGAAAGTAGGCCGCGAAACATCAGAATACGAGGAGAGAATAACTCCGCGATGTCATGGGAAGATGTAGCCAGGCTCAGTGATTTGTCACAGGTTAACTTGGAGTTGGCAGTCGCTTGGCTGGATGATTGCATTAGTTACTCACAGGAAGCAATAGAATATCTAGAAAAGTCAGGGCAGATGTTGAATGAGTGCAACGATGAGATTAACCCTGAAGCACCGAGACAACGCCGGGATATTCCCGCATGCACACAACAGGGTAAGCAATAATGCGCAGTCTATATGTTATTCCTATCATCCACATGAGTGCCGATATGGGCTCCATAGCACCAGCTTTGGATGACAGGGCCGCTACCAAGCTGACGCCAGAACTCTGGCAAAGGCACAAGGAAATCGTTCCTGTCTTCTGGGACTCCATTGGCCGATTTCTTGATTCCCTGAATGTCAATGGTTTCAAGGTTTATCAAGACGGGCTGGTTGCCGATGGGGCGGAGGGACTGAGAATCGTCAGAGAGAGCATCAGTCAAGGAAGCAAAAACTACGAGATTATAGGAAGGCTTCTGGAGAGGGGGGCCGCCTTGGTGAAAACCGAGGCTCTCACTCTGGTGAAGCAGGAATACAGCTACATTACTAAAATGACCCGCTCCAGGTCGTTAAAGGAGAGGGAGGTTGCCGCTCTCAGGTATAAACTGACCCGGGGCAAGCTGCTAAAGCAACGGGATGGGTTTATTGCCGGGAGAATCAATGAAACTCTCGCCGAAGGCGAAACCGGAATTCTATTCATCGGAGCCTATCATGACGTTATAAAGAGGTTAGCTCCTGATATTAAAGTAGGGCAGGTTAAAGAGGTGGCAAGAGTTAAGGAGTATCACAAAACATTGATTAACACGAGGAGATATGACCAATATCTCCGGGAACTCGCTGAATATCTCACCTCACCTATCTCCGACGTGTCATTCTAAAAGTGGTAGTCACACTTGCTTGTTTTGTCCCCACGTTGCACATTTGTCCAGAATGTGCAACCGATTTCCACTTGCACAAGAGCAAAATACCCTCTCATAAATTACTTTTAAATCAGCTCAGATACTGGATTTTGCTAACGAACTTGATGGCATAGGGCGTCATAAGACGGTATGAGACCCCTTGATTACGCCCCATTTTAGCTACGAAACGGGGCCATGTGACACCCGAAAACACGGGGCGGGACGGCCTGCAAAGGACTGCAAAACCCCCATTCGGCGGTTCGAATCCGCCCGTCGCCTCCAATTCTGGATATAAAAAAACGCAGGCCCTCGAACAACTCCGCGACCTGCGTATGTTTGTTTGTGGGAATATTCAAGTTATACAGGGTTCCATTTCGTCCTCATGTAAAACCAGCTCTTTAAAGTCCTTACCCGCCTTTATGGTATAAATATAGAACACCTTACCGGTACGGGGACTCACCCAGTAGTAATCAGCAACTTCACCGATCTGGCCCGCGTACGAATCGATGTCACCTTCCCTCTGCGACAAGGACTTTTCTTTGACAGGCCTTATGATAACTTTCTGCCCTACCTCATATTTGGGACTCACAACACTGCCTTTATCAATCATATTTGCGAATAATAGTACCAAATGGCGAATTTGTCAATACCTGTTATGCGAATTCCTTAAAAATTCGCATCAGCCACATTCTATACCGACTGTGAAATAATAATGCCAGGCTCCCCACCCGATGCTGCCGCCGTCGGGCTTGGGCTGCCAAGTTTAAATCATCATCAGTAAGCCCATCAAGTGTGTATTCCATCAAACGCAGTACTTAACAGGCAAGCTAATTATAGTCTTATCCATATAATTGTCAAATTTTATGAGGTACGGCCACAGCCGGCACCTTGACACCCTCACCTCCAGAACCTACAATAACTCTGGTAGCGCCGGGGTGGCGGAATTGGCAGACGCAGCGGACTTAAAATCCGCCGGAGAAATCCTTGTGGGTTCGAGTCCCACTCCCGGCACCACGATTAGAGAGTAATATGCCCTGGTTAATAATTCTAATAGGTTACCTCCTCGGCTCTGTCCCCACCGCCTATATTGCTGGTCATATTCTGAAGGGTGAAGACATCAGGCAGATAGGCGACGAGAACATGGGCGCCGCTAATGCCTTCCGCGAGCTGGGCGGCAAGACAGGCATTACCGTCGGTATAATTGATGCTATTAAAGGCGCCCTGGCTGTCATCATTGCCCAAGCAAGCGGCATGTCCCAGACTGTCGTTATGATTACCGGTGCTGCCGCCGTCATTGGCCATAACTGGCCGGTATTCATTGGCTTCCGGGGCGGCCGAGGGGCCAGCACCACCATCGGGGTGTTAGTGGCTACCGTAACCCAGCCAATGCTTATACTGGGTGGGCCGGCAATATTAGTCCTTATTATCAAGAAGAATACAACTCTCGCCAGCGCCGTTCTCTTTATACCGCTTTCACTGGTGGGCTGGTGGGTGGGGACACCTGTGTCACTCATTATCTACAGCATAGCTCTGCCCTGCCTGGTGGGATTCACCCACTTCCTCAGGACAAGACCAAAAGAAGTACGCCAGGCTTGAGGCTATCCAGTCATTGACAACACGGCTTATTACTGTTAAACTGGAATAATGGACAACTGGCTATACTATTTAATGGCTGCCATTATCGTATCTTTGGGTTTAGTGTCCAAAAATGGCCTTATAAGGCACATATATAGCATATTTCTGCCGTATTGTCAGTATGACGGCATAAAGCCTTCTTCATATTGTCTATTATGATAAGTATTAAAATTATACTCATTTCTAACCGAATACTACCTCATTTACTACAGCATAAGGCTAGAATATCTATTTAGTCGGCCAATCTTATGGAAGAAGTGAGTTCATCAACGGAACAAAACGGCAAAGGTCTGGTTCAGATCTTTACCGGCAATGGCAAGGGCAAGACGACGGCAGCGCTGGGTACAGTACTTCGAGCTGCCGGACACGGTTTGAAAATCTTAATCGTATTTTTTATGAAGGGTGATTACAGCTACGGTGAATACAGCACGCTGGCCAGGCTGCCTGATGTTGACTTTACCAGCTTCGGCTTCCGGCGCCTGACCGACCCTGCCAACATCAAACCCGAGGAAATAGAGCAGGCAAGGTTGGCTCTGGCGGCTGCCCGTGAGGCCGTACTCAGCGGTAATTACGACCTGGTTGTGCTTGACGAGGTGAATGTAGCCCTGGGCTTTAACCTTCTTGAACCGGACGACGTTATTAAGCTGATTAAAGACAAGCCATACCACGTAGAACTCATCCTTACCGGTCGCTATGCCGATAACAAGCTCATCGAGATGGCCGACCTGGTAACCGAGATGGTAAAGGTCAAGCATCCCTTTGATAAAGGCATAAAAGCCAGAAAGGGGATTGAATACTAAGTGAACGGAGGTGACAATGAAAGTTACACTTAGCGTAATAAAAGCGGATATTGGTGGCTATGTAGGGCACTCAGAATCACACCCTGATATTATTGCCAAGGCTGCCGAGTGCCTGGAAAAAGCCAAAAAAGACGGGCTCCTGATAGACTGTCAGGCAACCAAGTGCGGCGACGACCTGCAGCTCATCATGACCCACCAGAAGGGAACGGGCAACTATGAAATTCACAAGCTGGCGTGGGATACCTTTGTTACCGGCACGGAGTTAGCTAAAAAGATGAAACTGTATGGTGCCGGACAGGACCTGTTGACAGACGCTTTTTCCGGCAATGTCAAGGGCTTGGGCCCCGGTCTCGCCGAGATGGAGTTTGAAGAAAGGCCGTCGGAGCCGGTGCTTATTTTCATGGCGGACAAGACCTCCGCCGGTGCCTGGAATATGCCACTCTATAAGATGTTTGCCGACCCCTTCAATAGCATCGGTCTGGTTATTGCCCCCAGTATGCATAGTGGCTATACCTTTGAGGTGCATGACGTCAAGGAACATAAGAAGATAAGATTTAATACTCCTGAAGAGATTTACGATATGCTGGTGTTTATCGGGGCGCCGGCACGATATATGGTCAAGGCAGTCTATCACCGGGACAGCGGGGAGATAGCGGCGGCATCCTCGACAGAACGCCTGTCGCTGCTGGCCGGCAAGTACGTGGGCAAGGATGACCCGGTATGCGTTGTTCGTACCCAGGGTATCTTCCCGGCGGTAGGTGAAGTGCTGGAGCCGTTCGCCTCACCCATCCTCGTGGAGGGATGGATGCGCGGCTCCCACATGGGACCGCTGATGCCGGTATCAGTCCAGGACAGCACTCCGTCACGCTTCGACGGCCCGCCAAGATTGATAGGACTTGGCTACCAGTTAAACAATGGCAAACTGTTAGGCCCCCGCGACATGCTTGCCGACAAGTCGTTCAACCTGGCCCGCCACAAGGCCAACGAGATGGCCGACATGATGCGCCGCCATGGCCCCTTCGAGCCGCACCGCCTGCCTCTGGATGAGATGGAATATACCACCATGCCCGAGGTAATGGAGAAGCTTAAAGGCAGATTTGAAGACCTTGACTGAGCCAGTGGTGAAGGCTATTATTAGATTAGAAACGAAGCCGCGGTAATTTGCTGCGGCTTCGTTAATAAAATCATATTTTGGAGTTTCATTGCACCATAATAAGCTCCTGCTGGCGACCAACAACAAGGCCAAGGTGCGCGAATACAGAAGCCTGCTCCGGGTTATTCCTTTTGAAATAGTGACGCTGGCCGAGCAGGGCATCACCACAGATGTTGATGAAAGCGGAGAAACCCTGGAGGCAAACGCCAGACTGAAGGCGACTGCCCTGGCTGCTGAAAGCCGGTTGCTATCCCTGGCCGATGACTCGGGACTGGAGGTTGACGCTCTGGGGGGAGAGCCGGGCCCATTCTCACGTCGCCATGCCGGAGAAGGCGCTACCGATGCCGATAGAATCAACTACCTTCTGGTACGGCTTAAGGATGTGCCTGATGAAAAACGTACCGCCCGCTTCCGCTGCGTGATTGCTATATCTACACCAGATGGGAAGGTTGAGCTCTGTTCCGGCGAGTGCCGGGGACTTATCACCACGAAACCGAGGGGTGAGAATGGTTTCGGTTATGACCCCATTTTTTACCTGCCGGAACTGGGCAAAACGATGGCGGAACTGCCGCCGGAGGAGAAAAACCGGATAAGCCACCGAGGGCGGGCGGCGGCTAAAGCAAGAGATCTGCTGAAGAAGCGTGGGAATTGCTGACGAAATGGCGGCTGTATTGAGGGTGGACAAAACGGCGGCACTTGATTGTTGGGCAGCAGCCCTCGCCGCCATGATTAACACAGCGGCTTAACCGCTCAGGATAGAAGCGGCGACAGGTCGACGGTTACTCCGCCTGGAAAGTGCAGGTAGAGCGATTCCGCGCTTTCCGCCACCCCGAAGAGCCATTCAATGGCTCTAATCTCGTCGTCGGCAGTCACTGTTATCGCGCCTGCCCTAACGCTGTTCCTTCTTCCAGTATCGTCAGCAGTCCAGACATCAAAGTCACCCTCAGCATCAGCCACGACGCTCGGGTCGCCGGCAAGCACCTCAATCTTAACAGAGAGCACGGTTTCGTCCTCGGCCATCCCTACAGGTGCGAACATAGAAGCCCCCAAGCTAACGGAGGTGATCTGAAGTTGAAAATCGCCTACAGAAAAGTTGAAAGGTATCTCAGTGGCAGAAAGGACTGGCGGGGTGCTATCAGCAGCAGGGGTCTCGGTGTCCGCGGGTTCCGAGGTATCTTCCGGTGGGGCGGGTTCCGAGGTGTCTTCCAGTGGGGCGGGTTCCGAGGTGTCTTCCAGTGGGGCGGGTTCCGAGGTGTCTTCCAGTGGGGCGGGTTCTGAGGTGTCTTCCAGTGGGGCGGGTGGAGACGGCGATTCAGCCGGGGCCTCCTCGCATCCAGCCAACATTAACACAATCAGCACCAGACCAAAAACCTGATAAAATATTTTTCGGCTTTCCAACGTTCTCCTCCTTTCCCGAGTAAATTGGTGGAGTGCTTAGCCCATGATTTAAATATAAAATGCCTGACCGTTTATTTTATTTACCTAATTCTATTTTCGAACCATTCTATACCTGGCACTATTATATGTCAACAAGCGTACCTTCTTAGCTATAGCTTATTGCCAGCGTTTTCATGTATAATACCCGTAGAGGATACTAACATGACCGGACTTTCCGATTCGTTCCAGCGTCCTATAAATTATCTGCGCATCTCGGTGACCGACCGCTGCAACCTGCGCTGCATTTACTGCATGCCAGCCGAGGGTGTCGACCTGATGTCGCATAGTGATATACTCAGCTACGAAGAAATCTATACCGTGGCCAGGGCTGCTGCCGAGCTGGGCATAAATAAGGTCAGGCTCACCGGTGGCGAACCCCTGGTGAGGGCGGGACTGCCGGAACTGGTACGGCTGATAGACAGTATAGAGGATATAGATGATATTTCCCTGACAACTAATGGCACCTTTCTGGCACAGTATGCCGCCACACTTAAGCAGGCCGGCCTGCAGAGAGTAAATGTCAGCCTGGACACGCTCAAGCCTGACAGATTCAATCAGATAACCCGGCGTGGTAATCTTGAAGATACGCTGGAAGGTATTGAGGTTGCCAAAGCGGCAGGACTTAACCCGGTAAAAATTAATGTGGTGGTTATGGCCGGGATTAACGATGATGAAATCCCTGATTTTGCCGCCAAGACCGTGAGGGATGGGTGGCATGTGCGTTTTATCGAGCTTATGCCCCTGAATGGGGATGAACCGATTACCTCAAAGCTTGTTTCCGTCAGCGAAATGAGAAAACGCATCGAATCACTGGGTAAACTGGAGCCCCATCAGGTAAATGTTGGCAACGGACCGGCCAAATATTACCGCCTGCCGGATGCCACCGGCAGCATCGGCTTCATCACGCCGGTTACGGAGCATTTCTGCTACAAGTGCAACCGACTCCGCCTGACGGCTGATGGCAAGCTCCGCCCCTGTCTGTTAAGTGAAGAGGAAATAGACCTGAGGGAGCCCCTGCGAAGTGGCGCCGAGAGCGAGGAACTGAAAAAACTGATTAAAGAGGCGACGGCACGAAAGCCTTTGAGCCACCACCTGGCGGAAGGCAATAAACACAAGGGCAGACCTTTCTCCCAGGTAGGGGGATAGAGGGGAGAGTCTAAGAGAGGTGAAACCTCTCTTTAATATTCATCCCCCCTCTCCTTTGATACCTCGTAAGGTGAGGGGGACACAGGGGGTGAGCTGGATAATAAATATAGATGATACTCCTGAACATTTAATTAACATAACTCTAAAAACAAATCAAAGCTACCCACGAACGATTTGTTTCCTTAAAAAAGAGTCTTTAAATGGCTGATAAAAAACTGACCCATATGGATGATGCCGGTCGCCCCCGGATGGTAGATATCACCGGGAAGCCCGATACCGTCCGCGAAGCGGTAGCTAGAGGCACGGTAAGGATGCAGCCGACTACCTTTCAGCTAGTCAGGCAAGGCGGAACAGCCAAAGGCGATGTCCTGTCAGTAGCTCAACTGGCCGGTACTATGGCGGCCAAACGAACACCCGACCTTATACCCCTCTGTCACCCGATTCTTATCGGTAATATCAAGGTCGAGTTCAGTCTGGACGAGGCGAACAGCACCGTAGAGATTACCAGCACCGTAAGCAGCACCGGTAAGACGGGGGTGGAGATGGAAGCGCTGACGGCCACGGCCGTGGCCGCCCTGACGATATATGACATGTGCAAAGCTGTAGACCGCGGCATGAAAATAGAGAGTGTCCGCCTGGTGCGGAAAAGCGGCGGTAAAAGCGGGACGATAGAGCTTGAATAGTACCGAATTATGTTGTATACTAGTCCACCACTGTTAATTATTGGGGGTGCGCAATGAAATTATCGTGTCTTCAAGAAAACATGAATCGGGGACTTGGCACTGTGGGGAGAGCCGTAGCCACCAGAACCACGCTGCCGATAACCAATAACGTCCTCCTGGCTACTGACGAGGGCCGTCTCAAGCTTGTTGCCACCAACCTGGAGATGGCTATCAGCTGCTGGGTTGGCGCTAAAATAGAAGAAGAAGGAGCCATCACGGTACCCGCCCGGCTCCTTACCGAATTTGTCAGCTCCCTGCCCAGCGACACGATTGATATTGCCCTTTCCCCACAAACGAAAACCCTCGGACTGAAATGCGCCCGCTTCGAGGCCCGCATCAGCGGAGTTGACGCCAAGGACTTCCCGCCGATACCGAGTGTTGATGAGGGTATTACCACCAAGGTTGAGGTCGAAGCCTTACGCCAGGGTATCAACAAGGTTGTTTTTGCCGCAGCTACCGAGGAGTCCCGCCCGGTATTAACCGGTGTCTGTGCCCAGTTTAATGGTGATTCACTGACACTGGCCGCAGCTGATGGCTTTAGACTGGCAGTCTATAAACTGCCCATCGCTACCCCGGTTAGCCAGGAGACAGAGGTCATTATTCCAGGACGCACCCTGGCTGAACTGAACCGTCTCATAGCAGACCAGGAAGAGACGGTTGATATAACTCTTAATCCCAATAAGAGTCAGGTGCTTTTTCGGCTGAAGAACGTTGAGCTGATATCGCAGCTTATTCAAGGCACTTTTCCCAACTACAGTCAACTTATTCCCCAGAGCAGTACCACCAAGGTAATAGTCAATGTTGCCGATTTCCTGCGTGCGACCAAGACCGCCTCCATCTTTGCCCGCGACGGCAGCGGTATCGTACGTCTGCTGATAACACCTGGAGGCGAGTTGAGTCCCGGAAAGCTCTCGGTATCTGCCCGTTCCGAAGAGATAGGCGACGATGTCGGCGAGATTGATGCCACTGTAGAAGGCGAAGAGGCCAAGATAGCCTTCAATGGCAAATATCTTACCGATGTCCTGAGCGTGCTTACCGAGGCACAGGTAGCGCTGGAGACTACAAACCCGTCAAGTCCCGGCCTCATACGCCCGGTAGGAACGGACAACTATACCCACGTCGTTATGCCGATGTTTGTCCAGTGGTAGCGATTCATTAGAATTAAAAATTAGATTGGTAATGGGCTCCCTATATTTATAGCAAAAGTGTCCTTTTGCTCCTTTCTTACTTTCACTAACACTGCAGCTGTAGTTTATTAAGGGTCATTTTAAGTTAATTGCCAAAGTATTCCATTTTATGGTATAATAAAGAAAGTTCCAGTTTAGGTTATAACAAGCTTCTCGGAAGCTATTTACAAAGAGTCTTCTTAAGTATTGGATGACCCGAACTCTAACTAATTAAGAGAGAGGAGGTCATCCAATGAGTTTTCAGGATAAGTCCATCCAATGCTCCGATTGCGGTACCACGTTTACCTTTAGCGTTGAAGACCAGGAGTTCTTCCAGTCAAAAGGCTACACCAACGAGCCCAAGCGTTGCCCGGAATGCCGACAGGCACGGAAGTCAGAGCGCTACGGTAACAGCAGTTACGGAGCACCGCGCCAGATGTTCCCGGCGACCTGCGCCGAATGTGGCAAAAGCACCGAAGTCCCATTTCAACCTCGCGGTGATAAGCCCGTTTACTGCAGCGATTGCTATCGGAAAGTCCGACCCAGTAGATAAGAGAGGTTAAGCCATGAGTCGCACCCGGTTTGGGCAACCTGTCCAGGTGTGGCTCAGGCAAATGTAAGTTTTGTCGTTAGAAGTATTAATACATGAAGGTGAATCACAGGAATCGCTATTACGCCGTTTTCAAAAAATGGTGCAGATGAGTGGCGTCTTGCGGGAGGTAAAAGCCAACCGCCATTTTGTATCTAAGAGCGAGGCGGCCCGCATCAAAGCCAAGAAGAACGCACAACGGAAGCGGAGACAGGGCTACTAAGCGAATCAGGGAACAAAATCCGGGATAAGAGGGGGCAGATTATGAAAATCTATGTGGGCAATCTAGCCTTTGATGTTACTGAAGATGAACTGGCAGCAGAATTCGGCACCTTTGGTAAGGTGGAATCCGTGGCTATTCCCTCAGATAAGATTAGCGGGCGGCCCAGGGGCTTTGCCTTCGTGGAAATGGCATCAAAGTCTGAAGCCGAAGCTGCTATCACGGAGCTTAACGGTAAAACATTGAAAGACCGAACTATCGTGGTTAATGAGTCCCGACCTCGCGCTGATAACAGGGGTGGTGGTTCCTACGGCAACAGGAGGAGTGGCGGCTATGGCAGCGGTGGTTATGGTGGTGGTAGGGGTGGCCGGTCGGGTGGTGGCAGGCAGCGAAGATATTAATCAACCTGGCTACTTGAATTGTACTGGCAGTTGCGTAAGCCTTTACTGACTCACCCGTCGCAAATCGGGGGCAATATGACCGATTTGGCAAAAGGGGGATACCATGAATATCTACGTGGGCAACTTATCACTCGAAATGACCGAAGACGAACTGCGCGAGGAGTTCACGGAATTCGGGGAAGTGATATCTGTAACCATTATGAACGATAAGTATATCGGCAGCGGCCAGCCACGGGGCTACGGATATGTTGAAATGGCCTCGAAATCCGAGGGCGCAACTGCAATCGCCAATCTCGAAGGGAAAAACCTAAGGAACCGGGTTGTTAATGTCGTTGAAGCCCTGCCACTCTCAAATAAAGCCGGGATGGCAATCCCCGATATCAGAAACAATAATCGGTCGAATAGAAGAAGAGAAAGAAAATACCAATTGATTTGAGCCACCTGACCTGTAATTCAGGCTCTTGACTCGCATTTCACCAAGGAGTTTAATGAATTTCGAAACCTTTAATTTTCATCCGAGCGTCATGGCCGGTGTACGTGCGCTCGGTTATTCCGTACCTACACCAATACAGTTACAGGCCATCCCCCCGATTATGCAGGGGCGTGATGTCATCGGGCTGGCGCAGACCGGCACCGGAAAGACGGCGGCTTTCGTGCTGCCGATTTTACAACGCCTGCGGAAAAGTCCTCAAGGCCGCGTTCGGGCTCTGATAATCTCGCCCACACGCGAGCTGGCTGAGCAGACCTGCGAGGTTATAAATGAACTGGGGATCAGAACCGGACTGCAAAGTGTTGCCATCTACGGTGGGGTGAGCATGGAACAGCAGACCCGGGAGCTGCGCAGCGGTGCTGAAATTGCCGTGGCCTGCCCGGGCCGTTTGCTTGACCACCTCTGGAAAGGAACTATAAGTTTATCAGGCCTAGAAATCCTCGTTATCGACGAGGCCGACCGTATGTTCGACATGGGCTTTTTGCCCGATATTCGTAATATTTTGGCGTGTATCATGAACAAGCGGCAGACCCTGCTTTTCGGAGCTACCATGCCCGCCGATATCCGGCGCCTGGCGCGTGAAATCCTGCATGACCCCGTCACCGTACAAATCGGCCGTACGCTACCGGCGAAAACGGTGTCACATGCTCTTTACCCGGTACAGCAGCACCTCAAGACAGCGCTGCTGAAGGAAATTTTGAGGAAAACCAAAACGGAGTCGGTGCTTGTCTTCACCCGTACCAAACACCGCGCCGAACGCGTGGCGCAGCAACTGATAAGGGCAGGCTATCGGGTAACTTCACTGCAGGGCAACCTCCCCCAGCACCGGCGTCAAGCCGCGCTTGAAGGCTTCCGTACCGGCTCGATTAAAATTCTGGTGGCGACCGATATCGCCGCCCGCGGCATTGATGTTTTGCGTATTTCCCACGTTATTAATTACGATATGCCCAAAAATACGGATGACTACATCCACCGAATCGGCCGTACCGGAAGGATTAACAAAAACGGTGATGCGCTTACCTTTGTGACCGGTGCCGATGCTGATAAGATAAGCGCCCTTGAGCGGCTTCTCGACGCGCCGCTGGAGCGCCTGACACTTCAAGGCTTTGATTATACGATACCCACACCCAAAGCTGACGGTAAGAAAATGCCCCATAACTCTGCGTACCGTAAAGCTGCGATGAGCTAACTAGTAGCAAATAGTAATTAATGCTCACAGCATTAATTTTTAGCTTGGATTAACAGGTATTATTCTCACTGCCTCTTTCCCACTTGGCCAATCGTACATACAAGAAATCAGACATCCCGATGTTCGTGCAGTGGTGATAAATTCCCAGTAATACCAGGGCTTTAACTTCGGTTTTATCATTGGTAGTCATTACCATCACGTCCGGGGTATCGCAACCTCCTCCAGAAGCAATCATAATAGTAAGAATAACTTAAGAGTTGGTACGCTTTCTGGCGGTTATGTCTGACTTTTCATTTTTAATTCTATGCCGTAAGCTTGTATAATGAGTACAGTACACACGACTCTTGGTCTCTAAAATATAGATGTAGTACTTAGTGAGCGTTATCTATGAAAATAACTATTATTGGTGCCTCCGGTAATGTAGGTTCTTGCGCCGCCTTTAACATCGCCGTCAACAGGCTGGCTGATGAACTGGTGCTGATAGATGCCCCCCGACAGGATATGGTCACGCTGCACGCTATAGACATCAACACGGCAGTGACGGGACTGGATATGCTGGCACGGACTGGCAGTTATGAAGACATGCGCGGCTCGGACATTGTGATTATAGCGGCCGGCTCAGCCAAGGTAATGCAATCCCGCATGGAAGTGCTCCCCGAGAACGTGCCCATCCTCAAGGATATCTGCCATGAGATAGAGAAATATTGCCCCGAAGCTGTGGTCATTACCGCTACCAACCCGGTTTGTCCTCTCAATTACGCCACGTACCTCTGCTCTGACCTGGACAGGAAGAAGCTTATTGGCTACTCCTACAATGACTCAATTCGCTTCAGGATGAGGCTGGCTGAGGCCCTCGGGGTCAATTCCAGCCAGGTTGAGGGAACGGTTATCGGTGAGCATGGTGACAGCCAGGTATTACTCTTCAGCTCCGTAAAGGTAGATGGTAAGCCTGTTACTATAAGTGAGGATATTAAGCAGAAAATCCGACAGCAGGTGCCCGACGGGCAAAAGATATTGGAGGAACTAAGGATAAAGACAGGGCGTACGGCAGCCTGGACGACGGCGGTGGGGTTGACAGCCGTAAGCCGTGCCATCGTTGAGAACACCGGGGAAATGATTCCCTGTTCCGTGGTACTTGACGGTGAATACGGTTGCCATGGACTGAGTATGGCCGTACCCGCCGTTCTGGGCAACGGGGGCGTACGGGAAATCCTTGAGTGGGAGCTGGCTCCCGACGAGCGTAAAGAGTTGAAGAAGTCAATAGATATTCTTAAACCCGCTATGCGTTATGTAGAAGAGTTCCTGGGCTTGAGTTAGCATATCAGGCTCATTAAGAATCCACGAAGAATTCTGAGGAAAGAAGTATGTCAATGAATATCGGTAAACGATTTGAGAAGCTGCTCGAGCCTGGTTATATAGGGCAGGTACGCACCAGAAACCGTATCATAAAGGCCGCCAATGGCACGTCCTTTATTGAGCCCAGCGGCTACGTAGGAGAGAGAGCTCTGGCCTACTATGAGACCATGGCCAAAGGTGGCGTCGGCCTACTCATCGTGGAATCCTGCGGCGTTGAATACCCCCTCGGGGTTCAGCACCCGCCTGTCCAGTTCCACCTCGATGATGACAAATATATCCCGAGCTACCACAAACTGACTGACGTTATCCACAAGCACGGCTGCCCGGCATTCATACAGTTTCAACATGCCGGACCCTGGAATCCGACCGGCCTGCTGCCGAAACGCGATACCAAAGCCGCCTCGGCGTTAACAGAAGAAGAACTGCCCGGGCCCGACTTTGCCGTACCCAGGGGGATGAGCCTTGAAGAGGTTAAAGAGTACATAGACATCTGGGCGAAGGCAGCCGAGCGGGCCGCCAAGGCCGGGTTCGATGGTGTGGAAATCAACGGCGGCACCTGTCACCAGATTAATACCTTTTTCTCCCGCATCTTCAATAAGCGAGAGGATGAATACGGCTATAAGACCCTGGAAAACAGGGCACGGTTTATGCACGATATCGTTCGCGAGATTAAAAAGCGCCTCGGACAGGACTTCCCGGTCACCTGCCTCATTAATATCGCCGAATATGGCCACGATAAGACCACTACTACTGAAGAAGGCGTACAATTCGCTAAAATCATGCAGGACGCCGGCGCCGATGCCATTCAGTGCCGGGCACACGGCTACGGCCATCGCGGCGGACTGATTCAGCCGGACCGGATTCTCTACCCCGAGCCGCCGGACTGGCTGCCCGGAGAACTCGATTGGAGCCGCCAGGGAAAAGGCGCTACAGTACCACTGGCCGAAGCGGTCAAAAAGGTGGTTTCGATACCGGTCTTCTGCTCATGCCGGCTCGACCCCGTACTGGGAGAGGATTTTCTGCGGCAGGGTAAACTTGACTTTGTCGGCATGGTCAGGCGCCTGCTGGCAGACCCCGAGTTGCCAAATAAGGTTGCCGCCGGAAGACTGGAGGATATAGTACCGTGCACGGGCTGTCTCTACTGCATGGACGTGCGTAACAGGAACAAGCCCCTTGAATGCCGGGTAAACGCCTCCCTTGGCAGAGAGGCGGAATATACAATCAAGCCCGCTGAGAAGAAGAAAAGGGTGCTTGTGGCTGGCGGCGGACCTGCCGGAATGGAGGCGGCGCGGGTAGCAGCCCTGAGAGGACATGACGTCACGCTCTATGAAAAAGGCCCCAGATTAGGAGGTCTGATACCTCTGGCTACCATAGTAAAGGACCTTGAAATCATTGACCTTTTGGACCTGATTCGCTACTACAAAATCCAGCTTGCCAGACTCGACGTAACCGTAAGGACGGGGAAAGAAATCAATACGCCGGTAATTGACGAATATAAGCCCGACGTGCTCATTATGGCTGCCGGTGGCGTACACAGCACACTCGATATACCCGGAAGCAACCGGCGTAATGTGGCCAGCAGTTCCAAACTGCACAAACAGCTTCAGTCCTACATGAGATTCCTGGGTTCCAAGGCCCTGGAACGACTTACCAAATTCTGGATGCCCATTGGGAAAAGGGTGATAGTTATCGGCGGCGATATACAGGCCTGCGAGCTGGCTGAATTCCTGGTCAAACGGCGGAGAAAGGTCACCATGGCGCATACCGACGAAATTCTGGCGGAAGGTATGACCAAAGATGACCTGCTCCGATTGTTTCCCTGGCTGGACAGGAAAGGCGTGGCTAGATTCAGCGGGGTTAAATATCAGGAAATAACCGATAAAGGTCTGGTCATAACAACCGGAGAAGGAAAGAATAAGACCCTTGAGGCGGATACCATAATAGTTGCCCTTCCCCTCCTGCCGAATAATGATATAGGTAAAAGCCTGGAAGGAAAAGTATCTGAAACCTATAACATCGGGAGCTGCACCGAGCCCGGCCTGATTGTAGACGCAATCGCTGACGGCGCCCGCATCGGCCGTATGATATGATATCCCGATTTGGTTTATAACGTAAATATGAACCTGTATATAGGCACAAGACAAAACAGGTTACACTAAAAGGAGATTGTGATGACTGTTATCATTCCTATAGCCATAATTGCATGTATTCTAGCGTGGGTGTTTCGACCTAAAACGGGAACATTCAAGGCTCGACGAGCTGCAATCTTAGTTACAGCGATTCCACTTGTTATCTTAGCCATTGCTGCTCTTGTTTTCCAACTGCTGCAAAATGCAACCGGAGATAAGGAGGTATCGGATATATCCAATATTTGCTTTATTGTCGGCATAGGTATGATAGGCGCAGCGATTTTGGCATTGCTTGGCTTCGCTGTTGCGCGCAAAGTGGAAATAACTAAAGGCTTAGGTTTTGGTCTTAGTATCATGGTAATTCTATCTATAGTAGAATTTGTCTCATTAGAAGCTTTAGCTGGAGTCTAGCAAACATTCGCGTGAGTACATACGTACGCATGAAAGGGCAAACATCACGATATTCATTTAACTAACGGTGACGAATAAAGATATTTTGAAATGAAGGGGGGCTGTGGCGCTCCCTTTCTTATAATGATGCCCCCCCCAACAACAGGACGCCGCAAAAGCCAGGATATTGATATCATACCAGCGGAGGCATGCTTGGCTGTATACTCAGTAAAAAGAAGTGAATGCTCATAATGGGAGATTCAGAAAGCTCTCCCCGGGTAGAGACTCCCTTCAAGCACGACTGGACAAAAGGCTCCGTCTTTAGTAACCTCCTGCTGTTATCCTGGCCAATGGTGGTAATGGAATCCCTTTACGTGGTGAGCCAGATAGTCGACCTTATCTGGGTGGGGAGATTGGGGTCTGCCGCTATTGCCGGAGTGGGCATCGCCAATATCGTCCTTATGATGGTAATGTCGATGACCATGGGACTGATAGTAGGCGCCAGGGCCATGATCGCCCGTTATATCGGGGCGCTGGATATCGCCGGTGCCAATCATGTTGCCGCACAGGCCATCATTCTGAGCACTACCTGGGGTCTTCTGGTTACGGTAATCGGTCTATTGCTGGCTGAACCTGTTTTAAGTCGGTTCGGGTTGGAGGCCGAGGTTGTCACGCAAGGGGTGGCATACATGCGCATCATGTTCGCCGGCTGGGTGGCTATGGAAGTCCTGATAATGTGCCTTTACTCCATGCAGGCTGCCGGGGACGCCATAACCCCAATGAAGATAGAATTCCTGCTCAGAGTTATCCACGTGTCTATCTGCCCCTTTCTTGTCCTGGGGTGGTGGATATTTCCTCGCATGGGTGTCAGCGGGGCGGCTCTGAGCAACGTTATCTCCCAGTGCCTGGGGGTACTCATTGTGCTGTGGATTCTCCTCAGAGGACACACCCGTTTGAAGCCGACATTGAGGGATTTCCATGTTACTCCCAGCATTATTTGGAGGATTCTAAGAATAAGTATTCCCGCCCTGGTTATGAGCCTGCAGAGGGCCTTCGGCAACCTTATATTGACGTGGCTTATTATCCCGTTTGGCACCCTGGCGGTAGCCGCTCATAGCCTGGCATCCAGGATGGAGATGTTCATCGTTATACCCGGCATGGCAGTAGGTAACAGCGCCGGTGTGCTGGTAGGACAAAACCTTGGGGCGGGTCAGCCGGAACGAGCCGAGAAAAGTGTCTGGCTGGCAGTAAGTGTGGTGGAAGCTTTTATGATAGTGATTTCTACAGTAATCCTGCTGTGGGCGGAGAGCATCATGGGCATTTTCACCACCGACCCCGGTCTGGTGGAACTGGGTAGTATCTTTTTCAGGATAGCCACGGCAGGCTACCTGGTAATAGCCTTTGTCGCCATATTCCAGAGTAGCATCGCCGGTGCTGGCGATACCATACCGACAATGGTCATCAGCATCGTGGCGATATGGGCGGTACAATTGCCCCTGGCTTTCCTTCTGCCGCGGGTTACCGACCTGGGGGTCTACGGCCTGCGCTGGGCGATAGTGGCGGCTACTGTGGCAGCTGCAATAGCCTATGTAGTCTACTTCAAACTGGGTAGATGGAAGTACAAGAGGGTTTAGTATCAGAACGGAACCTGCGTCCGTTTCTCCGCTAGCTTCTCCAATCCTGCTTGTGCTTTTCCCAGTCTATGGTTACATTGCGTTCCCCTTCGGAAGTCGGCCTGCCGGTAACGGGGTGGGTGTAGTGGAAGGGGAAGATATAGCCGGAGACATAGCGGAGGTCATCCTTATCGATGGCGATGTCGGGTGTGGGACCCCGGAACTGGCCTGCCAGATAGGGCCTGTTCACGTCTTCCGGCATGGCCCACTCCTCAGCGATTCTCACAGCGTAGGGTATTACCCATTTTATTGACAGTATTTTCCATATTCCATCTTCCTTAACATATCCGTTTTCGTATATTCCACTGACGAATGAGCGCCTTACATCACCTTCCCCGGGGATGAAAATACCACCAAAGGCATACCACCTGCCCCTGGCTGTCTTGCCGTCCGGGTTCACATCCACGATGCCGGCAATCTGCATCACCTGGTGCATGAAGTCGGGCGGGGCTGACTTCATAAACTCGAAATATTTCCTGACGCCCTCCTTGCCCCGATACTGGCCTTCAAGCCAGTTTAAACAAACTTCGGGGCTGTCCGAGAAACAGTCGATTATCTCCTGGTACATCATATGCTCGACGTAATAACCGTAGGCTTTCTGCAGCTTCTTTATCGCCTCGATATCTTCAACAACCTCGAGTCGTTTCTCCAGAGCCTTAATCCTTGCTTCCAGCGCTTCTACATTCATGATAAATCTCCCTCTATGGCTTTATTTTCTGAAAATTCGTTACCATACGTCTAATATCGCCAACATTATAAAATTATCCTTATATTAATTCCAGCCATAAACGAGGAAATACGTATCAACCCTAACCAAAACCAGGTTTAATCGTTATAAATAATGTAATAATATATAATAAGAGGTGGTTGAAATGAAGAAAATACTGATATTCTCACTGATAGCTCTTTTACTGGTGAGCTTCGCGGCCTGTACGCAGACTGAAACCGGTGCACCGGCAACGCCGCCGGAGGTGGAAGAGCCGGTAAAGTCGGAGAAGCCGCGGGTTACCTCACCGGAGGTGGAAAAAACCGACCTGTCGGCTCTTATAGATGGCAACAGCGCCTTTGCCCTTGACCTCTATCAGGCGCTGAAGGAAGAGGACGGAAACCTCTTCTATTCCCCTTACAGCATTTCGGCGGCACTGGCCATGACGTATGCGGGGGCACGTAGCGAGACGGAGCAGCAGATGGCGGATGTCCTCAATTTCGACCTGCCCCAGAATCAGTTGCACCCGGCGTTTAACTTGCTGGAGCAGGAACTTGCCCGCCGTGGCGAAGGCGCCAAGGGTAAAGACGATGAAGGGTTCCGATTGCATGTTACCAATGACCTCTGGGGACAGAAAGACTATACATTTCTCTCTGAGTTTCTTGACACACTGGCAGAGAACTACGGCGCCGGACTCAGAACCCTGGACTTCATCAACGCACCGGAAGAGGCACGCATCACCATTAACAACTGGGTAAGTGACCAGACGGAAGGACGGATTGAAGACCTGATACCGCAGGGCTTGATTGATACATTCACCAGGCTTGTCCTCACCAACGCTATTTACTTCAATGCGGCCTGGCAGTACCCCTTCAACGAGGAATCAACCAGCGATGGCGCATTCTATTTGCTTGAAGGCGGAGAGGTTACTGTACCAATGATGAGCCAGACCGAGTCCTTCGGCTATGCTGAAGGCGATAACTACAAGGCAGTCGAGCTGCTGTACGACGGCGAGGAACTATCCATGGCAATCTTACTGCCGAACTCAGGCCAATTCAACGCATTTGAAGAATCCCTGGATGCCGGGCTGGTAAGCGATATTATCACCGCCCTGGAACATAAAGAGGTCTCTTTAACCATGCCGAAATTCGAGTTTGAATCAGCCTTCCGGATGAAAGAGACTCTCAAGGCGATGGGTATGCCCATTGCCTTCACCGATATGGCCGACTTTTCCGGCATGACAGGCGGTCGAGACCTGTATATTGACGAAGTGGTACACAAGGCTTTTGTCTCCGTGGACGAAGCCGGTACGGAAGCCGCGGCGGCTACTGCCGTAATTATGAAGCTGACAGCAATGCCGGTAGAACCGGTAGAAGTTACGGTTGACCGACCCTTCATCTTTCTCATTCGCGATATTGAAACGAACTCTATCCTATTTATGGGGCGTATTTTAAATCCAGTGCCATAATTTAGCGCAGATACACCGACAAGCAGTTAGAAAATAACAGGGGGAGCAGTAATGCTCCCCTTGCTTATTCAGGCAAACGCCTCCGCCTTCTCCATTCGTCGTACCTTACGATAAGCCCCGGCATTACCGTAATCGTTATCACCATGCAGAGAAATACCCCGACCACCGTAGCGATACCGAAGTCCCGAATCATCACGAAATTCGACACTATCAGAATGCCGAAGCCCCCCAGGGTAGTCAGTGCCGTGGTTACTATGGCGCGACCAATCTTGGAAAGCGCCGTGACCATAGCTTCTTTAGGTAACAACCCCCGTCTTTTTTCCTCTTCGTAACGACCCATTAGAAGTACCATGAACTCGGTGCAAATACCGATGATAAGGACGCCCAGGATGGCGGTAAGGGGGTTAAGCGGAATGCCGATGAGATACATATCCAGTGAAGACCAGGCAATAACGGCACCGACCGGTATGATAGTGAATACGGTACTGCCGATACGCCGATAAACCAGTAAAAGAACGATAAAGACGGCACTAAGGCAGATTAAATTCATGGTAAGCCTCGCACCCACCATGGCATCAATAGTGTTTGCCCCGAGGGCAACCGTGCCGACGGGCGAAATCCGCACCCCGGGCGGCGGCCCGGCTTCTTCCTGCATAAGCTGAAGCAGGTCGTGGGTTTCCTCCAGCGATATGTAATTAATGTTAAACGACACGCTGGCCGCCTTGTGGTCGGCGGAGAGTAACTGAGCTAAATAGAGCGGAGGAGCATTATCCAGTATCGTATCAATCTGCATCTGAGCCGGGACTATCCCCCCGGCAGCTTCATTAACAAGCGTCGCCAGGCTATCTCCCGAAATAAGCTCAGGATATGTCAACAATGCTTTATCCTGGTAGTTCTTCAGCCAATCAAGAAATGCCGGGCTGGTGACGTCATCTGCTTCCACCATAAAGTGAATCGTTCCCCCGGTGCCGACAATCTCACGCAGCTCTCTCAGTTGTACCAGTTCGGGCGTGTCCTGGGGCATAAGCTCTTCGTAGTCCGTATTCTTCGGCAGCCAGTGGTCCACGATGCCGCCGGCAACAGCAAAGACGACAGCGACTATGAAAATCCATAGCGTCTGATTCACCGCCAGTGTACCGATGCGCGCCAGTATACGTTCAATACGGCCGCTCGCCCGTGATGCCGCCTCTTTTAGTTGCTTAATCGGCGCTTTCTTATCAGCCAGATAGACGATACTATGCAGCAGGAATAGACCGACTACATAGCTTATGACGACACCAGCCGCCAGCACCATGCCGAAGTCTCGTATCATGGGCACTTCGGATATATACAGCGTGATGAAGCCGATTATCGTTGCCAGCAGGGCGATGCCGACCACAGGTAGCATATTTGACACCGAGGTTATAATTGCCTCGCCGATTGTCCTGCTTCTGGTGACCTCTTCCTGATAGCGGTTATGGAACTGTATTGAAAAATCTATACCCAGGCCAATCAGTATCGGCAGTACCGCCATGGTAGCCATTGTCAGGGGTATTGAGCAATAGCCCATCAGCCCAAACGTCCACAGGGCGCTGATGCCTACCATAAACAGGGACAGCAACCTCCAGCGTACCCGGAACATGAATAACAGAATTAGAAACATAACCATGACAGATAGAGCCAGTAACATGGTCAAATTACTGCCAATGCTGACGCTGATGGCATCTACCAGCTTGGCGCTCGAAATAACTGTAGTCTCTACGTTCACCATGGGATTGACGGCGAAGAAGCTCTCGACATCAACGGTAGCCCCCAGGGCTTCATTATCGCTCATGTTCCCCTGAGGAATCACATTCAGCAGGACATGTTCGTTGTCGGGGATGAGAGGCTGCATCATCTGGCGTATAGCCCCGTCGTCATCATAAAGGACGGATTCTATAAAAGCAGGGTTACCCAGTGATGGTTCCCCGCTGAGTTGCAGTTGCTCTATCTGCGGCTGGTATTGACGCAGAACCTCATTACGTGCCTGTTCGGCGGCCTGCTCCTGCTGCGACTCGCCAAGACCCATTTCGGCAGCAGCCTCCCTTGCGTCAGCCGCCGCTTCTTCCTGGGCAAGGATAATCTGCTCATGGAAGGCCTGCCTCGCCTGGATTGCCTCCTCCCGAGCGGCTTTTAGCAGAGTAAGCGGACTGCTAACGGCGCGATATCTATCATCACTGGATATTACCTGCTCGAATTCGGACAGTATCGCCAGGTTATCGGCTGAGAATATATCCTCAAGCTGCCCGGTAAGCAGAACAGTAATCGACTCCCCGCCGAATTGCGCCTGGTAGCGTGAATTGTCCCGCGCTATCTGTGCTTCAGATGAAACCAGGGAATTAAAACCCGTGTCCGTTTCCAGCATGGTAACACCCGGTACGGCCACCGCTGACAGCACTACGGCCAACACGATGATTAACCATGGCCAGCGTTCAATGAACCGCGCCAGTCCTTCTGATATTCTTCTCATTTATACTCATCTCCGTGAATCTGGCCGGTCTCTTTAGACACGTTGTCGAAAAGTATCCGGGCAACCTCCAGGGATTTCTCCAGTTGTTCGGGCGTCAGACCGTCGAGAAGGTTTTCCATCTGGAACTGCCCTGACATCCACAGCTTGTTGATAAGGCTCTGTCCCTCAGGAGACAGCCTGCAGATAACCAGCCTGCGGTCCTGAGAATCAGCTTCGCGTATGGCTAACCCTTTCCTGACCAGGTTGTCGACGACACCGGTCGCGGTGGGAAGGGCAATGCCGAGCACAGATGCGATGGAACCCATCCGGCTGGGCCCCTGAGTATGCAACACGAGCAACACGCGCAGCTGGGCAACAGTCAGGTCTGACGAAAGCCACTCTGGCGGTATATTAAGCGGTATCGCGTTGAAAATGTCCTCGGATAATTTCAGGATATTCCGTACCAGGTCTTCTCTCTTTGGCACCATGTTACTAATTACCTCCATACTAATATTTAGTTATCTATTAATATTAAGGTTATACCTAAATACATTATATCTCAGTTCTACCTGGCTGTCAATAAACGGAACCCAATTCTCTTTAGGCGCCGTTGAAGTCTGCCTCTGTGCATGGCGCCTCTTTTACGACCGCTCCACCGCAACATGGCGCCAGGAAACCACATCATGAAAGTGAAAGAGGGGAGATTAACGCTCCCCTTTTTTGAACTGATTATACAAAACGGCTTTGGGTACCGCGATTACCAGCGCTATTACCAACTCCCACTGCATTATCCCCACCTCTTCTTTATCATCTGATGGTCATAAGGGCGGGATTTACCGTACTAAGCCATAGAGCTTTCATCTTCTCCCACCCTTCTCCTTGCCTGCATTTATAGCTTACCACCCGAATGACAAGCTCAGCTTCGTCCGTGACGCTTATTTTCCACACTGAAAAACTAGGTATTACGGCCTATGATTTAATAGCCCATGGTAGGCAATTAGGGCTATTGAGGACTTAACCTGCAGGGTGTATGATAAAAGATGGGTAATGCTTTGAGGTGTATCATATGGGTGAAATTAAAATTCTAATAGCTGACGACCATGCTGTGGTCCGGGATGGTACCCGGAAGATCCTGGAGCAGGAAGCAGACCTTCAAGTGGTAGCTGAGGCTGCTGATGGTGAAGAAGCGGTGAGGTTAGCCGGTAGCTCTAAGCCAGATGTCGCCATCATCGACATTGCCATGCCTAAAGTCGATGGCATTGAAGCCACCAAACAGATAAAGACACTTTATCCTGCCATAGCCGTGTTGATACTCACCGCCTACGATGATGACCAGTTTGTCTTTGGTCTCCTGGAAGCGGGGGCTGCCGGTTACCTGCTGAAGAGCGTTCGTGGTAATGAACTTATTGATGCCGTAAGGCAGGTACACGCTGGAGAGTCAGTCCTTCACCCGGCGATTGCCCGCAAGGTGCTGAATCGTTTTGTGCCCGCTCCCGGCAAACCGGCCGGGCAGAAGTCCTCCGAGGTCCTGAGTGAGCGAGAGATGGAGGTCCTGCGGCTAGCGACCGGGGGCTTAAGCAACCAGGAAATAGCCGACAATCTTTATCTCAGCCTGCGCACTATCCAGGCCCACCTGGGGCATATCTTCAATAAGCTGCAGGTCAGCTCGCGAACCGAAGCCGTGGTACGCGCCCTGAAAGAAGGCTGGGTTAGCCTTGAGGATATACCCTGAGAATACACGCGTTAAAGGATGCTTGAGGTATGGCTGCGACGCAGCATTTTTCAATAGACTGGCTGACGAGAGTACTCCGCAGGCCAGGCTTCTGGCTTATCCTAGCCATACTCATTCTTATTACACTACCCTACTATGAGGAAACTCTACTATACCCATCATTCCTCAGCAATCTAACCGCTGACCTTGGCTTAACTCGCCATGCCTTTTTGAGAGTCCTGTTCCTGGCACCCATAGTATGGGCGGGTTTCCTGTTTGGCTGGAAGGGAGCCTTCATAACATCATTAGTGTCGCTTGGCTGCATGGTGCCCCGCGCCGTATTTATTACAGAGTACCCGGTAGACGCGCTTTTCGAAACCGGTGCTGTTTTTGTCGTTGGCAACGTATTGTCCATCAGTTTCGTATCACTACGGAGGGAACGAGAATACCGTACGCAGCTGGAAGCAGCCCAGAAGGAGCAACAGAAAATTGCCGAGGAACTGCGTGTAATGGAGCAAAATCTGCGCTTCTACTTACAACAGGCTACCAGAGCTCAGGAAGAAGAAAGAAAGCGTATCTCCCATGAACTGCACGATGATACCATCCAGGCTCTGGTTGTGCTGTCCCGGCAACTGGACTCGCTCGCTTCCGTTAAGGAAGGACTATCCGAGGAGAACCGCCTTCGCCTGGAAGAGCTATGGCAGCAGACCGATAATATCACACGGGGTGTCCGTCGTTTGAGCCAGGACCTGCGGCCGGCAGCGCTGGACCGACTGGGTCTACTGCCGGCGCTGGAATGGCTTGCCTCCAACGTAACGGAATACTCAGGTATAGAGGCCAGGGTCAATGTAGTGGGTGAAGAACACCGCCTCCCGGAGGAAGTTGCTATAGCGCTCTTCCGCGTGACTCAGGAAGCCTTAAGAAACGTATGGCGGCACTCTGGTGCTACCCGCGCTGAAATTACGGTGAACTTTAACGAGAACAAGACAAGGATAACTATTGAAGATAATGGCAAAGGATTCAAACTGCCCCAGAAAATAGGCGACCTGGCCAAAGAGAGCAAACTCGGCCTGGTCGGAATGCAGGAACGCGTACAGCTCGTTGGCGGCAATTTAACGGTAGAATCTCAACCGAATAAAGGGACAAGCATAACCATAGAGACACCAGCATAATTGGCCAGGTAACCTGCCATACTGAACCATTCCAGAATTCATCAGTTATAACAGTATAATCAACCGTTACCTACAAGTCACTTTATTTGCTTTAATCCTTTTCAAATTATCCAGTTAAATATCCATATTGCTCAATACCCCGTACCTGAAACGCCTGAATGCCACTTTTTCCTGATGAACTAATATCAAATATGAACTGACTTATGTCATCTTAATGGTATTTTCACTGCCTCTTGACAAATTCGTACAAAACGTATAAACTGGATAAAACTTCAATAATCTAGCCTCTGAATGCGACTGGCAGGTGAGGTAATGAACTATAAGGCAAAGGGTGGCTGTTGGGCAATTATCGGCCAAATGGCGGTGGCTGGTTCTCTCTTTTCCTGGAACAGGAGTCTGAAAATTAATCCTATTTTGTAAGCGGGAAATAAAAAATGTCCTGACTACTGTCAAGCTGCCGGGGGTGAACAATGAACAACGACGTACCAGCATACCGGGAATCAGAGCAAAGACTGATAGAGACTGCGACTATCAATGCCTTACGTGTCGGAGAAGTAGACACTATTACCAGTGAACACTATGCCGCCCTATTCGATGCCAGGGAGTTGGAAGAGGCATACATAGAATCAGAGCAAAATTTCCGCAACTCCCTGGAGATGTCTCCTCTGGGAATCTGCATCGTTACTATGGAAGGAGAACTAATTTACGCCAATCAGGCTATTCTGTACATCTACGGCTACGGCACTCTTGAAGAACTAAAAGCAGCGCCTGTAAAACAACGCTATACTCCTGGAAGCTATACCGAGCATTTAGAGAGAAGAGAAAAGAGGAATCGTGGAGAGTATGTTCCTGACTCCTACGAAGTAAGCATTATACGCACGGATGGAGAAATCCGTCATTTGCAAGTGTTCCAGAAGGAGATAATCTGGGATTGTGCCAGTCAGTTCCAGTTGCTGTACCAGGACATCACCGAGCACAAGCGGGCGGAAGAAGCATTGAGAGAGAGCGAGGAGCGATGGTACAACATCTTCAATCATGCACCAATCGGCATCTGTCTGTTAACTCCCGATGGCAAAATGCTCAGCACCAATAAAGCCATGGAAACTATTAGCGGATACACATTTAAGGAGCTCAAGAACGTCGATATTAAAGATATCTGCGAGAGTCCAGATGACAGGCGAAGATTACTGGATATACTTAACCAGCACGGAAAAGCGTCTAATTATACGACGCGACTTAAACGTAAAGACGGCACTCCGTTCTACGCCCTGCTAAATATTATGCAAACGCATGTAAAAGGCGAGACCGTATTCCAGACAACGTGTATTGACATCACCGAGCGTAAGCGTGATGAGGAAGAACAGCGAAGAATAGAGAGATTGGAATCAATAGGCACACTGGCTGGCGGCATTGCCCACGATTTCAATAATCTCCTTACCGGGATTATGGGCAATATCGGACTGGCCAGGAAGCTCATGAAGACAGAAAGAAAGGCCTACGAAAGACTGGACGAAGCGGAAAAGGCAGCCATAAGAGCCAGAGCCCTGACACAACAGCTGCTGACATTCGCCCGAGGCGGTTCACCGGTCAAGAAACCGGCTTCCATAACAGAACTGATTAAAGAATCTGCCCCCTTTGCTCTGAGAGGCTCTAATGTCAGGCTCGAGATATCCCTGCCATACGACCTGTGGACGGTAGAAGTCGATGAAGGGCAAATCAGCCAGGCTATCAATAATATAGTTATCAATGCTAATGAAGCCATGCCCGCCGGAGGAACACTCAAAATCAGAGTCAGGAACACGGTTATCAATAAAGTGGGTGCCCTGCCCCTACCCCGCGGAAATTACATACAGATAGACATAGAAGACAAAGGCGTGGGCATATCCAAGAAGGACCTGCCGAGGATATTCGAGCCGTATTTTACCACCAAACAGAAGGGGAGCGGGTTGGGTTTGGCCACGGCCTATTCCATTATCAATAATCATGACGGTTATATTACCGTAGACACTGCTCAGGATGCAGGTACAACCTTCCATCTCTATCTTCCGGCCTCAGACAAACCGCTAACCGAAAAAAAGAAGCCCGCGCCGGAAAAAATTATACATCACGGCGGCCGGATTCTGGTAATGGACGATGAAGAGGTAATCAGAAAGATGCTGCATACAATGTTAAAGCTTGCCGGCTACGAGGTGGAGGTGACCTGCGATGGAGCCGAAGCTCTGCATAAATATGCCCAGGCTAAAGAATCAGGGCAGCCGTTTGATACCGTGATTATGGACCTGACCATTCCCGGAGGCATGGGCGGCAAGGAAGCGGTCAAGAAACTGCTCGAAATAGACCCTGATGCCAAGGTTATCGTTTCCAGCGGTTATGCCACCGACCCCATAATGTCTGAATATAAGAAGTACGGCTTCAGCGCTGTCATTACCAAACCATATAGCGTTAACCAGCTTGAAGAGACAATACATAGCCTGCTAAAGAAAAGGAGGGGTCAGGGGTGAGGTAGAACCATCCAACTTGACAAAAGCCAGGAGGTCTTGAATAATAACTTCGTACCCCATTTTTATAGAGCATAGCTGACTGAAAGTACGACATATGAAGGCGCTGAGATGGTACGGTAGAAAAGACCTCCGGTATGAAGACATTCCAGAGCCAGCACCCGGCCCGGGGCAGTTAAAGGTAAAGGTCACTCTGGCCGGTATCTGCGGTACTGATTTGAAGGAATACGCTGCCGGTCCCTGCTTGATTGCTGCTGATAAAGCTCCTCTCGTTATCGGACATGAGTTTGCCGGCACAGTCGCCGCGGTCGGCGAAGGCGTAACTGATTTTAAAGTCGGCGACAGGGTAACCGGGGTGGGTTACTGGTACTGCGGCGAATGCTTCTACTGCAAAAAGGGCCTTTACAACGTTTGCGTGAACTCCAACTTTAGTGGACTTGACGTAGACGGCTGCATGGCAGAATACTATATTACCCCGGCGTACGCCTGCTACAAACTACCAGACGCGGTATCCGACGAGTCCGGCGCCCTGGTAGAACCTCTGGCGGTAGCAATTCACGCTGTCCGCCAGGGCAAAGTTAGTCCGGGAGATACGGTAGCCATCGTAGGCGACGGCGCCATTGGCCTTGGCGCTCTCCTGGCGGCGAGGGCTGCCGGGGCATCCGAAGTCTATGTCGTTTCCAAGCATAAAGGTCGGGGCGAACGTGCCTCAGAACTGGGAGCTACGGCAGTTATCTATCTAAATGACGGCAATCCAGTCCGGCAGATTCAGAACCTGACCGGCGGCCTGGGCGCCGACGTATCCATCGAATGTGTCGGCTACCCGGATACACCCCAGCTTTCCGTAGAGCTGACCCGAAGAGGCGGCATTACCGTCATCACGGGAGTCTTTTCCCAACCCGGCACATTCGATTTCAGCAGCATGACGTTTAGTGAGAGAATCCTGGTGGGCAGCTCTATTTATATACACGAGGGAAGGACGGCTGTAGCTCTACTTGCTGATGGAAGAATTGACGCTTCTGGCTTGATTACTTCCAGAGTACCACTCAAAGACGCTGTAACCATGGGATTTGAGAAATTGATAAGCAATAAAGAGGAAAATATTAAAGTCCTGCTTCAAATGCCGGATGGTTAATAAAATATTCTAGGATTATATTATATTTAAAGGAGGAGAGCTATGATAAACAAAGAAATTTTTGAATTCCCCATCGTCTACACCAACCCCATTCCCAAGATAGCCCTGGGCTGGGGAGCCTATCAAACAATCGGCGACGAATGTAAAGCCGCCGGCATGAAAAAAGCCCTCATTGTGACCTCGGGACTCAAAGGAACCGGCATCATCGAAGAAATCAAGGGGGTTATCAACCACGCCGGTGTTGCCACGGAAATCTACGATAAAATTACCTCCAACCCCAAGGACCACGAGATAATGGCAGCCTACAAACTATTCAAAGAGGGCCAATGTGACGGTGTGGTAGCCGTCGGCGGCGGCAGCTCTATCGATACCGGCAAGTGCGTCCGCGTCATGGACGCTAACGGCGGCAAGGACATCACCAACTTTACCGTTTTTCTCGACCCTCCCTTTGAGGAAACACTAAAGAATATGAAGGCCTGCACCATCCCCCAGATTTCGGTGGCGACCACCTCCGGCACGGGCGCTGAGGTCTCCTCCTGGGCAGCCATCTCCAATACCAAGGCTAAAGCCAAGGTGCTGGTCAGCGGCCCTAACATCCATTCCACCATCGCTGTTGTCGACCCCCTTCTCAGCAGGCTACAGCCCCGCGACATCGCCGCCTGGACGGGCTTCGATGCCCTGGCACACGCTATCGAGGCTTTCGTCACCAAGGTGCAGGGACCTTACGCCTACGGCATGCTACTGCGGGCTAACGAGCTCATTTACCAAAACCTCCGGGAGTTTACCTATAACCGCATGGACAACAATGCCTGTGAGCGCATGGCCTGGGCTTCCACCATGGGCGGCATCGGCATCGGCTTCGGTAACGGCGCCGGCATCGTGCACGGCCTCGGCCACCAGATAAGCGCTTTAACCGACGTCCATCACGGCCGGATTAACGGCGTTTTAATGCTGGCCGGAGAAAGGTATAACCAGCCCGCCGCGCTGGACAAGTTCGCCGCTATGACCCGGGCTATGGGCATCGACACTACAAATATGAGCAATTTGGAGGCTTCCGACCGCTGGTTCTACGAGATAGAACGGCTGCTGAAAGACCTGGAAATCACTCCCGGTCAGCTGAACAAGCAGTTCGGTCTTGAGGAGAAGGACTTTGACCACATTGTGAAAGTATATTCCAACGATTTCTGCAGCCAGGGCAACCCCAAATTGTTCAATTACGATGAATGTATCGGCATCCTGAAGAGTGCCCTCTAAATAAAGGCCGCCGGAGCCGTACCTGAGAAGCCGAACGGGATAACTGCATAGACAAAGACAAGGTTCTGTTTGCATTTGGTTGATTAACTTTACCTCACCCCCTGGCCCTTCTTTTATATCTTTTCCCACCCGCCGCCCTCGTGGCATCAGCGGCTTATCCCGTTTATGTCCACCCCGCAACCCCATAGAGAGTTCTAGAGAGGCGAAGCCTCTCTTACATAACCTTCCCCCTCTCCTTTGAAACCTCGTAAGGAGAGGGGGAATAAGGGGGTGAGGTAGACAGAAAATCCTCCCTTTCCAAGAGGGGAAAAGATAAGAATGAATAAAAAATAGTAAAGTCATGGGGTGGCGAGAAGTCCCCGGATAATTGTAAAATGATAAAGGGACTCGTCACCCATATTTTAAGATATCATCAGACATAGTAGAAAGAAGGTTAGTATTTAAGATGGAAAAGGAGACACTGGCAACCGCAAAGGATGAGAGCCAAACAACAGAGGAAGAACCGCAGGTTATCGAAGAGATTATCGTTGAGGAGCTCAGTATCGACGGTGTTTGCGGAGTTTACTAAACATGGCATGCCGACTGGCAGAAAACGTTCAGGTACGGAAGGAAAGCTGGGGCCTGCTGTTCTACTCGCAGCATCGACATAAGGTTTGCTTCGTTAAAAGCGGCGACTGGCTCCATCCTCAATATTTCGACGGAACCTGGACATTGGAGGATATTATCGCTGATATAGCCAGTCGCACCGGCACCCCGGCGGAGATTATCGAACGCTCCATACCAAAACTAACACAGCGCCTGACGGCGAACAGGATGATTGTTAATGAACTATGCTGAATGGCCATTATCCGCCCCCGTAAATATCACCTGGGAAATCACGCATCAATGCAACCTGAACTGTATCCACTGCCTCTCCAGCAGCAGCACCGAATCACCAGGTGAGCTCAATCTGGATGAGTGCCTGTCCATCGTTGACCAGCTGGCGGCACTCAAGATATTTGAGATAAATTTCGGCGGTGGAGAGCCCTTGCTCAAAAGCTACTTCATCCCCCTGCTGCGTTACATCCACGAAAGGGGGATTGTTACCTGCATCAGCACCAACGGCACCATGTTGACGGACGAGGCGATAGCCTGCTTTGCGGACAATCCACTGGTGAATGTCCAGGTAAGCCTTGACGGCGCTACGCCCGATGTCAACGACCGGATACGCGGACAGGGGACATTCCACCGTATTATCAGGGGGGTTGAACGCCTGGCCGGCAAAAATATCCCGCTCAGCATCAATACCGTGGTAACCTCCCTGAACTTTATGCAGCTAAGTCAGCTCAAAGAACTGGCCGGCTCTTACGGGGCCAGTCTACGCGTGTCCCGGTTTCGTCCATCGGGAAGGGGCAGGGAAAGCTGGGAGATGCTGAGGCTGACTTCGGCACAACTGCAAGAGCTTTCGGACTGGCTCGGTGATGACCCCTCCATTTTAACCGGCGATTCCTTTTTCTCTATCTCCGGTGACGGCAGAAGGCAGCTCGGGCTGGACATGTGCGGAGCCTGCAAGATGACCTGCTGCATCGACCCCTGTGGCTTTGTTTATCCCTGCGCCTTTATGCAGGAAAAAGAGTTCTGCGGTGGAAACTTGAGGGATACGTCTTTCCGGAGTATCTGGGACGAGTCGGCCTCCTTTAATTACTTCCGGCATCTTGAACCCGCAGCCTGCCGTAATTGCCCCCGCTTTAGCAAGTGCCGGGGCGGTTGCCCCGCCGTCGCTTACTTCGTCAGCAAAGACCTCAACAGCGCCGACCCGGAATGCCTGATTAACTGGAGCCGGGATGTATTACCCGCACCGCCAGTCGAAGGCCAGAAATAGTATCATTGACAGGGGACAGAGACATGTACGGTCAATTTAAGTATCTGTTTTCACCGCTCCGGATAGGCCAGACCGTGGTGCCGAACCGCATCTCCTTTTCATCCCACCTGACCAACTTCGCCGAATATAATTTACCGGCCGAACGGCACGTCTACTACCTGGCGGAGCGGGCTAAAGGCGGTGCCGGCCTGATAATCACCGAAGAGCAGTCCGTGCACCCCACAGACCATGCCTATGAAAAGCTTATTGATGCCTTTAAGCCGGAGGTCGTGCCCGGCTACCGCCGGATATGCCGTGCCGTCCACGAATATGAAACGCGGATATTTGCCCAGTTGAACCACAATGGTGCCCAGGGAGACGGGACAAATTCCAGACTGCCAATCTGGGGTCCTTCCCCGGTCGCGGATGTCATGTTCCGGGAAGTCCCCAAGGAAATGGAACTGGAAGACATCCGGGAAGTTATTGATTATTTCTGCCGGTCGGCTACCCACGTGCGGGAAGGTCACTTCGACGGCATTGAGCTTCAGCTCGGACACAGCTCACTGATAAGGCAGTTCCTGTCACCCCTATCAAACCTCCGCACCGATGAATACGGCGGCAGCCTGGAGAACCGGATGAGGTTCGCCCTGGAAGTAATCGAGGCTGTTCGGAAGACGGTTGGCCAGGACTATACCCTGGGGATACGCCTCTGCGCCGACGAGTTGATTTCCGGCGGCCTTACCCTGGATGATACCAGGGAGATGGCACGCATTTTTGAAAATACGGGAAAAATCGACTTCATAGACCTGAGTGTGGCGACATTCTATAATCTCCATATGGTCGGCGGTACCATGCACACTCCGCTGGGATATACCATACCGCTGGCCGCTGGTATAAAAGAGGTGGTCAATCTGCCTGTTTTCGCCACCGGCAGGATTAATGACCCTGTAATGGCCGAAAGGGTCCTGGCTGACGGCCAGGCCGACATGATTGGCATGGTACGCGCTCAAATTTGCGACCCCGAGTTAGCCAACAAAGCCAAAGAAGGCCGTCTGGAACAAATCCGCTATTGCGTTGCCGATAATCAGGGGTGTTACGCACGTATATCCGGCAACAAGACCATTGGCTGTATTCAAAACCCGAATATCGGATGTGAAAAAACGCTGGGTATCGGCTCTATAAAACCGGCGCCACTTAAGAAAAGGGTATTAATTGTCGGCGGGGGACCGGCCGGCCTGCGTGCAGCCGAAGTCGCCGCTCAGCGTGGCCACCAGGTGACCCTCTACGAAAAGCAGGATAAACCGGGAGGGCAGATTGCTATTGCCGCTCTGGGCGCGGGACGGGAAGAGCTGGAGTCTGTTATTCGCAACGAGGAAAACCAGCTCAAGATACTGCCCGTGGAGATAGTCCTCAATAAGGAAGTCACCGCCGATTTTGTCTTGGAACACAATCCCGACGCTGTCATCATCGCCACCGGCTCGGTGCCCAAGGAATGCCCGGTGCCGGGTGCCGACGGCCCGAACATTTTCAATGTCTGGCAGGTCCTTACCGGCGAGGCCGACCTCGGCAACAAGGTGCTCTTTATCGACTATGACGGGCATCACCAGGCAACGGCTACGGCCGAATTTATCGCTGACCAGGGCAAGGAAGTCCACATGCTTACCTCCTCCTTATTCGTCGGGCAGGACCTCGGGCCCATACAGGATATGAACCTTACCCGGCAGCGTCTCCTGCAGAAGGGCGTCACTTTTACGACGGACTTCGCCGTCATGGAAATCAAGGGACTGGAAGTAAACGGCTTCAACGTGTATTCGAACGAGTGGTATACCATCAGTGGCTACGACTCCATAGTGCTGGCAATGGGAAACCGCGTGGAAGATGCCCTGTATAACGCTTTGAAAGGCAAAGTCGAAGAGCTTTATCGTATTGGCGATTGCGTGGCGCCCCGCAAGATAGATATGGCGATACTCGAAGGCGATAAAGTGGGCAGAACGATTTAGCCGCCAGGAGATAAACGTTAAAGTGGCCAAACCAAGAGAAATCTGGGTATTGCCGGAGATAGACAGTAACGCCGAAGAATTTGGTAAAATAAGTCTCGGACTCCTTACTGAGGCTAGAAATGTCGCCGAAAAGACCGGCGCCGCCGTGACGGCTCTGGTACTCGGCGACCAGAGCCAGGACTATTCCGGGATTTTCGGTCAGTATGGCGTTTACAAGGCCTACGTTTTTCAGGACCCCCTTTTACAAAATTTCTCGGCGGAGGCATACTCGGCCTCGCTGTTACCAAGAATACAGGCAGACAAACCCTGGCTACTTCTCATGGGCAACACCGCTATCGGCCGGGAGTTGGCTCCCCGGCTGGCGGCGTTACTTGAGACAGGCGTAGTTTCGAATTGCGCCAGAATGGACCTTTCCCATCTGGAGAGTCCCAAATTCTACCGTTACGTCTACGGCGACCAGCTGTATCAGGAGGTCGTTTTTCAAACAGACCGCACTATGGTGGTAACCATGGATGTTAGAGTACTTAACGTGGCCCCCGTTGCTAAAAATACCAGAGTTAAAATTCTGGAAATCGAACCGGCGTTGGCTGCCGAGTCGATAAGGACGAAACACTTGGCCTTCCTGCCCGCGGACTTCCAAACCGTAGACATTACCGAAGCTGACACCATCGTCGCTGCCGGTGTGGGGGCGGCCACCGATGAGTTATTGCCTCTGGTTGAAGAACTGGCCAGCCTGATTGAAGGCGCCATCGGCACCACCAGGCCGGTAGTTGACGGCGGCAACATCCCCAGAGAGCGGATGATTGGCCAGACCGGCAAGGTAGTCAGCCCGGAGCTATACCTGGCTCTGGGGATATCGGGGGCGAGCCACCACGTCGGCGGTATTCAGGATTCGGGGAAAATCGTTTCCATTAACCGTGACCGTAAGGCGGCTATTTTCCAGAACTCGGACGTGGGTGTAGCCGCTGACCTGAAAGATGTATTGCCTATATTGATTGAAAAAATTAAAAAGGCCAGGGAAGATGGCAAAATACTTTGACGTTGTCATTATAGGAGCAGGGCCAGCCGGCAGCATGGCAGCCCTCAAACTGGCGCGCGCCGGACTGAATGTCTGCATGCTGGAACGGGGCAAGCATCCCGGCGCCAAGAATATGTTCGGCGGGCTGCTTCATAATACACCCGTTCTTAACGAAATGCTCCCTTCCTTCTGGGAAAAGGCGCCCCTGGAACGGCACGTTTACAAAAAGGTGCTGGCCTTCATGACCCCGGAATCGGCTGTATCGCTGACTTTTGAAAACGAAAATTTCGAGCGGCCACCGTACAACGGCTACACCGTCTTCCGGCCTGCCTTTGATAACTGGCTCGCCGGTGAAGCCGTTAAAGAAGGGGCTATATTGCTCAACGACTGCACGGCCGAGGACCTTATTAAGAAAGATGGGCGCATCATTGGCGTAACCGTAAAGGGTCGGGAGGGGGAACTGAGGGGAAATATCACCATTGCCGCCGATGGCGTCCTGTCCTTTATGGCGAAAAAAGCCGGCATGAGGGGAGACCTGCAAAGCGCCGATATGGGTCTGGGCATCAAACTCCTCCTGGGTCTGCCCGAAGCAACCATTAACGAGCGGTTCCATCTTGTGCGGGATGAAGGTGCCGATATCAGCTTCGTGGGCATACCCGAAGGACTGCGGGGCGGCAGTTTCCTTTACACCAACCGGGAGAGTATCTCCATCGGCATGGTGGTGCATCTCGACTCCCTTAGGGCATCGGGTAAAGCACCATATGAGGTCCTGGATGAATTGTTACAGCACCCGCAGGTAAGAAAGCTGATTAAAGGCGCCAGTCCACTGGAATTCTCGGCACACCTTATCCCCGAAAGCGGTATAGAGGCCATGCCGCAGCTTTACACGGGCGGGATGATGGTGGCCGGCGATGCCGCCGGCTTATGCTATACCAACGGCATCAACCTGGAAGGGATTAACCTGGCCATGACCTCCGGTGTATTGGCCGCCGAGACGGCTCTTAAAGCCATAGAGGCCGGGGACTATAGCGCCCGGATGCTTTCACTCTATAAAAAGAAGCTGGATGACAGCTTTATCATCAAAGACATGAAGACATTCAAAAACGCCGTCGGCATGATGCACATGGAACGCCTGTTTCAGGCTTACCCTCAGATTCTCGCCAGTATACTTGAGAAGCTGTACAGGGTCGACGGCACCCCCAGGTCGAAGCTGTTGCACCTTGCCCGGAAAGAGGCGCTGAAAAAAGTCGGACTGAAAAACCTGGTTGCCGATGGCATTAAGATTGGCAGGGCTTTGCTATGAATATAGAGAACTTACCGCAACTGACACAGTTCCAGGTTGACGAACAGCCCCATATTATCCTGAACAAGGACATATGTCGTTCCTGCGACCACCGCGCCTGCGTCCAGTCCTGCCCGGCTAACTGCTACACCTTTGATGAAGAGACCAGAACAATGACCGTCGTCTACGAGACATGTCTTGAGTGCGGCACCTGCTACGTAGTCTGTGATAAAGGAGCCATAGACTGGAGCTATCCGCGGGGCGGCTATGGGGTTTGCTTCCGGCTGACCTGAAGAATAACCATGAAAATTGTAGTCTGTTTAAAAGAGGTGGTTGATTCGACTCTGAGCCTTGATACCGGCTTGATGAATGCGGTTGTCTTCTGTGAAGGACTGCCGCTCAGGCTGAACCCGAATGACGCCGAGGCGCTGACAATGGCGCTTGCCCTCAAGTCGCCGGATAAGGCAGAACAGGTTGAAATCACTGTCATCTCTGTCGGTCCGGAAAGGGTGGAGGGCTACTTAAGACAGGGACTGGCGCTGGGTGCGGACAGGGCTGTACGCATATGGGGGGAAGATTTTGGGGAACTGTCTTCCTACCAGAAGGCGATGCTGTTATCCGGAGCCGTATCGCTGTCAGGCGCCGACCTCGTCTTGACGGGAACCAGAAGCATGGATACCGGCAATGGTCAGATAGGCCCCCTGATAGCGGCCTGGCTCGACCTGCCATGTGCTGGCGAAGTCGTTAGTCTGGAGCTAACCGGGGAGCAAAAGAATATCAACCTTATAAGAGACATCGGCCGGGGAGAACGGGAAGAAATACAATGCTCTTTACCCGCCGTCGCTGCTGTAAAGGGGGAAGGAGGGAGGTTACCTTACGCGTCTCTGGATAAACTTTTAGAGAGCCAGTACAGTGAAGTAACTCTGCTTTCCCTCAACGACCTGAATATATCCCCTGCGGAGCTTAAAAAAGACCCTGCCAGGGTTACAGGGTTTGCGTACCCGAGGCCCAGGCCCAGAAAAGTACCTACACCGGAGAGTTCGTTACCGGCATTTGAACGAATCATGAAGCTGCTGGAGGGCGGTATCTCAAAGCGACAGGGGATGATGCTCGAAGGCAACAGCGCGGAACTGGCCGACAAGCTTTTTGAGCTTCTCATAGCCGAGGAAGTAATAAAACCGGTCACAGGTTGATGAAGGGGTTTGGCTTTTCATTAGCGGATAACACCTGTTTGAGAGAAGATGCTGACGGCTATTTCCTGCTTTCCAGAATACCACTGAGGATACTCCGACTGAACAAATCCCTTTTCCGACTCCTCAAACATCTCCAGGAGGGAGGCGGCCTCTCCGAGTTCGCCAGCCAGAACCCCCGACTCAGTGAGTGGCATCTGCTAAGGGGGCTGCTCTCTCTAACATCCCGGGGATATCTAAAATTAGAAAGAATAGGTGAAATTGAAGACTATCCCAGCGTCTCAGTAATTGTACCGGTCAGGGACCAGGTGGAGGATTTACTCGACTGCCTAATATCGCTGGCGGGTCTCGATTACCCCGAAGATAAGCTGGAAATACTCGTTGTGGATGACGGCTCGGAAGGTGATATTTCCCAGTATGCTTCCTCCGAAATCAAAGTCATCAGGCTGGTTGAGTCAAGAGGCCCGGCCGTCTGCCGTAATATTGGAGTAGCAAACACCGACGGCGATATCCTGGCTTTTCTTGATGCCGACTGTATTGCCCGGGAGAACTGGCTGAAGGAAATCACCCCGTTTTTCCAGGCAGAGACCGTGAGTGCCGTAGGCGGTTACGTGGAAGGCTACTACAAGGACGGTTTTTTAGACCGGTACGAAGAGGTCTCTTCGCCGCTGAACATGGGAAAACGGCTCTTGCTCGAAGGCAATTCGGAGTCCACTTTCTACGTGCCGACGGCAAATCTGCTGGTCGATAGGGAAGCCTTCATGCAGACCCGCGGTTTTACCCCCGGAATGTATATAGGCGAGGATGTGGACTTCTGCTGGCGGCTGAGAAATCTTGGCAACACGCTCCTTTACGTTCCTTACGGAAGAGTCGCCCACAAGCACCGCAACAGCCCTGATAAAATGCTGGCGCGACGATGCGATTACGGTACATCGGAAGCCAGTCTCTACCGCTATCACCGTGACAAAAAAAAGACTTTCCTCATCTCTATTTACACCGGCCTGCTTTTCCTTGCCCTGGCCCTTGCCGTTCTGCTGTTGAACCCCTACCCCCTCATCGCTATCCCCCTCGTATTCGCGTTCGACGTTTCTCGGAAGTCCGCTACCCTGAAGAAGTATAAAATGGCGCTGGCTTTCAGGCAGATAGCCTATTCTATCCTCAGAAGCTACCTCTCTTTCAGTTATTTCGCCTTTTTCCACCTGGTCCGGTATTATCTGATTTTAATATTCGCGCTCGGCTTCTTACTTAACTCCCTGTGGCTTTTCGGCGTGCTGGCAATACTTTTAACTTCCATCGTGGATTACTCTGTAAAAAAGCCGGGCCTGCTCTATCCGGTCTTCCTTCTTTTTTATGTCCTGGAGCATCTGGCCTACCAAATAGGCGTCTTCTGGGGGTGTCTGAAGCTAAGGTATTTCGGTTCATACATCATTTCCTTCAAGCGTGCCTAGTTCCCGGAACCAGATATCTGCTATATTAAGAATGGAGAATGAAGATAGATAACAGAGTTAATTATTACCAGGCAGCCACCAGGTTGCTGGGTAACGCCCTCAGATTTCGCTATTCAAAGCTGACCGGAGCCCCTCTGAAGCCGGCGGTGGTCAGCCTGGCGGTAACAAATCGCTGTAACTCTCACTGTATCATGTGCACCATGTGGAAAAGCGCCAGGGAGATTCCCGATATCAAGAGCCTGGAGATGCCCGGAGACGAGATAATAGAGTTACTGTCACGCCCCTTGTTTTCGGAACTGGTCGAGCTGGACCTGACCGGCGGCGAACCCCACCTCAGGGATGACCTGGCCGACATTGTACTCCAAGTCGGCAGACTGAAGAAAAGTCATTTCCCTCACCTGAGAAGCATCATTATTGCCTCCAACGGTCTGTTGCCCGAACGAATAGTCTCGAACTACGAAAAGATGCTGGAAGGTTTGAGAGATACCGGCATCGACCTGGTCAGTGTCGCCTCCATCGACGGTATTGGGGAAACCCATGACAAAATCAGGGGAACCAGAGGGGCTTTCGAGCTGGCCACCAGAACCCTCAGCGGTCTTCTGGAACTCAGGAAGAATTACGCCAATTACTTCATCGGACTGAAAACAACGGTCCTGCCTGATAACATTGATATGCTTGATGCTATTCTGGATTTCGCTCGGGAAAGGGGACTCTTCCACATTATTTCGCCGGCTTTCTTTACGGAAACGAGGTTCAGGAACAAGGATAAAATAGAGGCATTAAGCCTGGGTCACGCCGAATACGCGAAGTTATTGAAATTCTACAGCCGAAATGAACTGGAGACGAACTATTTCTACTCAAGGGCGCGGAGTTTCCTGGCTGGCGGGCGCAAGCAATGGACATGCACGGCGTTACAGAATTACTTGTTCATCGAGTTCGACGGTCAAGTATATCCCTGCGAATTGCTCTCCGAGCCAATCGGCGATATAAAGAAACAGAGGATTGAAGATATCTGGAACGGCAAGCCGGCCCATTCCTGGCGAAAGCTAATCGGGAAAACGGAACACTGCTGGAGATGCATCGAGCCCGGCGCTATCCGCTACAGCGCCGTCGCCGAGGGCTTAAGCTACCTCGGGCACCTGTTGAAGCTGGGCAGGCATAAATTCAGCGAATCCCTGCACGGAGAAGGCTTTATAAAATATCTCAATAAATAACTAACAGATTACCGGGAAGTCTTTACAGAATATTCCGGCTATTAGCTATCAATCAGACTTTATTACCCGGCGCAATATTGAATATCTGAGTTCGGATAGACGGCCACCCTTGCCTTTGGACTGTGGCTCTCTTTAAGCAGCTTCAGAACATCATTCCAGTCATATGCCATTACCACTTTCTCCGTGTCCTCCAGATAGCGCTTGCTGGAGAGTTCTGGATATTCACTAAAGACGATTAGTCTATTTATATTCGGTGGGGGCTCCATTTGCAGTTGCAGCTGACCGCCGATGTCATTCCCGAAAGGACCCATGAGGTAATGAGTAATCTGACCTTCCGGCGCATTGGCAATGAGAACGACATCACCTCCCCGCTGACTCACCGCCGGGAATGCGATTAACAGGCCGGTAATTGCCTCGTTGGCCTTGGCGAAGGTGTTGGCAATAACGATGTCTTTATCTTTTACCGTCGGGGTAAGATAGTGAGTCCTGGCCTCATTAAGGGCAACAGAGTAGGTCGGATTAGGAGCACCGGCGAAGATAGCCACCGTCTCGCCCCACATATTGACCACAGCGTCTATTTTCATGTCCAGTCCGACGATGTCCGCAGCTTCGTCAATATCACGGCGGCGGGGGTTGTTTTCCAGGGCGCCCATGCCCGTAACCGTATCTATTACTTCTGTCTGCGGGGAAGATGCCCGCGAAGTGTGCATGGCGACTATCGTCCCGTAGGCCGCCACCCCCGGCAGCACTATCTTGCTGCCGCCGCCGAACCCGGCCATGATATGCGGGACGATGGAGCCGATGCCTATCTTCAGGTCGCACTTCATTACCTCGGCATTGATACGTATTTTAGTACCGGAGCTGGTCGTGCCCGCGTATACGCATTTCCCGTACGGGGCATGATTATAGACCGGGAATCGTGCCAGGACATCCTCGCCCAGCTTTTTAACGAAATCGAGACGGTTCATGGCGCTGTGACATCCGCAGGCAGCGATAAATCGGACTTGATTATCTTTAATGCCGGCGGCGGCCAGTTCCTCAAGGATATGGGGCACAATCTCGGCCACCCTGGTGACACGCGCCATATCATCGAAAATAACGACCACCTCTTTTTTACCGCGGGCATACTCCCGCAGCGGCGGCATACCGATTGGATTGGTAATAGATTCTTTAATCCCCTCCGGCTTCAGGTGCGGGCGATTATACCCAGCCATGTTGCATACCTCCACCTGCCAGCTTTCGGGGAGGGGCAGTTCCAGCTCTTTTAATCCTTCACCTGAAGGATGCCACGCCAGCTGGGGTAATTTAACGGTATTTGTCACGTCATTTCTCCATATACATGTACTAGTTACTCTATTTCAAAATCAATATTCTTCAATCCATGATAATAATTACCTCGTTTAGCCGTAAAACCCAGCACCGAATAGTCCGGGTCTTCCACGCCCTGCGGATAATATATTTCGGCTCCCTCACTCCAGAGCATTTTTCTCGATTCTATGTCCTGCAGGATTTCTATAGTTCCAATGAGCATTAGTCCCTTGAATTCCCTCTCATCCACGTAATACACACATACCCTGTTGTCCTTCCTCAACTGTTGTACCCTTTTGGAAGAAGTATTGGTGCTGAACCAGATTTTTTTCAGCCCTTCGTGCTTCAAGTTCATCATTGCTTTAATATTCGGGTAACCGTCATCGCCATTCGTCCCGAGCATACAAATTATTGACTTCTCCATCATTTCGAGCCCCTGGGTCATTGCTTCCTGTTTATCCATGGGTAAGTCCCCCCTCTTCTTATATTCTTCAGCACTCCGAATGGCTTCATCTAACGCGTCCATACCCATTTGTACTCTTACTCCTGTATTTATATTAATATATGTTGCGTTACCGCCACGTATTCACAGCTTAATTCATACTATACTGCCAGTCCCAGCGAATGGATGGCGAACTCACTGTGTCCTAACGCCTCAGCCTTCGTTATCTTGCCGGAGGCAACCTCGATAATTTCTTGAAAAATCCGTTCACCGATACTCTCAATTGTTTCTCCACCATCAAGTATATCACCGGCATTAATGTCTATATTCTCCTTCATGCGCTCGTAAATGCCGCTGTTGGATGAAACCTTTATCACCGGGACAGTCGGTGCCCCCAGCGGCGTGCCCCGCCCGGTGGGGAAAACGATGACCTGGGCACCACCGGCAATCATGCCCGTGTTGCAGACAGCATCATGGGCCGGACTGTCCATTATAACAAGCCCTTTTTCGGCAGGTCTCTCTGCGTAATTTATCACCTGCCTGATTGTTGATGTGCCGCCTTTAAGAACGGCACCCAGCGATTTTTCCTCCAACGTCGTCAGTCCGCCCTCGATATTACCCGGTGAAGGCTCTGAGCCGCGGATATCCACGCCGGCTTTCTTTACCAGGGCCTCGACGGCCGACGTTATCTCGTAGATACGCTTCCTAACAGCTTCACTCGCGGCTCTGCGGGCAAGCACATGCTCGGCACCTATCAACTCCGGAGTTTCCGAAAGAAACACTGTACTTCCCGCCGCAACCAGCATATCACTGGCGACACCGAGAGCCGGGTTGGCGGTCAGCCCGGACAGCGTATCCGAGGCACCGCAGTTGGTGCCGATAATCAGCTCGGAGATATCAACCGTCTCGCGCCCGACTGTATTTGCCTCTTTCAACAGCTTCTCCGCTAATAGCTTGCCTTTCCCGACAGCAGCGGTGGTGCCGCCTTCGGCCTGGATATTTAAAATCTCAAACCTCTGGCCCGCCTTTGCTATTACTTCAGCAATCACTTCCGGCGTGATGAGCTCACATCCCAAACCGACCAGTAAGACACCGGCCACGTTCGGGTGGCCGCAGAAACCGGCCATGGCTCGAATCATATGCTCTTTCTCTTCGGCCATGTGGCCGCATCCGTGAGAATGGGTAACGGTGACCGTGCCCGGTACAGCCTTACTTATCATACTGGCTACCGCGGATGCACAGATAACGGTGGGAAAAACCAGCACATGATTGCGCGTGCCGATAGCCCCGTTATTTCTCCTGTACCCCTGAAAATTCACGGTATATCTCCTCTCCCTCTGAGGCCTTCCACGTTGTGTACGTGCACATGCTCTCCCTTTTTTATTCTTACCGTGGCCTGCCCTATCTTTTCTCCATATTTGACAATCTGCCCAGCGCTTTCAATATCCTTAAGGGCAAACTTGTGTCCAAAGGGAATAGTCTGTAAAAGCACCACGGTAACAGCTTTCTCTCCAACGGCCACGTCTATACCGTCACCACTATTTAACGGGCGAACCGCCGTGGCTACGTTATCTTTCTTGTTCAATACAAGCGCAGCTACCGTCATCTATTATCTCCTTTTCGCTCTTTCAGGTCTGCTTGAGGTCGCCCGGAACCAGTGAGAATATCACGGCATCAAGAACCCGGTCGCGGATGACAAGGCGGTTTCTCAAGATTCCTTCACGAGTGGCACCCAGCTTCTCGGCGACACGCAGGCTCGCTTTATTGCCGGTGGCAGCAATAATCTCCAGCCTGTTCAGCTTGAGTTCACCGAAGGCAAACCGAACCAGAAGTTGTACCGCTGCCGTTGCCACACCGTGTCCCGCCCGACTGCTCCTTATCCAGTAGCCGAGGTTGGCAATGCGATTAGCAATATCGATTCTATTCAGGCCGGCACCCCCGAGAAAAACACCATCCCTGGAATCGGTTATTGCGAATTCATATTCGCTGCCTTTTTCCCAGGTCTCATTACAAGAGTCCAGCCACTGCCGGCTTTCCTTGATGGAGTAGTCCTGGTGACACCAGGGCATCCATGGCGAGAGCTCGGTAATAGACTCACATACAGCTTCATATAATCGGTCGGCATCATCCGGGTGATAGGGTTGGACTATAATACGGCCATCAATAAGCTGTATTTCTTTTTTCAAAGCAACGACTCCGCCTTTCTCGTCAGACTGCCCGCAGCATATACACTATCGTTTACCAGTAATCAGCCGACCATGCCGTACGGGGAAGCACACGCTTACCGTTCAATAATAGGTGATAAATAGTAAGAATAAAAGTGTTACCAGGGTTTTTCCTTGTCCTTAAGAGTAGCAATAAGGTCGTCAAGGGTGATGGCAGTCAGTGTCAGGGTTTGAGTGGTCCCTTTAGCACTCAATCTTATCGCCAGTTTGGCCACTGCCTCGTTGCTAGGAGCTTCAAGGATATTAACGAAATCATATTGCCCCAGAAGTGCGTATTGAGTTAATATTTTAACTCCCATATACTCAACTTCTTTATTTATCTCCTTCAGTATCTCGGGGTCATCCTGAAGGGCCTTCCTCCCTTCATCAGTCAGAGTCGTCAGCATAAGATATACAGACATCTTTACCTCCTTTCGCGTACAGCATCTGGCTATTATTATGGGATTATTACCACCTCTTTTGTCAATATACAAAAGCCTTCCTGTATGCCATATATCCGGTTATGATATAATGTAGCGAAGTTACCGCCGAAATGGAAAGGGGCAGGATGTCCGCAGCAGATAAAGAGCTATCAAATAGCCTGGAAGAATTGAAAGCTAAAGAGGCCGGGGAACCCATCGCCGAGTTCCTTAAAATGAGGCTGATTGAGCTCACTCCAGGCTACGCCAAAGTGGCCATGAAGCTGACACCCGAATATATGAACTTTAATGGCATGGTCTTCGGTGGAATCGTAATGGCGGTGACCGACCAGGCATTTGCCTACGCCACAAACTCCCTGGTCAGCCCTAGTATCGCAACACAGTTTAACATTCACTTAATTTCCGGCGCCGCCGCTGGCGATGAACTGACTGCTGAATGCCGTGTGGTCAAGAGCGGCCGCCGGATTGGCGTCTCCGAGATGACGGTCACCAACCAGGACGGTAAGCTTATTGCCAAAGCCACCGGCACTACTGTTCATACAGACTGAATCTATAACCAACCGCCTCATACTCCGCTATAATTGACAGGAAGTTTTTTCATATGGTAAGCTATCCCGTTGTTTGAACTAAATAAGGGCAATATAGAGATGTTCCTCGCCCGTAGTAACCCAGAGAATGCCAAATTCATCTTTACCGTGCGCACGGGTGGTGCGCATGGGAGGTTTTGAGATATATGTCTAGATAAGGAATTGGTGTTATTAGTTCGATGGTTAAAGATTACCTCCCAAAGCGGGAGGTAATTCAATTTATACTGCGGTAGAAGGCGTTCTAACAGGACAACGATGGAAAAACAGGAGACGATTCCACAAATAATCAGAAGCAATTATACCAAATGGGGTTTGCAGACAGCGATGTCCATGAAAATGTTTGGTATCTGGCAGAGATATAGCTGGCAGGACTACTACGAAAACGTCAGATACTTCTCACTGGGTCTGATAAGCCTGGGGTTGGAGCGGGGGGACGTGGTCTGCATTATAGGCGATAACGAACCGCAGTGGTTCTGGGGCGAGTTCGCCGTACAGGCAGCCGGAGCTATTGCTACCGGAATCTTTGTTGACTCTATCCCTTCGGAAGTAAAATACGTTGCCGAGCATTCTAATGCCAAGTTCGCCATAGTCAATGACCAGGAGCAAACAGACAAGTTCATTGAAATCAAGGATGAGCTGCCCTTGCTGAAAAAGGTCATTTACTGGGACCCCAAGGGACTAAGGAACTACGAAGACCCCATACTTATCAGCTTCAACGAAGTAATGGAGCTGGGCAAAGAGTATGAAAAGGCACACCCCGGCCTGTTCGAGCAGAATGTGGAAGGAGGCAATGGCGATGACGCCGCCTTCATTTACTACACATCGGGGACTACCGGCCTGCCCAAAGGAGCTGTGCTTACTCACCGTGCCCTGATAACCACGGCTCAGGGATTCATTAATCGCTACCCGATGGATGAGCACGACGATTTAATTTCCAACTTCCCGGCAGCCTGGGTAGGCGATAGCTTCTTCGCCACCATTCCCCATTTGCTGACCGGAGCTAGGCTCAATTTCCCTGAAGAGCCCGAGACTATAGCCGAGGACACACGCGAAGTTGGCCCGAACTTCGTGATATACGGTCCGCGGCAGTGGGAAGGACTGGTCAGTGAAATTCAGGTAAAGATGGTGGACGCCAATTTCTTAAAACGTTTTACCTATAACCTGTTCCTGCCGGTAGGTCACAAAATCGCCGATATCAAATTCCAGGGCAAAACGCCGAATCTGTTCTGGCGCATTCTGCACGGAATCGCCTATCTGGCTTTGTTCAGGCCCCTCAAGGACAGGCTTGGATTGAGCAAGGTGAGATTTGCCGTAACCGGAAGCTCGGTGCTCAGTCTGGATACCTTCCGCCTCATCCATGCCATCGGCGTTGAACTCAGACAGTGCTATGCCAGCACCGAGGCCGGCTTGATTTCTTCTCACGGTAGAGGAGAAATCAAATTCGAGAGTGTCGGCCGGCCGGCGCTCGGCACCGAACTCCGGATAACCGATGAGGGGGAACTCCTGGTTTCCAGTGATTGCATGTTCACAGGCTACCATAAAGACCCCGACAAGACGGCGGTTACCCTGATAGATGGCTGGTGTCATACCGGGGATGCCGTGAATATCAATGAGGAAGGCCACCTTATTTTCATGGACCGGCTGGAGCACATGGGCGAGCTGAGCTCCGGAGCCAAATATGCCCCACAGTACATCGAAGGCAGGCTGAGGTTCAGTCCGTATATCAAGGACGCCATGGTTATCGGCGGCAAGGATAAAGACTTTGTCTCGGCTATTGTAAACATAGATTTCGCCATGGTGGGCAAGTGGGCGGAACGAAACCATATCCCTTATACCACCTTCGTTGACCTGTCCCAGAAAAAAGAGGTCGCTGACCTTGTGCAGAAGGACCTGGTACGGGTAAACAGCTATCTGCCGGAACTGGCCAGAGTTAGAAGATTCGTCCTGATGCATAAGGAGTTCGACCCCGATGAAGCTGAGCTAACCCGAACCCGAAAGCTGAGAAGGGAATTTATGGAGGAGCGGTATAAAGACTTGATTAATGCCATGTATAAAAACGGCCACGAAATTAAAGTCGAAGCCCCGGTAACCTATAGAGACGGACGCAAAGGAATAGTGACCACCGCTATCAAGGTAAGAGCCATTAACGAGGAGGGTTAAATACCGGATGACCGAGTTTTTACAGTTTTTGATTACAGGTCTGTCCGTGGGTATGGCATATGCCCTGATTTCCCTGGGCTTCGTCCTGGTCTGGAAATCAAGCAGCGTGGCCAACCTGGCACTGGGTCAGCTGGTACTGCTCTCTTCCTGGTTTACCTACGGTATGCTGGTTCAGGCCGGGTTCCCGCTCTGGCTCGGCTTTCCTCTGGTTATTATCTTTGCCCTGTTCCTGGGCTGGGTAATCGAGAGATTCGCTCTCCGGCCTCTCATCGCTCAGCCAATTCTGTCCCTCATCACGGTGACGCTGGGGCTAGCCTATTTTATTGAGGGAATAGTCAATTTCGTCTGGCCCTGGAGCGTCGACGCCCTGCCACGCCTGTTTCCTATAGAGCCCATCCATATCGGCGGTGCCGTAGTCTCTCAGCAATACATCTGGGTAGCTGTCATTTCACTTATAATATTCGGCCTTCTGACCCTGTTCTTCCGATACCACAGGATGGGTATTGCCATGAGGGCAACTGCCGATGACCAGCTGGCAGTCCAGGCCTGCGGCATTCCGGTAACCCGTATCTTCTCCATGTCGTGGATGTTTGCCTGTGTGGTGGCGGCTATCGGCGGCATTCTGATATCCAGTATCGGCGGTATTACCCACGGTCTTGTCGAGACCGGCCTGAAAGCATTCTCGGTGGTGATACTCGGCGGCCTGGATTCCTTCGCCGGTGCCATCATCGCCGGCCCCATAATAGGACTCAGCGAAAGCTTCGGCGGGGGCTATCTTACCCCCTATCTCTGGGCTGGGGTTAAAGATATTATTCCGTTTGTCATTATTATCATAGTTATGGTTATCAAGCCTTACGGGCTATTCGGAGAAGAACGAATAGAGAGGATATAGCCGGATGAGTCAACCCTGCGGAACCCGTAATTATAAATATTCCGAAGATATGGCCATTCTGAGGACCAAAACTCACTGGGTGCTTTTTGTTGGTCTCCTGGTTCTGCTCTTTACCGCACCGCTGTACTTCAGCAACTACTGGCTGGGGGTCTGCAATCTCATCGGCATTACACTCATAGCTGCTATCGGGCTAAATATCCTGGTTGGCTACTGTGGGCAGCTATCCATCGGGCACGCCGGCTTTATCGCCGTGGGTGCTTACACCACCGCCATCCTGACCAACCGCTTAGAGCTTCCCTTTCTGGTCGGGCTTATCTGCGCCGGACTTGTTGCCGGGTTCATCGGGCTCATCTTCGGTATGCCCTCGGTACGGGTCAAGGGCTTTTACCTGGCGATTACCACTATCGCTTCCCAGTTTATCATTATCTGGGTCATTAACCACTGGAGTTTGACCGGCGGCTTCCTCGGCATCAAGGTGCCCTATGCTTCCATAGGAGGCCTCGTCTTCCGCAGCGAGTCGAGCCAGTTCTACCTTATCATGATTATTGCTGCCCTCTGCACCTTCTTTGCCAAGAATCTGGCCAGGACAAAGGTGGGCAGAGCCTTCGTTGCCATCCGGGACAATGACCTTGCCGCCCAGGTAATGGGCGTCAACCTTTTCTATTATAAAATGCTCGCTTTCTTTATTGGCTGCTTCTTCGCCGGTATCGCCGGCGCCCTGCTCGCTCACTGGATTGGCTTTCTCAATACCGAGCAGTTCAGCCTTACGGAATCAATACTGTATATTGGCATGATAATCATCGGCGGCCTAGGTACAACCCTGGGACCTATCCTGGGCGTGGTCTTTATCCGTGTACTCCAGCAGTTGTTAACCGTGGAGTTCGCACCTTTTCTGGAAAAGTCCTTTACGATGTTACCGGCCGGTTTTGCCAGCGGGGTCACGCCGATGATCTTCGGACTGGTAATCGTCCTTTTCCTGATACTGGAGCCGAGGGGAATCGCTCACCGCTGGGCACTTTTCAAGGCTGCGTACCGTTTGTGGCCTTTCTCATACTAACTGATGAAGGAGGAAAGGGTTAATGTAGTTCACTACTGGATAGACAAATAGCGGACTAACAAATCCATAAAGGAGGGATAATATGAAAAATAAACGACTACTCATCAGCACTGCCGTCATCTGTCTGGCACTGATAATGGCCACGCTGCCTTTTATCGGTGCCTGTGAAGGCGATAAGGAAGGAAAGACCCTGAAAATCGGCATCACTACGCCGACGACGGGTCCCGCCGCTGAAAAGGGAGCGCCCATGGGGCATGCCAACCTGGACTGCATCAAGTACATCAACGAAGAGCTCGGCGGCGTTAACGGCTACCCAGTAGAGGTTGTCTGGCTGGATAATGCGTACGATGCCGCCAAGGTAGTCACCATCGTTAAGAAGTTCATGGATGAAGGCTGCCTGATGTATTCCACTTCCTCTTCGGCCATGATGACCGCTTCCATGGAGATTGCCAACCGCGCCGGTTTCCCTGGAATGGCCGCTTTTTCCTCCCCGATAATATACCGTCCCCCGCATCATATTTACGGGCAGATGCCCGATTACGGCGATGACTTCCTGGTCTTTGCCAAATACTATATGGAAAATATCTGGAAGGGCTCGGGAAAACCCAAAATGGCGATGCACCTGCTCAACAACTCCACCGGCTATGGAGCCAAGGACGCAGCCACAGCATATGCCGCGGACCTGGGTATTGATATTGTCGCTGTCGAAGAGCATTCCAGTACCACGACTTCCGAGATGGAATCGCTGACCCGCGTCAAGGCTTTAAACCCGGACGTATTGTATATCTCCAGCACGCCAGCACCCACCGCCGTGGTTGTCAAGAACGCCTATGAGCTGGGCATGTACCCCGGTATAACTATCGGTTGTGGTCATGCCAGCTTTACCAGTGCCTTTGTTGATATCGCCGGGGCTGATATTGCCGAAGGTGTTTACGGCGTATTCCCCACGGTAAACTGGGGTGACGATGTCGCCGCCATGGACAAGATGACCGAGTACTGCCAGAGTGAGCACCCCGATGATTACGGTAATATGGACTATATTACCTGCTGGGCGCAGAGCCTTATTATGGCCGAGATTCTGCGTGTAGCCCTGGAGAATGTCGACTACGAAGTGCTGGCCAAGGGAGACGCCGCAGCATGGGAGGCCATTGAAAAACAGGGTATTCAAAAGTTGAAAGACTATGATGTTGAAGGATTGCATGGTCCGGTAAGCTATACGCCGGGTGACAACCGTCTCTCAAAATCGGTGCGTGTTTTCCAGGTACAGAGCGGCGAAATTACACCGCTGACCGACTGGATTGATGCGCCGGTGGTTAAGTACGAAGAGTTTGATTGGTTCGGTCAGTAATACGTAAAAGCAAGAGGGGCTCCGCCGCGGCGGAGCCCCGGTGAGGAAAAACCAGATATGCTCAGTTTAAACAACATTGAGGTTACCTACCTCAATGTAATAAGGGTATTGCACGGCGTCTCGTTGACAATAGAGGACGGTGCCATTATTGCCCTCCTCGGGGCTAACGGGGCCGGTAAAAGCACTACCCTCAAGGCGATATCCGGCCTGCTACATGTCGAGGAAGGAGAGGTAACCGACGGGAGTATCGAGTGGAACGGCGAAAGAATAGATAAAAAAAACGCCGAGGAAATTGGCAAGCTTGGAATCATTCAGGCACTCGAGGGACGCCGTGTCTTTGAACATCTGAACACCGAAGAAAACCTGCTGGTCGGGGCTTACTACCGACGCGACCGCCGGGCTGTCAGGCAGGACCTTGATATGGTATACAACTACTTCCCGCGACTTAAAGACCTCCGGCGTAATACGGCGGGCTACCTCTCCGGCGGCGAGCAGCAGATGCTGGTCATCGGCCGGGCTATGATGACGGCACCCAAGCTCATGATGCTGGACGAGCCGTCATTAGGTCTGGCGCCTTTACTGGTTGAAGAAATATACGATATAATCAAACGTTTTAATACGGAACGTAAAACATCGGTCCTGCTGGTGGAGCAGAACGTCAGAATTGCGCTGAGCATAGCCCAGTACGGCTATGTTATGGAGAATGGCCGGGTGGTACTTGATGGTACGGCCGATTTTCTCAGGAATAACGAAGACGTTAAAGAGTTTTATATCGGGCTGTCGGCTATGGGCACGAAGAAAAGCTACCGAGAAGTTAAACACTACCGGAGGCGAAAGAGATGGCTTTAGTCCGGAAAACGGGGCAGGACGAGTTCTTCGATGAACTGGAGGTCATGCCTCCTGAAAAAAGAAAGAAATACCTCGACCAGAAATTATCGCAGACGGTTACTTATGCCTACAGTCATGCCCCGGCGATAAAGGAGATGATGGACAGAGCAGGCGTCAGTCCGTCTCAGGTTCGCACCGTTAAAGCCCTGGAGAAGCTGCCCGTTACCAGGAAGGCTGACCTTATCGAGATGCAGAAGAAAAACCTGCCCTACGGCGGGTTTGCGGCCATACCCCACGAAGACATCGAGCGCGTCTTCATTTCCCCCGGTCCCATCTATGAAATCCAGCCTTCCAGCATCAAATGGTTCGCCAAATCATTCTGGGCCGCCGGATTCAGAAAGGGGGACGTGGTTATCAACACCTTCACCTATCATATGTCCCCGGCCGGTATTCTTTTCCACGAAGCCATAAGGGACTGCGGGGCTACGGTTGTCGTTGCCGGCACCGGCAATACCGACCTTCAGATTCAGATAATGAAAGACCTGAAAGTTACCGGGTTCGTAGGTACGCCCAGCTTCCTGATGACTGTCATCAAGCGGGCTGAGGAGATGGGCAATAATTTTAAGCATGATTTTTCCGTCAAGCGCGCCTGGTTTACCGGCGAGATGCTGCCTCCCTCACTCAGGGTAACCTTTGAGGATGTCTATAACATTGCCACGTCACAGGCATACGCCGTGACCGAGCCCGGCGGTGCCATCGCCTACGAATGCCGCCAGCAATCCGGCATGCACCTGATGGATGAATACGTTACGGAAATAGCCGACCCCGAGACGGGGAAGCAGCTGGGGCCCGGCGAGATAGGCGAAATAGTGGTAACCCCGATTCATAATGAAACCTGGGGTCTTATACGCTTCGGCACCGGTGATATGTCTTCATATATCACCGACGCCTGTCCCTGCGGCCGCACCGCCAGCCGGATTACCGGCATTGTTGGCCGTACCGGTGATGCCGTAAAAGTAAGGGGCATGTTTGTCGTTGCCAAGCAGGCGGAGCAGGCAATCAAGAGCTTCAGCCAGGCCTCCAGATTCCAGCTAATAGTCGGTCGGAGGCAGCACAGGGATGAGATTACCCTGAAGCTCGAGCTGGCGGACGCAGGTGACGTTACAACGAAACTGGCCGACGATTTGAATCAGAAATTTCAGGATACATGCCGTATCAAGATAGACAAGATTGAATTCGTCGAGGCGGGAACTATTCCCGAGGAAAAAGAGGGCATAGTCGACGAAAGGACCTGGGAATAAGCCTGTACCGGCTACCGGCTTTCTTCCCCCAGGTAAGCGGCGATGACCTGCGGGTTGGTCCTTATCTCTTCTGGAGTCCCTTCGGCGATTTTCTGCCCGAAATCAAGCACCGCAATCCTGTCGGCTATGTCCATGACCACACCCATATCGTGCTCGACAAGGATAATGCAGCTAACGCCATCCCGTAATACAGGGGTATCCGGATAAGTAGCCCCCTGGCCTTCGAAGATGTCAATAATGAACCTGGCGATATCCTCTTTCTCCTCCAGGTTCATGCCGGCCATTGGCTCATCCAGCAACAGCACCTTCGGCTCCAGAGCCAAGGCCCGGCCCAGCTCCACCCTCTTGCGCATTCCATAAGGGAGGGTATGAACCACCTTATTTCTGATTGGTTCTATTTCCAGGAAATCTATGATAGCCTCTACTGTCTCTCTGTGCCGGATTTCCTCGTCGTGTGCCCAGCCAAAATACAGAGCGCCACTGAGGAAGTTCTGCTTGATAAAGACATGCCTGGCCGCCATTATATTATCCAGAGTACTCAAGCCGGTAAAAAGTTCGATATTCTGAAAGGTCCTGGCCAGACCCAGCCGGGCTGCCTTATCAGGACGAATCCGGGTTATTCTCTGGTTCTCGTAATATATTTCACCCTTCTGCGGCTTATAGAAACCATTTATGCAGTTTAAAAGGCATGTCTTACCGGCACCGTTTGGTCCGATAATGGCGAGGATTTCATTATTTTTAATATCCAGGCTGACGTCCCTGATGGCCCTCACACCTCCGAAGGAAAGGGAGAGGTTTTCAATACGTATATTCGTCCTGGCCTGGTTATTGCCCTTAGCGCTATCTTTCTCAGGCATTCCTATATCTCAATAATGCAGGCGCAATTGTCATATTGCACCCTAATCCACCAGTGATTTATCGCGGTACTGAATCAATCGGTGGCACTGAGGTTCGGTACAACCCAGTTGTTTCCCTAATTGCCGGCTCTTAATCTTGATTTCCCGGGCTGTTTCCTTGCTGGGCTTACTATACTTGTCATAGCCGGTGCATTTTAATGTACCGTCTTTATATACCAGTAGAGTTACCTCGTCGTCAACAGCATCACAATAAATCGTTGTCGCCGTTAAAACCCAGTCAGCCATGTTTAAAAAGTCCGTTTCACAGTCTGGTAATGCCTTTTAATATTACAATTATTCAGACTGGAATTCAAACGGGCTTACTTAAGTAATAGGTTAACGCATTACCAAGTTACTATTTACATACATCATCAGGTGAAGAATAATACTTGCAGAGGAACTTACACGAAGATTCAGGGCTCCATGTGTATCTCACTTGGATGCCCGGGAGATGTTATATTCGCCTTTAGTGAATAGTGCAGGGCAGGATGATAAAGCGTGAAAAGGGAGTATCACTGATTGAGACGGCAGTGGCCTTAGCTATTCTGGCCGCTATCGGCGTATCTTTTCTTAACGGCCTGGCGACCACTTCTACCGCCCGCGCCACCGCTGATGAACAGGTCAGCGCCAAAGCCCTGGCCGAGAGTATTATTGAGGACATAAAAAAGGGGCCTTATATACCCTCATATACGCCTGTAATCCCTGATGAATATCCCGGTTACACCGCCAACGTTACCGTTGAAAATCCGAAAAATGATAATATTCAGCAGCTAACAGTAATCATTCACCACCACAACCACGACCCACTGATACTTCAGACTTATAAGGTGAAACGTACCGGTAATTGAGAGCTATGAGAAAGATATTGATATTACGGAGATTAAAGCTATTTAACAGGAAGCAGGCTGGCTTTACTGTAATGGAGATGATAGCCACCGTAATTGTTGTCGGTCTCATCGGCCTCGTTGCCACCATGGCTATCGTTCAGGTACTTAATCAGACTTCCAAGAACAACGACTATACTACCGCCAGCCGGCAGACCCTGAATGCCATGTTCTGGATTAGCCGTGATGCCCAGATGGCTCAGAAAATACAACCGGACGGTGGAGGTTCCGGTTTCCCGCTCATCCTGACATGGCGTGAGTGGGACAATACCTCCCATACGGTAAACTACACGCTGGAAAACAGCCGTCTCATACGCAGTTATTCAATCAATGGCAGTGAGCCAAAGGTGATTTCAGTAGCTGAATATATTAACCAGGAAACGCAAATGACTAACTGCGTATCTGATAACGGTGTGCTTATCCTGACAATAACCGGCAGCGTTGGTGAGGGTGCCCATACGACCAATGTGACCAAGATAAGTAGTATCGCCTCCAGGCCTAATATATAGCAAAAGGGATGGCATAATGAAAAAAAAGATTAGAATAAAGCTATTCAGGTCACTATCCGATGAGTCCGGCGTGGCTCTGATTATCGTCCTGGTACTGCTATTGTTGGGTAGTCTTACCATTGTGCCGGTTCTTGACCATCTCCACACCGCCCTCAAGACAGGCGAACACTACGAAGAGAAGACCAATATGTTGTATACCGCCGACGCCGGTATAGAGGACGGCCTGTGGCGGATAAAATACGACTTCATGGGCACGGATTATGACGTCTACGACTTTGACACCGCCTGGCCTTACGAGACAGACACGTTAAACCAAATGGTGGCTAATATTACCATCAAGAACGTCTGGCTTCCGAGCAACGTGACGCTGGATGACCCTGACATTGATTTAAGCCCAGCAGAAGCCAGGGAAATGATAGAATCAGAAAAGCTTGTGGTGGTCGGAACCTCCACCGCCACTCCCGGCCAGCCGTACCACATTAAGATAGACTTCACACCCGATGTAGGTGACAACCTCACTATAAAATCACTCGGGGTGTGGCTGCCGCAGGGCTTCGAATACGCAGATAACTGTAGCCTGAAATTCAATGGCACATCTGTGCCTTATTATCCGGATTCCGAAGTCGTTACCGACTGCAACGGCGGCCAGACTGTAGTCTGGACATACAATGATGACCCCTACCCTCTCTTCACCGACTTCCCCGGTGTCGACCCCGCGGCGCCAATAATGAGTATCGATTTCACTTTCAGCTATACACCTCCGGCGGCATACCCCAACCGCCTGCCCACAGCTATTGCCTGGCTAACCACCGAAATGTCCCACACCTGTACCAATCCGAATGATGTCCCCATCTCCTGGGATATGGACACCCGTATTTACGAAATTACCTCCATTGCCGGTGATACCGTCATCCAGGCCTTCTCCTCCAAGTGTGAACTGCGCCAGATGGGAGATGCCATGTCCGGCGACTACGTAGCCATCGGCAACTCGTTAATGGCAAATGATGACCCTTCATTGTGGGATACATATCGTGAAACCTGGTACACTCCCAGCTCAGTCACGCTTGACTCCATCCCGGCGGATGCCGACGTTATCAGCGCTTACCTCTACTGGGCGGGGTGGTTTAATGAATCCAGAAAAGAGACAAAATGGTCGGATGGCTGCTCGAGCTTTTCTCCTAACTGGGACCCGGACCCCACCAGCTGCTGGGACGAGTTTGATTCTTACTTCAAGAGCGATTACGACGCCGGAGAAGACAGGGAACTGCCCATGGATAGCACCATAACGATTCCTCTGGGGCAGTATGCCGGTTGGACAGCTGTATCAGTTAACTGGGAACACTGGGAGACGGGAACCTTGGAGTCAGATGACGGCTTGGATTTCGCCATCTCTGCTAATGACGGCGCTACCTGGAGCGATTACGAGCCGGCTTTTCGCAATGATGTGTGGGGCACCAAAGCTTTCGAATACGCTATTCCGAATGAGTATTTAACCGACGACTTTAAGTTGAAGTTTAAACTGGTCGGTTTTGATGGGGGCGACGATGGCGACTGCTGTATTGATGATTTCAAGATAAAGGTGATGTTTCCGGATACTGATGTAATTTTCAAGATAGGCAACGGCACCGACGAGTACCAGGTATATTTCGATGGCGGCGTACCCACGTCGGGTTCGGGGAATGTAACCGCCGGGCGTTCCTACGTCATGCGCAACGAACTAAATGGTCCCTACGGATTTTCCTACGCCTGCACCCGGGACGTTTCCGCCCTGGTGAAAAAATACCCTATAGTTGCCGGAGAAGAGCACCATACCGGCAACGCCATTTATACCATTGATGGTGTAGGGGCTGACAATAGTAAAACCCCCACCAGTTCCGACGACTCTCATTTGGCTTTTGCCGGCTGGTCACTCATCGTTGTTTACGCCAGCCCGCAAACGGCGGGGCATTACATCTACATCCGCGACGATAACTTCGCCTTTCATCCCGGGACCGGTGGCAACCTGGACTTTGACGAAGACGACCAGCCGGGCGGTGATATCACCAACTTCATCGTTCCGGAAGCGATTACGAACCCGGATGGCACTGTCAACGAGACAATAGCCGCCAAGCTTACCTGCTTTGTAGCCGAAGGTGATAGTCGGTGGTCCCCCGAATATGTAACAATTACCGGCCAGCAGTCCGGCATTTCCAAGGACCTCTCCAATCCAGAAAGCCCCGTGTCAAATGTCTGGAACGGAAAGTCCTACCCGGGGACATTTAAAGAGGGCGTGGACATCGATACTTTCGAGTTGCTCTGGGCTGATAACATTTTAACCCCCGGTGATAACGTACTGCACGTGGACTTAATATCTAACCAAGATGCCTGGAACCTGGTATATTTCATTATATCAGTACGCAGCGAGACCGTTACCGGCGGCACTTCGCATTACATGATATTCAATTAACTCACAGCCCTGGTGTAAATACTCCAGGGCTTTACTCCTGTCTTCTTCAGACAGCGCTGGTGCGGAACCGCCAGACTGCTATCAGGCCAAATACCACGGCGAAACCAATAAGTGCCAGCATCTCGGGAACCACGGCACCAAAATCGGCCCCAAAGAGCATCAATTTATTGAATCCGTTGGTCGCCCAGGCATGAGGGCTTATCTTGGCCAGGTTCTGCAGCCATCTAGGTAAGATAAAGAGCGGCCACCAGCAGCCGCCGAGTGGTGCCAGCACCAGCGCCGTGACCACAGCCAGTGAACTGGCACTGCGCTGCGACCTGACCAGCGTTGCCAGCATCAGGGCAAATGCCGCAGACATTATGACCATCAGTATGGAGAGGATGATAACAGCCAGCGGAGACAACCCAAGGTCGATATTGAACGCCAGAATACCCACCCCCCAGAACATAATTATTTGAATTAGCCCCCTGATTAACGTACCGGAAAACATACCCCCCAGAATGGACTCCCGCTTTACCGAGGTGGCCAGCAGCCGTTCCAGGGTATTGTTCTGCCGCTCGCGTACGATTGACTCGGCCGTCATCACGGCTGCGAAAAAGACAAACATTACCAGATAACCGGGAATAACATAATTGGCCGGGTTCTCCTCCTCCATCTCGCCCACCTTCTCAATATTAAATCCTATGTAAGATGCCTCCGCCCCACCAGCAACCTGCCCTGAGGAAATATCCGCCATTATCTGCTGGACGACCTGATTGATACTTTCCATATCACCGGAGATTAAGCCACCCTCGATGAGAAGCGCGATACTGGCATTGACGATGACCCTGTACGTACCAAGCTGGGAAGCGATGGCTCCGGCGAATCCATTCAGGGCAGTCCTGTCGTTAACGGCCCCGGAATCGGCTACCACCTCAATCTCGGTACCCGAACCCGTCATTATTCCCTCACTAAAATCCGCCGGAAAGACGATGAAGCCCGCCAGTTCACCATCCTCAACCGCCTGGTAAGCTTTATCATAATCTCTATCCCATATTATTATCGGTTCCCCCGGTTTTAGCTGAGATTCATCCACGGTTTCCATAGCGCCGATTATCTGGTGGCTCAGGCCACTTTCTGCCTCCTGGGTGGCCACATGGAGTTCCAGCCGCTTATCCTCAACGGCACCAACATTGAGGTAATAGAACATCACGACGAACATGAACGGGAATATGATGAAGAAGAACATTGCGGCACGGTCTTTGGCAAAGATGCTCAAATCTTTAAGAGCGATAAACCACACATAACTCAGTTGCTTCATAGCTTATTATTTACCCCCGGGCATAACCCTGAAAATGAGGCGGCTGACCAGAAGCCCCACGACCATGACGCCGGCCAGTATACCCAGTTCCGTACCGACATCCGCCAGTGAGCCCCCCTGAGCAATAATAGTATCGAAAGCCTTATTTGCGTAGCTATTGATCGATAGCCGACTGATGGTATAAAGGGTGGTACCTTCAGCAATTTCAAAGAACGTGCCACCGAACATGAAGGTAAGAACCGAAAAGACAACCGCAATCCATGAAGCCCCTTCCTCGCTGCGGGCGATTGAGGCTATTATCAGCCCCAGGGCGCCGGCCGCCGCCGCGAAAATAATGGCAATAACCAGACATTCAATAAAAGATAACGGCGTAAAAAGTTGAAACACCATATAAGACAGGGCCAGAAGTATGAACGTTTGCACAAAACCACGTGAGATACTAGCAAAAAACTTGCCTAGGAAAAGCTGACCCCCGCTAAGCCGGGTGGTGAGCAAGCGTTCCAGGGTCCCCTTCCGACGCTCCTCAACAATAACCCTGGCACTCAGGGTTATAGCGAAGACGACATACATGGTAACGATACCGGGAAGGTACTGATTAACGAAATCAGGACTGCCGCCCAGCGTCTCTTCACGGACACGCACAACAGGGTCTTCGCGTTCCTGTTCCAGGAACTTCTGCACAGTAACTTCAATGCGCTCTTGAGATACGCCTTGACCCTGGAGACTTACGCTGACCTGACCGCGAACCTGGAACTCCTGGTTGATATCCTCAGCCACGCCACGAACCATGCTGGCGACAACCTGGTCCCATTGCGAGGTATTGCCCCTCTGCCTGAAGTTCAATTGCGCCCTATCTCCCAAGGCCAGTGCTTCCGAGAAGCCCCCGGGAATATAGAGGACCAGTTGTATATCCGACCTATCCAGCTTGGTATCCGCCTCTGCCGGGGTCAGTAATTCAACATCAAGGCCATCAATTCCATCCAGCTTCTCTAAAAAGACGGAAGCGTAGTAACCTTTGTCCTCGTCCACCACATAGGCAGTTCCTTCGAATGTCATCTGTCCGCCAAAGGCCCCATAAAGCAGAGCGAAGGTGATAATGGGCAGCAGCAGGCTGAAGGCGAGGTCTCCCTTGTCCCGCAGATACAGTCGAACTTCATTCAGGGCAATGTATAATGCTCGCTTCATGTCCCGTCTAGTCGCGAAGGCTCCGTCCGGTCAGTTTCAGGAAGACATCCTCCAGGGTGACCTGCTCGGGTGACCCTATTTCCCCTTTGAGTTGATATGGCGTATCCATCCTGATTATCTGTCCACCGTCCATAATAGCAATGCGGTCGCAGAGACGGTCGGCTTCTTCCATATAGTGAGTTGTATAGAGAATCGTCATGCCGTCGTCACGCAGACCTGAAATTGTTTCAAAAATATTATTCCGTGACTGCGGGTCGATACCGACTGTCGGCTCATCCAAGAAGACAAGCTGAGGACTGCCCATAAGGGCAATGGCAAGATTAATACGCCGCTTCATACCACCGGAATACTTGGCCACTTTTCCCCTGGCTCTATCTTCAAGTCCCATTAATTTCAGGTGAGCCATCGCCTGTGCGTGTGCATCCCTGCCATTCAGTCCTGCCATCCGCCCGAAAAAGACCATGTTTTCAAGAGCGGAAAGTTCTTCATATAAGGCCAGGTCCTGCGGACAGACGCCGATGAGACCGCGAATAGCTTCAGCATTTTGCCGTATAGTATAGCCTCCTATCGTAATTTGGCCGCTATCGGGTTCCAGAACTGTAGAAAGCATACGTATCGTCGTCGTCTTGCCGGCACCGTTCGGCCCCAGAAGACCGAAAATCTCGCCTTTGCTGATAGTAAACGAAACGCCGTTGACAGCCTTGAATTCGTTGAAACTCTTATAAAGGTCTTCCGCTACCAGAAATGCCTCAGCCATAGTCTTGTCCCCCCTCTTTCCCTTATTGTAAGAGGTATATTTTTATATATTGCTGTATTATATTATCTGGACAAGAGTTATGCAATATCCTCATTATTTAAATTAATTAAATTAATTTAACTGACCGTAAGTTATTATCTTATACATAAAAATAACGGGGCCTCCAAATAATTGGAGGCCCCGTATCACTCTTGTCCTTAACCGGATTTATTTATAAAGCTCTTTGGCCACATCATCCAGGCCGAGTTCAATTAGCTTCTCTTTGCTGGGTTTACCTGAATTGATATCCCAGTCCATGGCCTCGTAATACTCGTTAAAGAGTTCGTCCGCTTTCAGGGTTATTCCGGCGCGCGGGCCTTCTGTCTTCGGCGGGATGCCCATCATCCTGTCCGGGAACTTCCACGGCGTTTTCAGTCCTTCGCGGATATTGAAGGCCTGCTTCATAGTATCTATCCGCTCCCCGGTCTTGAGCATTTCCTCCCTAGTAATGTCCCAGCCGGTGATGGTTTGTAAGGCCTCAATGAACTGGTCAAAATTGTTGTAACCGTCGCCGAGTGCAATCATGCACACTCCGGCGGCGTTATATACTTGAGTTAAGCTGGTACCCACCTTGTGCGGCTTGCCCCGTCCTTTCAAGGCGACCGGATCGTACTCGGGCATGGCCCCTTCCGGGTACGGCCCCTCCCCGGCCTGGGTATGGCGTCCCGGGGTTGGCTCCGCGCCGTAGCCAATCGCAAAACTGGGACCGCCCCGCGAGTCATGCGCCGGGAACTCCTGCCCGCCGACATGCATGGCGTATTTTTCTGAACCCTTGCCGATTCTCTCAGCGGCCTTCTTGACGCCGTCGGCGATAATGTCGCCGAAGCCCTCGCGCTTGGCCAGCTTTTCCGTCATGGCCACGATGGACTTATGGTTGCCCCAGGTCATCTCGATACCGTCGGTATCCGCCTTGGTAAGAATGCCGTTTTCGTAGCACTCAATGGTAAAGGCGATGCTGGCCCCGGTGGAGATGGTATCCAGCCCGGCGCGGTTGCATATATCATTTATCTTAATAATCGACTCAAGGTTATTATTCAGGCAGTTGCTGCCGAACATGGCCAGCGTCTCATACTCGGGCTTGTGGGCACCGGCCTCGTATTTATACTCTCCAGTGCCTGCCTTCATATGCCCCCCGCAACCGATGGGGCAGTGCCAGCAGGCGAATTTTCTCTCCTGCTGTGCAATCACCGGTTCACCACTGATATCTTTATAGCTGGGAAAGTCGACAACCACCGCGCCCCCCCAGTTCTTGCAGGGCGCGTCATCGGACTCACAACTCATGTTAAAGAGAAACGGGGTCCCGAACTTGCCGACAAACTCCGCACGCGGGCCCATATTCGCCAAGTGATTCTTCCTCATCGCCTTGGACTTCTGTTCATCGGCCACGGGCACCTTCATATTGCCTTTGACGGCTATGGCCTTGAGCTTCTTGGAGCCCATCACGGCGCCCAGACCAGAACGGGCAGCCGCACGTCCTTTGTTATTCATCACCGCAGAGACGAGAGACACCTTTTCACCTGACGGGCCGAGACAGGCAATTTCCAGATCCTTACCGTGCGCTTCCCTCAGTATATCCTGTGTTTCGAATGAGTCCTTGCCCCACAGGTGGGCGGCATCTTTAATCTCGGCCTTGCCGTTATCAATGAGAAGATAGACCGGCTTGTCCGCAATACCGGTGAAGAATACCGCGTCATAGCCGGCGAACTTCAGATGAGGGCCGACATTGCCGCCGGAGTTAGCGTCTCCCCAGCCCCCCGTCAGCGGCGATTTGCCTACCATCGCGTAGCGGGAGCCACCGAGTGCATCGGTGCCGGTGAGCACACCTGTGGTAATACCCAGGATAGCGTCCGGGCCCAGCGGGTCAACACCCGCCTTCTGCCGGCTGAAGAGGATTCTGGCGCCCAGACCGTAGCCTCCGAGGAAGTCACGGCCAAGCTTCTCGTCAAGCACTTCTTCCTTCGTCTCTCTTTTGGAAAGGTCCACCCACAACATCTTTCCCATAAAGCCATGTGCCATACTTTACCTCCTTGCTTATTTAAAAATCTTGAATCGTGGTTAACTAAAAAAATAGCCTAACCACATTAACCATCCCGTACTATTACATATCCGCCCATTAATTGTCAAACATTTCAGCCGTTACGGCATACAGGCAGGCTGGATTGACGTTAACCTGGCTGCGATGTAAAATCAGTCCCAGACAGGAGGCAAGCAGCACAACAGGAGGTAGATATGTCGCCCGTATTACAGGACAAGGTAGCTATCATCACTGGCGCCGGCCGCGGCCTCGGGAAAGCTTTCGCCTTAAGGTTCGCCGAGGAAGGTGCCAGACTGCTGTTGCCTGATATCAGCCTAGAAAGGGCTGAGGGCACGGTAAAAGAGATAAAGGCTAAAGGCGGGGAGGCCTTAGCCATGGAGACTGATATTTCTGACGAAAAAGCCACCCTGGAGATAGAGGGGAAGGTTATCCAGAAGTATGGCAGGGTAGATATCCTGCTTAATAATGCTGCCATATACTACGGAGTTAAGAGAAGGGATTGGGATGCCTGGACGGTTGAAGACTGGGACCGCATGTTTGCGGTAAATGTAAGGGGCACCTGGTTGTGCTGTAAGGCGATTGCCCCCCTCATGGTAAAGGCAGGCAAGGGAAAAATCATCAACATCGCCTCGGATGTATTCAAGGTGCCTGCTGCCCATGCCCTTCTTGCTTACGCTTGCAGCAAAGCAGCGGTCTATACGCTGACTCAAGCACTGGCCAGAGCCCTGGGCCCCTCTGGCATCAATGTCAACAGCATCGGCCCCGGATTCACGGCTACCGAAGCCAGTCTGGGACAGGACGGCAATAAAGAGTCCTTCGATGCTACTATCGATATGCAATGCCTGAAACGGCGCGAGGAGCCAGTCGACCTGCCGGGGACGGCTGTGTTCTTAGCTTCGGCGGATTCGGACTTCATCACGGGACAGTTCATTATTGTCAATGGTGGAAGTGCGATGGTATAAAGATTATTTACCACAATTATACACTAGAAATACGAAGGGAGGAAATTTAATGTACAAAGGTGGATACGCAGGAAAGATACTGAGAATAGACCTGAGCGGTCAATCGGCCAGGGAGGAAACCGTCCCCGAGAAATTGGCCAGAAATTTCCTGGGGGGCGCCGGTTTTGCCATAAAATGCCTGTACGATGAGGTAAAAGCGGGAACCCCGGCATTAAGCCCCGAAAACAAACTCATCTTTGCCGTCGGCCCCCTGACGGCTACCGGGGCCTCTTGCAGCAGCCGGATGGCTGTCGTGGCCAAGTCCCCGTTGACAAACGCCGTTGGGATGGCTCTTGCCGGAGGTCATTTCCCGGCCGAGATGAAAAGGGCTGGTTATGACATGATAATCATTGAGGGCAAGGCTGAAAAGCTTACCTACATAGCCATCAAAGACGGCGACGTACGCTTCAGGAGTGCTGAAAAGATAGGAGGCATGGTAACCACGGACACCCAGCTTTTCATCAAGGAGGAACTCGGTGACCATAACTATCGTATTGCCTGCATAGGCCCTGCCGGTGAGAGGCTTGTACCGATGGCCTGCATCATCAATGAGCGCCGTGCGGCCGGCAGAAAGGGACTGGGAGCCGTTATGGGCTCTAAAAACCTGAAAGCCATCGCCGTACGCGGACATAAAAAACCCGATATTGCTGACGCCGATAAATTTAAAAAAGCCCGCCAGGTTATGAACAAGGCCATGAAGGACAGCCCCGTGCTCTATCCCGAGTTCTCCAGGGCGGGCACGCCTATGGTGGTTGATGGCATGACCGAAATGGGAATTTACTCAACCAGGAACTGGTCGGCCACCGGAGAAATCAACCTGGTAAAAGAGCTGGGACGCGATGCCCAGGATGCTATGATAGTTACCAAGTCTCACTGTGCTGATTGCCCCGTTGGCTGCTCCCAGGTCAAACTGATTAAAGAGGGACCCTTTGCCGGTTTCCTGAGTGAGGGGCCTGAATTTGAGACGACATATTCGCTGGGAAGCACCGTGGGGGTGGACTATTTACCCGCCATAATCGCTGCCGACCGAATTTGCGACGAGTATGGCATAGATACCATGTCGGCCGGCGTCTCCATCGGCTTCGCCATGGAACTGTACGAGAAAGGCATACTGACCAATAAGGATACCGACGGTCTGGAGCTCAAATTCGGCAATTATCAGGCAATGATTGAAATGTTGCGCCGGATAACCTACCAGGAGGGCCTGGGGGCGCTGCTGGGGCAGGGTACCAAGAAAGCGGCCGAGAAAATAGGCAAAGGTTCCGAGGCATACGCCATGAACATAAAGGGTCTGGAGCTTCCTGCCTATGATATCAGGGGAGCCAAGGCACACGGTCTGAATTACGCCACCGCTTATACCGGAGCCGACCACAACCGGGGCTACGCATATCAGGAAATTTTTGATGTACCCATTCCGGAAAAAGTGGATAGATTTGCTATAAAAGGAAAAGGCAGGCTGACCAAATGGAACCAGGATGTCCGCTGCGTGACCTGTGACTGCGCCACGATGTGCGCTTTTCTCCTGGACATGGCTGTACCTAGCATAGCCTGTCAGAACACGGCTGACCTGGTGAACGCCGCTACCGGGATGCGCTTTACTGCCGATGAAATACAGAAAATCGGGGAAAGGATAAATAATGTGGCCCGTTTGTTCAATATCGGCGAAGGCTTCAGCCGTAAGGATGATACCTTCCCTAAACGCATTATGACCGAGGCCATCAAGGCAGGGGCTTCTGCCGGGCAACTCATCAGTCAGGCAGACCTGGATACGATGCTCGATGAATACTACTCGGAACGCGGCTGGGATAAGGCTGGCAACCCGACTGATACCAAGCTCAAAGAACTGGGTATAAAATCGCCTTCGGCGTAGAAAAGATGTTGCCATGGCGCTGGTAGATATTGGGAGGGGCAGTTTTTTAAACAAAACCGCTACTTCTATAAGGCTATAATTTCACGTATCAATGTTTTATCAGGAGGATATTTAGATGGTTGAATTCGGATATGCCGGAGAAATACTAAAGGTAAATTTAACTGACGGGAATACCACCCGGCTACCAACTGCGGATTATGCAGACAGGTTTCTGGGGGGGAAAGGCATCGCCGCCAGGCTCTACTGGGACATGGCCCCTCCCCAGGCTGAGGCTTTTGCTCCTGATAACTGCTTTATATGCACCAGCGGTCCCCTCGCGGGGTTCACCGGCTTCGCCAGCAGTAGATGGATAGCCTGCGGGAAATCCGCAGCCGGGGACCGGGAAGCATTTTCCTATGGAAACCTGGGGGGAAGCTGGGGTAACCGCCTTAAATACGCCGGCTACGATGGCATAGTCGTACAGGGTAAAGCCGATAGACCTGTTTATATTTATATACACGACGGCACCGTGGAAATCAGGGATGCCTCACATCTCTGGGGCAAGACCAGTTTTGAAGCGATTGACAGCCTGAAAGCGGAATTGGGCAAGGCGGTAAGTGTCCTGACTATCGGGCAGGCTGCCGAGAATCTTATTGTCTTTGCCACCGTGTTTGCCGACGAAGGGGCATCCGGCTCAGGCGGAATCGGCAGTATCCTGGGGTCGAAAATGCTGAAGGCCATCGCTGTTGCCGGTAACAAGAGGCCGACAGCCGCCGACCCCGAGAGGCTGCGAGAGCTAGCCGGCTTCTTTCGTGAGTTGAACAATGGGCCTCTTCCAGCCATGTGGTGGGTTATACCCGGTCGCACGAAGAATCAGGCCTGCCACGGATGCGGTATCGGCTGCACGAGACAGTCGTACACGATTGAAGACGGCAGTCGCTTCAAGTGTTACTGCCAGCCGATTGACATCTACCGCCGCCCGGCACAGAAATACTATGATATCCCGGCTGGCGGCTTCGATGAAGTTATCCTGCTGGCCATGAGGCTTTGTGACCAGTACGGACTCGATTCCAGTGTCATGCAGGCAATGATAGAATGGCTTATCCGGTGTTATAAAGAAGGCGTGTTGGGAGAAGCGGAAACCGGTCTCCCTCTCTCAAAGATAGGCGGCCCGGAATTCATCGAAACCCTGACCAGAAAGATTGCCTTCAGGGAGGGCTTTGGTGACCTTCTTGCCCGGGGTACGATAAAAGCTGCGGAGTCGGTCGGAGGCCGTGCCAGGGAACTGATAAGCTACTCGATTCTGAACAGTTCCAACGAAGCGAAAGACTATGACCCCCGGCTGGCACTGCACAATGCGCTTTGCATCGCCACCGAACCGCGACGGCCTGTACAGCAGATTCATGAAGGCAGCGGCGGTTTATTGGGGTGGCTTGGCTGGCTGGACGGCATAGCGGAGGGCATGTCTCTATCCCCTGAAGAACTGCGCAGCTTCGCTGAAAAGTACTGGGGCAGCACAGCCGCCGCGGATTATAGCAGCTATGAAGGAAAGTCGCTGGCCGCCAAAAGAATACAGGACCGCACCTACGCTTTTGAAAGCCTTATCCTCTGCAACGCCAGGTGGCCGATGACGCATAGTGACGGCCCGGCCATTGCCAGCCAGATTCTGTCGGCGGTTACGGGGAAGGATGTTGATGAGGAAGGGCTGGAAAAGATAGGAGAAAGAATCTTCAACATGCAGAGAGCCGTAATGCTCAGGCAGGGATGGGGAGGCAGAGATGGCGATAGACTGCTGGATTATCATCACAATGAGCCTATACAGTATCTGCGTTTCGACCGTGAATGTAAGGTCCCGGACAAAAACGGCAAGTTAGCCTCCAGGAAAGGAACGGTCATAGAAAGGGATGAGTTCGAGAAGATGAAGACCGAATACTACGAACTTCGCGGGTGGGATGCGGAAAGCGGACTTCAAACAAAGGAAAAGCTCAGGGCACTTAAACTGGAGGATGTTGCCGCCGATTTGGAGGAGACGGGACTTTTAAAGTAAATGGCAGATAACATTGCGTCAGGGCGACGCTGGTACGTATTATCGCTGGGAGCAGCCATTGTAATGATTGTGTTCGGCATGTCCATGGGGTGCATGCCGGTGCTCTTCAGTGAGATTGCAGACGAGCTTGGCTTAAATGTCGTTCAAATAGGCGCTGTCTGGGGTTTCAGTTCCATAGCCGGGATATTCAGCATAATTCTGGCCGGACTGGCTGTCGACCGATTCGGCGCCAAGCGTACTCTGGCTATTGCCTGTTTACTGGCAGGCGTTTTCGGAGCCCTACGGGGACTATCGGACAGCTTCGCCAGCCTGATAATCACTTCCCTGGCCTTCGGATTTGCCAGCGAGGCAGTACCGGTAATCGTGGTTAAGAACACGAGTATGTGGTTCCACGAACGAGGCCTGGGTACAGCCCAGGGAATCCTTACTGCCTGCGTTGGAGCTGGACTCATGCTCGGAGCCATGCTCAGTGCTACCGTACTGTCCCCTTTGCTTGGAGGCTGGAAAAACGTTGTGTTTCTCTACGGAGCTATCTCTGTGCTCGTTGGGCTGCTCTGGTTTCTGACTGCGCCCGAGCCCCGCCAGACGGAAGTTTTGAATCCCGGCAACAGACCGGCACCGCGGCAGGCCTTATCGCACGTAGCCCGCATCAAGGGAGTCTGGCTTATCGCCCTGGCCATGATGGGTTTCGCCGGTGCCAATAAAGGCCTTTTCGGCTATTTACCCCTGTACCTCAAGAATAGTGGCTGGACAGCCGTCGGGGCCGATGGCGCCCTGGCAGCCCTTAATGCAGCGGGTACAGCCGCCGCCATACCCTTCGCTTTACTCTCCGACAGGCTCGGCCTGAGGAAAGCCTTCCTCATTCCCGGCTTGCTGGTAACCGCTATCGGCATTGGCCTGCTGTCAATTGTCACCGGTTCCCCGGTGTGGCTCCTCGTTATTATGGCGGGTGTCTTCCGCGATATGGTCTGGGCGGTAGCCGCGACGATAACCGTAGAAACAAAGGGGGTCGGGCCGGTCTATGCCGGGACGGCCGTGGGGATAGTCCATGCTCTAACCCGGGTTGGCTATACTTTCGCACCTCCGGCCGGCAACAGCCTGGAGTCTATCCACCCGGGCCTGCCCTTTATTTTCTGGGCGGGACTATCGGTGGCGGCGCTGCTCATGTTCCTCTTCGTTAAGGAGACGGGGCGGGGAAGGCAGCAGAGCCGAATAAGTGGGGATTAACGCATTTGCGTAAATGCGCAATCACTCGGCGAATACTTTAACGTTCTCCCCTCTGCCACTCACCACGTCCACCTCCAGCTCGCTTAGAGCCTCGATAAGCTCCTCGATATCCTCTGATTTGATACTGCGGACATCGAAGTTGATTCCCTTATCCTTCAAGGCCCCGTTCACCTTGTCCATGGCCTCGGCAGGTATCAGGGAGGTCAGTTTGATGCCGGCGCGTATCAGTGACATGGGCACGCGAACATTAACACGGTCGCCGGAACTTCCCTCGGCATCCGGGTCAGGTACTATGTTAACCCGCAGATACTTGGGCCTGGTTTTAACTCCCGGTTCCACCTTCGGGGCACTTCCCCGCCCGCCTTCATCTGTGTCGATTGCGTTGAGCAGGCGATAAGCATCATCGGCGCTTATCTTGTTCTCGGCTAACATCTCAAGTATTTTTTTCTTGCTCTCAGTCATTACGGTATCCTCCTTCTCACCGTCTATACGACGGAAATAAATACGCTTTCTCTGGGATTATGAACATCGACTTTCAGGCCGCGCAGCGAACAGAACGAGACGATGGCAGCCCACAGCGCCAGAACTGCCTTCTTTCCCCAGCCGCTCGGCCAGAGTACGATTACGCCGATGAGTATCAGCGGCGACAGTATGATTAAAACCACCAGCGCCAGGGGTATCAGCAGGAACAGGGGCAGCCATAAGCCGAAATTCGCGCTCTCACCTTTAATTTTCAGGTGCATTAACATGGGCGGTCTGTTCATTTGGCAAGCCTCTTTATCGCTTCCTCGGCAGATATATCGCCGTGTTCGAGCTCGGCAATTACTTCGTCCTGGGAAGAAATAGCGACTATCTCGACGAACTCAAGCTGCTTGGCAATACGGTTAATACGATTTTTCACGGTGGGATAGCTAATGCCGAACATCTCTTCCATATCCTTAATAGAGCCATGACAGCGAATGAAGGCCATCACGAAGACCTGGTCCTCGGCGGAGAGACCTGCCAGAGGCGGTAGCGTAAAGCTGCCTTCAATGGCGATATCGCTGTCGACCAGCCGGACGCGCTCTACGGTTATCGGCTTACCCTGGGTCATCTTTGTCAGTTCGTGCCACTCTTTAGACATTGCCAGTCACCTTTCTTTATCTTTTTCACTTAGAATAGTTAATTATATTAACTTTCATCTTAATTATCTTGATATATTATAATGTCAAACATTGATATTGTCAATACCTTTTTTAATTATTTTAAGACATATGTTTTAAGATATTAAAATAATTAAAACCTGATATAAACTACGCAAAAGAGCATTGACGCATTTGCGCAATTACTCTATAATATCCCTTAAATAGAGGGGCAGGCTTATGACTGTATTCTGCATCACAAACCAGAAAGGCGGCGTTGGCAAGACAACCACCGCCGCCGCCCTGGCTCAGGGTTTGAGCGAGCATAATAAGCGGGTGCTGCTTATTGATTGGGACCCGCAGGCTAGCCTCACCGTCAGCCTTGGTTTCAACCCCGACAACCTCAAACTGACCAGCTATGATGTCCTGAAGAGTATCATCAGGAATAATGGCAATCAAGCCATCCCTGACGTTATCCTGCCGACCAGCAATCCCGGCATTGACCTTGTGCCCGCCAATATTGAACTGTCCCAGGCACAGCTCGACCTGGTGAACGCCTTTACCCGCGAGCTTATGTTGAGGGAAATGCTCCAGCCGGTACGTGAAAATTACGATTACATACTGGTGGACTGCTTACCCAGCCTGGGTCTCCTGACCATTAATGCCCTGTCTGCCGCCAATAAGGTAATCATACCATTGCAGGCCGACTTTTTGGCGATGAAGGGGCTGGCACTGTTACTCCCTACTATAATTCGAGTTAAAGAAAAAATAAACCGGGACCTGGAGATTCTTGGCATATTGTTCACCATGACCAACTCCCGTACCCTGCACAGCCGGGAGGTCATTGAGGTTACCAAGAGGGCTTTTGGCGATAGAATAAGGGTGTTCGACACTACCATCCCGACCAGTGTCCGCTTTAAGGAGGCCCCGGCCGCCGGTATGTCAATCCTGACCTATGCCCCACAGTCCGATGGGGCCGAAGCCTACAGACTATTCACAGAAGAGGTGCTGCATGAAGAGAGCTAGAATAACCGAGGAGCTTGCCTACGGTACCGCTTTGGACCGACTAACGGGTGGTGACAGTCCTTCCATAGGAAGGACACCAGAACCGAGACAAACCGTCCCGCCACCAGTGTCACCAAAGACCGCCATGATTAAGCTGTCCGTATTCCTGAATCGAGAAGAAGACGCCTACCTGGAGAACCTGGCTTCAACAGCCAAATTCAGCGGTGGCAAGAAACTCAGCAAGACCAAGCTCATCGAGGCCATGGTGCGGGCTTTCCGACAGACCAGCCTTGACGTACGGGGCGTTAAGGACGATGAAGAATTGCTCAATAGAGTAATTGCGCAATTGCGGTAATAAGTGGTCATGTATATTTATTTATGGGCTGCTTTTTGATAATGCGATGTCTTCCGGACACCTGATTTTTCAGTCCGTTTATCTTAATTACAGGGGGAAAGGGGTCAATTAAATATATCAAAGGCGTAAATTTGGATTCTGTGCGTTCTGGCAGGGGGTTATAACAGGGGTTTAGACCAACAAATCAGCATACGGTATCAGCCGAAAACCGCTTTTTTATTTAACGGTTATCCTCCCCTTTGGCTCCGCCACCACCTCCCCGATTATAACCGCCTCCGCGACACCCTCTTTTCTTAGTCTTTCCAGCAGGTCAGCCGCTTTTACTTCCGGCACAGCTATCAGCAGTCCCCCGGAGGTCTGGGGGTCGAAGAGAATATCCGCCAGGAATTGCGGTACACTTTCAGTAATATCAACCATATTTTTACGAAAATCGCGGTTGCGGTGGAGTCCGCCGGGAATCATGCCCATCTCGGCCAGTTCTTTTGCCTCGGGAAAGTACGGCACCGCCGCCGAGTCTATCACCATACCGACATCCGTCCCTTCGATCATCTCACAGGCATGCCCGAGCAGGCCGAAGCCGGTAACATCGGTGCCGGCGTTAACCCCGACCGCCTGCATCTGCTCCGATGCCTTACGGTTCAATGTCGTCATCGACTTCACGATACCGGCTATCGCCCCTGCAGAGGCCATATCCCCCTTAATCGCCGTGCTTATTATCCCCGTGCCCAGCGGCTTGGTCAGAATCAGGCGGTCGCCCGCCCTGGTGCCGGTGTTGAGAACCACTTTAGAGGGGTGAATGGTGCCGGTGACCGAGAGGCCGTACTTGAGCTCCGTATCTTCAACACTGTGCCCGCCCACCAGCAGTACCCCTGCCTCGCGTATCTTGTCCAAACCCCCCGCCAGGATATCCTTCAATATGGATATCGGCATGATGTTTTGCGGGAAGCAGACAATATTCATGGCCGTCAGGGGTTTCCCGCCCATGGCGTAGACATCGCTCAGCGCATTAACGGCGGCAATCTGACCGAAGGTATAGGGCTCATCGACTATCGGCGTGAAGAAATCAAGGGTCTGAACGATAGCCAGCTCATCGGTAAGCTTATAGACGCCGGCATCCTCAGCCTTCTCCATCCCCACGATGAGATTCGGGTCGGACTGGAGAGGCAGATCTGCCAGCGCTTCGGCAAGGTCTCCCGGACCTATCTTGCAAGCTCAACCCGAACCGTGAGTTGTCTCGGTGAGACGTATCCTCGCCTCATCAGCCATTCTACCCGCCTCCCTATTACTATTTACCCGGTGGCGTCAGCGTGAGCCGGTACTCGCCGGAGACCTTTTCCTCTTTGATAGAATACCCCCAACTTTGGGCCAGGCGGGAGACGTTCTCCTTGGAAACTTCGGTCTCCACCAGCACCGTTAATTCTTCCTTCGGATTTTCATCCATGGCTTTTTTCGTTTTAACCACCGGTATGGGGCAGGAATAGCCCCGTACATCAACTTCAGTCATATTCTACTCCTCCCGTAGCACAGACACCACTCCACTCACACAGGTATTTTTTAAACACTTCGGGAAATCGGGCAATAACCTGCCCGACCCTGGTGGCTGGAGTCGCTTCAGCAAACCTGCCCGCCATGCGGTTGGCGCGCGCGGCGATAATGGCTGCCTCGTGCGGCTCCAGGCCGGCATAGACAAAAGCCGAGACCAGACCGGTGATGGTATCCCCGGTACCGCCGACAGCCTCCAGAGCGGGCACATCGGGCTCAGTAACGGTATCAATAATATTACCAGCTTTGACAATATAGTCAATAGCCCCCTTTACCAGCAGCAGCCCGGCAGCATTTTTATGCTCATAAGCCGTCTTGATAAGCTCCGGCGTATTTCCGCCGTCGGTATTCACCATAAACCGGATGTAGGCAGGATGCGTAGCATCAGGGTCGGCCAGAAACGCTATCTCGGCGGCATCCGGGGTAAAAATATCAAAGGCGGTTGCCAGCCCGGCCGCCTTGGCAGAATACATCGAGCCAGCATCGGCAATCATGACCGGTCTGCGGATGCACTTCTCCACTGCGGCACATAGCTGCCTTGTCAGAGCCATATCAGGCATCCAGTAATGCAGTGCCAGCACCTCCGGCGATAGCTCCGCCACGTTCTTGATAAGATAATCATAGAGATCGCGGCTGCCCTTGCCTTCGCCAGTGTCACCTACTAGAAGCACCTGCGGCGCCTCCAGCTTCAGATAATCGGTGGTTTTCAGGGCGGCTCTGACCATGGCACTGGTGCCCTGGGTACAGGGTACATGCTGCCCTTTAATGAGCAGGTGGTCGCCTTCATCTCTCGCCTCCCCCAAAATCAGAGGTATGTCTTTAATGGGAACGGTCCCGGCAATAAGCATCATGGCCGTTCACCTCCATTATAGAGGGCCAGCCCCTCTTCCAGCGCCCTGTCCAGCATCAGGGCACAGAGGGTATAGCCGGTATCTCTCGGGCGCGGGGCTTCACCCAGCGGCCTGTCAATCAGCCCGGCGTGCAGGTGAGGAATATCCGGGCAACCCCCGCCGGAGGTGTTGACGATGACCCCGCTCTTCTTCTCGAAGGTGAGCTTCATATTGGCGGCCTTGACCATCACCCAGTCACCGAAGTCGGTCACCCTGACAATCTCCAGTATCTCCGGAGCGCCGACTTTTAGCGGCATGACCTCAACATAGGCAACATCGTTCTGGCTGAGTATGCGCTCGATGCCGGGCTTCTCCACAAGGTTTATCTCCACCGCCAGGTCGCAGCCCCTGCGCAGCTCCGGCGGCGGTGCCACGAGTCTGACCTGATAGCCGGCCTTTTTCAAAATTTTCTCCGCCAGCATCGCCTCATGCACTTCGCTAACAAGAACCAGACCACCGCCCTCAAAGGCAGCCTTTTTACGTTTCAGAAAAGCCATATCAAACCCTCTAACTACTTTTTACTCTCTCCATCATCGCGAAGCCGACCACCAGGCAGAAGACCAGCCCGATGATAACCGCCACCGGACCCCAGGTGCCGACGCCTTTGGGGCTGGACGCCAGCAGGAAGTTGTGGGCAACGGCAGCACCGGCAATATACCCCAGTACCGTCATCCCGGCATCGGTATCGCCTTCACCGGTTAAAATACAGTTACGCAGCGGGCAGCCGCCGATAAGGGTCGCCGCCAGCCCTACCAGAGCCATGCCCAGGAAATTCCAGAGGTGGTCGGTATGCGCCACCGGCTGGTCGGCAAAGCCCCAGTGATAGATACCCTCGGCACCGAAGTTGCCGACAGCATAATTGGTTATGATAGCAGCAATAAAGAAAGCCGCCACGCCGCTGATTAGATAAGTATCCCTTACCAGAAAGATATCACGCCAGGCGCCAACAAAGCACATGCGGGTCCTCTGCGCCAGAAAACCGACGACTAACCCGACGACTACAGCCACCGCCAGCGGAGTGAAGGCAACACCCGGCCCCGATTCGCTCTGGAAGATAAAGTCGGGCTTGAAGATAGCCAGTAGCAGCAGCCCCACCATGAGAACCGGCATAACCCAGCCTACAACAGGGTGCATCCTGGTAGCTCGCCCGAAATTAAAGCCCTTCCTCAGGAAGAAAATACCGACCACCGCCCCCGCTACCAGTCCCACCAGGGCCGTAATGCCATTGAGGTCACCGCCGGCGATTCGCAGTATCATGCGTATCGGACAGCCCAGGAACACCAGGGCGCCAATCATGACAAAAGCCCCCATGAAAAACCGAATTATCGGGGAAGCCCCGCCGCGAGAGCGAAACTCGCCGAAGGCAAAGGATGTAATAAAGGCACCCAGGACAAACCCCATAATCTCCGGTCGAAGATATTGAACCACTTCAGCCCGGTGGACACCGATAGCCCCGGCAATATCACGGAGAAAACAGGCGACACAGATGCCCATGTTGGGGGGATTGCCCCAGTTAACCATCAGCGCGCCGAGAGCCCCAAAAATGAGACCGGCGATAATGATGAATAACCTTTTTCCCTTCAAGATTACCTCCTTTCTCATTTACCTAGACTGATTCCCCAGTCGATGATTACATAGGCATCACCCTGCTCCCGGCTTGATGATTTATGGTCAATGCCATACAATAATCTCGGGAGATTATAACATAAACATATTCTTAGTGCAACATAAATATTACTTATATTATTGAGTTAAAATGAACTTAGAGCATCTCAAGACTTTCCAGGAGGTCGTCAGGCTCGGCAGCTTTTCCAAAGTAGCCAAAAAGCTGGCCATCAGCCAGCCGGCCGTGTCTTTTCAAATTCAGAAGCTGGAACAGCAACTTGGCACGCGCCTGATTGACCGTACCCAGAGGGCGATTACACTGACCGCCGCCGGCAAACGTCTCCTTCTCTTCGCGGAGTCTGTGGAGACGGAACACGGGCGTCTCCAGCACGACCTTGAGCAGATGCGAGAGGAGGTCTCCGGCGACCTTCTTATTGCCGCCAGCACCATCCCGGGCGAATTTCTGCTGCCCCCATTACTGGCGAAATTCAAGCGAATCCACCCGGCCGTTAACATCCAGGTAGATATCTCTGATTCCCAGGCTGTTATTAACGGAGTGCGAGATAACGCTTATCAGGTGGGATTCTGCGGTATGGCACCTCAAGGAGAGGAGCTCATGTCGTTCAAAGTAGCCGGAGATGAGATAGTCCTCATCGTTTTCCCCGAGCATCCTTTCGCCCAACGAAGCGAAATAGCGGCCGGCGAGCTGGAAGGTGAGCCGCTTATCTTTCGCGAGGAAACCTCAGGTACACAGCGAAGCCTGGAAAGACTCCTGTCCCTCGGCGGCCTTGATTTAAGAAACTGGGTGCCAAACCTGACCCTGGGGACCACTCAGGCCGTGGTCTCCGCAGTGGAAGACAAGGCGGGAATCGCCTTTGTGTCCACTCTGGCGATTAAAAAGAGCCTTGCCCTTGGTCTCGTCCGGCAGGTTCGCGTCGGCGGGTTGAAGCTCAGCCGGGACTTCTACTGCATCTACCGTAAAGAAAGAATAGTTACCCGGCTCTATGAGGAATTCATAAATTTCGTACAGATAGAGGTATCACGCAGTGTCAGAAGCGATTGAAGACAAGCAGAAAGGCATCGAGAGTTGCAAGTTAAACGTGAATGGCCATCAGGCGCATTACCTTAAGGCGGGCAGCGGTCCCCCCGTCGTACTGGTACACGGCGGTGCCAGCGATTCGCGGGACTGGCTCGTCACTATAGAGTCCCTCGCCCACCGCTACACTATTTATGCCCCCGACCTGATTGGATTCGGGCAGAGTGACAGGAATCAAGATGGCTATTACCTCACGGACTTCAGTGATTTCCTCGGAAAATTCGTTGATATGCTCAGTCTGGAGAGGCCGTTTCTGGTAGGTCACTCCTTCGGGGCCAGAATATGCCTTGAGATTGCCCTCCGGCATCCGGATAATGTGCGTAAGCTCGTACTGGTAGATGCCGCCGGACTCGGCAAAATTTCCAGGTTGGGGAACGTAATATATACCGGGTTCTGGGTATTACGCAAGCTACTCAGGCATAAGCAGCCATATCCCCAATTCTTTACGAGAGAAGGGGAGGATTTCCACTGGCTCTGCGTTGATAAGCTGCCAGACCTGAGGATGCCAACGCTTCTTATCTGGAAGCGCCATGACATCTATTTACCCCTGGCTATAGCCCGCCGGGCCGAACAACTGATACCGGAAGCAAAGCTGGTGGTAATGCCCGGCTTCGGGCATGCCCCCCACGGACAGAACAAAGAAGCCTTCAACAATCTCCTGCTTGATTTCCTGGGTAACGAATAAGTATAGCAAGGCTTAGCAGCTAAGTAGAAATACCTGCGTGCTGAGGGGCAGGTTTGACTTGGTTACATTAAGCTTGGGCCGTGGCTCAATCTGTTCCATACCCATTTCTTTAAGGAATGTCTCCACCGGGTCGAGTTCACGTTTCATTGAATTCGTTTTGTAGTGCATGGGGACTACTGCCTCAGGCTCAAGCTGTCGTATGACCTCAGCGGCCATAGCCGCATTAATCGTGGACACCCCACCGACAGGAAGCAGCAGCACATCAATATCGCCGATTTCCTCTACCTGCTCGGAAGTCAGCACGTGCCCGAGGTCACCCAGATGACATACCGATATGCCGTCTATTTCCATAACGTAAACCGTGTTTTTACCCCTCGTCTGCCCCCCCTGGGTATCATGAAAAGTGGCTATGCCGATAATCAGGACACCGCTTATCTCGTACTCGCCAGGTCCTCTAATTATTCTCGGTTCCCCGCCGATACCCTGAGTATAGGCATGAGAGGGGTGCTGATGGCTCACGGTGACGATATTGGCGGTTTGCTTGCCCAGGGAATAACCTGAATCCGGCGGAAAAGGGTCGGTAATAACCACAGCCTGACTGCCCTTAATCCTGAAGCAAGAATGCCCTAACCAAGTGATATCCACACTAAAAGTGTATCACAGGCTACCCTTACGTTCAAGGAAAGGCACGAATTTACCCCCTATTTCTCTTGACAAATAACCCGCTAAAGTGCTAAATTAGAATTAGCAGTCTCGGGCTTAGACTGCTAATGGAGATGGAAATGATATCTGAAAGAAGTGGAAAGATACTTAATTCCATAGTGGGACAGTACATTAGCAGAGCGGTGCCCGTACCCTCACAGGTCATTGCCGATGATGCTGACATGGGGGTCAGTCCGGCTACCATCCGTAATGAGATGGCCTATCTGGAGCAGGAAGGTTATCTTATCCGTCCCCACACTTCGGCCGGATGCATTCCATCAGATAAGGGGTATCGCTACTATGTGGAGTCGATTGAAAACGTGAAGCTCCCGAGGGAGGAGCAACGTTTAATCAGCCATACCTTTCACCAGGCGGAGAAAGAGGTGGAGGCCTGGTTGAGCCTGACGGCGACCCTCCTGGCCCAACTGGTGAAGAATGTGGCGGTAGTCAGCCTTCCCAAGTCGACTGACTGCAAATTAAAGCACTTCGAGTTGCTTGCCCTGCAGGAATCCCTGGCTCTCGCCGTCGTTGTCCTCTACGGAGCCAAAGTTAAGCAAAAGCTTATAACCTTTGACCAAGCTGTATCCCAACCAACCCTGACGGTAATCAGTAACAAGCTCAATGCTGCCTGCTCCGGCTTGACCGGCCGGCAAATTTCAACCAAAGAAATGGAATTATCACCCCTAGAAAAGGATATAATTGACCACCTGATAGAGATTATGCGGGCCGAGGAAAAACAGGAGTATGAAGAACCCTACCTTGATGGATGGCACTTTATGCTTAATCAGCCGGAATTTGCCCACAGCGACCAGATGAGCACCCTCATGGAATTAGTCGAGCATCGCAGCCTGTTAAAAATTATAATTCCGTCAAAGCTGAGCCAGCCTGGAGTCCATGTAATCATAGGCAGAGAAAATAAAGCGAAGGCTATCCAGAACTGCAGTGTCGTCATCTGCCAGTACGGCCTTCCCGAAGAAGCTACGGGCACAATAAGCGTAGTTGGCCCTACCCGAATGCCCTATTCACGCACCATACCCACGGTATATTACCTCTCCTCGGTGCTGAGCGAGCTGGTAGCCGGACTTTACGGCAAAGAAATACACAGCGAATAGGCTCGTCAGCAAGATAAACAGGACTTAAAATGACACTTGAGAATTCAGAAGAAATTCAAAATGAGCCAGAACCGGAGACCGTTGAAATTGAAGATACGGAGAGTTTCAAGCAGGCGCTGGCCGAGGAAAAGAAAAAGGCCGAAGAATACCTGGCCAGCTGGCAACGGGCGCAGGCTGATTTTATTAACTACAAGCGCCGTACCGAAGAGGAGAGGCAGGATTTCAACAGGTTTGCTAATGCCAACCTCGTTCTCGGCCTTCTACCTGTCCTGGACGACCTGGAACGGGCGCTCAGCGCCATGCCACCCAAACTGGCCAGGCATGAATGGGGAGAGGGTATCAGGCTTGTTGAGCGCAAGTTCAAGACCATTTTAGAGGGACAGGGAGTAACCCCGATAACTGCGCTCGGAGAGCCTTTCGACCCCAATTTCCATGAAGCCTTGAGGCAGGATAAAGGTAAAGAAGGCCTAGTTATCGAGGAATTCCAAAAGGGCTACATGCTGGGCGACAGAGTCCTGCGTCCGGCCAAAGTAGTCGTTGGCAACGGAGAAGAGGAAGAAAAGGAGGATTACCAAAATGGCTAAAGTAATCGGCATTGACCTGGGAACAACCAACTCAGCAGTAGCTGTGATGGAGGCAGGAGAACCGGCCATTATTCCCAACGCCGAAGGCGGACGCACCACACCGTCGGTGGTAGCGGTAAACAAGGCTGGAGAACGCCTGGTAGGGCAGGTAGCCAAGCGACAGGCAGTCACCAACCCGGATAATACTATCTCCAGCATCAAGCGCCTGATGGGACGCAAATACGACGAATCTACGGTTGAGTACGACCGGAAGATGCTCCCGTACAAGATAGACAAGGCAGCTAACGGGGATGCCAGTGTTAAAATGGGTGACAAGGATTATAGCCCGCCGGAAATCTCGGCTATGATTTTACAGAAACTTAAGACAGATGCGGAAGCTTACCTCGGAGAAAAGGTCACCGAGGCCGTTATCACCGTGCCCGCTTACTTCAATGACAGCCAGCGCCAGGCCACCAAGGACGCCGGCAAGATAGCCGGTCTGGAGGTGCTGAGAATAGTCAACGAGCCCACGGCCGCCTCCCTGGCGTACGGACTGGACAAGAAGCACGATGAGACGATTGCCGTATATGACCTCGGTGGCGGCACTTTCGATATATCCATCCTGGAACTGGGTGAAGGCACCTTCCAGGTGAAGTCAACCAACGGCGACACTCATCTTGGCGGTGATGATTTCGACCAGAGAGTCATGGACTGGCTATGCGACGAATTCAAAAAAGACCAGGGAATCGACCTCCGGCAGGATAAAATGGCCCTCCAGCGCTTGAAGGAAGCCGCCGAGAAGGCTAAGACCGAGCTGTCCACCGTCCAGCAGACCGAGGTGAATCTCCCGTTCGTCACCGCCGACGCCAGCGGCCCCAAGCACCTCAACATCACGCTGACACGCGCCAAGCTGGAGCAGCTGGTTATGGACCTGGTGGAGAAGACTATCGAGCCGTGCAAGCAGGCGCTGTCCGATGCCGAGAAGACAACCAGCCAGATTGACGAGGTCATCCTGGTGGGCGGTCAAACGCGAATGCCGCTGGTGCAGCAGAAGGTACAGGAGTACTTCGGCAAGGAGCCGCACAAGGGCGTCAACCCCGACGAGGTGGTCGCCGTCGGCGCCGCTATACAGGCCGGCGTGCTCAAGGGAGAGGTCAAGGACATATTACTGCTGGATGTGACGCCGCTTACGCTGGGCATCGAGACCCTAGGCGGTGTCGCCACGCCGCTTATCCCGCGTAATACCACCATCCCCACCGCCAAGAGCCAGATTTTCAGTACGGCGGCGGACAATCAGCCCGGCGTTGAAATTCACGTACTTCAAGGTGAGCGCCCCATGGCTGCCGATAACCGGACACTGGGGCGGTTCATGCTTGACGGCATCCTGCCGGCTCCGAGAGGTATGCCCCAGATTGAGGTCACCTTCGATATTGACGCCAACGGCATCCTCAGCGTCAGGGCTCAGGACAAGGGCACCGGCAAGGAGCAGAAGATAACCATCACCGCTTCCAGCGGGCTCTCCAAGGAAGAAGTGGATAAGATGCAGAAAGAGGCGGAGATGCACGCTGCCGAGGATAGCAAGCGCCGTGATGAAATAGAAGCCAAGAATATGGCGGATACCCTCGCTTATCAGGCGGAAAAGCTGCTCCGCGACAACAAAGATAAAATCCCGGCTGAATTGAATACCGAGGCTGAGGAAAAGATTGCCGCGGTTAAGTCGGCCCTGAACGGCACCGATGCCGAAGCTATCAAGAAGTCCACTGATGATTTGAACCAGACAATGCAGAAGATAGGCACGGCCGTGTACCAGCAGCAGCCCCCACCAGGAGAGCCGCCACCCGGTGAGGAACCACCCCCCAGTGATGAAGGAGGCAAGGGCGGCGAAGACGAAGGCACCGTGGAGGGTGAGTTCAGAGAGGTGTAAGCCATGACAATTTGGCCCATATCTCATAATCACTACAAACGCTTGGGTATAGCAAGGAACGCGACTTCTGAGGATATTAAAAAGGCTTTTCGCGGTATGGCGTTTAAATATCATCCCGACCGTAACCCAGGAAATGATAAGTGGGCCAACTTCATGTTCAGGAAAATAAATGAGTCATATAAAATACTTAGTGATTCTGATAAAAGAGCATCTTATGACATACTATTGGGTTCAATTATACAAGTTCCTCATAAGCCCTCTAAGCCATTACGAACTACCCCAGAGGATTTAGCCCGAGTCATATTGGCAAGTGATGCTCCATGGTTGGTAAAGGGTATAGCACTTACAGGTCTCTTTGCTGATATTTACGAGAAGGCTAAGGCTAATGAAAGTAATAGAGGAGGCACCCCCTTAACTCAGTCCCCCTCCACTATTTTTAAAAAGAGAGTAAAAAAGAGGCGAAGCCCCAGATATTACTGGTAGTTCAAGAGGGGATGTTTGACACCTATTTCCTTTTCCTCCCCATTTTCCATGTTGTCTATTCCCACCCGCCGCCCTCGCGGCTTCCGCTTCTTATTCCCGTAAGTATATCCCCCACCCCCAGGGATGGGTTAAGGGGTGGTAACCATTCACGGACATATAGCCGAAGATACGAGGGCGGGCAGGGTGGGAAAGAACAACACCGTGGGGAGGCTGGGGGACGGAAAAACCTCCCCGCTCTCTACAACCGCAACTCCAGGCGCGGCTTGAGCAAATGCTCCGGGATATTGGTCTCGCGCATGTACCTCACCAGCAGCTGATGCAGCTCACGCGCCTTGTCCGGATTATCTTTAATGACGTTTTTCTCCTGTTTAGGGTCAGACTTCAAATTGTACAGCTCGGATAGACCCGGCTCGGTGTTGTAGAGCAGCGTCCATTCGTCGGTGGTCACCGTGGCTGTAGAGTCCTTTTCCGTCACCCTCGGAAAGTCGTCAATCGACCGCAGCGAATCACCGGCATTGATGAACGGGTGCGCGCTCACCACATAATCCCGTCCGGCCACAGATTGGTCTTTTACCATAGGTAGCAGCGACTTACCCTCGACCCGTGATGGAATTTCCTGCCCCATAGCCTCAAGGACAGTGGGCATTAAATCAACCGCTGATGTCAGGCCGCTATAAACCGCGGGCGCAGCACCCGGCATATAGATGAGGAGTGGAGTATGCGTAACTTCCTCGTAGAACGGCGAGTGAGACCAGACGCCGTTTAACGGTCTGCCGGTTTTCTTGTCCTTGGCAAAGACCATTTTACCCAGGAGGCCGCCGTGCTCACCAAAATAATAGCCGTGGTCACTGGTGAAGATAATGGCCGTATTCTCCAGTAAGCCCAGGTTCTCTACGTGCCTCATGAGGTAACCGAACCATGTGTCGACCATGGTCACCTCGCCGCAGTAGGAAGCATGGGCTTTCTTAACCTTCTCTTCGGTAAGGCCGGGAATGTCCTGCCAGTATCCATAGATGGGCATCGCCTGGTCGCCGTCATGCCCGGGCCAGTAGAGCTCCCGGTAATACTGCGGAGGTTCCCAGGGTTCGTGCGGGTCCCAGGTATCTACATAGAGAAAAAAATCATCTTTATAATGACGTTCCAGCCACTGCATAGCCGTGATGAAAGTCCGGGGGGCAAAGTAATCGGCTTCATTACGCCAGTCGTTTCTTATGTCTCCTCCGAATATACTGTGGGTGACCTGTCCCTCTTTGGTATTCGGGTCTACTCTCCATTCGAGATGCAACTGGCCGGTGATTTCGGTAAAGGTACGGAAACCTCGGTCGTAATTCATACCGCGACGTATAAAGAAAGGCGTATCAACCACGGCGGCGGTATTGATGCCCCTGTCCGAGAGCAGCTCCGGGAGCGTCACTTCGTCCTTAAAAAGCGGCTCCCATTGCATGTATGACATCGTCCAGCGACCGGTCATATAATCGGCGCGAGTCGGCATGGTCGGGAAGCCCGCAATGTAGTGCCGGTCGAAGCGTACCGACTTTTCCGCGAAAGCATCGATGGATGGAGTAATAATCTCCTTATTTCCGTAGGCGCCTACATGGTCGCACCGCAAAGAATCGGATATCACCCAGATAACGTTCATTTCTCCTCCTCAGACATGGTTTTCCATAACATACCCTAAATATATAACATTATCCGCACAATAAAAAGCTTGACCTATTCCCACCCAACGCGTTATTTCTATTCCCAACCGACCTGTATTATGACAACATATACTTGAATAGTATTGACACACATTATATAATAAATAATGACTTCCTTAACATAAAATAATTAGGGAGTTGTGAAGTGCGGTATAATCCTTTAAATTTAAACCACGAGAAAGCTACTCAAACACTCAACTATTTCGCCTTAAAAGCCGGTGGGAAAATCAACACAATGAAAGCTCTTAAGCTGATTTTCCTTTCCGACCGTTATCATCTGCGTAAATATGGCCGGTTAATAACCGATGATTGTTACGTGGCGATGAAATATGGCCCGGTTCCATCCACCATTATGGACATTGCTAAGGAAAATGAACAACTAGAAAAACCCCTTAAGAGTTACGCTTCAAAGTATATTAGGGCAATAGACAGACGTAGGCGAGTAGAGTCTATCCACCCTATTGACGATAGTTACTTTTCGGATTCCGATATTGAAGCTTTGAATCTTGCTTGGGATAATTTTGGTCATTTAGATCAATGGGGTATTTCGGACTTTACACATCACTATCCTGAATGGAAAAGACACGAAAATTCTATACTCTCAGGTTCTAAGGTTGAAGATATAGTCCTAGAAGACTTCTTTAAAGACCCAGATATTGATAATATAGATAAATGCTACGAATTAAACGATGAGGAAAGAGAACTTCGTCGTGAACAATTAGCCGAACTTGTCTACCTCGAAGCACTCTGGAGGTAGTCTTGACCCGCGTACCTCCAGAAATTATCAAAGCGAGTATAAAACTTGGCTCAGTATATTACTTTCACGAAGAGCATTTTAGCTCGCCCCATAAGCACTATTTCGTTGTTATTAACAGAAATCCTCACAAAGATGAAATAATCCTTCTTGCCTGTGCATCGCACCAAATAGATAAAACTAAACTCCGGCGCCCTAATTGCTCAGCAGAGACTTTTGTTATCATTACACCTGAACAGTATTGTGGATTTAGCGTTGATTCAATCTTTGATTGTAATAGGATAGAAATTCGAACCTTTGGCGACATTATGAAAAAATATTCAAATAATGAACTTTCAATAAAACCCGAGATGGATATAAAATTAGTGGAAATGATTAGGCATAGTGTATTAGCCAGTAACCAGATTGAGCCCCGTCATAAGGCGATGTTGCAGGACTAAATCCCCACCACTTTTACATTCAGCACAACTGCCTCAATTGCGCAATTACGCATTACCTCAATGAAGTAAGCTAGTACTTCCGCCCATTTGCGCCTCAATACGGCTAACCCCTATAATTGATAGTCTGGAGGCATACTTTGCTTGATAACGAGATTCTTCACCAGGTAAACCGGCCGGGACGCTATACCGGCGGCGAGTGGAACAGCGTCATTAAAGACTGGGACAGCACTCCCATCAAAATAGCGTTGGCCTACCCGGATACCTATGAAATAGGCATGTCTAACATGGCCATCCCCATTCTCTACGAATTGCTCAACCGCCAGCCGGATGTACTCGCCGAGAGGGTTTACGCCCCCTGGTTGGACATGGAAGCCGCCATGCGCCAACGTAACATCCCCCTGTTCAGTATTGAAACCAGGCACCCTCTCAAAGGATTCGATATTATCGGCTTCTCATTGGGCTATGAACTTACCTATACCAACGTACTGAACATGCTTGACCTAGCCCAGTTGCCAGTTCTCGCTTCCGATAGAGATGACTCACACCCGCTTATAATAGCCGGCGGCAGCTGCTGCCTCAATCCTGAGCCTATGTCTGATTTCATTGATGTGTTCATCGTCGGCGACGGCGAGGAGGTGCTACTTGAGTTCCTGGATGTCTACCGGGATGTAAAAAACGCAGATAAAAAACAGCTGCTACAAAGGCTGGCCGGGATTCCCGGCATCTATGCACCACGCCTTTACAATGTGAAATACCAGCCCGACGGCCTACCTGTAAGCATCAACCCTGACTTATCCGAAGCTAAACCCGTTATTCAAAGGCGGATTGTTACGCAACTACCGCCCCCGCCCACCCGTCCGGTGGTACCCTATCTGGAGGTAATCCATGACCGGGGCGCCATCGAGATTCAGCGGGGATGCAGTCGCGGCTGCCGCTTCTGCCAGGCAGGTATGATATACCGTCCGGTTCGTGAACGTCCCGCCGAAGAGATACTCCAAGCAGCGGGGGAGATTATCGCCAACTGCGGTTATGATGAGATTTCGCTCGTTTCACTGACCACCTCTGACTACTCCGGTATTGATAAGCTGGTGAAAAATCTGTCGCAAGGCTACCCTAACCTAGCCCTGTCGCTACCGAGTTTGCGCCTGGATAATTTCTCTGTTCAGCTTGTGGGCTCCCTCCCCACCCGCAGCCGCACCGGCCTCACCTTCGCCCCCGAAGCTGGCAACGAGAGACTCAGGCAAGCCATCAATAAGGAGCTGACGGAAGATAGCCTCCTGGAAACTGCCGCCACCGCCTTTGAGCGGGGCTGGACAAACCTCAAGCTGTATTTTATGGTCGGCCTGCCCACTGAAACCCTTGAAGACGTCGAAAGCATCGTTTCACTTGTTGAAAAAGTCCGCGCCGAGGGCAAGAAAGCCAGCGGTAAAAGGCCGATGATAAGGGTAAGTGTATCAACCTTCGTCCCCAAGCCACACACCCCCTTCCAGTGGACATCCCAGGAAGGTGAACCTGGCCTTAATGCCAAACACGAGATACTCCAGCAGCGACTGCACCACAAGGGTACCCGCCTTTCCTGGCACGACCCTGAGACAAGCCTGCTTGAAGCCACCCTGTCGCGGGGAGATAGGCGAATAGGAAAAGTCCTCTACCATGCCTGGAAACTCGGCTGTAGATTTGATGCCTGGACCGAGCAATTCAAATATGAATACTGGCTCCGTGCCTTTGCCGATAACGGACTGGAACCCACGTTCTATGCCCACCGCGAGCGTTCCCTGGACGAAGTGCTTCCCTGGTCTCATATTGATACGGGTATAACAGCTGCCTTCTTGAAACAGGAGTACCAGCGTGCCCGGCAGGGTATAGTGACGCCTGATTGCCGTAATAACCCCTGTAATGTCTGTGGACTTGAACATCTGGAAAACTGCGCAAACAAACGCCAATGAGTACTTGCGCAGTTGCGCATTTACTACTCGACGGCGGTAATAGACACCAGCCGGTCGCCTTCATCAAGGGTCATCACCCTGACACCCTGCGTGCTCCGACCCTGAGTGCTGATACCCTGCCGGGGATCTTTCTCCTTCACCGGGGTCAGTGTTATCATCCCCTCGGCCGATATCAGCATGACCTGCTGCTTCTCCGTTACTACCCTGGCCGCTGTCACGTCACCCGACTTTTCGACTATCTTGAATGTCCTCACACCCGTCCCGGCGCGGTGCTGCCGTGGGTACTTGTCCAGCGGAGTGATTTTTCCGTAGCCTCCCTCGGAAACTACAAGCAGAAATGCCTCCGTGTCTACCCTGTCCATGCTGACCACACCGTCGCCCTCGGCCAGGCGTATAGCACGTACGCCGCCGCTGGTCCGGGAAGCGGCTCTAAGGCTGGAAACGCTGAAACATATTGATTGCCCCTTACGCGTCACCAGGACTACATCGTCCTCATCCCTGGCAATACAGGTTGAAACCAGTTCATCTCCCGGCTCCAGGTCCATGGAAATAAGCCCGCTGCTACGCACGGCGGCGAATTTGTCCAGTGACGTCTTCTTTATCTCGCCGAGTCTGGTAGCCATCACCAGATAGGCGTCCGGCATCAGCCCGGTGGTAGCTGCCATAGACGTGACTCTTTCACCCTCGGTAATGGACAGCAGGTTGATAATAGCCAGTCCCTTTGACGTACGGGAGGCGGCGGGGACTTCGTGGCACTTCAGGTAAAAGACCTTGCCGCGGTCGGTGAAGAAAAAGAGGTCGTCGTGGGTATCGGCCACGACAAGCAGTATGACGGCATCGGTCTCCCGGGTCACCTGACCGATGATACCCTTGCCGCCGCGGTGCTGCACCGTGTAGTTGCGTGAGGTTATCCGTTTAACGAAGCCACGACTGCTGAGAGTCACCACCACCCTTTCGTGGGGAATCAGGTCTTCCTCGGTAAAATCCAGTACACCCTGCTCTAATATGGAGGTTCGGCGTTCATCTCCGTATTTGGACCTCAGTTCGGTTACTTCTTCTCTTATCAGGAGGAGAATCCTTCTCGGGTTTTTCAGCAGGTCTTCCAGATAGGCAATCGCTTTCACCACCTCGGCATACTCGTCAAGTATCTTCTGTCGCTCCAAATTAGCCAGACGTCGCAACTGCATATCAAGAATTGCCTGTGCCTGAATCTGGGTCAGCCCGAAGCCGCTCATCAGGTTTTTACGGGCCGCTTCAGCCGTCTCTGACTTTCGTATTGTACTGATTATCCTGTCAATATTATCGAGCGCTATTCTCAGCCCTTCCAGGATATGCGCCCTTGCTTTCGCCTGTTTCAGGTCGTAGCGGGAACGCCGGGTAATCACTTCATGGCGAAAATCAACATAATGCTGAAGCGCCTCCCTCAAGCTGATTACCCTGGGCTGTCCGTCAACCAGAGCCAGCATATTCACGAAGAAAGAAGACTGCATGGCCGTATGTTTATAAAGATTGTTGAGAACCTGCTGCGGCTGGGTTTCTCTTTTCAATTCAATAACGATGCGCATGCCCTGGCGGTCGGACTCATCACGCAGGTCACTGATACCCTCAATCCTCTTATTTCTAACAAGTTCGGCTATAGTTTCCACAAGGGCTGCCTTATTCGTCTGATAGGGAAGCTCGCTGACCACTATCTGACGGCGTCCAGCTCCCTTTATTTCACTGACGTGTGCCTTAGCCCGGACCACTACTTTTCCGTGGCCGGTGGCATAAGCGTTCCTGATACCCTCGCTCCCCTGGATGATACCAGCCGTAGGAAAGTCAGGCCCCTTGACGAATTTGGCCAGTTCCTCAATGGTGGCTTTGGGATTGTCAATGAGATAGGAAATAGCGTCACACACCTCACCCAGATTATGCGGGGGAATATTGGTAGCCATGCCCACGGCAATCCCGGCGCTGCCGTTGAGCAACAGGTTGGGCAATCTGGTAGGTAATACCCTGGGTTCCTGAAGGCTGTCATCGAAGTTGGGCATAAAGTCCACGGTATCTTTCTCGATGTCCACCAGCATTTCTTCAGCTATCCGTGCCAAGCGTGCCTCGGTATACCGCATGGCGGCGGCGGGGTCATTATCGACACTGCCAAAATTACCCTGCCCGTCAACGAGGGGGTAGCGCATTGAGAAGTCCTGTGCCATACGCACCATGGCATCATAAACCGAGGTATCGCCATGAGGATGATACTTACCCAGCACCTCGCCGACAATACGGGCGCTCTTCCGGTGCGGTCCGGTAGGCCGCAGCCCCATATCGTTCATGGCATAGAGAATACGCCGATGTACCGGCTTCAATCCATCCCGCACGTCAGGCAGGGCACGGGAGACGATGACACTCATCGCATAATCGAGGTAAGAGCCTCTCATCTCTTCTTCTATATTAACCGGCTTTACCGTGCCCAGGACCATGTTCAACTAACCCTCCTATTCGTCATCATTACCCGTGTCGTCATCGGCGTCCATAGACTCCTCAGGTAATACCTCTATTTCATCACCACCGATTATGGTATAGCCCGACTCGTCCTCGGACTCATCCTCATACTCGGCATCTGGTTTGAATACTCTATCGCTAACATAGGGGCGGAACTCCTCCGTCCCCTTCGGCGGAAAGGACAGCCTTCCCGCCTGGCTCGGGTGCTGATATGTCTCCCTGATAATGATAGTCATCATTTCTACCGTCGACCTGACCACGGCGGCCGTATACTGGTTGCCCCCCAGAATCAGCCTGGCCAATCGCTGGGCATGCCTGGGCTCAACCCGCCCCAGGTACTCACCACGCCTGTTCTCAACCGTCAAACTGGAGCCATCCACTTTCAAAGTCACCTTGTCACCCGCCACCATCCTGGCCCTTATCTCCTTGGGTGCCAGCTCATAGAGCGTGTTGGTGCCCGCCTTGCCTATTTCCTCGATAAAGTGCTGCGGTTCAACCTTATCCGTCTCAACTTCAGCACTATCCGTCTCTTTTATATCGTTAATGCGCCGGAGATTCCGGTTGGCAATAGCGTTATAAGGGTCCATCTCTACCGTTTTGCTGTAAGCTTCCCTGGCCCGTGAATACTGCCCCAATTCCATATAGGCTCTGCCCAAGCGGTTATAAGCGTCAACATCCCCGGGGAAGTTGTCGATTATTTCCTTGTTCACGCCTACCGCTTCCCGCCAATTACCCTGCATGGCCAAATCAATAGCCTCTTTGCTGCGCTGTTGCCTGTATCGTATCAGTCTTTCTTCATCACGTGACATTTGCTACCTTAACACCTTAATTATTTTAAGTAATATATTCTACACTAAAGGGAAATGTCATACAAGTGGTTTCATACGCAAAAAACGCCCCGTTTGACAAATTGCCCCGGTGGCGGATAGAATTTAAATAAGAGTCCTATCTAATACTAAAGGAGACAGGCTTAAAATGCAAGATAAGGTGGAAGAGTTACTCGATAAAATACGCCCGGTTCTGGTAAAGGACGGTGGTAATGTGGAACTGGTTGAAGTTACCGATGGCGTCGTTAAGGTAAAACTGGTCGGTGCCTGCGCCGGCTGTCCCCTGTCCACCATAACCCTGAAGAACGGGATTGAACGAATACTGAAGCAGGGAATCCCCGAAGTTAAGGAAGTAGTGGCTGTCTAGAAGCTGCGTTAATATCAACTTACCCGCCAATTTCCAACTCAAATGCATGATGCAGGGCATGAACAGCGTCCTCAACCCTAGCCTCATCAATGATACAGGTTATTCTAATTTCTGACGTAGTAATAAGCTGGATGTTGATGCCCTGCTCGCTGAGCGCTTTAAACATTTTGGCAGCGTAACCGGGGGTATTCTGCATACCGGTGCCGATTATGCTGACGCTGCCCAGTCTGTCATCGCTGACGCACTCCCCGGCGTCAATAGAACCGGCGACTGACCTGACCACCGCCATCGCCCCCTCTAACTGGCCTTTCTTCACGGTAAAGGTCAGGTCGGTAATGTTTTTAATGCTGGCGTTCTGAACAATGGTATCAACGCTGATGCCAGCATCTGCCAGAGGCACGAATATCGCCGCGGCTATACCCGGATGGTCGGGAACACCGACCACGGTTATCTTGGCCACGTCAAGGTCATCGGCTATACCTCTTACCTTATTGCCTGCTTCCATCGTTACATCTCCATGAATTAATGTACCAGCTTTATTGGAAAAGCTAGAGGCCACCCGAATTGTGACATTAAATAATTCACCCACTTCAACCGCCCGGGGGTGTATCACCCTGGCCCCGTAGCTGGCCATCTCCAGCATCTCATCGTAACCAATCCCGTCCAGTTTCCGAGCCTCAGAAACCAGGTGCGGGTCAGCCGTATAGACTCCCTCAACATTGGTATATATCTGGCACTCCTCGGCTTTCAGGCTGGCCGCCAGGGCTACCGCGGTAGTATCCGAACCACCCCGCCCCAGGGTGGTAACGTCCTCCCCCTCAGACACCCCCTGGAAACCGGCTACAATCACGATATTCCCCTTTTCCAGTTCCCTGACCACCCGTTTCGGGTCGATTTTCATTATTCTGGCCCGGCTGTACGCGGCATCGGTCCTTATGCCCGCCTGAGCGCCGCTGAGGCTGATGGCGGGGTAGCCCATATTCTTCAGAGCCATCGCCAGCAACGCCATAGACTGCTGCTCACCGGTAGAGAGCAGGACGTCAATTTCCCTAGTGTCCGGATGGTCGGTAATCTGGGCGGCCAGTTCCATCAGTTCATCTGTCGTATCGCCCATAGCCGATACGACCACCACCACCTGATTGCCAGCTTCCCTTGTCCAGACTATGCGCCGGGCAACGCTCTTAATCCTCTCCGCATCCGCCACCGACGTACCGCCGTATTTCTGCACGATTAAACCCATTGTCCTCATTCCTCAGTATAGCGCAATTGCGCAAATGCGTATTTACCTTTATCGCTAACCCACCAGTCTCCCCATTATTCTATACCCTTCTTCTATCAAAAGACCAGTTCTCCCGGCCTCGGCTTCGGTGAACCGCTCAGCCCCATTAGATTTAAAGCCAGAACCCCAGAGCAGAAAAGGTACGGGGTCGGCGCTGTGGGTTTGCGTCATTATCGGCGTGGGGTGGTCGGGCATTACCAGCACCCGCAGGTTATCTCCCCGCCAAGAACGAAGCCGGCTGACCACCTCCGCGTCCACTCTCTGTATAGCCTCTATCTTATTGTCAATAGAACCGGCATGGGCAGCCTCATCCGGTGCCTCAATATGAATAACCACCATATCATATCTGCCCAGAGCCTCAAGGGCGCCGGTTGCTTGAGCGGCATAGTCGTTATCAAGCCCGTCCGTTACACCTTTTATACTCAATACTTCCATACCCGCCATCTTGGCCAGGCCGCGCAGGAGGTCAACGCCGGATGTCATGGCGGCACTGATACCATAGACCTGCTTGAGGGCGGGCATTTCAGGCGCCTCCCTGCTGCCCCAGAAAAGCCAGATAGTGGTAACGGGCACATCACCACGCGAAAGACGCGCTACGTTGACCTGGTGGCTCCTCAGCATGGTTTCAGATTGTGCCATGAGGTCACGAAGCAGACCGCTTCCCGTGCCTTTCGGCAGAAATTCACTCACCGCCTGACCGGGAATATCATGAGGCGGCGTACAGATTGCCTCGAGTGTATCTTCATGCCCTTTGAGCTTCAGGATGTGCCGGTAGCTTACGCCGGGGTAGAACTCTATCCCTTCATTACCGAGGCTTTCGTTCAGAGTTTCTATAACCTCCCGCGCCTCATCAGTGCTGATGTGGCCCGCACTGTAGTCCCACATTCTGCCGTCACGTACCGCCACCAGATTACAGCGGAAAACGACCTCCCCTTCGCCAATATCTATGCCCATGCTCCTGGCTTCTATAGCCGCCCGGCCCCGATAATAGACTACAGGGTCGTAGCCCAGCACGGACATGCAGGCGCAGGCGCTGCTCGGCTCCATACCAGGAGGGACGGTACGCACCAGCCCCAGAGTGCCTTCCTTCGCCATGGCATCCAGGTTAGGCGTATGAGCAAGCTCCAGGCAGGTCTTGCCTCCACGCCCCGTTAGAGTCAGTCCGGCGGCGCCGTCGATTATCAGAACGCAGTATTTCATCTAACTCCCTGTTAGGGTAAGGTTTTC